>Ga0190283_1000043_pt1 | contig 66677 bp, 54 predicted proteins | sample 48691801_MG_FD_161669 | JGI IMG/M metagenome (GOLD analysis project Ga0190283, IMG submission 161669) | Hydrothermal vent microbial mat bacterial communities from Southern Trench, Guaymas Basin, Mexico - 4869-18-0-1_MG | ecosystem: Environmental > Aquatic > Marine > Hydrothermal vents >...
GGTGATAAAATATTTTGGAATAAGCATTAAGAATGTAGGTCAGAAAATTTTAACTTAAAATAGCATACAGCCCCGACTGTGACTACGTTTAGCTTCAAATTCCTTGTCGAACTTGCGTATTTGTGCAGGGATATTTATTCATAAGCTCCGCTAGTCTTTCTGCAGCTTCTCTTTTATATTTAATACGGGGGTCTTCAACTTTTAATTTGTTGTTATCAGTTTTATTGCAAGATATAAAAAACAATAATAATATGCAAAATATTTTTAGTTTCATTTTTGATTTTATTTTAATTTTTGTTCCTAATTCATAAGGAAATCAGCCGGCAAAAATTGTCAGTTTCAATCGACAAAAAATGTCGATTGAAAAACCTGGGATGGTTGCTCAATTAAAAATTATGAATAAACTTTGCAGTTTTGCGGGTTTGCGCGAAAATAAATACAATCTAAAGCGTGCACTCCCACAATTACCAGCCTGAGAGCGGATCTTCGTTCACTTCCCAGCCGCCTTCTGTTTTTATGAGGCTTTCACCGACTTTGTGATTAGGCGCTTTGCTTTCCGCCGGCCAGTTTTTCCATAATTTTCTTCTCGGTCCGTAAACTACTTGGTCTGCAAGCCTACCATGGGGGTCAATAATCATAAGCTCATCTCCCCTATTTCCCAAATTCAATCTGCCTGCAAGTTTTCCATATTCAAAAAATCTGATATAAGGGTTTCCGGCATAGGCATGTTTCTGGAACTGTTCGGAATTGTTGCAAAACAGGAGCGGTTCTCCCGGAGCAAGTTTAACGTCTTTTTTTATTCTGAATCTTCCGCCTTCATCGCCGTCAGAAATTGAATAGCCTTTTAAATTAATAACTTCTTTACCGATGTTTTTAATTACAAACCATTCTCCTGACTGTTCTTCGCTCCTGCTTCCCGGATGCATAAAAGCAAACTCAATAAGCTGAAGCGAGCCGGGATTTAGCGCTGTATTTTGAGTTACGGGAACAAACCTGCCGATGTCTCCTTTTACATGTTCAATTATGTTTTCGATATGTGGTTTATAAACTTTTTGTTTTTTCAAAAAGTTCAAAACTGATTCCCGTGTTGTTAAAGGAACGTCTTTGGTTCGCGAAGATTTTTTTGAAAGAGCAGCTCTGACGGGCATAAACTCTTTTCCTCCGCTTGCTGCCACATAACTGTTAAAAGCAACAGTATACTTTTTTTCAGGGTCAAGAGGTTTGTTGTTTTTGTCGCGGATTGAAAGAACTCTTTCACCGGGCAATCCATCAACATCAATTTTTACTTTTAATCCGTATGGATAATTAAAAGAAGGCGTCCCCCACCATTCAAGCATTGAATCTATCAAATAAGTTATTTCATCAGGAGTAAGCTCTGCAGTAACTATTCGGTTTTCGTAAAGAATTATTTTATACAAATCGGAAACTGTCATTTCTTTGTTGCTGATAACGCAGCAGGAGCTGAACGCGCCGTGAAAAACTACATCGGCATTAACAGAGTCAACTATTGCTTCAGAAATTAAAGTTTGAACAGGAGATTCCATGTCTTCCGGCGCTTCGCCGCCAATAACTCCTTCAACAAAACATACAGTTTGCGTTCCAATTGCTTCAGTACATTCAAGCTCTGATTTTACAAGTTCGCGTATTTTTTTTGACTGCTCTTCGTTAGGCCCTATAGGAATAACCACAGCTTTTTTCTGAATCAGTTCGCGGGTTTCATCGTCAAAAATAAGCTGCAATTCTCCAAGCGCAATGCCATGATACGCCGCCTGCGTGTAAAGAGTTTTTCCAAACATCAAAGTAGGGACAGCCGTATGAGTATGCCCGCCGATGACAACATCTATATCGGGAAAAATCTCGACAACTTCTTTTATTTTTGTCTCCAGCGAATGAGTTTCTTCATCGTATCCCGAATGCATCAATAAAATAATCGCGTCGGGCTTTTGCAAAATAACTTCGGGCATAACTCTGAACATCGCCTGCACCGGGTCTTCAAGAACAGTGTTTTCAAGCAGAAAGTTCCGCGACCAGAAAGGAATGTCAGGATGGTTTAATCCTATAAACGCGATTTTGATCCCTTTGATTTTTTCAATAACAAAGGGTTTGATTTTTTTAAAAGGCGACGTGGCAGAGCCTGTCCAGTGAAGGTTGGCATTCAAAACGGCGCCGGAAAATTGTTTCAAATTTTCCGCAAGAGCGTCTATCCCCCAATCAAACTCGTGGTTGCCAAGATTCCAGATATTATAACCGAGAAAGTTCAGGCATTTAATTATGGAATTCCCCCGGTTAGAGTAACTAAAAAGCGTTCCCTGAAAAGTGTCGCCGTTGTCAACAAGAAGAGTGTTTGGATTTTCACCGCGCAGTCTTTCTATTACAGTGGCGAGCTGGAACAATCCGCCCACACCTTCGCTCCCGTCATAATCTGTAGTTGGGAACACGTTGCCGTGAAGATCGGTCGTGTGCAGAATAGTTATGTCAACGCTTTTTGCGCCGGCAAATCCAACAATAGTAAAAATAAATAAAATAAAGGAAATTTTTTTCATGATATTTTATTGATTGCATTCCAGCCACGAAAAACCACAAAATTCTCAAATTTTTTTAGTTTTTTGCGCCTTTTTGAGGCAAAAGAATATTTTAAAATGTGCTTTCGGCGTTACTAATCAATATAAGCCCAGTAAGATTTCAAATCCACAACTTTTCCAGTGTCGAGTGCATCATCGATAGCAAAACATGTAACCGAAGCTTCGAGCCCCTCTTTCAAGCTTACTGCCGGTTCGACGCCGTTAAGCATGCTTTCGGCGAGTTCTGCCGCAAGAACATCGTCGCCGCCGCCATGGCCTCCGCTTGCTTCCGTCGAAACATCTTCAAGTTGCGTGTCGAAACCTATCCGCCTTGTCTGGATAGTTCCGGTCAAGACATCCGCGCGGATGGCTCCCTCTGTTCCCAAAATATACATTCTTCTTTCAGGGATTCCCGCGTTACAGTTTGTATGAAAAGTCGCTCGCGCTCCGCTCTCAAAATCTATTATTGCGACTTGGTTATCTACAATGTTTTTGTCGGAAGTAAAAGGGTTTACTTTTACAAGTTTGTTTGGCCAAGTGTTATAAGCTGATTCGCCATCTTTGTTTTTTCCGATTCTTTCGACGTGCTTTTCATTTTCAGGCTTGAAAAAATCCAGGCCGCCAAATGAAGCTACTCTTTTAGCGCGGCTTTCCATCATCCAGTTAGTCAAATCAATATCGTGGCAGCATTTTTCCAGGAGGTGGGTTCCCGCGTATTTTCTCTGTCTTCGCCAGTCGCCCATAATATAACCGCCGTGGTTAAAATCGAGGGTTTCGTTAAATTCCATGCTGACAATATCTCCGACAATTCCTTCTTGAAGGAGTTGCTTGATTTTTCTATAGTGGGGAGAGTAGCGGAGGGTAAATCCTATGTTGAACATTTTTCCGCTTTTTTTCCACGCGTCGTACATTGCTTTGCAGTCTTTCAAATTTGTTGCAAGAGGTTTTTGGCAAAAAACGTGCTTGCCTGCTTCAAACGCCGCGACTGTCTGCTCTTTGTGGCAGCAGTTCCAGGAAGCGATCATTACCCAGTCAACTTCCGGTTCAGAGATAAGTTCATGATAGTCGTCATAAACTTTCGGCGCCGGTTTTATCTGTTCCAAAGCTTTTTTTATAGAACGTTCATCGGGGTCATAGATGGCGCAAACCTGTAATCGTTTATCAATAGCAAGAAGAATATTTACAAGATGCATGCCCATACCACCGCAACCAATAACACCAATGTTAATTTTTTTCATATTATTCTTTTAAAATATTTGACTTTTTCCAATTTGGCGAAATGTGGAGCCTGTGTCCATAAAACCGCATCAAATTTCAGTGTAACTGTATAAATAACGCTGTCGGCAAGAGGAAGTTTAAAGCCGTGGCCTAATTGAGCAGATTCGATAGCAAGCGAGCTACTCAAAGGAATTATTTTACCTTGTTGAATATGAGCAATTGCTTGCAAAGCTGAGCTTTCGTCCCTTTCACGAAGAATACATTTAAATACCTCATAAAGAACTATTGAAGGAACTATCAATTGTTTTACATTTTCTATTGGTTTAGCAAAATGTTTAGAATTTTCATTCCCCGCAAAATAAGACAACCAAGCCGATGAATCAACTACATTCATAATCTATCTTTTTCACGTTTGACATTTGTATTTATCCCTTTTAAAAAACCTCTCAATTTTTTCATCGGGCCGATGGGAATAAGTTCAATACGATTGTTGTAAGCAATAACCTGCATTTCTTCGCCGGACACAATATTAAAAGATTCCCTGACACTTTTGGGAATAACAACTTGATATTTTGGTGATACTTTTACGGTTTCCATAATTTTTATCGATTAATTAGTTGTAATACTATGCCATCATCGATACTTCTTGTCAACAAAATAAGGGATTTTGTTTTTATCGAAATCGAAGATTTCGTTTACATTTATTACCGTTTAAGTTTATGAGTATAAAGAAGTTCGCCTTCTATCCACACTTCCAGGTCGTAGCCCACGTATTGAGTACCTGTTTCGTAATTTACACCCGCTTTTTTACTTTCCGTAAACTCCACAACATCTGAAGCAAAAACTAAATTGGTAGAAAGGGAATTTAATTCAAACTCCACTGATTTTTCAAAAGCCGCATCATCGCCGTAAACTTTCTGCCCCTTGACCTTCCTGTTATAATCTCTTGCTTTCCTTTCGTCACGCCGTTTTTTTTCTTTATCGGAACTGGAAAGCGGCTTGTAAGTGCCGTCTCTTTTCAATTTTCCCCGCGGAGCGGCGAGAGAAATTTCTTGCTGCCTTTTTCCTATAGATTCTTTAGTGTAGAAAGTGTACTTAGCCACACCTTTATAAATTCTTTGCACGGGTTTTCGAGCGTCAATTTTCACAATTATTTCCGCCTGCTTCTCGAAATGTCTGTGAGTCTCCTGCACGTGCCCTGACTTGTCCGATGTTCTTCCTGAAGCCGTGGCACTTTGTGTCTGAGCCCTGATTTTGTCTGTTTGCACGCTAATAGTTTTGAATTCGAAATCGCTTTCTATTCTGAACCTTTTTCGCAATTCAAGAGAATTTTTCCAGATTCCGGCTTCTTCATTTCTCGCCTGTAATTCTAACCGTTCAAGATAGGTCAATCCGTCTTCCGGTCCACCGTTAACAACCGCAAAGCCCATTTCCAGCAATTTTTCCCGCAAACTTGTGGCATCGCCAAAAATAATATCGCCTTCAATAATAACCTTCCCCGCGCCATTAGTTTTCGAACTTGATATTTTCAATCTTGAAGTTCGGTCTCCGGTAATTTCACGCAAGAAATTTACACCTTCTTTTCCGGTTTTCATTAAATCAAAAGTGTCAAACTTGAATTTTTTGGTAAGAAACCTGTTGAAACGCGATCTTGTTGTAGTCGGCGCGAGAAGACCCGCTATATGAAAGTTTTGTGTTTTGCCGTCCAAAACAATTGTAAATAAATCCGCGCGTAAAACATTGCAAATCTCAATCTTGAGCTGCTTAGGGGATTTCCCAAATAATTTTTCCTTCATTTTCTCGCGCTTAATCCTTTCTTTCTTTTCCACGCTGGTTTCTTTTTCTTTGGGTTGAAAAATTAAGTCGCAACCGCAAAATAAGATGAGCAAAAACAGGATTGATATATTTTTATGAAACTTCATTACAGATTCCTTGATTATAGTTGTTCGAAAAAGTCTTTCCCGGAACAAACAGTTCGAGAAGCACCATTCGCCGGCCGCGCGTCCAGTTTTCCTTCTTAATTATACCATAAATTCATTCACTTTCCAAACGACAAAATTTCATGAATTTCGAATTTGTGCCCTTTGCTTTCTGCTGCTTTATCTTCAAGCAATCGAATACGAACTTTGTGGACGCCGGGGGACAAACCCTTTGCAACTATTTCCGTCGGCGTGTAACCTCCCCAGGTGGCACCAAACCAGCCGTTTAGTTTTACTGGATTTTTGCCGTCGACGGTTACTTTGACAATACCCATGTCTCCGCAAACTCTGTAAAACCGGATTGCGATTAGCCTGCCGGGCACTTCAAATGCTATTTCGCTTCCAGGTTTCCCCGCTTCCCATCCGTTTTTATTTTTTTTCCATCCTTTGTTTGAAGTTGGAACTAAGTCATTTCGGCAAAACTGCCTCGCGGTTTCATAAATGTCTGTAAAGAGCGGCTCCGGAACTTCATTTTTTGTATTTCCATCTAAGACGCCGTCTAAAAACCTGGTTAAAAAAGCGGCGCAGTATTTGTGTCCCCTGTCGTTTGGATGAACTTCATCTGGCGAAATGTCTTTCCAGGTAATTTTTCCTTTTGCAACTTCCGGCCAGACAGCGTCCCTGTAACTTATCATTGGAATACCGTAATGCCTGCCAACTTTGGAATGCCATTGCTGTGCGTTCTGTCCGTTTTTATTCATAGTAAACAACATCATAACAGCAGTTTTTTTTGGAGAATCTAAAATTTGCCGCAGCAATCCTTCCATTGACTTCGCGTGTTCTTCATCGTTCGGGTCATTCACAGCATATTCCACAACTACGAAATCGGGTTTATATTTCAGCAGATGATTTTGTGCGCGCGCAGCGCCGTAAAGAGAACCCGTAGCGCCTATTCCGGCATTAACTAATTCAATCTTAGCTTTTGGAAACTTTTTCTTCCACCATTTTGTTACAAGGTTAGCCCATCGATTTTCAGGTTTTGAGGCACAAGCTCCCTGTGTGATTGATCCGCCGATGACCCCGACAGTAATTTTTTCACCGCGTTTAGCTTTCTCGAAAACGTGTTTAAGGCGTGAAGTGTTTCCCGCGTCAACCACAGCGCGCGAATACATTTTATCAGCATCAAGTTTTTCAGCGGAAACTGTTTGATTTATTGTAACTGTCATAATAAAAATAGCAATAAATAAAATTAGTTTCATATTACTTGAGAGTTGAGTAATTATATTTAATTGTGCTACAAAAACAGTAACAAACACAAAAAAAATAATTAAATTTTTTTATTTTTATAGTTATTATACCAAATTTTAAAAATGTTCTTAAATTTGTTCTAAATTGGAGAATTAATTATAAAAGTCTGACAAGCTGGGACCGCATAGCGGAGCTTAGTCCGGTATTTGAAGTTAAGAAATGATAAAGCTCCGAACTTTTTTCTCTTCCAAACTCATTAAAAGCGGATTGAATAAGAGTGTATTTTTTCGCGGAAACGGTATGGCGTAAAGCGGCGAGAGAATTATGGATGTTTTGCCCTTCATGCTCTTTTGCTTTGCTCAGCCGCTGAATAAGCTTAAATAGTTTCATAGTAAGATCTTTTACGTCAAAATCAAGCTCAATTTTGATTTCAACTTTCTCTACAACAGTTTTCCAGAGCCAAGCAAAAGCTTCCGCTGTGTCAATATCCGGCTCTTTAATTTTTTGCAAGGCCGCAGAAAGCTTGTCGGTTTTATTATTCTTAATAAGGAAAGACGCGAGGAGCTCAACTAAAGGCAGAGGCGCATAAGGAAGAAGTTCTTTAAAAAGGTCCGGCCAGTTTTCATCTTTTTCAGGAAGAAAAGTTAAAAGTTTAGAATAAACAATATGTTCGCCGCCGCACCAGTGAGAATAGGCTATGATTTTTTCTTGAGAATTTAACCAACCAGGGCTGTAACCGGGCAATTCCGTTTTTAATTCTTTATTTAAATCGCAAAGCGCAAGCCATGAAACGAAAGCCAGTACCTCGTCTTTTTCAGAGCTGATAATTTCTGCCAAACTCGATTGAAAATGAGAGAGAAGTTCTTCGTTCGGCGGCACTCCGTTTTTAATTTCGGAAATATATTTTAAGACCATAACAGGTTTTTCGCGAAGGTTTTCAGCATAGTCAAAATCTTTGCGAAGAGCTTGTGAAAAGTCTCTTGGAGTGTCCCTTAAAGCAAGCGAAGGCTGTCCGCCTGTTCCTAAATCTATAAAAGGGTCCATTACAAGAAGTTTGTGAGTGTCATGCCACCATTTTTTCCAGCGGTCTTTTGGGACAGCCGCGAAAGTTACAGCATCCTTAAAATCACGGAAAACAGATTGCCCCCCTTCTGCCTTCAAATAAATCTTAACAAGTTCAACCGGGTTTACGCTTGCAAGGTTCGATAAAGTTTCATGATCGAAAACCTGCAAAGCGCGAAAATCCATTTCTGAAACCCCGTTGTATTGCTCTGAATAAGTGGCAAAATCTGTTTCATAGGTTTGTTCGCCATTATTAAGCGTTAAAGTATCCGTTTCGGGATTGTAGGACTCCACACGTGCAGGAAACCTTCTTTTTATGTGGATAACATACGCTCCCGGAACTAAATTTAATCTTTTGTTGATATATTCGAGGCAAGATGAATAAGGTTTGCTGCTGACGATTTCAGATTTTTTCAGAATAGTTTCCGCAGCCGGGTTACGGGAATTACAAATAAGAAACTGCCTTGCAAAGACTTTTCTGATATTCAGGTTTTCGGGAAATAATTCTAAAGATTTTTTTGCGGCCTTTAAAGCCGGGTTGCCCGGTTTTTGCTCTTCGAGGGCTTCAAGAAGTGTGGAAAGAAGAAGCTCCGCGCGTTCACTTTCGGTAATCTTGATAAGCCATTCTACTGTAGCAAGCATATCGTCTAATGACTCGGGCAATTTTTCAAGCAAAGCCATCCATTCCTCTTCGAGCAAAACAAAATCCCGTGAATGCGCTATTTTAAGAATGCTAACTTCTTTCATAAGAAAAGTAAAGTTCCCGCGGATGTTATCAATTATTTAACAGTAAAATAATTGATGTTTTCTATTATAACCTTGTAAGGAAAATTAGAAATTTTCAACAAATCATCCGTGCTTTTATAAGGCCTGTTTTGTATAATTATTTCGGCGCGTTTTTTTCCTATTCCTTTTAACTGTTTTAATTCCTCGGCAGAACATGTATTAATATTAATTAGTTTCGGAGTTGTGGTTATCGATTCTTTGAACTGCGCGAGCACCGCTTTTTCCAGCCTTTCTTCCGCGCGCGAATCAACTAAAAGGTCAGGGTCTGTCCACTGCCAGATGCCCTTGCGCTTCATCATAGCCGATCTTTCCAGGTCTGTAAGCTGTTCTTTTCGGTCTGCCTTGGATACGCTATTGGGAGTTTCGCGGCCAACTCCTTTTGCGCGCGCCAAGCCCTCGCGAACCAATAAACCGCCAAGAGATTTTCCCGAAGAAGTAATTACAAACGCATAAATTCTTCCCTTCGCCATATTCCCCGGAGCTTTCGCGAAAGCAGTGTAAAGGTAAAATGGTTTTGAAAGCTTGTCTTTCATGAAAGCTTTTGCTTTTTTCCCAAAGTCAATTGTTACATTGGCGTTTGACAAACCAAAGTAACGGGTATGTTCTCTCAATCGCTGCAAAGCAAGGGAAGAAGCGGACGTTTCAGGAGCATCGACAAAATAAAGCCTTACAGCAGTTTGTGTTCCTGAGATGGACACGACAAAGCTGTCCCCGTCGTTTGCCGGGTGGTCTACAAGTTTAACATTCTTAAACTTCTGCAAGGGAGCTGCTCCGCAAAAATTTACAGTAAGAGTTAATGCCGCGATAAATAAAAAATATTTGTAGATAGTCATAGTCTTGAGTTTAAATGTAATTAATAATATTCCCCTGCCTGTGAGTTTTCCGGTTCCTTTATTTTAATATTGTTTATCTGGCTGATAATAACTTTATAAGGCAGCCCGGAAATTTTAAATAAATCGTCAATATCTTTGTAAGGCCTGTTTTTTATAATCAATTCCGCGCGCTTCTTTCCTATTCCTTTTAATTGCATTAGTTCCTCAGCAGAAGCCGTGTTGATATTAATTTGTTTGGGAACAGCATTTGCCGATTCTTTGAATTGCTTGAGGAGCGCGTTTTCAAGCCTTTCAGCGGCGCGGGACTTAACTAAAAGTTCCGGCTCCGTTGACTGCCAAATTCCCGAGCGATTTAATATAGCCGTGATTTCAAGGTCTTTAAACTGTTCTTTGCGTTCGTCTCTGGAAATGCCTTCGGGTGTTTCGCGGCCTATGCCTTTTGTGCGCCCTAAACCTTTGTGAATTAATAATTCACCCAAGGATTTACCTTTGGATGTAACAACAAAGGCGTAAACTCTCCCGCCGGATATGCTTCCCGGCGCTTTAGCAAACGCGGTATATAAAATAAAAGGTTTCGAAAGTTGTTTTTTGGTAAACTCTTTTGCTTTTTTTCCGTAGTCAATAGTTAATGCGGCGTTTGACAAACCAAAATAACGGGTCTGCTCCCTCACGCGCCGTAAAGCCAGAGAAGAAACGGACGTTTCAGGAGAATCTACAAAATAAAGCCTTACAGCAGTTTGGGTTCCGGAAATAGAAACGACAAAACTGTCGCCATCGTTTGCTGAATGTTCAACAAGTTTAACATTGCTGAATTTCTGCAAAGAGGGGGCCGCGTATAAGTTTACAGAAAAAAATAATACGGCAATAAATAATAGAAGTTTAAAATTTGGCATTTGTTCTGTCATTACTTTAATTTAATTCCATATATTTTATAATTTATTCCGCAAATAATCAAGACGCCGCCAAAAGACAGCCATTCGCGTACGAATCCAGGTTTCGGATTCCTGGGCTATGACGGTTAACTCTATTTTAATATTCGGGTGGAGTTTTTCGTATTCTTCGGCAAGTTTTTCCAGCCCGACGCGGTAATTCGCGTTGACGGTCGCAAACCAGATAATGTCCTTTTTTTCTGAATTAGAAGCGCTTGCGTTTAGAGTTACACAAATTACAAAAATGATTGTAGCGATAATTTTCAATAATTGTAGGCATAATATCTATCAAACTAACCACATCTTTAACAACTTTATTTTTTACAACACCGGGACCGGAAATAATAAGAGGAACATGAGTTCCAGCATCATAAACAGAAGCTTTGGCGCGATGATAAACCCAGCTATGATCGCTTGTATAAATAACAATAGTGTTATCAAGTTTTCCAGATTCGCGAAGCGCTTCCATAGTTGTGCCTACAGTTTCATCCAAACACTGAACATTAGAATAATAGTCAGACAAATCTTCGCGCATCTTTCTTTAGATTGCCAGGAAGTATGATCGCATTGAATTCTTTTTGTAAACGGAAATTTCCAGTGCGGGCTTAAGTGCCATTTCCGAGTGTTTCCTGTAAAATATCCGTGATTTTTAAGTATTTCTATCAAAGTAGGAATATCTTCATGAACACCTACAGCATCAAGAGTAGAAGATTCTCTGCCGAACTCTTTTTCTGGTTCTTCAATAAGAGGCGTAACGGTATTTCTCCAATGACCGTTTGAATGCGGATACATTCCCGTTAAAATAGAACTGCGGCTTGGCAAGCAGGAAGAGCAGGAAGAATAAGCATGACAAAACAAAACCCCTTCTTTGGCAAGAGCGTCCATATTCGGCGTGGAAATTCCCGGAGTTCCGAGACAAGACGTATGCGCCCCATAAGCGCTAAGTTAAGGGAAAAAATTAAATAATCAATAATCAACAAGAAATTTTCAATGTTCAAGTAAAAAGCGCTGTAACTCCGATTATTAAAGGGTATTACACTTTTTCAGTTGAATAATTCTTGTTGAATATTATTCGGTTTAAAGTGCTAAAATATGCTTGTTTTAGCGCTTATACGTATGCGCCCCCTGGTCATCGGCAAGAATAAGCAGAACGTTTGGGAATTTTGGATTTAGTCTCCCTTTGAAGGGGGGGGTAGGGGGATGTTCTTTGATTTTTGATTTTTCTTCGCGAAAGCACAGCCTGATAAAATTCCTGCCAGGCTAAAGGCGCTTGCTTTGATAAAATTCCTCCGGGAAAGGGAGTCGTGATCCGAAGTCCGTGGTCCGGTGTCCGTATCAAATATACCAAGTTTTCGCTCTATCTTATTCACATTTTACTTTTGTAATAATTATAAAAAATATTTTATCAGAAAGTAAATTAAATTGCAAAAAAAATATTTCTGATTAGAAAACAAACTGAAAAAATGCCGAATAAAAAAAGGACGCCGCGAACAGCGCCCTTTTAATAGATTGGAAATTAATTGTTATCGATTGTTGAATTAGGCCGCCGAGAACGGCGTCCCTCCATTGTATTTCGGATTATGGACTACGAGCCACGGACTTCGGATTTACTTTGCCAACATCATCTTTGTAGCAGTTTCACCGCCGTTTTGAAGATAAAGCAGCGGAAGCGGACGGTCGGTTCCTTCAATAAAATCCGGGCGAGATTGCCATGGAGTAGCCGATAAAACATTTGTCATGTCCATCCAATATTGTAATCTTGCGGGTTTTAATCCCCAGGTCATGTGCAGGTGGTTCGCCGGGGCGTACTGTTTGTACTCAACCATGCTGGCGTATTTCGGGACAACAAAAGTATGCGGCCATGTAGGAGTAGAAGTCTGGCAAACCGCTTCCGACAGTTTTTCAGGAAGATCAACAGTGCAGGCTTCATCCCAAAACATAGTAAACATATTATTGATGCCGCTAAAAGCAAGCCTTCCCGCTATGCCGGTGATTCCGCCGGGCGAAACAAAGTTGACTGAGTTTCCGCCGCCCGGAAAATAATCTTCGCCGGCAAGAGGCATACTAACATTTGACATGATTTCTTTAATGCTCGCGCCTGGTTTTGCTGCCCAGTCGAAAGAAGCGCTTCCGGAGTTGTCGCCGTCAACAAGGCCTTTTTGTTCCCAAAGAGTTTCGCCTTTAAGCTTCGGGATTTTAAGTTCTTTCGCCAGCGCTTTAATTTCCCAGGCTTCCCAGACCTTTCTGAAGTCCATGAAAAGCGGCGGATTGCCCCCGGAAAGCCAGGTAAAGATAAGCTGAGTAAGAAGTCCTTGAGTGTCTGCTTCCGTCGCGTACGGCAGGGGAGCTTTTCGCCCCTCATGGTCAAATGTCGAATTAAAAAGCGATTCCATGCAGTCTGCTACCGGCAAAGGTAAACCGCGAAAATCCGAGCCCCATTCGAGCTGGCTCATAAATCCCCCGCCAACCGCATCGATATCTTTCATCAAACCGCGGACAATTAAATACATCGCCAGACTTTGGTTGAACCTTTCCGAATCGTCTTCGGTAGGCAGTTCAACACGTTTGCCGACATACCTGTCAACCCAATTCCGCAGCTTCTTCAGCTCATTTTCGTCATAGGCTTTCTTTTGAAGCATATCTGCAAGAAGCTTCATGTCAAGGCGCGTAAGCTCTATTCCGAAAGTGTTTCTTGTAGGAACAACATGCTGAAGCGCTGTTTCCATTCCCATGGAATCGTGGCCGAAAAGAAGAACGCGGCGGCCTTTTAATCCCACAAAAGTCAGCGCCGCGTAACACCAGTCTATAAGCGCTTCTTTTGTAGAGTCCGTCATTTCGGGTTTTAGCCCTGTATCCGGCCATGTGCCGACATTTATGTGAACGAGTTTTCCGTATTGAGAAATAGCGCCGCTTGCAGCGTGAGTAAAAACAACTCCCGGCTTCGGCCCGCTGTTTCCGCAAGTCAAATTTATCGGAGTTTCTTTCGGGAAATGGCTAAGCAGGGAAATCAGCCCAAGCTGCGGAAAAGCCCAAGTGTCAGGAACGCAGACAAGAACACTTACCCCCTGCTTTTTAAATTGCTGGGCGACTATGTCCGCCTGGCGTTCGCCGTCTACAAGTGTTGAAGCCCAGACAACTTTCGGCTCGACTTTTCCGGGAAGAGAAACTCCTTTGGCAATAATTTCCGCTGCCAGCTGCACAATGTTTCCGGCGCGTGTCCGGGATTCTTTGTCGATTCGAGGGTCGCAGGTCGCGAATACGCCGATTACGGGAGCAGGCACTTTATAATTTCTTGCTGTTGGTAATTTTATAGATTTTGTCATGATAAATACTTATAATTGTTTTTAAATAGAAAAGTTAGAAAAATTATAACAACGTTAAAAACTTTTGTCAAGAGAAATATTGCGCAACGTAAATTCAATTGACTTATTCTTTAACTATTGATATTATTTTAATAATGAAAACTAAAATCGATAAAATTTATTCTCCTGATAAGTCAACAAAACAAAAATGCCCTTTTTTCCTTGTCCCGGTAACCGCTGGGTTTCCTTCCCCGGCGGAAGATTATGTTGAAGACCAACTCGACCTTAACAAACACCTTATCAAACACCCTTCAGCGACTTTCTTCGTAAAAGTCAAAGGCGACTCGATGGTCGACGCGGGAATTCATTCCGGCGATATTCTCGTTGTTGACAGAGCTGTCGACCCCGCGGACAAAAAAGTTGTTATAGCTGTCATCGACGGCGAACTCACTCTAAAACGAATTAGAAAATCCAAGGGCAAACTTTTCCTCGTTCCGGAAAATAAAAAGTTCAAGCCCTTGGAAATTACCAATGAAATGGATTTCTGCGTCTGGGGAGTCGTTACTAATGTTATACACGAAGTTTGAGGTGTCAGGTCTCAGGTCTCAAGTGTCATTATATTAAAAGTCTAAATTCATTTTTGGGTAAATGAGCTTGTAAAATGAAAAATTAATTTACTACATTACTCCCATGCTTCCAGTTTTTGCTTTAGCCGATTGCAACAACTTTTACGTTTCATGCGAGCGGGTGTTTAACCCGAAGCTTGAAGGCAAACCCGTTATTGTCCTCTCGAACAATGACGGCTGCGTTGTCGCGCGGTCAGAAGAAGCCAAAGCCCTCGGAATAAAAATGGCCGTCCCGGTTTTCGAAGTTGACAGCATTATCAAAAAAAACAAAGTCCTGGTTTACTCCTCAAACTACGCGCTTTACGCCGATATGTCCAAAAGGGTTATGAATACTATAAAAGAGTTCGTGCCGAAAATTGAAATTTATTCTATAGACGAAGCGTTTCTCGATTTGTCCGACTTCGAGAACTATAACCTTGACAAATACTGCCGCGAAATCAAAAAAACCGTGGAGAAATGGACGGGAATCCCCGTTTCCATAGGCATTTCTTCTACAAAAGCGCTTGCTAAAATCGCCAACCGGCTGGCAAAAAAATCTAAAAAGGCTAAAGGCGTCCTCGACCTGACAGCGAAAACTTATCAAAACCGGGCTTTGGAAGCTGTTGAAGTTTCCGACGTCTGGGGCGTGGGAAGAAGCTACTCGGAGTTCCTTACAAAAAAAGGAATTCTAACCGCGCGAGAACTGCGTGACGCTGACACCAATGTCATTCGACGAAAAATGGGGGTTGAAGGCGTTAGGCTGATTAACGAGCTTAAAGGTGTTTCCTGTTACCCTTTGGAAGCAAATCCCCCGCCAAAAACAGGGATAACAGTTTCCCGGTCTTTCAAGACTCCTATAAAAACTCTTAAAGGTTTGTCGGAAGCTGTTTCCAACTTTATTTCTATCGGCGCGGAAAAACTTCGGAAAGAAAAAGGCGCGGCGGGAGAAGTTTCCGTTTTCATTATGACAAACAGGTTCAGAGACGATTACTATTCCAAAAGCAAAAGTTGTTTGCTGACCGTACCTTCAAGCGACACTTCTGAACTGATAAGCTGCGCTTTAAAAAGTTTGAGGGCCATCTTCAAGAAAAACCAGCTTTACAAAAGGGCGGGGATAATGTTCGGCAAGATAGTTTCCGAGAAAAATATTCAGCAGGATTTTTTCGACAAAAAAGACCGCGACCTTTCAAAAAAACTGATGAAAACTTTAGACAAAATAAATATCAAAGTAGGGACAAGCTCCGTAAAATACGCGGCGCTGGGAGTCACGAAAAAGCCCGGCTGGAAAGCAGCTCGCGAGCGCTTGTCAAAAAAATACACGACAGACTGGGGCGAACTCCCGGAGGTGAAAATGTAGCCGCGGGTTGCCACCCGCGAACGGTAGGCAGTAGGCAGTAGGCGGTAAGCAGTAGGCAGTTTAAAGGTGCGAAGGTTGGAAGTAAAATTGGATTAGTGGATTAGTGGAGTGTTGGAGTGATGGAGTTCACAGCCTGAAAGTTAGCCGTGGCTAATTTAGCGTGAAGAAAAGTTAATTGTTTAACCATTCCCTCTTTCTGAAGTTTGTGCGAGAAAATCCTCGCGCGAAGCCGCAAAAATTGTTATTTTATATTAAATATAATTTCATCGATTTTAGGCAAATCATAATAGTGTAGCAAATGAACACCTTTAGTTGCAGCTAATTCCTGCGCGCTTTTTGTAAAAGAAGAATTTGATACAAAACACGCAACTTGAGCATTTTTGTGTTTTCGACCTGCTAAAATTTCCTGAACAGCCCTATTGCCAACAGCTTTAGAATATTTCTTGCTCCGTTTTTACTTTTTCCTCAATAATTTGATTTGTTATATATTCAATGTGTTCACTGTTTTACGATGCAATTTGGTTGCGCAAGTTATGGCTCTTATTGATTCGTTTTTCCGAAAACACCGTATTATTACGTCTTGTTTTTGATTCATTTTTATCACTTGGTTCTCCCCTGTGTTTGTTTAAAACTACAAAATTATATTCTTTATTTTTTTTGTCAAAAGGGGAAGTTTTACCCCTAATCAACACTAATTGACACTAAATTTATTTTTTCCAATAACATTGAGTGCGTTGTGAGCATTGTGTGAAGAAGTTTTCGCATAAAAAAAGCCTTGCAAGCTGGTAGCTTACAAGGCTATTTAAATGGTGCCGGGGGTCAGAGTTGAACTGACGACACGCGGATTTTCAGTCCGCTGCTCTACCACCTGAGCTACCCCGGCGCCAATTTCTTACATTGGAGGAAAATTATATAATTTTTTCTCGTAAATGTCAATAGGTATTTTGCTTTACGTAGTGGGAATGTCCTCATTCGCAAATTTTAATGTTCGATTGAGACAATCGAACCACGTATTTACTTTTTCTTCTTTAAGTTCATAGATTCGGCGAACTTGTTCTGAACGTAAACTTTCATAACAATCATCGAGTCTTCCATGATTTTCGGCTGAGCTTTCAAAAGTTTCTTGCCCGCAGGCGTTTCGTAAAACTCGATAATGGCCCTCAATTCGTCCACGTCCAAATACCTTTTGTAAACGGGAACAATTTGCGCGACCATTTCGTCGGGGTCAAGCGGGTCTATGAAAGCCTGCCTTGCTTCAGCGGGAAGAATTTCTGTCATTTGTTTCAAAATATCTTCGGCTTGTTTTTTGGCGCCGGTAATTTTTAAGAGTTTTAAAACAAGCCCTCTTTTATCTTTGGCGTAGGTTTTCGCTTCAACATTTGAACTGTCAGCAGATTTTTCTTTTTGTTCGGGTTGGTTAAAAGGTTGTTCGGTTATCGCCGATGCACTAATAACAAACAGAATAAAAAATAAGAATAATAAATGTTTCATGACAAAATAGGGTTAAAAGGTTAAAAGGTTTCAGGAGTCAGCAGCCAGAGGAAATTCAAATTCAGTAAAATTTAAATTTAGTATTAAATACAAAATTCATTTTCTTCAGAAATGAATTTACTCCAACAATCCATTTCTCCTATTGTATCACAGATTGGAAAATTCATCAAGACATTCCAATTATAAATTTGCAGACAGGATTTACAAGATTAACAGGATTGTTTTAAAAATTATTTTGTCGAAGATGCGCCGTGGCGGATTACAAATCATTTTGCCATTTTTATTTAATTGGAAAAAGTTTGCCGAAATTTAAATTTTATGATATAATAATAAGAACACTATACTATATCAACACAACAAATCAAGGAGGTCGCCATGAGAAAACTTTTTTTTATCCTGCTCGTTTTTGCTATTTCCATTTCTGTTTTCGCCGGTGTAAGAATTAACGGCGTCGGGTTTGAATATCCAACAATTCAGGACGCGGTAAACGTCGCTGTTGACGGTGACCGGCTGCATGTCTCGACGGGCGAATACGCTGAAATTGTTACTATTTCCAACAAATACATAACTGTTGAAGGCGGGTACTTTCTTGACTATATAACCAAGACAAACGACCCATTGGAAACAATTGTAAATGGCCAGGGCTTGGGAAGCGTGTTTGCTTTGAGCAACTCAACAGTAACTTTTGAGACGCTGGGGATTTGCAGCGGGGGATTTTTTGCGGGCGGCGGGGTAAGGTTGGGAGAAATGTGCACAGTAACGGCAAGGCAATGCCAGGTTTTCTATAACGGCGCCTGGGTCGGCGGCGGAATTTACGCGCCGTCTAACTCTATTCTCGTAGTTACAAATTCTTATATTAATAATAATAGTGCAATAATCGGCGGTGGAATTTACGGTGAAGAATTCTGTCATGTAGTTATAGAAGGGCCGGAAAGCTGGTGTTTCGGAAATTTTGCCGGATTTGGCGGAGGCGTTTACATACACAACGGTGATTTGTATGTTCAGGGCGGAGCGGATATACTCGGTAATATCGCCGATTCTTCCGGGGGAGGAGTTTATCTTAACGGGAACTCTTCCGGGATGATAAGAGATTACGGCACCAGTGTTGGCGGGATCTGGTTTTTGGGAAACGGAGCAACGAACAGTGTAGAGGGCAAAGGCGGCGGTATTTATGTCGCGGACTCGTCTCTAACCGTGTCGGGAGAAATGTGCGTCGTGTTGGGGAATTTCGCGAAGAATTCCGGAGGAGGAGTTTATTTAACTAATTCCACGCTTACAGTAAAGGACGGCGGTCAGATAGGCTGGGGCGGCCCATTTGCTATTCCTAACCAAACCGAAAGCGTAGGCGGAGGAATTTTCGCTATTGATTCCACAGTCATAGTAACAAACGGTTCATCAGTAGAATTTGGATACGCGCCTGGGGCAGGCGGAGGAATTTATTCTTTTTATTCGGATTTATACTTTTATGGCTCTGACCTTGGTTCAACAAACTTTTTAGCCCCCAACTTCGCAAACTATGGCGGCGGGATGTTTTCAGTTTTTTCACATGCAGAGTTTCGCGATTCACGCGTAATAGGAAATGTGGGCAATGTTAATGCCGGCGGTATTTTAGCGGCTTATTCAAACGATTTTTTGCTTGTGAATACTGAAATCCGGGAAAACGCTGCCGGATTAACGGGAGGGGGCGGAATTTACGGCGACAATTATTTGGGGACATTCTTACTTGATAATGCGCTTGTAATCAGCAACAGTTCACAGGGAGACGCCGGTGGAATTCTCTGGGAATCTACTGATACATTAGAGGCGCAAAACGGGACAAAGATAACCCACAATTTTGCCAGCAACTTTTTCGGCGGTGTATGGCTGTCGATGCCAGGCGCTCTTGTTTTCAGAGACACCGATGTTTCACACAACACGGCTTTGAACGGAATAGGTGGAATAGGCAGCACAGGCGGAGGCCATGTAGATTTAACAGACTGCAATATAAACTTCAACTCCGGGGACGGAAATGCTAATGACTTTTCCGGCGCGCTTTACCTTTATAAAAGCACAGCTTCGCTAATAGCAGAAAACCGCGACTGTGAAATCATTGGAAACAAAGGAGTTTACGGAGGAGGAGTAGAACTGGACGTTGGCTCTGCAGTGGAAATAATCGCATCCGGTCCACGCGCTTACACAATCGCCAACAACAATTCTATCAACCACGGCGGGGGTTTGTATTGCCTTACGGGTTCGGTAGTCTCTGTTTATGGAAACGTAAAATTTATCGGAAACGAAGGTTTTATGGGTGGAGGAATTTGCGGGTCAAACAATTGTGAAATAACTTTAGCGCCGACAAACAATTTTGCGCCTGAAATTATCGGGAATACTGCGCGCCTGCATGGAGGCGGAATAGCCGCTCTTGATAATACAAAGTTTAACGCAATCAACTGTAGATTTTTAGACAACACGGCAAGTAATTTTGGCGGCGGTATCTTCGCTTCTTATGGGTCTGAAATAAATATTGACAGCGATTTTTCCAATCCATCTCCTTCATTTTTGCCCAGAAACGCGTTTATAAACAATTCCGCGAACAATAACGGCTGGGGCGGAGGAATTATGACGGTCGGAGTAAGCAATTCAATCATTGCCAACACTCTTTTTGCAAGCAACAGCACTTTATACGCAGGCAGCGCTATTGCATCAATGTATTCGTATTTGGATATTGTAAATGTTATTGCGGCGGACAATATGGGGCCTAATGGAGCGATAGTTTTATCGCTCAATCCGGATATATCTTTATATAATAGTACTATAGCCAACAATGGAACGACAGGAGTGCTTACATCCACTGCCGGCGCTGCGGCGGATATGCAGAACTGTATTGTTTGGGGACATTCCGTGCTTCAGGTCTCTTCAAATGTAACCGCTCAATTCTGCGATATTCAGGACGGGTTTCCCGGACCGTTCAACATAACAAACGACCCGATGTTCGCATACCCTCCCGCGCTTGATTATCAGCTTCTCGGAGGGTCTGAATGTATAAACAAAGGCGCTACTCTTGCCTCCGTAACAAATGACTGTATTGGAAGCCCAAGGCCTTACGACGGCGGTTGGGACATTGGCGCTTACGAATATATTCCGGAACCAATAGGAGTTTGGATTTTGAATTTTGGATTTTGGATTTGTTTGAGAAAATTTTTACACACTTCATAAAAATAAAATTAATTTTCTACTTTAATTGAACATATTCTTTTCTTTTGATATAATTTATTACTGTGTTTTTATTAAAGACACAGTAATATTATTTTAAATAGGATTAGTGGAGTGTGGAGTAAATTCAAATCAAAGATTTGAATTTAGTATTTAAATGCAAAATTCATTCTTTGAGAAAATGAATTTACTCCGGTAATCCAATACTCCAATTCAAATTATGTTTTTTAATGATAAAGAAAAGGTTTTAGGAATTTGCGGCGCAGCCTGGGGGGACGAAGGCAAAGGTAAATTTACAGATGTTTTTGCTGCTGAAGCTGATTTGATTGCTCGTGCACAAGGCGGATGCAATGCTGGACACACTGTTGTTGTAAAAGATTTAAAACTTAAACTTCACCAAATTCCCTCGGGAATAATTTATTCCGATAAAATTAATATTATCGGAAACGGTGTGGTTCTTGATCCGCGAATCCTTGTCGAACAGGAAATTAAACAGCTGCAGGGCAACAACATTTCCATCGCCGGACTAAGAATTTCTGGTGATGCTCATATTATTCTTCCTTGGCACAGAGTTGTTGACAAAGCTCGCGAATGGTCTCTTGGAAAAAATAAAATCGGAACTACCGCTCGGGGAATCGGACCCGCTTATTCAGATAAAGCAAACAGGTGCGGCGTAAGGGTAAATGAACTTTTCAACCGCGATTACCTTACTGAAAAACTAACAAAACTTGCTGAAGAAAAAGAAAAGTTAATATTTGGCGCGTTTGAGCTTCCTGAAGACGCTTTCAAAGAAATTATGAACTCGCCCGGCCAAAATAACGGCGCTTGGTTCGCTGATAACGGGTTTAACGTTCCGGCTATAGTCGAATCTTATTCCGCGTGGGCGGAAATTATCAAGCCTTATGTAACTAACACTCGAGCGCTGATTTCCGAAGCTCTTGCCGCAAACAAGAAAATTCTTTTCGAAGGCGCGCAGGGGCTGCTCCTGGATATTGACCATGGAACATATCCTTTCGTAACTTCATCAAATTGCGCGGCGGGAGGTTTTACCACAGGCTCCGGTATTCCTCCGCAGGCTGTTGACAGAATTTTTAATGTCATGTCGGCTTATACAACACGCGTAGGCGCCGGTCCTTTTCCAACAGAACTCGGAACCGGCGAACAGATTTCCATCGAATCCGCCGATAACAGAATGTCTTTTGAAGAAGCGGCTGAATTGGCAAAAACCGCAGATGATGATTACACTGTAGGAAAAGTCATCAGGCATATTGCCGGGGAGTTCGGCACTACAACAGGGAGGCCCCGCCGCACAGGCTGGTTTGACGCTGTTGCATGCAAGTTTGCCGTGAATATTAACGGACCAGATGTTATTATTTCCAAGCTTGATGTTTTAGACGTTTTGCCCAGGCTCAAAATCTGCACGGCTTATGTTTATGAAGGCCCTGATTATTGGCACAATGGAAAAACTGTTTCCGCGGGCCATACGTTTTATGATTTCCCTAATGACTCGCAAATCCTGAAATATTGCAAGCCTGCTGAATTCAAAGAATTTAAAGGTTGGAACGAAAACATAACCGGAGCGGTTTCTTTTGATGAGCTTCCGCGGCTTACAAAAGAATATCTTTCAGGAATCGAAGAAGCCACAAGCTGCAGAATCCGGTTAGTATCCGTTGGCCCGAAACGTTCGCAAACATTTTTGAGGTAATAAAAGGACCTGTCAGGCCTGTCAGACTTGTCAGACACCCGAACCCTGAAACCGAAACCTTTATACATGAAATTCAGCTGTTCTTCTTATCTTCTTCTCGCCGCCGGCGCCGACACCATAGAAAAGATGGCGGAGCTCGCCGCTAAAACAGGTTATTCAGGCATACAAATCGAATGTCCGGATAATAACTTAATAGCGCCGGAAACTTTCTCCTTTAGAAAAAGCGCTGAAATTGTCCGTGCGGCGGCTGAACTTGATATCGAGATTCACTGTCTGAACGCTGATATTTTCAATGGCAAAGTTCCCCTCGCGCAAAAACCGGCAGTCGCTCTGTTAAAAAAATATGTCAGTATCGCTCATTCGCTGGCATGTCCGCTTGTTTCTTTCTCTCCACCGGTTCTTGATATTTCAGAAGATTTTGCCGGCCAATATGAAAAATTAATTAAAATTCTCCGGCCTGTCTCTGAGTTCGCCGCCGAACTTGACATTTGTCTTGCCATTCGCCCGGCTGAAAAAACTTTGACAGAGAACATAGATGAAACCATTGACCTCGCGGACGACTCTGAATGCAAAAACATTGGAGTAGTTTATTGCCCTGAAATTTACACTAAGTTAAAAAAAGAAAAAAAGGAAACGCCTGACCAGGTTTTAAGAATGACGAAGGGGTATCTTGTGCTTGTTCAAATGGAAAAAATCCCCCAAAACGCCGAAACCATTAAGAAAATTATAGGTTCGGGGTTTCAAGAGTATTTGTGCGACTGTTCTTCGGTTCAGAAAGGAGATGTTCAGCGAAAACTAAAAGAAAACGTTAAGTTGCTGAAAAAAATATTAGCGGAGCCGGTGGAAAAACCAAAAGAAAATACTGGGTTCTTTATTGAAGTTTCCGAAAAATCTGAAGAAAGCAGAAAGGTTTTCTGAAAGAATTTTAATACGTTAATGTATATTATGAGTCCGGCTTTAATTATTATTTTAGTTGTTTTGATATGTGCGATATCCTTGATTCCGATGGGATATATCTGCTCGCTTATAATTCTCAACCATCAGAAACCTGACTCGAGCGGAGACAACCCCAAAAATTATAATCTTGAATATAGAAGTTTTAACATTGAAGGTTCCAACAACGCAAACTTGGCCTGCTGGTTTGTTCCCGCGGAAAACAGCCATGCTGTTTTAATTGTTACTCATGGAATCGCGGACTCGAAAAACAGTATTTTTCCCCAATTAATACCTTATGTCAAAGCCGGTTTCTCGTTAGTTGTTTATGATATGAGGCATCATTATGAAAGCACGGGAAAATACTGCACTCTGGGTTTTTGGGAAACAAAAGACCTGATTCTGGTTACAAAATATGTAGAGAAATATTTGGCAAACAATCTTCCTATCTGCTACTGGGGTTTTTCTCTCGGAGCGACCGTTTCAATTCTTGCAGCGGCTAAAATGGAAAACATCACAGCTGTTGTAGCGCAGAGCCCGTTTGTAAGCCTGAAAAGTGTTGTATATTATTATTCAAGGAAGTTTTATCATTTTTTCCCGTGGCCCGTTATTGATATCGCTTTAATATTTTTTCAGAAGAAAACAGGAGCAGTATTTAAAGAAGTCGACATTAAACAATACAGGAAGGAGCTTCACAGAAAACCTGTTTTGCTTATCGGGTCTGAAAGAGACAGCCAGGTTCCCCTGAAGTGGCTAAAAGCAATTCAATATAACTTGGGGCCTTCCGCTGAACTTTTAGTAGGGCCTTATGGCCATAACGACTGTATAAAAAATAACAGTCAAAGAAAAGATATTGAGTTTGCCGTCAAGTTTTTAAATACTGCCATCGATAAGAAAATCCAAATGGAGGCTGCGGTAAGTGAAAGTTAGAATTAACAAGTTTCTTGCCGACGCGGGCATCTGTTCCAGGCGAAACGCTGAAAAATTAATTTCCGAAGGGCGGGTTTCCGTAAACAAAAAAGTTGTCAGGGACTTGGCGCGCAAAATTGATGTTGAAAACGATAAAGTTGTTTTTGACGGCCAACCGGTTAAAAGCCGAAATAAGTATCTTTATATTCTTTTAAACAAACCTGTAGGATATATTACTTCCTGCAAACATAAAGGAGAAAAGACCGTACTTGACCTTGTGAGAACTCCCGCCAGAGTTTTCCCTGTTGGAAGGCTCGACAAAGACAGCTGCGGGCTTGTTTTTCTTACGAATGACGGCGACCTGGCTTATAAACTTTCTCATCCGAAGTTTACTCATTCAAAAGAATATATAGTCGATCTTGATTCTCCTTTAGACCAGGAGAGCTTGATAAGAATTTCTAAAGGGATTTTGCTCGACGGCAAAAGAACTTTGCCAATGAAAGTCTCGCGAATTTCCGGAAAACGTTTTAAATTTGTTTTGCGCGAAGGCAAAAACAGGCAAATAAGAAGAATCTGCCTCCGCTTCGGCGCAAAAGTTAAGAGCTTGAAACGGGTAAGAATTGAAAATTTGAAATTGGGAACCCTTAAGCAGGGAGAGTACAAACCTGTCTCCCCCGCTGCCCTGAAAGAACTTAAAAAAAGAGTGGAGTAAACTTTGCCACGAAGGAGCAAAGTCTCAAAGATTTAGAAAATATTATTTTCTCTGTGTCTTCGAGTTTTAGTGGCTTATAATTAGTCGACCCTTAAAAACTGCTTTTTTGTAGTATTCATGGGACATTGGCTTATGAAAAGCGTGAAAAATATTGCAAGGTTTTAGGAGTTCTTCGCGAAAACCTTGCAAAAAAATGTAAAACAGGACGCATGACTGGCGGATGCCGGTTCTCGGACTGTTAAAAATGTAACCGAAATCTTTGATTTCGGAAATCCTTTAACAAAGCAGCAAAGCCAATCTTGGGGCTCAATGGATTTTTTAGGGGGGAGCTAAAGTTGTAGCTAACCTCGTTGAGGTCGGCAGATAACCAAAACTCTCCGACCGCTTCGCGCAGGGATTGCTAAGACCTGCTAACAACCGGCCTCAACGAGACCGGCTACAGAAGATTATTGAATAAATTATACGCTATAATGACAAACGCCCCCCTAAAAAATCCATTGACTTTTTAAGGGTCGACTAATTAAAACTTAAAAAAACTATGATAAACAAATTAATAGAAAAACATCCGGAACTGGAAAGCTGCAGGGAAGATATTTCTCTCGCGGTTGAAACTCTCTGCAACGCTTTTGAAAAAGGCAACAAAGTTCTTGTTTGCGGCAACGGCGGCAGCGCCGCGGACGCCGAACATATTGTCGGAGAACTTATGAAAGGATTCATGAGTAAAAGAAACCTTACTGCCGGCGAAAAACAAATTCTCATCGGTGTCGCTGGAGAAACTGAAGGAAAATTTCTCGGGGAAAATCTTCAAAAAGCCCTCCCTGCGATTTCGCTTGTCAGTTCTGTCTCCCTTGCTACTGCTTTCGCTAACGATGTGTCGCCTGACCTGATCTTTGCTCAACAGGTTTACGGGCTCGGAAGCCCCGGAGACGTTTTTATAGGAATTTCAACTTCCGGGTCCGCGAAAAATGTTTTGCACGCGGCACATGCAGCAAAAGCTAAAAATATTGTTACAATTGCTTTGACCGGGAAATCGGGCGGCAAGCTGAAATCTGTTTGCGACCTTACCGTTTGTGTTCCTTCTGACGAAACCCCTGATATCCAGGAACTTCATCTGCCTGTATATCATTATATTTGTAAAGCCGTGGAAGCAAATTTCTTCGAAACTTTAAACTTGGATTTAATTACCTGAAAGCTGACACCCGACTGACCTTTTCCCGGCGAATGCCGGATGTGACCTTTAGACCTTTATGCACCCGCTTCTTTACAACATAAAAAAACTTCCGAAATTGCTTTTAAGAAGAAGTTATTTATTTAATAAAAGCATGGCAGAAATTGCCAGGTTCAATAAACTTGACCCTGAAGAGCAGCGTTCAAGGCAACTTGAATTGCTTGAAGGCATTCTTGCTTCAGCTTCACGCACGGAATATTACAAACAATTAATTAATGAAACTAACCTGCCGGACAACCCTGTTGCTCTTCTTAAAACATTGACCTACCTTGAAAAAGAAACACTCAGGACCCGCCAGCGCAGTTTTCTGGTTTCGCCGGCTTTAACCGTACCCGCTCACACGAGCGGAACAACAGGAACCCCTCTTAAACTAAAAAGAGATTTTCCTTCAATAGCACGTGAAGCCGCCGGTTTTTTTTCGTGGTTTCAATCCGCGGGCTACTCTCCCGAAGATTTGTTAGTAGAGCTCCGCGGCGATATGGTAGTTCCAGCAGGCCGAACTTCTCCGCCTTTCGGCGTAAGGGATCGGATATTCAACAAGTATGTTCTTTCTTCATACCATTTGTCTGACAAAAACATTCCATGGTATATCGAACAAATAGAAAAAACAGGCGCAAAATTCATTTATGCTTATCCAAGTTCAGCTTTCCTGATTGCGGATTTTCTGAAAAGAAATGGAAGGCCTTCTCTCGGAATGAAAGCTGTTTTTCTTGCGTCGGAAACCGTTTTCGAGCGCCAGAAAAAAGTAATAAATGAATTTCTTGGCACAGTTTATGCTCATTATGGTAATGCGGAAAGATGCTGTTGGATGACCTCCTGTGCTGCAGGCAATTATCATGAAGATATCAGTTACTCTTTTACTGAATATGCCCCGATTGAAAATGGAATGTACGAAATTATTTCCACGGGTTTTATTAACCATTCCATGCCTTTGCTTCGGTACAGAACCGGGGATATTGCCATAGAACCATTCGGACTTCAAGACAGATGCGAATGCGGAAGGCCCGGCCCCGGCTGCAAAGATATTATTGGAAGGCAGGATGACTTGTTCATTACACCCGATGGGAAGAAGATCGGTAGGCTGGACCATGTTTTCAAAAATGTAGACAACATTATAGCCGCTCAAATTATTCAGCATTCTTTACAGAAAACGGAAGTTAAAGTAGTAAAAGCCGAAAAATACGGCGAAAACGACGAAAAAAATGTTCGCGAAAACTTAATTTCAAGAATCGGGGAGGGTATCTTGATTGAGTTTAACTACGTTGACAACATCCCGAGAACAGAAAATGGAAAATTCCGGGCTGTCGTCAGCAAAGTAAAGCAGAACAACCCGAACTGATTAAGCAGCAGACGCGATAAGCGAAAAAAAAAACATTGCATCATTGCATAAAAAATCAGGTGCCATTTGATTAATGTCTAAATTTCACGCAAAAAACTGGTTATTCAGCCGGATCTCCGCGATGCCTGCAGCAGAAATCCTTTACCGGCTCAAACTGAAAATTCTAGCCCCCCGCATCCATAAAGCGATTCTTAAAGAGTCTCTTCCAACAAGAGTCGATAAAATTGTCCGCTCTGCGAATTCCTCAATTAAAAGATTACCTGCTGACCTGGCATTGTTGAACATCGGTTCAAAATTCTTAGTTAAAGAATTTACCGAAGCGGAAGATGAACTTTCTCATACTATTTCACTGTTTGGAAAACCTTTACAGCTTGGTGATAAGGTTAACTGGTATCGCGACTATTCGACAGGATTTGAATGTCCAAAGTTGGAATACACAAAACTGAATTACCGTAATCCTAAGCAAACCGGAAATATTATGTATATCTGGTGGCTTAACCGACACCAGCATTTAGCGCCGGACGCTTTTGCGTATTATTTAAGCCAAGACGAAAAATACGCGACAGATGTTCTGGCTCAAATTCAGCAGTGGCTCAATGACTGCCCTTATCCCATGGGACCGGCATGGCTAACCGGTATCGAAGCAGGCATCAGGCTCCTTACATGGTCATGGATTTATAAATTATTGTTTTCGAAAGGATATCCCGACTTCTGCTCTGACGAATTGTTGGAATCATGGTTTGTTTCCATCAGGCAGCATGTTCGGTTTATTGATTCGCACTGGGCAAAATATTCGAGCGCAAATAATCACACTATTGCAGAAGCTGTTGGAATCATAGCCGCCGCAACTACCTGGCCGGATCTTTTCCCTTCAAAAAGTCTCCTGAAAAGAAGCGCGAAAATCCTCGTCGAGGAAGCGTTCCTCCAAAATTCTTCAGACGGCGTTAACAAAGAAAGCGCGACTTCTTATCACGCTTTTGTACTTGAACTTTTAACAAACGCATGTTTACTTTACAAACCTGTAAAAGAAGCTCTCGCGGAACTTGTTGACAAAATGGCTGATCTTCTTCGCTCACTTACTTGCGAATGTGACTACCCTCCTGAAATCGGGGACTCTGACAATGCTGTCGCTACAGGAATTTTTGAACGGGGAAAAGATTATTATAAATCAGTTTTTATCGCTGCAAAAAATGTAGCGGGAATATCTCCTAAACCAAGTGAAGACTGCCCTTGCAATATTGGTAATTACTCATCAAAAACTTATGCAATTTACAACTCGCCCCCGGATTCTGACTTCAAAACAAAATTGTGCATGAATGTTGGCGGGCTGGGATACGGCAACCTCGCCGCCCACGGCCACGCGGACGCTCTCGCTCTGACTCTTCATGTAAACGGGGAACCTGTTTTTATAGACCCCGGGACCTACTCTTACCACGATGAACCGGATTGGCGCGACTACTTCAGGGGTACTCGCGCCCATAATACTTTGTTGATTAATCATTCCAACCAGGCGGAAATTCTGGGGCCATTTCTGTGGGGCGAAAAATATTCTACTGATATTATCCGCTCTGATTTGTCTGAAAATAATTTTGGAATTGAAGCTGAACATTTCGGTTATCTTAAAAGGTTCGGTGTAAAGCACCGCCGGGAAGTTGTTAAAAGCAACCCAAAAAAATGGGTTATAAAAGATAAGCTTGCGGGCAACGGTGTTTTTTATGTCGAATTATTGTATCACATTCATCCTGACAGGAAAGTAGAACAAATTTCTGAATATGTTTTTAGAATTTCCGGAACTGCTTTTTTTGTTGTTTTAACTCTTCCAAGTCATTTGCATTATAGAATTGCCAAAGGAGAAATTTCTCCCCCGCTTGGCTGGTTTTCCCCGGTTCTGCACCAGAAAATCCCCAGCCCTACTATTTTCGGGGAAGGAACGGTTAACGGCTGCGACAACCTCTTCAGCAGAATAGAAATAATGTAGCGCAGACATATTTGGGGTCAGGCGTCAACATTCAACATTACTTATATTTATTAAAACCTTTAGCTAATTCTTCAAAACTTCTTGGATTTTCGGTTTTAAAACTTTCTTCATCTACAAAACCATAATCAAAAGTTTTCTCTTTTTGAAGTTTGTTCATGTCCTCGCACCAATTCTTCAATCTTTTCATCTTTTCCGGGACTTCTATTTCTTCTCTTCCTTTGGTTTCAACAATATAAATTTCCAGCTTTGTCTTTTTGACTATGAAATCCGGATAATAATTTGAAATGTCGCCGTTAGAAGTTTGATAATCGAGTTTGAAACCTATGGCAAAATAATTTTTCGCATAAGAAATTATATCATCACATTTCTCCAAAAAAGCGGCAAAGTCCAATTCTAAATCACTATCCCCTACTATTCTACCAAATATACTTTTATTAGGCACTATATATTTTTTCTTTCTGCTGACAAACGGCTTACAGTCTCTTAACTTTATTTCGCCGCTTATTTTTGTTTCTCCTTTATCACATACAGTTAATTCGTTTATCTGTTTTTTAAATCCGTCAGTTATAGCTTTTCTTACTGGCAGCTCGGAAAGGTTTCTTAATATATTTTTGTCGGCCAATTCTACTTTTGCCTCAAAAAGTTCTTCTGATATGAATTCTTTTAATTTCTGATAAAGAATATCATAGCCGCCAACAAGCCGCATAGTTTTTTTTATTGTGTTGGCAAAGAAACCTACGACAGACCGGTAATCGTCAGGCATAAAATCCCTGAAAATTGTTGTGTGTGAATATTCTTCTGTTGTTACATCTTTAAAAATCAGCTCTTTTAATTCTTCTTCCGAAAACTTTATTATTTTAGAAATATCTATATCAGAAAGATTTTTGTATTCTCTATATATTCTTGGTGTTGATACAGGCAGGCAAATATCAAGCTTTTCAGATTTATCTTTATCTACTTCAACAATAACCGGCGTGTTTGGGCTGCTTTTTTCGCCCATTGATCTGCGCTCCAATTCCACGCCTTCGACTTTTATCGACTCAACAAAATCAAGAAACGCGTCAGTGCCGACTAGGCTTATCATTTCCTCAACATCTTCGTCTCTATACATTCTTCTTAAACCCCGCCCAAGCGTCTGTTCAGGAAGAATGTTGCTTTTTGAGCTGTAAGAACGCAACCCCACTATTGTTGTAACATTTCTTACATCCCAACCTTCTTTCAACATTAAAACCGAAACTATTGCTTTATAGGGGCTATGATTCTTGTCGATTTCATTAGCTTGCTCGCGCAATTTTTCGAGTTCCTCTTTTTTCTTGCCGGTAGTGGCCGAATAAAACTCCCCGTTATTTTTTGTGTGAATTGTTAGCACCGCATCCTTTAATTCAGGGTAAGTTTCTTCGAGGTATTTTGTTACTTCATCACAATTTTTTGTGTCGTCCGTCATTAGTATCGCGATAAGCTATTTCTTCGAGAACACCCGGCTTTTTTGTTAGTTTGTCATCGCCGATTTCTATGTCCATGGAAAAATCCGCGCCGACGTCAAATGGCGGGTCTATGTAAATTAGTTTTATTCCGCCCTGTTCTTCTATTTCTTTTCTTAATGGCCCGTTTTTTAAAGACGAAGTATTAATTTGTTGTCTCCCCAGATAAGTTTGTTGCTCCAACCTTTCAACTGCCGCCCGCCCGCGTCAAACAAATCTCCTTGATGTTTAGAATCGGTTTCCGCGCGGGGCTCGTCAACTTGTTCAATAGTTTGAAATGGAAGAACAATATTGCAGACATCACTTGTTTTGCCGTTCCAGACAAGTTCTACCTGTCTTTTGTCGTCAAAAAGAAGAAACCGGTATTTTTCCGGCAAGGGTTTTCCGGTTTCAAGCAAGTGAGTAATATCACGAATTTCGTTATCAGATAATTTCATGCGAATTTCATTTTAATCCCCCTTAATAAAGGGTGCAAGGGGGTTGTTTATTAATAACTCCCCCATTTCTAAAGTGGGGTTAGGGGGATTTCTTTCATTGGAATTCGCATCTACAGTCGAAATCGTAGATTTCGGTTACATTTAATAACACACCCCGCCGCTATCGCGGCACCCCTCTCAAGAGGGGATTTTTTACTGCATAAAAAAAGGCGCGAACTCCAAAGTTCATGCCTCCATCGAGGTATCGGCAAATACCTGTACTGAAACATAAACGAGGAGCCGCGCCCGAGGGGGCGTTCCCGCTTACAGTTCGTTTCAGTACCATAAAATTTTGCCGATTTTCGATGGAAACGAAACTGCGCGTTAACGCAATTAAATTTTTCTAATATTTTTTAATTTTTACATTTTATTAATTCAAGTTATTTTTTTGTATTTTAATGATTTTGTCAAAAAAGTTTTGGGTAAATCTATATTGTCCTATACAATTTTTAATATAAATTTAGAACAAAATAATTAAGTGACAAAATCATTTTCAAATTTCAATGCCTGTATTTAGAGCATTTCTAACAATTCCCGGCATATTTTTCTTTCTTTTAAAATTTTATCAAACTAAAGAAATTAAGTCAATTTTTAAAACTTTTCTTTTATATTCAATTGGATTCTGCTATAATTATAAATTAAAAATCAAAAATTCTTCTTGTGCATTATTTAATCATAGTAGAAAACTTGCCTGTTCCGGCTGATTACCGCGTCTGGCTTATCGCAACTACTTTGCGTGACCACGGTTTCGAAGTTTCAGTTATCTGCCCTGCCACAAAAAAGTATCCCGCCGGCAAGCATGTTATTGACGGAATTAATGTCTATCGGCATTCTTTGCCGATTGAAGCCGGAAAACTCTATCAATACATTTTTGAATATGTTATCGCTCTCTGGAAAGAGTTTTGGCTAACTGTAAAGATTTTCAGAAAAAATAAGTTTAATGTTATTCACGCTTGCAACCCGCCTGATTTGATTTGGATAATCGGACTTTTCTGGAAAGTGTTCGGGGTAAAATTTGTATTTGACCATCATGACTTGTCGCCAGAGCTGCTTTTAACAAAATTAAATGCTAATGACACAAAATCACTTAAAGTTTTTCAAAAATTAGTTTATAAAATTTTAAGGCTGATGGAGTTTTTTTCCCAGCGCGCGGCTAGTATAGTTCTTACAACTAATGAATCTTTCAAAAAAATTGCAGTTACAAGAAACAATTGCAACCCTGAAAGAGTTTTCACTGTACGCACGGGACCCAAAAGCAGTGAACAGTTGACAGTGAACAGTGAGCAGCCTGCCCACCGAAGCCTTGGCGTAGGCGGGAAGATAGAGGACAGAAGACGGACTACGGACTACGGGCTACGGACTAAGGACATCCCGCGTTTGGGCTACGTCGGCGTCATGGCGGGGCAGGACGGTGTTGACGGCCTTTTAAGAATATGTCATTATTTAAAAACCGGGTTTGGCAAAACTTTTGAATTAGTTTTATTGGGGGATGGCCCTGAATTTGAAAAGTTAAAAAAGTTGGCTTCTGAGCTTGAGTTAGGCAGGTGCGCAAATTTTCCGGGTTTTGTATCCCAGGAAAAAGTTAAAGAAGAACTTTCAAAATGCGATATAGGAATTACTCCTGACCCGTCTAGCCCGATGAACGACTATTCCACGATGCTGAAAGTTATGGATTATATGTCTCACGGTTTGCCGCAGGTTATGTATGACCTTGCAGAGAACAAAGCGACAGCCGGAAACGCTGCTTTATATGCTTCTCCGGGAAACGAAAAAGAGTTTGCGGAAAAATTAGCTGAGCTGATTGATGATGAAGAACTTCGCCGTGAACTTGGAAGAACTGCCCGGGAACGAATAAAGTCGCTGGCTTGGGAAAAGTGCGGTGCCCCCGCGCTTTTAAAAGCTGTTGAGAAGTTGAAGTAAAACAGGACGTCCCGGACTGTTTATAATGCATGAGCTTATTGTCATAATAGGCTTCCGCAAAAAAAGACTGCAGAGCAGTTAGATGTTTATAGATAAGAAGGCATAAAAATGGTTATATTCCAAAAGGGCGTTAGAAAAGGAAAAAAAGAGAGCGACAGGATAAACATGATTTACAGGATAAAAGAAAAAAATTAATTAAATTAAATCCTGTAGATCATGTAAATCCTGTCAAAAAAATAAAAATATATAACAAAATCACTGGAGCAGACGGCTTAACCACCTGTTTTTTGAGCCGCTGCTCAGTTCAATCGTTCGACCCCAGCCGGGGTCGAATATAAGTAGTGTCATGTTAAATTCGTAATGATATGTAATGGGTTTAGCCGCCGATTGTTCACTTCGTTCCTCGTTCTTTTCAATTGCTATCGGCGTTTTGGAATTAACCTATTTTGCTGGAAACGCGGCTGGCAAGGCGCGCCTACATGGGATTACGAATTTTGTGTCTTTTCATTGTTGACACAACACTACAAAGCAAACTATTTATTTGAAATCAGGCCAAAAGCTGAAATTTCGATTAAGATTACCAAATAATCGTCAATTAAAACCTTTGCGTCTTTGCGTTATAAATTTATTTAAACGCAAAGACGCAAAAGTCGCTAAGAATAAAGTTCCAACTGCATTTTTTAGGTTTATAAACATCGAACCCCGCCTGGGTTCAATCTGAAACCTTTTTCAAAGACTCGAAAATTTCTTCGGGCTGTTTATCGTCTATAAATCCCATATCCACTTCAACAATATCACCTTTAACAAATTCGTTGTAATATTGCCTTACTTTAATCAGATCGTCCTTTTCCCGGGCATAGATATAGAATTTTCTCAGTTTGCCTTCAGGCTGTTTCATGACTTCCAGTTTCATATAAATTGCCGCGCCATCATTATTATATTCTTCGATTTTCATATCCACCAGCGTTCCCTTAAATGTTTTACGAAAAGGTTCAAAGTCGCTGTCGGACAAGTCAGAAAACTTGTTGTTAGAAGCGCATCCTGAAAGAAAGCTAACTGCACAAATGGATATTAAAATAAATTTTTTCATGATATTAGGTTGTCGTTCATAGCTCGTAGCTCATAGCTGATAGTTTAACTATCGACTATCAGCTATCAGTTACCAACTTTATTTAATAGTTATCTTCTTAATTATAACATCTTTAATAGGTTTATCGTTCGTCCCTGTTTTAACTTTGCTAATTTTTTCAACTACGTCATAGCCCTCGATTACTTTCCCGAAAGCAGTATATTTCCCGTCAAGAAAAGGTGTGTTTGCAACACAAACGAAAAACTGGGAGCCCGCGCTGTCGGGATGCCGGGATCTGGCCATGGAAACAATTCCCGGAACATGTTTTACATCATTAAATTCTGCTTTAATTTTATAACCCGGCCCGCCCGTTCCGGTTCCGTCCGGGCAACCTCCCTGAATCATAAAATTAGGAATGATACGATGAAAAATCAAGCCGTTATAAAATCCTTTATTAGTCAAATCAATAAAATTTTTGCATGTATCAGGGGCTTTATCTTCAAAAAATTTAAATTTGAAAGCTCCCATAGAAGTTTCTACAACAGCTATTGTTTCTTTATTTTTCTGTTCAACTTTTTCTGCCGTTTTTTTAATGCTTTTTTCAACTACATTTGTATTGCCAAAGCAAGAAACTGTCATAGTGGAAATAGAAAATAATAACAGACTAATTTTTTTCATTTTTCAGTTCCTTATTCAATAGTTATTTTATTAATAATTACATCTTCAAGCGGTTTGTCCATTGGCCCTGTTTTAACTTTCCCTATTTTGTCAACTACATCATAGCCCTCAATTACTTCTGCAAAAGCTGTGTATTGACCGTCAAGGTGCGGAGCAGGAGCAGTACAAACAAAAAACTGTGACCCGGCGCTGTCGGGATGCTGCGACCTGGCCATTGAGACTATTCCGGGAGCATGTTTTGTATCGTTAAATTCAGCATTAATATTGTAACCCGGCCCGCCCATTCCGGTTCCGTCAGGACAACCTCCCTGAATCATAAAATCTGGGATAATTCTATGGAAAATCAAGCCGTTATAAAATCCTTTATTAGTCAAATCAATAAAATTTTTGCATGTATCAGGGGCTTTATCTTCAAAAAATTTAAATTTGAAAGCGCCCATAGAAGTTTCCACAACTGCAATTGAAGTTTTGTTTTCAGAGTCTGCCATTTTAAAAATCCTTTTTTTTAATTTTAAATATAAAAAAATATTATTTTCTACATTTATCAGCAAATATCAAACTAATTAGGAGTTAGCCGAAAAGGGTTTTTAATACCAAAACCCAAATGTATCCGTCCCGCAAGGCGGGACCAGCAGCGTTGTTAGAAAAAAACATATAATTCGTAACCTTTTTCGCACAAAAACGCGGAAATCGAAAACAATTGTTTCCGGAGAAACGCCGGTAGCAACCGGCGGCTACAATGAAATTCGCAAGTTCTTGGCATTTGTACACCTTCTCGAGTAATGCCATAAGTTATTAATTATACCATTATACCAAAACTTCTTATTTTTTTCCTCTTTTTCTTGTTGTTAAATTATTTTTCTAAAAAAACACAAAAGAAGCGCCGAAAAAGTAAGCGCCGGTTCCGGCGTTGCTGTAGTAAAATTCCACTTGTAATAATCCAATCCTTCATGCGCCGATATCCCGGCAAAATAGTTTCCGTTTGTATCCGCAATTGCCGTGGTTTCAACAGTTACGTAATATTCTGTTGAAGACTCTAAATCCGTTGGAATATCAACCGTTAAATTTTTAAGGCCAAAAGAGACATTTACTGAATTTATCGGAATAATTGAATGGACACTATTGTCTGCTCTTTTTCTTATAATTATCGAGCCGGAATTTGTAGAAATATTTTTATTGAAATCAAGTGAAAGATTAGTGTTCAACGGCAAATCAACACTATCTTTTTCAGGGAAAAAAGTTGTAACAACGGGATTACTGAACACAAAAGAATATTGAATTTGAGCACCAATCGCGGGATATCCTGCTCCTGAAGACTCGTTTGTAGCAGTAGACCCGTCCAGGTTTTTTCCTGTCCAGGTAATTTCTACGTAATCGCTGTTATCCGTCACGGCGACAACTCCAAAATTTCTGTCTGAAACCGCGGTCGATCCTTTAGAATACGGTCCGCCTTTAACCGAGTTATGAGAGCCCAATGGTCCTGCATGAAAAATCGGGAAAGCCGCGCCCCCGCCTTCAGAAAAATCAGTATTTGTTCCGTCGTCAATTGCCGTGCAATGAGTGTCCCCTGCCAGTGCGCAAAAGCCCTGAATATTGTTGTCTTTAATAAAATTAGAGATTTCCGCGCGCTCATTTGTGTAACTTTGCCATCTGTCTTCTCCGGTTACTGGCGCGCCGGTCCAGGGAACTGTGTTTACCCAAATTATTGCGGAATAAACTCCATTGGCTTCTAACAGTTCCTTTTTGAACCATTCTTTTTGTTCAGCGCCCATCCTTGTCTTGTCAAAAGTTGTTCCCGGCGTTTGCGCATCAGTTCTCAAATCCGTCATCAAAAAAAGAACGCGGCCAACAGAAAATTTCTGACAAATATTTGTTGTTCCGCTTCCAATCAGAGGATAGTGCGGGAAATATTCTCTATAAACCGGATGGACATAATTTTTCGATATCGCGCCTGGCCCGCTTGTGCCTACGCTGTTATTTTTCCCAAAATCATGGTCATCCCACATATAAGCTATAGGAACTTTTCTGTGATACGAAGCCTCACGGGCGCCATTTTTTCCCGGATAACAGTTTAATTTCAAATCAAACTTATTTCTGAAATCATCTTTACTGGCGTAGCCTTTAGGGTTGCTTCCCTGATCGGAATAATACAGGTCGCCGGTATGCAAGAAAAAAAGCGCATCAACGTCCGCCATAGTTTCCCAAATCGCATTTCTTTCAGTTCCGGGTTTTCCGCTGCAACTAAAAACAAATTGAAAAGTAGCTGGTTCGCCGGCCGGAGGAAAAGTTCGGAAAGTTCCTGTATATGCGTTCGTGTCATTATCCGCGTCATTAAGAGTATCGTCTAAAACGCTGTCAACATATACTCCGAAATAATATTTTGTGTTTGCGGAAAGTCCGGTAAGATGTGCTTTTACAATATAGCAACTTGAAGAGACAGCGTTTCCGCTCCAGGAACTTGCTTCTGCGCCTGTCAAATTAGCATTCGTAAATGCTTTTACTTCGACTGCAAAAGTACCGTTTGTAGTTCTGTGATCTTTTACGGCTGCGGCTACAACCGCGGAATTGTCGTCGACAGCGCCTGTCCAAACAAAGTCAAGCAGCTGTGCGGAGTTCGACACCGCCGTTAAACATAATATCCAAATAATTAATTTATTTTTTTGCTTTAGCAAATAACTCTTTCGCGTGAGCAATAGCAGTTTTGCTTTCCCCACCCAACATTCTTGCAATTTCTTTTTCTTTATCATTAATGTTTAGTTTTTTTATGGTTACGGACGTTCTTTCCTTAACAACAGATTTTTCCACTACAAAATGCGACTCGCCACGACACGCTATTTGCGGCATGTGAGTTATCGCGAAAATCTGATGTTTTTCTCCCAATTTCTGAAGCCGCTCACCAACTGCATGCGCTATGCTTCCGCTCACGCCGGCATCTATTTCGTCAAAAACCATTACCGGCAAATTTACATTAGTTGTGACAATGCACTTCAGCGCGAGAGTTATCCTTGAAAGCTCTCCACCGGAAGCTACTTTCCCAAGCGGTTTAGGGTCTTCGCCTGGGTTTACAGATATTTTAAATTCTACTTTTTCGTTCCCGTAAGAAGTTATTTCTTCATAAGGAGCAAGGTCGACAATAAATTCAGCATTTTTCATGCCAAGTTTTTCTAACTCCTTTTCCATTTCCTTCTGCAATTTAGCCGCAGTCTTCTTTCTTTTCTCGCCAAGTTTGTTTGCTGCTGACTGCAATCGCCGAAAAATGTCGTCAGCTTCTTTCTCTAATTGTTTAATATTTTCGTCAAAACTTCCTGACTCCTGTAATTGCGCGTCTATTTTTATTGCATAATTAAGAATTTCTTCTTCAGAATTGCCATACTTCTTTTTCAATTGAGAAATCAAATGAAGCCTGTCCTGCACTTTTAAAAGCTCTTTCGGGTCAACTTCAAGTTCATCCTTATAAGAGCTTAACTGCCGCTCAAAATCGTCAATATTTATTAACGATTGCGAAAGCAACTCGCTCCATTCAACTGTTCGCGAATCCAGCTCATTCAGTCTTGAAAGTTCGCGCTGGATATTTTGCAGCTTTGATATTACGCCAAAATCTTCATCATTTAGTGAAGAAGAAATGCTTGCGGCTGCCGCAACTATTTCTTCGCTGTTTGCAAGAAAACTTTCTTTTTCCAGAAGTTCTTTTTCTTCACCGGGAACAAGTTTCGCGTCGTTGATTTCTTTAAGTTGATATTTTAAAATATCTTCACGCTGTCTTAATTCGCGTTCGTGTTTTTGTTTGTCTTCAATTTCCGCAAGCAGAACCCGCCATTCTGAAAATAGAGTTTTGACTTTGTCAGCGGTTTCTTCCGCGCCCGCAAATGCGTCAAGCGTCTGCTGCTGCCAAATCCTTTTCATTAGTGATTGCTGGTCATGCTGCGAATGAATATCTATCAGCGAATCTGTAAATTCTGCGAGCTGTTTAATTGAAATAAGGTTGCCGGCTATCTGGGCGGCGCTTTTTCCTGAAGCAGAAACTTCTCTTTTAATAATTACCGGTTCATCGTCTTCTATTTCAAAGCCTGAATCCCGCAACTGTTTTTTCAAATTTTTTTCTACTTTGTCATTGGGCGCTAAAGTTTCAAAAACTCCCTGCACAACAGCTTTTTTTTCACCTTTTCTAACTTTGGCAATATCCGCGCGGCCGCCAAGAAGCAGCTGCAGCGAACCAAGGATCATGGATTTTCCCGCGCCGGTTTCGCCTGTAACGGCAAGCAATCCGGGCTCAAACTCCGCGTCAAGCGAGTCCACCAGGGCAAAATTATCTATTTTCAGTCTGGAAAGGTACATAATGTAAAGTCAAAGGTTTCAGGTTTCAGGTAAATAAACCCAAATTTCCAGTTAACAATATTATATAAAAAGGGAAAGTTAAAAGCAACTTGTCTCTTGTTCCTCACTTATATTTATAATCGCTGATTTGTTTTTTTAATCGAGTAACTTCCCCGCTTTTTTCAATCAACAATTTTTGTCGGTTGTATTCGACAAAAATTGTTGATTGAAAAATGTCTTGCAATATTTTCGGGTTTTAACTAAAATATTTATATTATTTAACAAATTCCAAATCATAGATTTGGGTTACATTTTTCCAAGCTGGAAGCTTGGGTTACATTATGACGCAAAAAGCTATAAATACTCCGCCGGATAATCACGTTAAAACACTCGGCGGACAGGGTTGGATCGGTTTGGTTAACACAATGGGATCGGAAACGACTATTGTCAACGCGGCAAGAGTTTCTTTCGGAAAATTCGTTGATAAAATGTCCGAATCGGATGTTGTTCTTCTTAAATACCTCATAGAGCATCGGCATACAAGCCCGCTTGAACATGTCGCTTTTACTTTTATAGTTCATTGCCCATTGTTTGTAAGGAGCCAGTGGCATCGGCACAGAACATGGTCTTATAATGAAATCAGCCGGCGCTATACCGAAGTGGATATCGAGTTTTATGTTCCTGAAGAAATTCGCGGCCAAAGCAAAGATAACCGGCAGGCGTCTGTTGACAGCCTTGACGCTGGAGCGCAGGACTCCGCTAAAAATATTATTAAAAAGCAAAACGAATTGTCGCTTGCGACTTACGAAAAACTTTTATCGCAAGGAGTATGCCGCGAACAAGCGCGCGGAGTTTTGTCGCAAAATCTGATGACAACTTTTTGGGCAACTGTTGACCTTGCAAACTTAATTCATTTTATAGAATTACGCGACCACGAAGGCGCGCAATGGGAAATCCGCCAATACGCCGCCGCTATAAAAGAAATGATAAAGCCAATAGTTCCAAATGTCGCGGAAGTTTTTGGATGGTGAAGTGGAATTTTTGATTTGAAACAGGAAACTTGGATTTAATTACCTGACACCTGCCACCCGCCACCTGTAACCCTTTGAATTTCCTATTATGGACTTACCTCTTGAAGAAAACGAATTAGAATCTATTCGCGCTTTACAAAAGAAAGTAGCGGAGCTTCGCAAAAAAAGAGGGTTTACGCAAGACCCTGAGCGCGCGCTTATTTTGCTAGTAGAAGAAGTGGGCGAAGTTGCACAACAATTAAAACGGTTATGGTCTCCCAACTACGACACTTTTTCCAACAACGCGATAGCTGAAGAACTCGCCGATGTGCTTTTTGTTCTGCTTGGCTTGTCAGATTTATTAAAAATTGACATCGCGGAAGCATTAAAGAAAAAAACATCTTCCGACTCGAACCGGATATGGAAAAGCATTGAAAAACCTATAGGGAAGAAAATGGAGTGATGGAGTGTTGGAGAAATGGATTATTGGAAACATCCTTACTTGACTTTTAAGATTTGACCCTCCTTCGCTAAACCTTTGGAAGGCATGCCTTAGGACATTAAGACCTTTTAACCTTTTAACTACCCAAAACTATGTCAGAATACAAAATAAATTTGCCTGAAAGTGAATTGCCAAAAGAATGGTATAACATTATTCCGGATTTGCCCGCGGCATTGCCGCCGACACTTAGCCCTGTAACCGGCCAGCCAGCATCTCCTGAAGATTTAGCGCCGATATTTCCTATGACTCTCATCGAGCAGGAAGTAAGCGAAGCTCCCACAATAGCTATTCCTGAAGAAATACGAGAGATGCTAAGGATTTGGCGTCCAACACCTCTTTTCAGAGCATATAATTTTGAAAAAGCGCTTGGAACTCCGGCAAAGATTTTTTATAAATATGAAGGGGTTTCACCGGCGGGAAGCCATAAGCCAAACACTTCTGTCGCCCAGGCTTACTACAATAAAGAGGCCGGAATAAAAAGGCTTTCGACAGAAACAGGGGCAGGGCAATGGGGCAGCGCCCTTTCTCTCGCGTGCAACTTTTTCGATATCGAGTGCCTTGTTTACATGGTTAAGTGCAGTTATTATCAGAAACCTTACCGCCGGACAATGATGCAAATCTGGGGCGCCGACTGTATTCCTTCACCAAGCGACAAAACAGAAGCCGGTCGAAAAGTACTCGCTGAAAACCCGGACTGCCCCGGAAGCCTCGGCATCGCTATCAGTGAAGCTGTTGAAGACGCAATTAATCGCGATGACACAAACTACGCTCTCGGCAGCGTTTTAAATCACGTTATGCTGCACCAAACTGTTATCGGATTGGAAGCCATCGAACAGTTAAAAATTGCAAACGCTTATCCTGATATTATTATTGGATGCTGCGGTGGTGGAAGCAATTTTGCCGGCTTGGCATTTCCTTTTGTGCCGGAAAAAGCTTCCGGAAAAGAAATTCGGATAATAGCTGTAGAACCTGCAGCATGCCCGACAATGACCCGTGGGAAATATGCTTATGATTTTGGTGACAAAAGCGGAATGACTCCTATTATGAAAATGGAAACTCTCGGGCACGATTTCGTCCCGCCGGGAATCCATGCTGGCGGACTGCGTTACCACGGAATGTCCCCTATTGTCAGCCTGCTTCACCAGGAAGGAATTATTGAAGCCATAAATTATCATCAGATGAAATGTTTTGAAGCAGCGGTAACTTTCGCGAGAACTGAAGGAATAATTGTCGCGCCGGAAACTTCTCATGCTATTTATGGAGTCGTCGATGAAGCTTTAAAAGCAAAAGAAGAAGGAAAAGAAAAAACTATTTTGTTTTGTTTGAGCGGGCATGGGCATCTCGACCTGTCGGCTTATGAAAAATATTTTGCTGAAGAATTGTCGGATTATGATTATCCTGAAGAAAAAATTCAGGAAGCTCTGAAAAATCTGCCGAAAGTAGAGTAAAGGGATTAATGGATTAGTTGATTGATGGAATTAAAGCCAGAAATTCAACAATTCAATATTTTAATTAGACGCTGCTCGGAAAGGGTATTTGATGCTCAAACCCAAATGCAGGCGCGGCTTGCCAGCCGCGTTAACGCAGCTGGCAAGCTGCGGCTACAGTAAAAAACGCAATTTCATGGCGATGACCGCTTTTCGAGCTACATCTTTATGATTCAAAGAATTTTATCTTTATTAGTCGCGGGTTGGTACTTATTTGGGGCTTACAGCAGTTCAGGCCCGGACGCGGCGCTTAAAATCGGATTTTTTCTGTTAATACCTTTATCATGTATTTGGTTTAGCGGAATTTTGGGGAGGTTTGCCGGCAGTCTCGGCCCCGGCAGGCCAGGAATTACTGCTACAACTCCCGGCTGTTTTATCAAGTTAGCCGGTTGGCTTCTGCTTCTCTCGCCATTAATCTATCCTTACATCATAAAAATAACGGAAGGGGAATAATTGTAATTAATAAAGTAGTTTTTGTTTGCCAATTTTTTTGCCATAACACTTGACAAGTAATATAATGTTTGATATAATAACATATTAGTTACAAACAACTTATAAGTGACAAAACATGTGACATTATTATGGACAAAATAAAAAAGGTAATGACCTATAAGTCCGGCCAGTTCGTTTTCAGCCACAAATATAATCGCGAAAAACTTGCCGTTTACTTTGCAGAAGCAGATATTTTGAATACAACTATTAAAGATATTCCAATTTTGCCTGCTTATTCATCTAAAATTGACGAAGAATTATTGATTCGTTCTATTTTCAGCACAGCAGCAATTGAAGGCAACCCATTATCAGAAAAAAATGTTTCTGACATTGTTCTTGAAAAAGAAGAAGCAATAAACGATAAGCAAAAAGAAATTTATAATTTAAAAACAATGTATGATGCAATTCAACATTCGGCGCCTGATTCTGACCTAATCGGCAATTTTGAAAATACCATAAAAGGATTTCAGGGAATAATTACAAGCAATATTAATTATCCCGATAACAATCCAATGAATTACAGAAACCATTCCGTAAAAGTTGGCGACTTTGAACACAGTGGCATTTATACTCCGCCCAAAATATTTGAAGATATAAAAACTTTAATGAAACATTTTGCGGATTGGTTTAACAATGATCTGTCAGATGAAAACTGTTATGTAAAAGCTGCGTTAGTTCATCTTTATATAGGTTTAATTCATCCTTTCGGACAAGGGAACGGAAGAACAGCCAGAGCAATCGAAGGAATGATTTTGCAACAGTATAATATTAAATATCTTCCCAAAATGCTTTCAAATTATTATTACAAAAACATTGATGATTATTATTGGGCTTTTTCAAATACAATAAATTCAATAAAAAAGAAAGAGTTTGATGTTAGCCCGTTTTTAGAATTTGTAATGAAAGGAATAACAGAGTCTTTTGGCGAACTTAAAGAGAAAACTATGCGGTCTATAAAAAGCTTGGTTTTAAAAGACTTTTATAACTGGCTTTTTGAAAATAAAAAAATTAATCATAGACAACATGAATTTATAAAATTGCTTATAAATGACAACAAACTATTTACTTTGAAAAGTTTATTTCTAAATGACGTTTTCAAACTTTTATATTCGAATGTCAGTGAAAGAACAGCGAGAAGAGATTTAGAATTATTAACTAAACAAAAAATATTAATTGTTCAGAAAGATGGTAATTTAAGCCTCAATTTTAATGTTCTTAATGTTTAACAGTTTATTATTTTAAAACCCCTACAGGCATTATGTAAAGCGGTTCTTCTTCTTTTGGCATTCCAATAACTTTTTTCACTGCATTATCATCAAAAGCGCCGACAGCGCAAGTGCCCAGCCCGAGAGCAAATGCCTGAAGATAAACGTTTTGCCCGGAATGACCGAGATCCATGTAAACATATCGTTCGCGTCCCCTTTTACCATATTTTCTCGCTGTCCGTTCGAATACTGCCGAATAAACGAGAGAAACAGGAGCGTTTTTTATCATGCTTTGTCCAAATGCCGCTTTGCATAAAGCAACTCTTTTGTCGCCTTTAGAGATTTTTTTCAGCTTGTGTTCTGAAGAAAGATATTTGTAAATCCCGGAAGGAAGATTTGTAACGGCACCGGCAACTAAATATATTTCGAGCGGATAAAGCGCTCCGGCAGAAGGCGCGGTTTTAAGCCCTCCACGCAATGAAGGAATATTATTGATTTTTTCTGTTACGCCATAAGCTGCCCAGAGAATTTGTGAAACTTCCGACAGGCTTAAAGATTTATTCGCGTAAGTCCTGACAGATCTCCTGCCGTTCATGGCAGCTTCTACAGAAACTTTGCCGTCAGTTTTTGGTTTTGGAAGATTAATAATCTCTGTTTTCGCACTTGAGAAAGTGCATGAAGTGAGGACCGCCATAAAAGAAAGCAAGTTAAAAAAATTCATATTTCCCACTTTTTTTGGACATAATGGACATAATGGACAAGGTGGACATTCAGCGCCTTTACACTTTCTTACTTTTATACTTTTAATTATTCTATTTCGCTGAAAACTTGTAAATAGTTTTTGTGGAATATTCTTCGCCGGGATTTAAAGTCACCGTTGGAAAGTTCGGCTTGTTCGGCGAATCAGGATAATGATGGGTTTCAAGGCAAAAAGCGTTTCTGTGATTATAAGCCGCGCCGCCTTTGCCGATATTGCTGCCGTCAAGAAAGTTTCCGCAATAGAACTGCAAGCCCGGCTCTTCGGTGTAAACTTCCATAACTCTTCCAGATTTCGGGTCGAAAACAGAAGCAGCAAGAGTCATCTCGCCTTCTATACCCTTTTTGTTCAACACAAAATTGTGATCGTAACCTTTTCCGAAAGCAAGCTGCTCGTCTTTATTATTCACCCTTGCGCCAATCGACGTCGGGGTTGTAAAATCAAAGTCGGTTCCTTTGACCGGCCTAATTTCACCCGTTGGAATAAGCCCCTTGTCTATCGGAGTGAAGTTATCAGCATTAATCATAAGTTGATGTGAAAGGATGTCTCCGGAATCATGCCCGCTTAAATTATAATAATTATGCTGTGTAAGGTTGCAGATAGTTTTTTTATCGGTTGTTGCTTTGTAACTTATAATAAGTTCGTCATCGTTAGTTAAAGTATAAGTAACAAAAACTTTAAGGTTACCGGGATAACCTTCTTCTCCGTCTTTGCTGAGATAAGAGAGGGTCAAAGAAACGCCGTTTTCATTTTCGTCAGCGGAAACAAAATCCCAGACGACACTGTCAAACCCTTTCTTGCCGCCGTGCAAATGGTTTTGTTCGTTGTTGCAGGCAAGTCTATACTCAATTCCGTCAAGAGAAAACTTGCCTTTGCGTATTCTGTTCCCGTACCTTCCGATAACAGCGCCGAAGTAAGGGTTTTCTTCTTCGTAGCCTTTTATGTCATCAAAACCAAGAAGAATATCTTTAAAATTTCGGTTTTTGTCGGGCACATAAAGTGAGACTTGTCTCGCTCCGAAAGTGATGATATCAGTTTTCAGGCCGTTTTTATTTTCTAAAGTATAAACATCAATTTCCCGGCCTGTGTTTAGTTTTCCGAAAGGTTTTTTCATTATATTTTTTTGAGGGTTTGTTAAATTACAATTACATTGAGAGCATGACGCAAAAAATAACGCAAGGCTCAAAACAACAAACGAGTAAAAAAGTTTTTTTTCATAATTAAGTTGTTTGTTTTATTGTTTTGTTAATGTTGTCTAATACACCGTTAACAAAATGTCCTGATTCGGTAGAACAAAACAATTTGGCGATATCCACGGCCTCATTAATGCAAACGGCAGCAGGGGTCTTTTTCTCAAAAAGGATCTCAAATAAAGCAATCCGCATAATCTGCAAATCGATTTTTGAAATGCGCTTAAAATCCCAGTTATTAGCGTTTTCCCTTATCAGTTCGTCTATCTCATTTTTGTGTCCCAGCACCCCGCGCATAAGATGAGATGCGAAATCTTCTATGGGCTGGGAAAATCTCGCGTTAAATATATTTAAAATAGCACGTGCCACTTTGGGGGAATTTATCCGCTGCATTTCAAGCGAATAAAGCATCATCATGGCAAGAATTCTGGATTTACTGCGATTGCGCATTTTTGTTTAATATTAAACCATATAAGGAAATATAAGAACTTGAATATTTCTTGTTGAATATTGAATGTTTAAAGCGTGCTTGGACCTTTCAACCTTTTAACCCTCCTTCGTCAAGACTTCGGAGGGCATGCCTTTGACCTTTTACTTTGGGCTTTCGATCTTATATGTTTTTACAAAGATTTGCCATTTCTATCGCGGCAAGAGTTGCTTCCCAACCTTTGTTGCCGGATTTTGTTCCCGCGCGCTCAATTGCCTGGTCAATAGTATCAGTTGTCAGCAGCCCGAGAGTAACAGGCGTTTTAGAGCTAAGGCTGACGCTCGCTATTCCTTTAACGGCTTCCGCAGCTACGTATTCAAAGTGAGGAGTTCCTCCGCGAATAACCGCGCCAAGGCAAACAATAGCGTCACAGGAATTTGCGTCCGCGAGTTTCTGCGCGCCCACGGGCATTTCCCAGGCGCCGGGCACCCAGATAATGGTAACGTTGTCTTCGTCGCCGCCATGCCTTTTCCAGCAATCCAACGCCCCCGACAGAAGTTTATCGGTTATAAGTTGGTTAAAGCGCGAAGCAATAATACCAAGTTTTAATCCTTTTGCGTCGAGCATCCCTTCGATAATTTTAGGTTTGTTGTTCATGATTATTTTAGGATTTTATGATTTAATGATTTTAAGGATTGAAATCATTTTCAAATCATAGATTTGGGTTACATTTTCAATCTTTTCAATCTTTAAATATTTTACAATATATGCCCCAGTTTTTTTGATTTAGTATTTAAATATTTTTTGTTGTGAGGGTTGGGTTCAATTTTTATGGGTACACGCTCGCAAATTTCTATGCCGTAACCCTCAAGCCCGATAACTTTTCTCGGGTTATTAGTCAGCAACTTCACTTTTTTCACACCAAGAGAATTAAGCATTTGCGCGCCATATCCATAATCTCTCAAGTCCGCGTCGTAACCTAATTGTTCGTTAGCTTCTACAGTATCTGCGCCTTCGTCCTGAAGTTTGTAAGCGCGAAGTTTCGCAGGAAGCCCTATTCCTCTGCCTTCCTGTTTCATGTATAAAATTAACCCTCGCTTTTTTTCCGAGATAAATTTCATAGCCGTTTCAAGCTGCCGCCCGCAGTCGCATCTCAATGAATGTAAAGCGTCACCAGTCAGGCATTCCGAGTGGACGCGTGTATAGACCGGCTCGTCGTCGCTGATGTCACCCATAACAAGCGCGAGGTGGTGCTGATCTTCGATAGTAGACTCGAAAAGATGCATTTTAAAAATGCCGAATTCAGTTGGAAGCACCGCTTGTACAGTATCTTTAATCAGGTCTTCGGTTTTGCGCCGGAACTTAATTAAATCTGCTATTGTACAGATTTTCAGATCGTGTTTTTCAGCTATAACTTTCAGTTCCGGCATTCTTGCCATAGAACCGTCTTCATTAAGAATTTCGCACAAAACTCCTATAGGCTGGCAATCCGCTAACCTGGAAAAATCAACCGAAGCTTCTGTATGCCCCGCGCGTTTTAACACTCCTCCCGGCTCTGACCGCAACGGGAAAATATGTCCTGGAATGCTGAATTCGCTGAGCTTCGCGTCGGGTTTTGAAAACCTGTGAATAGTTTTATATCTGTCCTGGGCGGAAATGCCTGTAGTCGTCCCTTCAACAGCATCAATAGAAACAGTGAAAGCTGTTCCCATTTTGGACGTGTTCTGATCAACCATCATAGGCAATTTCATGGCATCAAGCTTTTCTGCAGGCGCGGAAACACAAAGCAGCCCGCGCCCATGCGTAATCATAAAATTGATTGCGTCAGGCGTAACATGCTCGGCTGCCATGACAAAATCCCCTTCGTTTTCGCGGTTTTCGTCATCGGTAAGAATAATCATCCCGCCGTTGCGGATGATATCCAGAGCTTTTTCGGCTGTTATAAATGGACTTTCAGACATAACGCTGGAGATGACTGGCGGGGTGCCTAAAATAAGCGTGGTTACCCCGTCCAGTCCATCGACTTTGTTAGACTTTAATAATTTTTTTCACACAAAGGACACAAAGGCACAAAGTTTTTTAAATCAATATTATTTATTTTGACTTTTCTCCGTGAGCTTTGTGCGCTCCGTGAGAAAAATCGTTTTGTAAAATTTCGTGTTTTCTTCTTCTGTTGGGTCTAACTAATTAAATTCGAATACCAAAATACGAAATACGAAACAATATCAAATTTCAAAATAATAAAATTCAAAATACAGACTATTGGCTTTTATGAATGATTGAACCAAAAAATATTTGTTATTCCTGAGCCAATTCGACACGTTCAGTTTGAAGTTCATTTGACTCGCCCGTATCTAGAAGCCTGAGCCAATACTTACTTTCTTTAGCTTCTTTTCTGCATATTTTTATTCTCATCAAGAAATCTTTTTTGCTTAACGCTTCATTTGCCTCAATGTAATTTGCACCAACAGAACCGGAAGCTCGAACTAATTGCTTTATATCTTCAATATTCGGAATATTTTTCGGCAGTCTTTTTACAAAAGCTCGAACTCTTTTTGCATACTCGAAAGTCCGTTTTTCCAAATCCTATATTTTCTTATTTTCATTCATTATTGACTTAGAATTTTTTTCGAATTTCGAGTTTCGAACTTCGATATTGCAATTTTGAATATTTATTTTTCAAAATCGCTCATATCACCTTTCATCATTTTTCTCAGCGCGGCAGGATCCAAATCCATATTTTTAATCTGGTCGACGATTTTATTGTTGTCAATTCTCACAACAACTTTTCCGCTTTCAAACCAGCAGTCGGTAACATTCAGATGGTCCATAGGCGCCTGTCCCATTACACGATAATGAGCATATTGTTTAAGCAAAGGAATTCTCCTGATATCGTAATAAAGTTTGCCTTCTTTTTCTATAACTCCCGAAACCGGGCCAACTTCATAATTAAAATTGGCTTCTTCTATTTGTTCTTTTTTCAATCCGAGCATCTGCTGTAGAATAGTAGCTAATGCCGCCGCGACACAAACATAAGCGCCGTGCTCGTTTTGATAATCAAAAGGTTCTTCAGGTTCAAAAATAAAAGAGCGTTTATGCGACGTCCACATAAGTTCAACAAATTTCAGTTTTCGTTTAAACGTGGGCTTTCCGTCTTTGTAAGAAACTTTTATTGCGAGTTCTCCTCTATCTATTTTTGCTTTCGCGGACTTTATGTTTTCTACTTTTTCGACGCAGGCATCCAACATTTTGTTAACATGTTTTTGAGACGCGGGCATTTTCAAGTCCCTCATTTTTTCCAGGACTTTGTCCATTGTCGCGTTCTTAACTTTATCTTTCGCCTTGCCTATAAAATCAAACATTCCCATAATATGATTTAATGATTTAATAATTTAATGATTTCTATTTTTTCACATAATGCATGTAAAGGGTTTGCCCCATTGATAAAAGCTGGTTCATAAACCAGTAAAGAACCAGTCCGGATGGCATTTTATAACAGATAAACAAGAAAAAAGCCGACATCATATACATCATTCCTTTTTGGCTCTTGTCCCCTGCTTTTGGCGTTAAAGCCTGCTGCCCAAGCATTGCCGCAGCCATCATTAAAGCAAGCGGATTTACCGCGCTTCCGAGAAACGGAATCGAAAAAGGCAGATGCGCGACAGTGTCCGGCTGTGATAAATCTTTAATCCACAAGAAAGGCGCACCCCATAATTCGATTGCTCCGCCTATTGTCTTATATAACGCAAAGAAAATCGGCAATTGTAAAAGCATTGGAAGACATCCGCCAAGCGGGTTTACCCCATGCTTCTTGTACAATATCATCATTTCCTGCTGCAGCTTCCGCTGATCATCTTTGTACTTTGCCTGAAGCTCCTTCATTTCGGGCTGAATCTTCTGCATCTCGTGCATAGATTTGAAACTCTTGTGAGTCAGCGGCCATGTAATAACTTTAATTATAACAGTAAGCAGAATAATAGCCAACCCGTAATTATGCAGAAAAGTGTAAAACCAGCGCAAACCGTAAACTAAAAAAGGTTTAGCGAGAAAAGCAAACCAGCCGAGATTTAAAATCGCGGTATAATTGCTGCCTTTTCCTAATCTTTTTCCAAGAGTATTGAGTCTTTCATAATCCTGCGGTCCGGCAAAGAGTGTCGCGTTCCACTCAAGCGATTTTCCCGGCTCAATGTTCTGCGCCTTGTAATTTGCGCTCGCGGTTACTTCCCGTGCTTCTTTTTTGCCTAAAGATGTAACTGTCAGCGACTCGGGATTTTTTTCAGGAATAATTATGTTCGCAAAATATTTGTTGCGGACGGCATACCAGTCAAACTGCCCGGAAATTTTTTCCGTTTCGTCCTTTTTTCCGGCGTCCTGACGGACAATCTTAGTTTTTCCGGTTTCCGGATTTATTTGTTCAGCGTCAACACCCCGGGTAGCAAATCTCCCGGTCAACCCGGGAACCTGTGCTATTCTTCCAAGCCAAACGCTTAAGCCGTCGTTCATAGAGACAGTTGAATCCGTTGAATTGCTTAAAGAAATGCTGGTCTTTAGAAGATATTCATTTTCTGAAAGAATATATTTTTTTGTAATAGAAAGAGATTCGGAGAATTTTCCCGAAAAAACTATCTCTTTTTTTGTCGCGCTTACCAAAGCCAATTGTGAATTCAACGATTTTTCATTCCCGACTTTTCGAATTTTAAGTGGAACCTGCCACTCGTTGCTCGGGGCAAAAACCATCCTCACAGGGCCTTTCCTAACAATCGGGGTTTGCGCTAAAGTAATGTCATAAATGTCGCCTCCAAAAGAAGAAAAAGTATAAGAAACCAACTTATTGGAAAGAATAAAAAATTGAAGGTTTTCTTCTTTTGGAATTTCAAGGGTTTCTGTTAAAGTTTCAGTTTTGCTTTCCGTACTGACAACTTTTACATCAGCAGGTTCTGCAGCCGGTTTTGTTTCCGGTTCCACTGCATGAATTACCGTGTTGGTAACCACAGTCGTTTGCTGCGCCGGCTTTTTCGGCGAGAAAAAGTGCATGTAAACAAACACAAGCACAAATGTAAGCAATAAAGCTGTTATTGTATTTTTATCCATATTTTTTTAGGTATAAGGTCTAAAGGTCTAAGGGTCGGAAGGTCTAATATGCCCCCCCTAACTCCCTCTTTATTAAAGGGTACTAATTTATAATTTACAATTTGCAATTTACAATAAAATAATTTCACGGGACAGGGTCATATCCGCCCGGGTTCCATGGATGACATCTGCAAATTCGTTTTATTCCGAGCCACCCTCCTTTAAATAATCCGTACTTTTTCAAAGCTTCAATAGTATAATGAGAACATGTCGGAACAAACCTGCACGAGGGCGGCAAAACACGTGAAATTGTGTTCTGATAAATTTTTATCATCAGGCACACTGCTTTTGTAATACACCCGCTTTCCTGCATATCTCTTCAAAATCTTTGTTGAGCTCTTTATAAGAAGCTTTCAAAGTATTAGAACGGGCATGAATAATAAGCCATAAACTTTTTAAAAGTTCATTTTTGTGCAGCCTTACTATCTCCCGCATTCTTCTTTTAATTTTGTTTCTGTCAACTGCCCGCTTGTAAATTTTCTTCCGAACCGAAAATCCGGCTTTTAACCCGAAACTTTCCTCAGGAATATAAATTATAACCGAAAAATATTTTCCCTGATACCATTTCCCCAGTTCATAAACAATATTAAAATCTCTTCGAAGCCTGAGATGATTCTCTTTAGGAAACGAAAACGACGGTTTGCTAACCGCCGTTTTCTCATGTTTACAATTATTCTCTTTCGATTTATTTAAGCAGAAAGCACTTTGCGGCCCTTCGCGCGGCGTCTGTTGATCACCGCTCGACCGCTTCTTGTCTGCATTCTTGCCCGAAACCCGTGCACCCTTTTCCGGCGCCTGTTCGACGGCTGATAAGTCCTTTTCATTTTTTAACTCCTTCACGTTATTATGTCAAAGCGGAAGTTCCGCAATTTTCGGTGTGGACGTTCCACTTTCTGAAATTTATTACTTATTTAAGCGTGGGTATTATAACGAAACTCGCTTATTATGTCAAATTTCTTGATTTTCTGAATTTTGGCGACTAATTTTTGCGATGCTACAAATGCAGAACGTGCTGTTATTGCATTGTACTCCGGTCATTCCGGTCATTGAACTTGTCGAAATGCCGAAATAAGCCGGTGGATTTATCGCGTAAGACCCCAAAACTCGCTTTGTGCCTGCAAATTAGGATTTTTAATTGAGTAACCTCCCCACTTTTTTTCAAGCGGAATCTCTCTTTATTAAAGGTCTGTAAGTTCGCCGTGGTGAATTGGGGGTTTTATTTGTCAATTGAAAAACTCTTGCGTTTTTTGAGACTTCTTACGATTTTAATTGCCAAAAAAAGCATCCGCACTGATGTGGAATTTTCAACAACAAAGATTTTATTAATAAAATTCGTAGCAGAAAAAACCGGAATTCTTCTAAGAAAAACTCCGGCTGGTTAATCGAAATATTTTGATGATTAAATTCAACAAAAAATGTCAATTGCTATTTCCTTCTTCAAGTAATAGTTTTTGAATTCGTTCTTCAAGCTGTGGTGACGCAACAAAATTTGTTAATAGATTTTGAAACATATGAGGGTGTAGGTTTGGCCCTTGTGCAGCTACTTCCCCTGCTTGCGCTTGTAAGCGCTGTTTCCCGGGCGGGAGATTCGCTATATTTTTGTTGCGTAATTTAAGAATAGCCGATAGTTTTCTTGCGTCTTTTGCAAAGCCCAATCTCATTCCTCCATGCTGTTTCACGAATGAAACACTCCCGTGTTTAAACCTATTTATATATCTCATTCGTAAATTTTCTATTCGCTGCGTAATGCTATTAAAGTCAGTTTTTACTCTGCGACCATGAATGGCAATATTACCACGAGACGATTCCCCGATGTAAGTATATATGGTTATAAAATCAGGGTCATTATCTAACTCTATTTTTTTTATGTTAGGTGAGTTTTGATATGCTTCAATTTTTTTTTCTTTATGTTGGTCAGGATAATTTTTATTTATAAATGCAAATTTGTGTTTCATATATTTTTTAAAAACAGGATCCCACATTGATGTGTTTTTTGTAATATTGGTCGGCATTTCTGGGTTAGAATCCTCTAGACCATAATAAGGCGGAAGATGTATTCTGTCGACTAAACGATCATTTACAAATATTCCCAACCCTTTAGATGTGACCTTATATGGTGCATCAGTATATTCGTTGTCAATAAATAAAAATCCGTTTGTTATGGGTTGGGAATCAAGCCGCGAACCAAAAGTTTCTTCTTTTAGGTCAGGCTCAGCTGTCACATATTGTAAATTACAGATTATTACAACAATTGTTATATTTAAGAAATTTTTATAAGTTTTCATTTTCTCTCCTTAAAATAGTTTGTTAAAAGGACCATTCTTTATGGTCTTTATTTGGGGCTACTCTGTCGCCGTCTAAATTACGTCCTTGATATTGACCATAATCATGATTCCTACATTTTTCCCAATCAGCTCTTATGGTAGTTGCCCCTCCAGTATTTTCAAATTTAAATTTAAAACCAAATGCACCATTGTTATTTTTAATCCAATCATGGTCGTATGTATTTCTTCCGGATATTTTATCAATGACATCATTCCAATATAAATAATTCATATAAGTATCAAAAATAATGCACCCCGTCCCTTTTCTGTTTCCCGGGCTTGATTGCGGCCATACAGGATTTTCTTTCATAGGTGCCGGACAAAGAGTTGCCCAATCATTTCCGTCCATTTTGGCATTAAAAATATTGTAATATTTATACCCGACTCCATTATCCCATGCTTCTCCTGCTGTACGTTTTTCATTATTGTCAGTTTTTCCATTCATTCTTTTAAGATACTTTTCATTTACAAAAGTAGCTTCTGGTTCATCGGTCACATCAATATAACCTGAACGCCATCTTCCGCCAGCCGCTTCTTTTACAGCCGCTTCACCTGTTATTGGGTCTGCAGTTGCAGAATAACAAATAGACCAAACAGTAATTGCTTTATTGTCATTTAAATCAAGTGCCCAATTGTTGGCCAGCCAGTTGCTGCTTACTCTTACTGTATAACAATCATTTGGCCAACGTTCAATTGTCATGTTGGACTCATTTCCAACCCAAGCCGCACAAGCATTATAACCTGCCATTGAATCTTCCGCATGAACAGCATAATGACACCCTTTACCCCCGTGTGAAATTACCGAAATTGCACCACATCTTGGCATTGTATATTTGTAATCATTAAGAGTACAATCATTAAAATTAGCATTACTCCAATCGTCCGGATCTTCAAGCCAATAGACTTCAAAACCTTGTTTTGTAAGTTGATTATAAAACTCCAATCCCTCGCTAGTTCCAAGATCCTCCGGCAAAGGATTCCAAATATAGGCTTCATCTCCTATTGGCACCCAAGAAATAGTTTCAGTAACAAGTAAAGCTACTTTGTCGCTAATTATTTCACCACCCGGCATAGAACAAGATAATTCAAGAACTGCCTGTCCTTTTTCAATACCATCAACGTAAAGTGTTTCGGGCACATCAGTTGCCGAGGACCATGTTTTCGGCAAATTTATTGAGCCGGATTTATTGGCATTTTCATATATTTTCACGCAATCACTTCCGCTTATGGCTTTTAATTCTATATCACCGCTGCCAGGCTCGGAAAAAACTGAAAGTGATAAAGGTGCAAGTGTATCTTGACCGCTGCCATCCCCTTCAAGATTTATAGGAATAATTTTACCTGGTGGATATTCTTCATATTGGTCTTCATCACCATCATTTTCATCAATAATATTATTGTTATCTGTGTCAATATCAATATCACCACCGCAAACCGTAATTTTTGCTTTATCATCTTAGCTATCGAAACTGATTTCGAGTTCTGTTTCGCCGGGTTCGTATCCTTCCATTAAACACCAGCCATAAATGTTTTCTGCGAAATAAACAATATCATAACTCTCGCTGTCGTTATTTCCTAAAATTACAGTTGCTTTTGGGTCATCAACATTATTATCATCATCAAAACTCGGTTTGTAAAGTTTTATTTTACTATTTAACCGATCTATTTCTACATTTCCAGTAGCTTCCTCTGAATACACATACAAATAAACCCAAACAAGATCATTTTCGTTATCAACTGTCCCGGATTCGTTTTTATCTATTATATCATTTCCATTGTCATCGTCGCAATTAAGCCGCATAAAAAGCCCCGGATTAACTTCATAATTTTCCTCAATTTCATTTTTGGCATGGTCATATACCGTTAAGTCTACATACGATTCCGGTGGGGGAGGGGGTGGCGGCGGCGGCGGCGGATTGCCACCGCTCGAATTACAATTATCGTGATTGTAGTGCGATTTACACTTACCACAATCATTGCATTTTATCCTACATGTAGGACAATAATTATGTCCAACCGGAACATCTTCATAACAAATATAACAACAGCACTCTCCACAACCACATGTATTTCTACAAGGATGTCCGTTAGGACATGGACAGTTCTCTCTACAAAAAGAACATTTATGCGAAGAACCGCCGCCAGATTTTTCATCGCAACAATAACAGCAATCACAACAAATTCTACAAAATCCGCAATTGGGATGCTTATCTGTACTGCAACTTCCGCAAACGGTTTGATTATCAGGAATTGTTTCATCGCAAGCATTGCATTCGCATTCCTTACAATCACAATCACTTAGACACTTTTTACATTGACTATTGCAACCAGCAACATTACAAGGGTCATGGTTTCTTTTACAAGGACATTCATGCTCGTCACATTTCCCACAAAAGCATCTGTCACTTGCGCAAACGTTGCAAATGCCGGATGTATTTTTAGCACATTTATCGAGCCACCGGGGCAATCGCAAGGACAATCTGCGCAACTCGGGCATATGTCACCCTGTCCTTCAAATGTCCCCTCGCAGCACTCGCAAGCACTTTGGTTGTCTTAGGGTGTGCCGTCTGCACAGGTTGCGGATAAAAAGATTAATATTATGGAAAATAAAAACAGTTTTAGATAGGTTTTAAGTTTTGTGGTCATATTTTTGTGTTCCGCTGGTTAGGAATATAATTTTTTCAAAATCATAGATTTCGGTTACATTTTTTATGTAGCTCTGATTTTTCAATCAATATCCGTTCTTCTTTTTACCCATTTCGTTGTAAATTCGTGCGGCACGACAATAAGAAGCGTCCGTAAAAACAAGACATGACGGTAACGAATGTACAAGCAAATAATGATCAAGCGCGTTTGTCATATCTTTTTTGAATAAAGAAAGGTAGCGAGCAAACCAGTAATCCTAAATAACGCAGTTGATTTTAAATAATTTTTATTATTTATATTTGCTGGAATAAAATTCATCTAAAAGTTTGTTTTTCTATTAAAAATACCGAAAATTCTTAAAAACTGTTGCGTCTCTTGCGTCTCTTGCGTTACAAATTAATTTTAAACGCAAAAGTCGCAAAAGTCGCAAAGGAAATTGGCAACCCAAATGGTTAGAAAAACAAGCGACATAAAACGTTGTATATCAATGACTTACATTGTGTTTATGGTTTTAACTGCGTTTTTTAGGTTTATGGATGGTTAAGAGATGGCCATCATTTTATTATTCGCATGAATAATCTGCAAGAAATGTATTCGCAACATTTGACGCGCTGGCAGTGTGTCCTACATTTAATTTAAATACTCTACGCATTTTTCAAAGGTGGGAGGAAGCGGGGCGGTAAATTCTATCGGGCCTCCGGTTTCCGGATGAGTACAGGCAAATTTGAAAGCGTGTAAAAGATGAGTGTCGATGTTTATGTCTCCAAGGGTACAACTTTCTTCCCTGCCGTAAAGTTTGTCGGCAAGAATAGGATGGCCTGTTTCCGAAAGATGAATTCTGATTTGATGAGTTCTGCCGGTAATAATTCTAACATTTACAAGCGAAAGTCCGTTAATAAATCCCGGAACAACTGGCGCTGCTGTTTCTACAAAATATTCTGAATGAGCTTTCAATCCTGAATCAAAATCGACGGAATGTTTAATTTTAATGTGCGAAAAAGATGATGGTCCAAGGGGAAGATTTATAACGCCTGACCTTTGAGAAAATACGCCGTGAGTAATCGCGCGATAAACTTTTGCGACTTTTCTGTTTTCAATTTGCGTGGCAATTTCCGAACGGACTTTTTCGCTTTTGGCAAGCACAAGAACTCCGCTGGTCTCTTTATCTAAGCGATGAACAAGTCCGGGCTTGTATTCGGCGTCCGGATATTTCGCGTGAACAGCGTTCATAATAGTATTATAAAGCGTTCTTCCGGTGGGGTGCACAATAATACCCGGTTGTTTGTTTAGAACAAGCAAAGAATTGTCTTCATAAATAATGTCAAGCGGAATGGATTCCGGGGGGACAAATTCCTGCTGATAATAAGAAACGTCAATTGAAACAGAATCGCCTGATGAAAGAAATCTTCCCCGGCGCATTGGCGCGCCGTTAACGGTTACTTCGCCTTTTTCGATCATTTTTTGAAAGAAAGCTCTTGAGCGCCATGGCAATTTTGATTTCAGAAAACTGTCAAGGCGCACTGGCAAGTCTTCTTCTTCTACAATCAAAGAAACTTCATTAATAGGTTCAGCAAGATTTTTTTCTTTGCGAATCATTTAATCAGTAGTAATATGAAAAGGAGTAATGTCATTTCGTTGAATTTGTTGTAGCCGCGGCTTGCCAGCCGCGCAGCATACGAAACAATTGTTAAGTTGTCATGTTTACGATTTTTAAATTTCTATCGAAAGCGCGGCTGGCAAGCCGCGGCTACATTTTGGTTTCGCCATTATTTACTTTTTTCTAACAGCCTTTTATTATTTTTTTTGGCAGGAGGATAAATCTGTTCCGGTTGAAAATCCATCAATGGGCTAAAACATTTAGGCAAAAAACCTTCAAGAGTCCGGTTATATGATTCCGCTTTTGAGAAAAAGTTGGTGGAAGCGTCGGATGCTCTTTGCGAAACAATTTTAAACGATGAAGCTATCTCAACAAGATTTTGGCTTTTTCTTCTCTGTTTATTTTTAAATAGTTCCTTCAACATAGTTTTAAGCGAACCGTCAAGAATTTCTTGCGCCCGAATAATTTCAGCAGCGGTAAGGTTTTGTTCGAGTTTTACCTGGACAAGCTCCACTTTTCTGACGGCGGGCTTATTTTCCGGAAAGGCCATTTTATTCATAGCGGCAATTTTTGTGGCAAGTTGGCTGAGTTCAGACAACTGTCTGGTAAATTCTGCTTTTGCATTGTCCAAATCATTTTTTGCTTTTGAGCAGGAGGAATGAGCGGAAAACAAAACCGCCACCCCGCCGACAAGCAGCGCAAAAAAACACAAAAAAATCTTTGCAGAAGCAGACATAAAGAACTAAAAGCTTGGAATAATGGAGTATTGAATTACTGGAGTATTGGAATATTGAGCTTTCTTCACTTCATTACTCCACTGTTCCATCACTCCAACAACCCACATATTTTAATAAAATATGTAACAGTTGTCAATTTAAAAAAGTAAATTTGGATATTTATCATCTTTTTTGTATAATTATATAATGAGTTTTTTCAGAAAAAATATTTCAGAGCTTGAACCTTATGTTCCGGGAAAACAGCCGAAAGAAAATATTGTCAAACTGAACGCTAACGAGAACCCTTATCCGCCTTCTCCGAAAGTTGTTTCTGCTATAGACAATTTTTCCAAAGATAATTTGAGATTATACTCCGATGCTGTTTCTGAAGAAGTCAGAAAAGCTGCCGCCAATTCGTTTCGGGTAAACACGGACGAAATCATCGTAGGCAACGGGAGCGACGATATTCTTACAATTATAGTTCGCAGTTTTTTGGAGACTGACGGAAAAATAGCCGTGGTTGACCCCTCTTACACTTTGTATGAAACATTAGCGGAAATCCACGGTGTTGAAACGGAAAAGTTTTCGCTGGAAGAAGATTATTCATTGCCGGAAAGTTATTTTGGCACAAAAGCAAAAGTAAAGTTTCTGCCCAATCCGAACGCGCAAACCGGCACACTTTTCCCGCAGGAGAACATTGTCCGGCTTTGCGCTGAGAGCCGGGGAGTTGTGGTTATTGACGAAGCATACGCCGCCTTCGCCAATGTTACATCTATTCCTTTGATAAAAGAGTTCAAAAATCTTGTAGTACTGCGAACTCTTTCAAAATCCCATTCGCTTGCGGGAATGAGAATCGGGTTCGGAATCGCGGAAGCAGAAATTGTTTCCGGGCTTATGAAAGTTAAAGATTCTTATAACGTAAACTCGTTAAGCCAGGTGGCCGCGACAGCGGCTCTGCAGGACGAATCTTATGTTCAGAAGAACATAGAAAAGATTATTGAAACTAGAAATTGGTTCGCTTCCGCACTAACCGATCGCGGTTGGGAAGTTGTGCCTTCTGAAGCGAATTTTGTTTTGGCAAAGCCCTCGATAGGCGAGGCAAAAGATATCTTCGCGGAACTGGAAAAATCGGGTTATCTTGTGCGCCATTTTTCTACTCCGCGTTTGAATGACAAGTTGAGATTTTCCATAGGGACAAAAGAACAAATGCTCGGACTTCTCGAGAAATTATAATTTAACTTTACAACAAAGGCGGTTATCATGAGCGCTTCTTCAAAAATAATAGGCCCGGCAGTTGGCGGAATTATAGGAATTGTAATTTTTGGCCTCGCTTTCTTGTGGTTTCGTTCTACTTATTCAATCAAGGGAACTATACAGGTTGATACAGGCATCGAAATTCGGCAAGCACGGCAAACCGACGTGAGCCTGATCCAGGGATTTGTTTCAGAAGACCTAGACCAGTTAGTAGCGGAATATAATTCTTTCAAGAACCGTCAGACAGACAAAATGGTTGAGCAGCTTGTTTTAAAGTCAAAAGAGATATCTGACTCGAAAAAGCCAAAAACAGAAATAGAAAACAAAGAAGAAATAGTTGAAAAAGCCCTTGCCACAGACCCGGACGAGGCGGAAAAAGAAACTATAGACCAAAGAATTCGGGAATACGCGAAAAACGCTGTTTACTGCAGGAAAAGCATTCCTGATATCCGGAAAGGAAAATATTATTATGAGAGCGGCGCGGAATTCTGGGAAGAAAAAATCTCTAACTTGAAAGATTATGAGCGTGTAGTGGTCGATGAAGCAAGTTTAAATTATGAAACCACGTGGGAACCCACCGGCGGCCTGGGCAAAGAACCTATTCAGATTGTTAAAGCTGTTGTACGGACAAATCTAACGGGCGCAATCGAACAGGAACCTGCTGAAGAACCGGCAAAAGAAAAACCGGAAGAAAAAGTTCGTGATGAAGTTGTCCCGGGAAGCTATTTAACTAAAGATGATGTAATGAGTTTGGCTGTTGAACTCAACAAAGAGTTAAGGTCTGAATACAATGATGTTGCCGGCAAATCATCTGACCTTATTCTCACGATGACCATAGAACAAACAAAGACAGACGACAAAGGGAATTTTGTTTTTAAGGATAAGGTGGTTCAGCCGGGAAAATTCATAATTTTTTCAAAGTTTGACGTTCTAAGCGCTGAAGGAGAACCAGTTGAGTTTATGTGGTTCCATCCCGTAAATGTCTCTATCAAGCGGTTGGCCCTGGACAAAACTACTGTTGTAAATCTTGACGAACTTAACATGTCCAAGCCCCCGTACTTAGATATTCACATTCCAGAAAAAGAAGAAGTATATCTGGAGCTTGTTGATAAGCTTACGGCGAAACTTAAAGAACCTGAAAAGGAAAATGCTGACGCAAGTAACATTATTGACGAGTTGCTTATGACTGAATAAAAAACCGGAGTAAATTCTAAGTTCAAATTGGAAATTTGAATTTACTTCCTCCGCCTTTTCAAACGTAACTCTTAATATTTTTGCAAGCCTTGCCGTGGTGTGGCTGGTGTATTTCCTTTCAAGTTAGAAGCAGACGTTTCAGAATCCTTTTTTTTGTTAATATCAGGATAATAAGTTCGCGGAACACAAAAAGTCCGGGAGGCCATGTTTTGCTTTCATTATACCACAATTTTACACCTTAACTGGTGGTCCTAATTTTGGGGGTATTATAATCTAATTTTATTGACTTTTTTTCGCTATCTGCCCGGCATCCGCAGGTTCGGCGGCAATCGGCAAAAAATGTTGATTGCTTTTATATTAGCTGTTTGGTACAATATAATCCGCTATGAAACATTTCGAAATAATAAGCCACGTGTTTTTAATTAGCGGATTTTTGTTTGCTATAGTTGTCGTTTCACATATTTTGCGGCAGCGCAGGTCGCCCGCAGGCACGATCTCTTGGCTTCTAATTATCATTCTGCTTCCGTATATTGGCATTCCGTTATATTTTCTTTTCGGCGGAAGAAAAACCAAACGTGTTGCCGGCAGAAAAGCAAATATAAACCTTTATTCATCAGAAACTATTCCCCATTCCGAAGCCAATACTCTCGACAAACTGCTTCGGACATATAATATTCCGGGCGCATCGGCAGGCAACAGAGTTTCGTTGTGCCATACAGGCGAAGACGGATATCGACAGCTTATGGAGCTTATTGATGAAGCTCAATCCAGCCTTTATTTGCTGACCTTTATTCTTAGCGAGGACGATATAGGAACAGAGGTGGTCGGGAAATTAGCTAAGCGCGCGGCCGAAGGGATTACTGTTCGTGTCCTTTTGGACGGGCTGGGTTCTATGCACACAAAAAAAAGTTTCCTTAAACCGATTATTGAAGCAGGCGGTGAAGCGGAATTCTTTATACCGGTATTTTTTCACACTCCTTTCCACGGAAGGGCAAACCTGAGAAACCACCGCAAAATGCTTGTCGCGGATGAAAAAAAAGTTATTGCCGGGGGAACTAATATCGCCGAAGAGTATATCGGGCCCGCTCCAGTCGAGGGAAGATGGCAGGACTTGGCATTTGTGCTTGAAGGCTCGGCCGTCCGTCATTATACAGAAATTTTTATTTCTGACTGGAAATTTGCAACGGGGAAAACCTTCGATGTAAACAAAAATAAAATTGAACCGGCAGGGAGCTCTGTTGTTCAAGTAGTTCCTTCGGGGCCGGATGTTCCGGGCGACCCGATGTATGACGCTGTTTTAACTGCTGCTTATTCCGCCCGGTCGCGGCTCTGGATTGTTACACCTTATTTTGTGCCCGACGAGTCACTTGCCCAGGCTCTGGTACTTGCCGCCCACCGCGGAATAGACTTGAAAATTCTTGTGCCCGAAAAATCAAACCACAAATTAGCAGATTTGGCTCGTGGAACTTATCTTCGTGAAATCCAGCGCGCTGGCGGAACGATTTATCTTTATACCGGAGGAATGGTTCACGCGAAAATCTTGTTATTGGACAACGTGCTTGCTTCAGTAGGTTCGGCTAACATGGACATGAGGAGCCTGTTTCTGAATTACGAAGTTTCTATGTTTGCTTACAGCGAAAAAGACATTCTCGAAACAGAAGCCTGGATAAAAAAACTTATGGAAAGCTCTAAAACAGGCGTGCGCGAAATAGGAGAATTAAAAAAAGTGTGCGAAGGAATTGTTAGAATGTCTGCCCCGTTACTGTAAACCTGCCTAAATATTTTCCGTAATATAAAATTTAGCAAGGTCTGCAGTTGTTTTTGCGCCCAGCTTTTTCATGATGTTATTTCTGTGAGTGCTGATTGTTGTAACATCCACACCGAGATAGTCGGCAACATCATGTCGTGTCATTCCATCACAAAACAGCTGCAAAATCTCGCGTTCACGGGGAGTTAATAGAGAAATAACCTTCTGTTCATTCTGCAGTCTTCCTTTATAATCATTAACAATAACGTGTGTAAGCTTTTCGCAAAAGTAATCTTTTCCCTTACTAACTTGTTTTACAGCAGTTACAAGTTCTTCAATTTTACAGGTTTTCAGAACATAACCCGAAGCACCCGAAAGCATAATTTGCTGAATATATTGGAGATTATCATATCCGGAAAAAGCAATAACCTTCGCCTTATATTTTGTAACAATTTCTTTGGCTATAGTTGTCCCGAGAACCCCCGGAAGAGAAATGTCCAGGATAACTAAATCAGGGTTTGTTTTTCGTATGCCAACCAAGGCTGCTTTCGTATCGTTAGCTGACCCGACAATTTTAAAGTCTTTTTCTTTTTCGAAAACGGACGTCAGCCCTTCTATTATTGATGGATGGTCGTCAACAATATAAATGTTTATCATCTTTACACCTTTAAAGTTATCTTAATTAACATAAATTCAATTCAAAAATAAAAGTGGAGCCTTTTCCCACCTCGGACTCGCACCAAATTTTCCCGTTCATATTTTCTACCAGGCTTTTCACAATAGATAAACCAAGCCCCACGGAATATTCCCCTCCTGTAGGTTTAGAACTAAGCTTGCAAAATTTTTCAAAAAGTTTTTCTTTGTCATTTTGAGAAAGGCCAGGCCCTTCATCCTTGACTTCAAACCTAACTTTTTTATCTGAAGAATTGACATTAATAAATATATTCTTGCCGAGAAAAGTATATTTAATCGCATTAGAAACCAAATTGTCCATAACTTCTCTGACAGCAATATCATCAGTAAAAACAAAATACTTTTTCTTTGATTTTTTAAAATGAATGGTAATGGATTTTTCTTTTGCGTGGTGTTTATAATCATCAGCTACCTCTGCGGCAATAAGCCCTAAATCAATTTTCTTAGGCTCCATCTGAATTTCGCCGGCTTCTATCGTTTCAATGCTTAAAAGTTTTTCAAGAATTTCAGTGGTTCGCTCGGCTATAGAATATATTTGATTAAAAAGAATAATCTTTTTTGACGAAGGAAGATTTGGCTTTGAGCCTAATGACGACTTTAACATTATGTCAAAAATCGGGTTGCGTAAGTCGTGCGCGGCAATCTGCATTAATGCCTTTCTTTCTTCAAGCAGCTTGTTTTTATCGAGTACAAGCGCATGAAGCTCTTCAGATTTTCTCCCAAGCTCAACAGTCTTCAGTTTGTAAATTTCCGCGTCTCGCCGGGCTGCTTCCACCTCGTAAATTGCAACAATCTTTTTGCGTGTCCGGTCTGTTTCTTCGTTAAGAAGTTCTTCCCTTATCTTTAGGAATTCCTGGAGATGTTTAAGGGAATTCTTAAAATCTTTTGAGCCTTGAAAAGCCTTTGACAACATTTCATGTACCCTGTAAACAAAGTTTTTGGAACCTATTTCTTTCGATATTTTTAAAGCCTGTTTTAATATTTCAGCGGCCACATCATATCTTTTTTGTGCCACAAACATTTTTCCTATCCCCAAAAGGGAACCAACCTGGCACTGCTTATAATTATTTTGTTTAGCTATTTTTAGGCACTTATCATAATGTACGTATGAATTATCAAAATCTCCCATGTTTTGATAAACATCGGCAATATCGTTATGAATTCTTGCCAAATGATCTTTGTTGCCGGTTTCGGCTATAATGGACAGGCTTCTTTGCAGCGCTTTTAATGCAGTTTTGTATTTTCCCTGCTTGTCGTAAACTTCACTGACATTTTTTAGTACAGCGCCCTCAAAATACTTGTCATTTATCTTTTTACATATGTCAAGACTTTTGTTATAATGCTCAAGAGCATTTTTATAGTCTCCTGTTTCCTGGTAAACAATAGCAATATTATTTAAAGTTTTTGCTTCCCATTCCTGGTCGCCTATCTTCCGACAGATTTCAAGGCTTTTAAAATGATTTGTTAAAGCATCCGAGTAACTTCCTATCTGGTGATAGACTATACCTATGTTTCCTATAACTAAAGCTTCACTGCGTGTGTCGCCAAGTTTGTGAAGTATATTAAGACTCGAATTATAACTTTCAAGGGCTTCGGAATACATATCCGTAACTTTATAAATGATTCCGATATTGTTTAGAACTTTTGCCTTATCAGATAAATTACCTAAAGAATCAAACAAAGCAAGACTCTTTTGCATGTATTCCAAGGCAATGTCATTATCTCCGAGGTGCCGGTAAACCGTGCCTATATTTTTTAAAACATTTGCTTTTGTATGATCATCTTCTGCCTTTTCTAATATTTCTAAAGATTGCTCATAATATTTCAACGCTTTTTGAAGCTTGCCGAGAATTAAATATACAGAACCTATATTATCATAAGTTTCAGCTTTGAGGATTAAGTTCCCTGTTTCTTTAGATACAGAAAGGCTTTCTTTATGCATTTCAAGCGCTTGAGTAAATTCAGACTTGTTCCTGTAAATGATTCCTATAATATTTAATACAATTGCTTCATTCTCTTTGTCTGACGCGTCAGAATAAATCCTTCGCGCTTTTTGGGCCAACTTCAATCCTTCAACAAAGTCCGCTTTCAGTGTTTTCAAATAACAAATATTTCGTAGCGAATCAGCGATCCCTTTCTCGTATTTTTGAGAAACAGCTTCTTTATTAGCTTTTTCAGCTAATTTCATTGCCTGATTAGCTTCGGTTCTGCGTAACTTCCAAGACTCCTCGTTTATCGAGTCAATTTCGCTTTGAACATCGTTTGCAGCAATAATATTTTTGTTTTCTGAACCTTTCATATATGCTTTTGCTATAATATTTTAGCATTCAAATTGTACCACATTTGGAATTTTTCCGCAAATTCTCTCAAATTTTTGTTTTTTTTCATTGTATAAATTGAATTTTTGTAATTTTTAAGAAAAATTGAAAAAAACTTGACTATTTGCCCATGTTATGATATATTACATGACAGCTTGACAGCTAAATTATAGAAAATCAAATAATTGTGTGTGTATTTCTGTATTTTAGAAAGCCAATTTTAGCTAATTTATATTTATTTTAAATATTTTACGTTTTCTAAGCTTTAAAATAATTAGAAACGTAAAGTGTTTTACCGGGGTTTATTACAATGGATTACAAAACCACTCCATTGGCTGAATTAGTATATTTTACTGGCTAAAGCAGCTTGTTGCTGATTATTTCTCATACACTTTCTCTACAAATGTTTTCGGGAATTCTAATAGTTTTTCCGGGAATTTCTACAAACTTTTTTAAAAAAATCTAATAGTTTTTAGAATTTTTTCTACAAACTTTTTTTAAAAAAAATAATAACTCTAAACCCCCAAAAATAATAAGAACTTGTATTGCTTTCGACTTGGCTTTAGTTTAAAATGTTAAGTGGAAAATTATTTATTGCATGTTCTTTCTCGGAATCGGAATTTATTTTAAATATTAATATGAAAACTAAATTTACCAATTATATTATTCTTTTACCCGACCGGTAATTTTGGTAGCTCTGCCTTTTATTAACAATAAATTTAATTATTAAATGCATCACATTA
>Ga0190283_1000047_pt1 | contig 65843 bp, 56 predicted proteins | sample 48691801_MG_FD_161669 | JGI IMG/M metagenome (GOLD analysis project Ga0190283, IMG submission 161669) | Hydrothermal vent microbial mat bacterial communities from Southern Trench, Guaymas Basin, Mexico - 4869-18-0-1_MG | ecosystem: Environmental > Aquatic > Marine > Hydrothermal vents >...
TTTCCGAAAAGTTAGCTCTGATAGAAGCTTCTGATAACGCTTCGGAAAATCGGGAGTAAATAAAATTAAAATCGGTCACGCATTGATTTTTGAACGATTATGGAAAGAGCTTAAAATAGATGATGCAATAAAAACTTTCGCGAATAAAAGGCAGTTTGGTTTTTCATTGGAAAGAGCTGTAAATAAGGTTTTCCTTCCGACGCGCCTAATAGCTTCACCGCGTTTATCAACAATAAATCGCCGATCAAAATTGCTCCGGAATTGCCAATTTGCTTCCATAAAGAATCTTTTGCTCGACGTTCCTCTTTTATTTTATTATCGGGAAAAGCAAGCGAATCTTTTACCCGTTCTTGAAAAACTTTGGAAACGTCTTTTAGAAAAGTAACATAAGTTTCTAAAATTGCAGCAGATAATATTTTTTCGTTAAAATCTTTTTCCGAAATAATCTGTAAAGTGAGTTCTTATGTAATATAAATATCAAAATTCTATTTAATTTGCTTTATTAATACCAAGCGAATATTATACGCTTCTAAAATTTAAAAGTCAATTAAACTTTCATTTCTATGCGGATTTACAGGTGACCTATAAACGGACTTTTTGGTTGTTTTTATAATAATTTGTTTTGTTTTTAGTTTTCCTGATTTTATAACTTTTGCAAAAATTCCTCGTTCCGGCATTACACATTTCCCGGTTTGCTTTTTTATCGGGCACTGATTGTCATGACAGTCTTTTCCTATTTGCGTAACTTGAAATTGAGGGCCATCTTCAATTTTTAGCAGGTCGCCTGGAGCAATATTGTCTAGCACATCGCCGTCAACAACAACGTTTTCCGCGAAGTCTCCGTGAGAGATTTTTATGCCTAATTGTTTCATTATATTAATATCTTTTACAGATAAAAAGGAGACTTGTCTTAACCGGCTTCCGGCGTGGGCGTCGCCTTCTATTCCGTAATCTTTGATACATTTAGCGAAATCGACAGTTTTTTTCTTTTCGCCGCGGTTCTCGCTTAGACAGACAGCAATTATTTTAGAGTTTTGTGGTATCATTTATAGTTTAAAAGGACGAAAAGGACATTAAGGACAAAAATGACATAATGGACGAAGACCACCCCGCCCTAACGGATCCCTCCTTGAAAAGGAGGGGAATTTGGCAAGATTTAACCTCCAACGTCTAACGTCCAACGCCTAATTTCTCTTTCAGGAAAGCGTGAAGGCCTTCCTGCCACGAGCGAGGTGGAGCGCCGGTTATTTCCGTGTATTTTTCCGTTGACATAACTGAATATGAGGGTCGTGGAGCAGGACGCTTAAATTCATCTGAGCTAACGGGGACAAAATCAATATTTTTCTCCTTTGGAATAATTCCGAGTTTTTTTGCTTCCGAGACGGTTTCAACAGCAAAATCAAACCAGGTGCAATGTCCGCTATTTGAAAAATGAACGTAACCTGTCGCGTTTTTGTTGATTAATTTCCAGATTGCTTCTGCGAGATCATAAGAATAAGTCGGAGAACCTTTCTGGTCATTCACGATAGTCAACTTGTCTCGCTCGGAAGCCAGTTTCAACATAGTATCAGGGAAATTATGACCGTTTTTACCGTAGAGCCAGGAAGTCCGGATAGTCACCCATTTTCCGCCGGCATTTTCGACAGCGAACTCTCCGGCGCGCTTGCTCTTGCCGTAAATTCCCTGCGGGGCACACGTGTCGGTTTCGGAAAGCGGATGCGAACCGTCACCAAAAAAAACATAATCAGTGCTGATATGCACAAAAGGGATTTGAAGGTTAGCGGCAATTATCGCCAGGTTTTTCGGGCCAGCCTCATTAGCAGCGTAAGCGGTGCCAACTTCTTCTTCGGCTTTGTCGACAGCAGTGTAAGCCGCGCAATTGAGAATCAGCTCCGGCTGGCATTCCGCGCAAAACTTTTTAACATCGTCAAAATTAGTGATGTCAAGTTCTTCGACATCAGTTTCAATTAAATTAACATTCGCCGGTTTCAGCAGTTTAACATCTGCCGCTAGCATACCTTTTGCTCCTGTTAGTAGTATGTTCATATTTTTTAGGTTTCAGGTTAATGGAGTAAATTCATTTTTTTAAAAATGAATTTAGTATTTAAATTCTAAATTCAAATCCAATCCGATTCTTTCAAAATCAGGGCTTTCCCGTTGTCATTAGGTTCGGCATCAGTTTTGTCAGAGATAATATAGCCCTCGATTCTTATTTCTGATTGCGGAATTTCAGTTGGGATAGTCCATTTTTCAGTAAAAGTTTTGCAATCTCCCGGATTTAGAGTTCCTATGCTTTTTTCAATTTTTTTGCCAGCGATGTTCAGCATAAGTTTAGAACCGCGGACGGTATCATCGCCTTGATTTTCTACTACAAAAATAACAGTAACCGGAAGGCCCGGGCTTAAATCAAAAGTGTCAAAAAACAGAGAAGTAAGAGCAAGGTCATGCACGGAATCGGTTTTTTTGCGAAGGGCTCTTTCAACATTCAAAATGCCTTCGCCGAAGCGTGAGTCTCTGCCTGCCTCGCCCAGGTTATCAGCGCTGTCCAAAAGTTTTTGGTAAATTTCTTCAAAAGAGTCGTGAGGGTTTTCAGAAATTAAAGCGGCAAGCGCGCCTGAAACAAAAGGCGCGGAAGAAGAAGTGCCGCTGAAACTCATGTAACCTCCTTCCGGGGCTGTTGTATAAACACCAACTCCGGGCGCAGCGATGTCAACTGAATTTCCGAAGTTCGAAAAAGGCGCGTGGTTCAGATTGGCGTCAACAGCTCCGACGCAAATAACATCTTCGTAATTTGCGGGAAAAAGGACTTCTTCCCAGCCGTCGTTCCCGGCAGAAGCAACAACAATAGCGCCATGTTTGCGGGCATAGTCAATCGCTTCGCGGAGGATTTTTGAGTTTGCTTTTGTCCCGATACTAAGGTTAATAACTTTTGCTCCGCGGTCAACCGCGTAAACAATACCTTCGACAACAGCAAAAGATTCTCCTTTGCCGTTTTCGTTCATAACTTTAACAGGGAGGATATAAGCCGCGGGAGCAAGGCCCCTTACACTATTTTCAGTTAATCCCTCGCCAGCAATAATTCCGGCGCAGGCGGTTCCGTGAGAATGTGTGTCGGAAGTTAAAGTAGTGTCGTCAACAAAATTATAACCGTTAAGCGTTCTGTCGACAAGGTCGGGATGGGTGTCGTCAACGCCTGTATCCAGCAAGGCGACAATAACGTTTCTGCCGTAAGCTGCCTGGTTTGCGGGATCGGTACATTTAACAATTTTCAGGCCGCTTTTTTGAACAGGAACAAGCGGCTGTTCCGGTCCGAGCATAGGAAGCTCATCAACAGTTTTTGGGACTTCCGTCCGAACATTTTTTATAGTTTCCGAAACTTCATCCAACTCACCGAGCATTTTTTCAGCCTGCGGCAGATTCATTCCGTCAGGCAGTTTGACGCGAACAAGCCCAAGTTCATCAACGCGTCTAATGATATTAATCCCGTGTTTTTCGAGAGCGGCTTCAAGTCTTTTAATTGTGGAATCATCAGAAACCCGAAGAATTAATTCATCGGGAAGATAAGGAAGTTCTGTAACGGAATTTGTAATAACGGCTTTTTTCCGGACAGGAGCAAGTGGCTTGACAGGCGGTTTGTTTGATAGGACAACCGTTTCAATAACACTTACAGGTTTCGGCTTTTTGTTTTCTGAAGAAACAGCTGCCGGTTTTGCTTCAGGCTTATAAAATTTTAACCAAAGCAGCGCGGCAATGATGACAAGAAATAAAAGTATAAATAAAACAAACCGTTTCATGAATTTATATAATCGCAGACGAGGACGTCTGCACAACGTTGCTCACGCTTCGCGATTTTACATTTCGAGAAAATTATTCAATAAATTCTTTCCGTGAGTTGTAAGAATAGATTCAGGGTGGAACTGCACGCCGAAGACCGGCAGCTCTTTGTGCCTGACACCCATGATTTCATCGTCGTCGGCATGCGCGGTAATTTGCAGGCAGTCGGGGCAGCTTTCTTTTTCGATAATCAGAGAATGGTACCGCGTTGCTTCAAAAGGGTTAGGCAGCCCTGCAAAAACGCCTTTGTTGTCATGATGAATCGGAGAAGTTTTCCCGTGCATTAATCTTCTGGCGCGGATAATTTTTCCGCCGAAGACCTGGCCAACACATTGATGCCCGAGACACACTCCCAAAACGGGGATTTTTCCGGCAAAAAACTTTATAGCCTCGCACGAAATCCCTGCTTTATCAGGCGTGCATGGGCCTGGAGAAATCAATAATTTTTCAGGTTTCAGTTCCGCAATTTCCTCAACAGTTATTTTGTCGTTGCGAAACACTTTCATGTTGGCGCCAAGCTCGCCAAGGTACTGATACAAGTTGTAAGTAAACGAATCGTAGTTATCGATTATTAATAGCATTAGGTTTCAGGTTTTAAAGGACTTAAAGGACGTAAAAGACGTAAAAGACAAAAAATGTCCAACTTCTAATTTCTAATTTCCAATTTCAAGTTTCCCGCAAGGTGAATCGCCTTAATCATAGCCCTTGCTTTATTTACCGTTTCTTTGTATTCGAGTTCGGGGATAGAATCGGCAACAATTCCTGCCCCGGCTTGAATGTATGCTTTTCCGTTTTTCATGACAACAGTTCGGATAGTAATGCACGAATCAAGATTGCCGTCATAGCCCAGATAGCAGACCGCGCCGGCATAAGGTCCTCTTTTGCATTTTTCCATTTCTTCAATAATTTCCATCGCGCGGATTTTCGGAGCGCCGCTGACAGTTCCGGCAGGGAAAGTTGCTGCAAGAACATCAAAGGCGTCTTTGCCGGGCAAAAGTTGGCCTTCGACGTCGGAAACGATGTGCATCACGTGCGAATACTTTTCCACTATCATTAATTCCGGAACTTCTACGGAGTTGAATTTGCAAACTCTGCCGATGTCGTTTCTGCCAAGGTCAACAAGCATAGTATGTTCCGCGCGTTCTTTTTCATCGGCAAGAAGTTCAGTTTCCATGGCTGAGTCTTCTTCTTCAGAAAGCCCGCGCCTGCGGGTGCCTGCAATTGGGCGAACTTCAACATTGTCATTTTCAACGCGAACCATTATTTCAGGGCTTGAGCCGACTAAAGCCGCGTCTCCGAAATTTAATAAAAACATGTAAGGCGAAGGATTTATGCATCGGAGAGCCCTGTATAAACTTATCGGTGAAGCTTCAGTTTCATATTCAAATCTTTGGGATGGAACGACCTGGATAATGTCCCCTGCACGAACATATTCTTTGCATCTTTCAACGATGTCAGCGAATTCTTCCGGAGAATAATTGGACGGCGGCTGTTTGTTGTCAACAGCGGCTAAAGCTCTATTATCAATGGGTTCCACCGGAGTGAACGGCAAGGGTTTCGAGAGCTTTTCCACGATTTCAGAGACAGTATCAACGGCATCGCTATATATTTTTTCAATGTCGCTGCCGTCGCAATAAGCATTGGCGATAACCAGAATCCTATGCCGTGCGTGGTCGAAAGCCACAAGCAATTTTGTAAGCATGAAATAAAGTTCGGGCAGACCGAGCTGATCATTATTTTCCTGCGGAATATCTTCAAAAAACTGAACGGCGTCATAGCTGAAATAACCGACAGCGCCGCCGCCGAATCTCGGAATGCCGGGGATATTTACGGCATTAAATTTTTTCATTTGCCTGCGGAATTCCTCGACAGGAGAATCTTCCACAGTAAAAGTTTCGGACGAACCATTTTCGTCGATGGTTACTTGGTTGCCAAAAGATTTAAAAATCAGCAGCGGGTTACTGCCAATGAAAGAATACTGGCCAATATTTACCCCGCCTTCCACAGACTCGAGAAGGAAAGAAAATTTTTCTTCCGCGAGCCTGGCGTAAATTCCAAGCGGGGTTTCCATATCAGCCATCAGTTCCTGGTAAACAGGAATGACATTGCCTTTTCCGGCCAATTCTTTAAATTTATTTAAATCGGGGTATAGCATTCAAGTTTCAGAGTAAATTCAAATCCCTGATTTGAATTTAGTATTTAAATACAAAATTCATTTTTCATTTCAATAAGTTCAATGACCGAAAAATGAATTTACTTCATTACTCCACCCTTAAATAATACAATCTTTATGATTTTTTGTCAAAGTAATTTAATATTAAATTGAAATAAAAGCATGTTTATTATATAATTAAGCAATGACAATACCTTCCATATCCATAGTTTTACCGCTTTACAATGGAGCGGCTTTTATAAAGAAAACACTCGACGCGGTTGCGTCGCAAACTTTTCAGGACGCGGAACTTATTATCATCGATGACGGCAGCCCGGATAGTTCCTCGCAAATCGCGGAAGAAGTTTGTTCTTGTTCCTCTTCCAGGATCTTGCAAAATCTTACCTTAATAAAACAGGAAAATCAAGGCGTTGCTGCTGCAAGAAATCACGGAATAGAAAAAGCGAAGGGAAAGTGGATTGCGCTGCTTGACCAGGACGATATTTGGCTTCCGGAAAAGCTTGAAGTTCAGCATAAAGCCGCGCAAAAAAATCCTGAAGCAAGCTGGCATTATTCCGCGTTTGTCAGGTTTTACGCGGACGGCAGGGAAAAACTTAAAAACAACGGATCATCTGACAGATTGGAAACTCTGAAAAAAATGTTGTCCGGGGAATTGTTTGTGCCGCCTTCAACAGTTCTTGTCCTTAAAAAAGTTTGCGAAGAGCTGGGCGGATTTGATTCGGAATTGATACCGAGTGACGAATGGGATTTTTTCCTGAAACTCGCCGAAAACTATGAGAACGGGTATTCGGACAAAGTATTAGTAAGATTCCCATCTCATCCGACATCAACTGCGAAACGGCAAAGGCGAAAAATTTTTGAGGCACAGAAAATTGTTATAGAAAAGCACTCGGAAAAAGTTTCTAGAGAAGTACCGGCTTCTGTAATAAAAAAACGCAAAGCCAATATTTTATGGCATTTGGGACGCGAAAGTGAGTTGGACGGAGAAAAGAAACTTGCGAGAAAGCACTATTTTGAAGCGGTGAAAACTAATCCTGCAAGAATAAAATTATTTGTAGCATGGATAAGGAGCATTTAGTGATTTGATGATTTGGAGATTTATAAATCATAAAATTTCATCTAATTCAATTTCAGCTTGTGTGAGGAAAATTCCGGCTTCAACATTGTGTGGGTCAAGCTCCAGGCATTTTCTGAAAGCATCTGCCGCTCGTGAAAATTCTTTTTTTTCTAATTTTATTTCGCCAAGGATCAGAAGAAGGTCGGGACTGCTGTTTAATATTTTTTCGGATTCTTCAAGAAAAGATTCAGCTTTGTCCAGTCTCCCGGTAGAATAATACAACATAGCAAGGTTAAAAACGGCGTCTGATCTTTCACTGTCTAATTTAAGGCACCAGATATGCAGCCTTTCAGCTTCGTCTACCTCGCCAAGTTCGTGCATTACGCACCCCAAATCTGTATAAGCTTCGGCGAAGTTAGGATCAATTTTAATAGACTTTTCAAGAAGTGTTTTGGCTTTAGAATTGTTTCCTTCAATATAATAAGTCCATGCAAGCCCGTCAAGAGCTTCAGCGTTATCAGGCAGCAGCTCCAGCGCTTTTTCGAAACATTCACGAGCCCGCTCGCTTTGGCCTTTATTGATAAAATTGTTTCCCGAGTTTATATATTTTTGGATTTGAGACATAATTCAGTGTTCAGGTTTAGGGTGTCAGGTGTCAGTAAAAGACGCAAAAGACGTAAAGGACATAAAAGACAATTAATTTCAAATTTCAAGTTTTGGGCTTCAGTATATCCTGACACCTGACACCTTCATTACTCCACCTCTCCACTACTCCATTACACCAGTAGTTTTATAATTTGGCGCTTCTTTTGAAATTCTTACATCGTGTGGATGAGCTTCCCGAATACCGGAAGCTGTAATCAGTTTGAAAATGCCTTTTTCCCTTAACTTATCAATTGTTTTTGCTCCGTTATAGCCCATCGAGGAGCGCAAGCCGCCGATAAATTGTTGAATAACTCCCGCAACATGCCCCGCGTAAGGCACCAGCCCTTCAATTCCTTCGGGAACAAGCTTGTCAGAGTCGCTTATATCTTGCTGGCTGTAACGTTCTCGGCAGCTAGCCGAAGACTGCATAGCGCCGATGCTTCCCATTCCTCTATAGACGACGTATTGTCTTCCATGCCGGATAATTTTTTCTCCCGGACTTTCGTCGGTGCCTGCCAGGGCGGAACCCATCATAATAGAACTGGCGCCCGCGACAATAGCTTTAGGCACATCGCCGGAATGCCTTATTCCACCATCAGAAATAATCGGGATAACTCCTGCAAGCGCTTTAGAAACTTCATACACGGCAGTGATTTGAGGAATACCAACGCCTGTGATAACTCTCGTAGTGCAAATAGAACCCGGGCCGATGCCGACTTTAACAGCGTCGGCGCCTGCTTTCAAAAGGTCTTTCGCGGCAGGACCTGAAGCAATATTGCCGGCGACAACATCAACAGCAGGGAAATTTTTCTTAACCCATTTAACCGTGCTTATTACTCCTTTAGTATGGCCATGCGCGGTATCAATAACAATAACGTCAACTTTTTCTTCCACAAGTTTTTCCATCCTTAGAAAATCGTTTGTGCCGACAGCGGCGGCAACCCTTAACTGATGATTTTTGTCGCGGTTTATCAGCGGCTGATTTTTTTCAATAATATTTTTAACATCTGTATAGCTGTAAAGTCCCACAAGTTTTCCGCGGCTAACCAAAGGCAGTTTGCCAACTTTGTTTTTGCGCATAATGTCAAAAGCCTTGTTTAGAGAGGCATCGGCCGGCGCGGAAATTAATTCGGTAGTCATAACCGACTTGATTTTTATATTTGTGTGGTCAAGAAACTTAACATCTGACGAAGTGAGAATTCCCGTGAGCTTTCCGGTGTTGTTAATTATTGGGAACCCCATAAATTTGTATGCCTTTTTTTCGCGAATGGCCAAAACTTCATCGACAGTCTGGTTTTCGTTGAAAACTACCGGGTCCGAAATAAGGCCGTTGAGATAATGCTTAACTTTAGCAACGTGTTTTGCCTGAAGAACAGGGTCCAACCCTCGATGTATAACGCCGATACCGCCCATTCTCGCCATTTCTATTGCCATTTTAGATTCCGTGACGGTATCCATGGCCGCGCTTACAAACGGAATATTTAAATTTACATTTCTTGTAAATTTAGTTTTAAGATTAGTTTCCGAAGGAAGAAAATCCGCGTACTGGGTTACAAGAGTAACATCGTCAAAAGTAAGGGCGGTATTTCCGGCCTTTTTCATAAATTTATCAAGGTTCAAATTCATAAGAATTTTTGATTTTAGGTTATTTTGACACTGAAAGACGCAGATTGTTTATGATAAATTATGAAAAAAATAACATAAAAATTCATAAGAAAATCAGCGGCCTTCTGTGTCAAAAAAAATTACATCGCTTTCGCGCCGATGTCCCAGCGGAAATGCGCCTGGTCAAAATGAATTTTCTCAACAGCTTTATAAGCCTTTTCGATAGCAGAAGGAAGGTTGTCCGCCATAGCGGTAACTCCAAGGACTCTTCCGCCATTAGTAACAATTTCCCCGTGCCTCAAATCGGTCCCGGCGTGAAATACTTTTACATTTTCAGTTTTTTCTGCTTCTTCTATCCCGCTAATTGGAAAGTGCTTATGGTAACTTCCGGGATAACCTCCTGACGCCATAACAACACAAACAGCCGGGCTCGGGTCCCATTTCAGCTCAAACTTGTCAAGTTGTCCGTCAATAGTTGCAAGACAAAGAGAAACAAAATCGGATTTTAGCCGCATGAGAACAGCTTGAGTTTCCGGGTCGCCAAACCTTACATTAAATTCAAGAACGTTTATTTTTCCGTCTTTAATCATTAAGCCGGCATATAAAACTCCGTGATAATCAATTCTTTCGTTTTTGATGCCCACAAGCATAGGATTCAAAACTTCCCATTGGATTTTTTCCATCATAGCCGGCGAAACAACCGGAGCAGGAGAATAAGCTCCCATTCCGCCTGTGTTGGGACCTTTGTCACCGTCGTAAACGGCTTTATGGTCTTGAGAACTTTCAAGGGGAAGAATATTTTTGCCGTCAACAAGGGCAAGAATAGAGGCTTCTTCACCTTCGAGCATTTCTTCAATAAGGATTTCGCTGCCAGCATCGCCGAACTTTTTTTCTTCCATAATTTCGCGAACGGCATTTTTTGCTTCATCAAGAGTTCCGCATACATAAACTCCTTTTCCGGCAGCCAGGCCATCAGCTTTAATAACAATTGGAGCGCCTTTTTTTTCTAAATACTCAATAGCTTTTTCTGCATCATTAAAGCATTCAAAATCTGCAGTTGGCAGGCCATATTTTCTCATAAACTGTTTTGAGAAAATTTTGGATCCTTCAAGCTGCGCGCCGGTTTTGTCGGGGCCGAAAATTTTAAGCTGCCTGTTATGAAATTCGTTGACAATTCCTGCGCAGAGCGGGGCTTCCGGGCCAACAATAGTTAGTTCAACATTATTTTCTTTTGCGAATTTAGCGAGCCCGGGAAAATCGTCCGCAGCGATGTCAATCTTTTCGCAAATTTGATTTATTCCCGCGTTTCCGGGAGAACAAAAAACGTTGTCCACTTTTACAGACTGCCTGACTTTATAAGCTATAGTATGTTCACGGCCCCCGCCGCCGATAATTAAAACATTCATGATTATTTTATGATTTAACGATTTTGGGATTAAATGATTCAACATTTTCAATAATGAAAGATTATACAAAATTTATAAATAAAAATCTATAAGAAACTGTTCTTGGAATTTCAAAATCATAGATTTTGTTGCTCGCACTTGGAAGCGCAGCCTACATTGAAAGAATTTTTTCTGTTTGTTCTGCGCAAAAGTCAATTGTCAGCTTGGAAACCTTTTCTCCGGCACGGGAAGAAAATTCCCCGCAAGTTTTTTTGTCAGCAAGTTTTTCAGCGAAAGATGTCAGTTCGGAAAGCGAGTTTGCGGAGCTCGCAACAAACCCGCTTTCTCCATGAACAATCATTTCAGCGCCGCCCGCCTGCGCGGTAGTGATTACCGGCAGTCCGCAAAGCAATGCCTCGCCGATTACATTAGCAAAAGAATCATAAAGGGTCGGGAACAGCAAAAAATCAGAGCCGCGATAAAAGTCCGCCGGGTTATCTACTCTGTCCAGCCAAATAGAATTAAATTTATTTCCGATTTGCTTTTGCAATTTTTTCAGAATAGAATTTTTTGACTTGCCTATCACAACAAGAGAAAAATTTTCAGGTTTTCGGGAAGCAAGCAGAGCTTTAACAGCTTGCGGGAGCCCTTTCCTCACATAATTATTTGCTGCAAATAAAACGATAGAATTTTCCGGAGGGATACGGAGTTTTTCACAAAGGAGATTTCTCGCGGATTCCCTGTCTTTGTTGTGAAAAACTTCCATGTCAAAGCCGTTGTATACTGTGTGTATTTTTTCTGAAGGGACATTATAATACTGCATTAGCAGCTTTTTGTCCATTTCGGAAATAGTAATTATCTGCCTGAAATTTTGCGGTGAATAAATCTTGCGTTCAAAAGCGAGGGCTTTTCTTACGCGGGGCCTGAGAAGCTGCAGCGGGAATAGAATGCCATACTTTCTTTTGTACCAGTGCTTGTAAATTCCGCCGCCGATCCGATGAACATCCTGCGGGAAAATCTGGGTAAGGCCGAAAACGATATCAAAAGACCCGGTTTTTGAAATAGCGGCATTAACTTTTTCTGAAAAATCAAACCAAGGATGTTTAAACTTTCGGGGCGGGGGAATTTTTACAAAATTTATGTTAAGGTTTTCCGCTTTTTCATCCCAGTCATGGCAAAACACGGTAATTTCGTGGTTTTTGGATTTCAACCCGCGAATAAGATTTTGCGAGAACCTTTCCGCTCCGCCTTTTGCAATAACCAGGCTTTTGATGACTAAAGCGATTTTCATGCAGATATTTTAGCAGAGAAAAGAATTGAGGTCAAGAGGAAAGTAGTAAATTCAAATCTGAGACTTGAATTTAGCATTTAAATACAAAATTCATTTTTCAATTTGAGAAGTTCAATGGTCGAAAAATGAATTTACTCCAACATTCAATTAATATCAATATTTTCATGAACAGCGATATGCCAGTTGTCATTGCTTCTCTTTTCCCGTTCTATAACAAATAAGATTTAAGCAAAAATTAATGAAACTCTTTTGTATAATTTTTGGTTGTCAAAACATTTTCCAAGTGTATCTGCCGACTTCAGCGAGGTCAGCTACAAAAAAGGTTGAACAAAATTATGTATTATAATGATAAATAAAAGAGCCCCCCACAAATTTCCATTGATCCTCGAAATCCTGGTTCTGACTTAAACGGATGGCATCGATTCCCCAGTTTCTGCCGACAGTTATAGACTGGCAGGCTATGTCAATAATGTCCCCGGCGCGTATAAAGGCGTGTAAGTATCCCATAGCGCCCATTCCGCGCGCCCAAAAAGAATCTAAAGGCGGGTCGGGCTCTTCCCACCATCCATTAAAGTTCCATTCAGTGATTGCGACTTTGTACCCCTGGCTTCTTCCTTCAGTTATGGCAACACCTCCGATAATGGATTCTCCGTTGGAATTGAAGGAATTTGGCGTGCCGACCCAGGCGTACCATACATTTTCTTCACTAAGATTTTCAACAGTCCACGGAATCCCGTCCTTTTCTAAATTTCCGTTGTTGATGTTCCACGGAAGATAATCGTGCTGAACTATGTAATCGATATTTGTGCCGAGTGCGGACTTCATTTCTGCAACATGCGAACCGGAAATGGCATCCACAATTATTTTTATTGAAGGGTCAACTTCCTTCATTTTTTCCACATAAGCTTTTCCACGACTTTAGGCTGAAGATCATGCGTGCCGGGAATTACTGCTGCTTCTATTCCTATTTCTCCGTGCCAGCTGGGTCTCTCCAAAAATGAGCCGAATATACGCTCGTCTAACTTTTGAAGAACCTGGGTGGAGATAACATAACTGACAGGTTGATAGCCCTGAAAGAAAAATGATGCGCTGGAATTTTCGCCCTGCGCAGCAACTAAAGCCTGTGTGCCGTTAAACGTAAGAGATGAAATGTAGCCGCGTTCAAACGGAGAAACTGTCCGGGGAACTGTGAAATCCTTGTCGGTTTTTTCTAAAATGAATTTGAGATCAGGGTTCTAACCGGGCATTTCAATTGATTGATAAATTATGCCGATATTCTCCCAGCTGTCCTTTGCCATAAAAGGAACAACCGAGGAATTAGGTGGAAGATTTGTTGCCGCTACAATTTTTTCCCAAAAAATAAATTTGTTGGAAAACAGCGTGTTTGGCAAAAGAAGAAGCAAAACAGACCAGAAAATTAATTTTCTGAATTTTGAAATATAGACAGTCATCAAATAATATCGTTTAATTAAAAAAGTATAACATTTTTCAGTGTTTTTGTCAATTTAAATTTACTTTTTAAGCTGCCTTTTATTTTTTACTTTTTTTTAGTATAATAAATAAAATTTAAAAGAAGGAGAAAAATATGCCGGAACAACTTGACAGCCTTTTGCAAAAAATACAGGAAGAAGCAGTAACTTCCGCTGAAGAAAAAGCCAGGGAAAAAATTTCCGAAGCGGAAACCCAAGCAGCTGACATTATTTCTAAAGCTAAAAAGAAAGCTGAGGAAATTGTTTCAGAGGCAGAATCAAAAGCAAAACTCTTTTCGGAAAACGGAAAAAAATCTCTTGAACAGGCGGCAAGAGATTTGCTTATTTACCTGAGAAAATCCATCTACAGGCATTTTGACATTATCTATAAGAAATCAATTCCTGAAATTATGCCTTTGGAGAAAGTTCAGGAGATACTTATTAAATTAGCCATGGATGCCAGGGAAAAAGGAAGAACTGAACACGGCGTGAAAATTTTCCTCAATGAAAAAGATTATAAGAATTTAGCGAATTTCTTCATTAATAAATTTCATGAGGAAGTTAAACAGGGCGCCGAATTTCATCCGCTGCCGGGAATTAAACAAGGGTTCAGAATTTGTATTTCCGACAAAGATGTCCAATATGATTTTAGCGATAAAGTTATTGTAAATCTCCTGGCGGAACTTGTTAACCCGACTCTTGAGAGAATTCTAAGAACTGCGGAAGAGGAGAAATAAAATTAATTTTCAATTTTCAATTATTAATTAGCAATTATCAATTAGAACTGTGTCGTATTACTATTTTATATCAAGTCTTCCTGAGATAAGATTTGGACAGGAACCGCCTATTCCGGAAGAAGATTTTCTTTCCCTGTCGCTTGCTTGGCTCCCCACAAAAGATTACAATCAATTAGCGGAAGTTGCCGGAGGGCGAAGCGGAAAATCGAAAAACGAAGCTGTTAAAAAATGGCATAACTGGGAAACTGCTTTGAGAAACTCCTTGGTTTCCGCACGTGCCCATAAAACAGGAATTGAACCCGGGAAATATTTGCGCGGGACAGAATTTGCTGAAGCTTATGTCCGTTCAGCCGCCCAGGAGCTTATTAAAATTGGCGATCAGAAAAAAGCTGAAAAAGAACTGGATTTGCTCCGCTGGAGGTATCTTGATGAGCTGTCTGCCGCTCATTCTTTTGATTTTAATGTGGCGCTCAGCTACTTGTTAAAACTAAAAATCTTATCCCGTTGGGCAAGGTTAGATGAGGGAGCCGGAAAAGAAGAACTTAATAAAAATCTTAAAGGAAAATACAAGGAAACACAATGAGAAAAAATCATGGTAAAATTATTGCTGTAAGCGGAAACATGATTACAGTGGAATTTGACACAAGCGTAACCCAGAACGAAGTGGCTTTCGCGATAGTTGATGCCCAGCGCCTTAAGTGTGAAGTTATTCGAATCAGGGGGAACCGCGCTGATTTGCAGGTGTTTGAAGAAACACGCGGGATTTCAGCCGGGGATAGCGTGGAATTTACCGGCGAACTCCTCTCGGTAGAATTAGGCCCGGGCCTGCTCGGAAAAGTTTTTGACGGGTTGCAGAACCCTCTTCCGGAGCTTGCGGAAGAATGCGGGTTCTTTCTTCAAAGAGGCAAGTACCATCCTGCTCTCGACGACAACGAAGTTTGGAACTTTACTCCTTCGGCGAAAATAGCCGACGAAGTTGTTTCCGGCTCGGTTATCGGGCACGTTCCTGAAGGAATTTTTGAACATAAAATTATGGTTCCATTCGACATTCCCGGGACATGGAAATTAACAAAAATTGTCGATACAGGTGAGTATAATATTAAGGAGCCTATTGCGGAGATAGAGTCTCCGACAGGCGAGAAAAAAGAAGTTACAATGCTGCAGATGTGGCCGGTCAAGATTGCTGTAAAGGCATACGAAGAAAGATTAAGGCCTGTAGACCCGATGATGACATCCTGCAGAATTATTGATACTTTTTTCCCAATTTCAAAAGGCGGAACTTATTGTATTCCAGGCCCGTTCGGCGCCGGAAAAACAGTCCTTCAGCAGGTGACAAGCCGGTATGCTGATATTGATATTGTTATAATAGCGGCCTGCGGAGAGCGGGCCGGAGAAGTCGTCGAAACGATACGTGAGTACCCGGAACTTGAGGATCCGCGCACCGGAAGGTCACTTATGGAAAGAACAATTATTATTTGCAATACGAGTTCTATGCCGGTAGCAGCCCGGGAAGCTTCAGTTTATACTGCTGTTACTCTTGCGGAATATTATCGCCAAATGGGGCTGAATATTTTACTTTTGCCGGACTCAACTTCGCGATGGGCACAGGCGCTTAGGGAAATGTCCGGCAGGCTGGAGGAGATTCCCGGCGAAGAAGCTTTCCCCGCCTATCTCGAATCTATTATCGCCAGCTTTTATGAACGCGCGGGTATTGTTAAACTACGCGATGGCACGAAGGGTTCTATCACAATCGGTGGAACAGTCAGCCCGGCCGGCGGAAACTTTGAAGAGCCCGTTACCCAGGCGACACTAAAAGTTGTTGGAGCGTTTCTCGGGCTTTCGCGCGAGCGGTCCGACGCCCGCAGATACCCGGCCATACATCCGCTTGAAAGCTGGAGCAAATACCCGAATCATGTCAACGAAGAAAATGTCAATCACGCAAAGAAAATTCTCAGAAAAGGAAACGAAATCGACCAAATGATGAAAGTTGTGGGCGAGGAAGGGGTAGCCGTCAATGACTTTATGTTTTATCTTAAAGCTGAATTTCTTGATGTGGTATATCTTCAGCAGGACGCGTATGACCCGGTTGATGCCTGTACTTCACTCGAGCGTCAGCGATACGTTTTCTCAAAAGTTTCCAGCATTTTAAAAACTGAATTTTCTTTTGAAGAGAAAGAAGAAGCCAGGCATTTTTTTCTTGAACTCACCCAGCTTTTTAAGGACTGGAACCCCTGTGAATGGCATTCGGAAGAATTCAAAAAAATTGAAGCAAAAATTGATGAAAAACTTAAATAAATTCGTGAATGAGAAATATGAATGATAAAATTGAAATTCTTAAGGGCGATATCACCAAATTAGAAGTTGACGCGATAGTCAATGCGGCAAACAAAACCTTGCTTGGCGGCGGTGGAGTTGACGGGGCTATTCATCGGGCTGCAGGCCCTGAACTTCTTGAAGAATGCCGTGGCTTGGAAGGGTGTGAAACCGGAAACGCTAAAATTACTAAAGGGTACGGTTTGCCGGCAAAATTTGTTATTCATACTGTTGGGCCGGTTTGGAGCGGTGGGAAAAGAAACGAAGCTGAACTATTAGCTTCCTGCTACAAAACATGTTTGCGGCTTGCGGCGGAAACCGGAATTAAAACTATAGCTTTTCCGGCAATAAGCTGCGGAGTTTACCGTTTTCCAAAAGAACAGGCCGCTGAAATAGCCATTAAAGAAGCAAAAAACTTTCTTTCAGAAAATGATTTGATAGAAAAAATAATCTTTGTTTGTTTCGATGAAGAAATGTATGAATTTTATAAAAAATTGATCGCTGCTGAAGCGGGATAAAAATTAGAAATTGGAAATTAGGTTGATTTTCGAATTTAAGACCTTTCGACCTTAGACCTTTAACTTTAAGTTCTTATTATTATGCAAAAAGTCCATACAAGAGTCCTGCAAATCGCAGGAAATGTTATTACCGTTTCAGCTACAGGCGTGGCTTACGGAGAGCTTGCCGAGGTATCTGCTTCGCGCGGAAAATCTCTGGCTCAGGTTATCAAAATCCAATACGACAGGGTAGCTCTGCAGGTTTTTGCCGGCGCGCGAGGTATTTCCACGAATGATGAAGTTAGATTCCTCGGTTATTCCATGCGCGTTTCTTTCAGCAGCGATTTGCTTGGAAGAGTTTTTGACGGCAGCGGAGTCCCGCGCGATAACGGCCCTGCTCTCGAAGGAAATTGGGTTGAAATAGGCGGCCCGTCAGTTAACCCCGCAAAAAGAATTATCCCGAAAAATATGGTTAGAACCGGAATTCCTATGATTGATGTTTTTAACTCTCTGGTTGAATCCCAAAAGCTTCCCATATTTTCCGTCGCGGGAGAACCTTATAATGAACTCCTTGCAAGAATCGCCATGCAGGCTGAAGTCGATATGATAGTGTTTGGGGGGATGGGGCTGAAAAACGATGACTACTTATATTTCAGAGATACTTTTGATGAACACGGCGCGCTCGTTAATTCAGTTATGTTTGTTCATACTGCTGCTGACCCGACAGTTGAATGCCTTCTTGTGCCTGACATGTGCCTTGCTGTAGCGGAAAAGTTTGCGCTTGAAGGAAAGCGTGTTCTTGTTTTGCTGACCGACATGACAAATTTTGCCGACTCTATGAAAGAAATTGCTATTACTATGGAACAGGTTCCTTCAAACCGAGGTTATCCGGGCGACCTTTACAGCCAGCTCGCCTCAAGATACGAAAAAGCTGTTGACTTTGACGGCGCAGGTTCTATTACCATTCTTGCTGTAACAACAATGCCAGGCGACGATGTAACTCATCCCATTCCTGACAATACCGGTTACATTACCGAAGGCCAGTTTTACTTAAAAAACGGAAGAATCGAGCCTTTCGGTTCTCTCAGCCGCTTAAAGCAGCAGGTAAACGACGCCACACGCGACGACCACCGGACAATCATGAACACGATGATTCAGCTTTACGCGCAGTTCAGGGAAACCCAGGAAAAACAATCCATGGGATTTCAAATGAGTTCCTGGGATAACAAGCTTCTTAAGTATGGCGAACTTTTTGAGGAAAAACTTATGGATTTGTCCGTAAACATTCCTCTTGAAAAAGCGCTTGACCTTTGTTGGGAAATTCTTGGCGACTGTTTTGAAAAAAATGAAGTGGGAATCAAATCCACGCTTACGGATAAATATTGGAAAAAATAACTTACACGAATTTCACAAATTAACACGATTTTTTTCCGTGCAAATTAGTGAAATTAGTGTAAAAAAAAGAATGGTTGCCCGAGGTCAATTATGATAAAGTGTCGGGCTATGATTTTGAACTTTATGATGAACGGTTTGAGGATGGAAAAAGCGATGACTCGGAAGTCGATATTTATATTTCTGTAAAAGAAAAATAAGTTCATCAACATATTGAAATTTGACCTTTAGACTTTTAGATCTTGTATTTTTCGTGTATTTAGTGTTTTTCGTGGTTAAAATTATTTCGTGGTATGCCTAAACTTAAACTTACAAAAACCGAACTAAAAAACCAAAGGGACGACCTTCAGCGGTTCAGGCGGTTTTTGCCTACACTAGAATTGAAAAAAGAGCAGCTTATTTTGGAAATTCGCCGTGTCGAAGCTGCTTTTGACGAAAAAATGGCCGCTGAAGAAGTCTTGAGAAAAGATGTTAACCGATGGGTTTCTCTTTTTTCAGAACCGGTAGATCTTGAAAATATTATCATGCTTGTATCGGTTGAAACAGAGGAGGGTAATATCGCGGGAGTTACTATTCCGGTTTTTGTTTCTGCAAATTTTGAAAAGAAAGAATACGATTTGTTTGAACTGCCACTTTGGGTAGACAGGGGAGTCGAAGTTGTCGAAGAACTTGCGACGCTTCAGGTTGAACGGAGAATTCTTGACCAGCAAAAAACGCGGCTGCACAGGGAGCTGCAGATAACAATTCAGCGGATAAACCTTTTTGACAAAGTAAAAATTCCGGAGTGTGTGGAAAACATAAGAAAGATACAAATTTATCTTGGTGATCAGCAGGCGAACGCAGTCGCGCGCGGCAAAATCGCTAAAGGTAAAATTTCAGATGAGCAAATGGAAACCTTTGTATAATTATTAAAAAATTGAAATTGAAATTTTTATTTTTTGGAAAAAAATAAAATGATTGTTAAAATGAAAAAAGTGGTTGTCATTTCTCTTGAACACCACAGAGAAGCGACACTCGAAAAACTTCAGGACATCGGCGTTCTGCATGTTCAGCCCGTGGAAAAACCCGTTACAAACAACGCGGGAACTGTCGCGGGCGAACTGAAAAAAGTCAGGAGCTGTTTTATTGCGCTTGAAGAATTCGGGGATTATTCCACAACTAAAAAAGCTCCTGTTTCGCCTGAAAAATGCGTTGAAGAAGTTAATGCTCTTGAAGAAAAACGGAAACAATTAAGCGAATCGCTGTTACAGCTCCGCGAGCAAATAGAAGATTTAAAAGTTTGGGGAGAGTTCCAACCGGAAAGAATTCGCGACCTGAAAAACAAAGGAATTTTCGTAAAACTTTACAGATGCCCTAAAGAAGAAGTTCCGGAACTTCCGGAAGGGTGCGCGATGCGCGAGCTGTTGCGAACAAAAACGAAAACAGCTTTTGCTGTTGTTTCGCGGGAAGATTTTCTGCTTGCCATTCCTGAAGTAAAGCTGCCGGAGGTTTCCCCCGCGGAATTATCAAAGCGGGCGGAGAACCTTGAAGCAGAAATAGACAAGATAAAAACAGAGATTTCAGGATATACTTCTTCCATCAATAAGTTAAAAGATTATAAACAAAAGCTGGAAGAAGATTTCGACCGCGCGGCAGCTGAAGACCAGCTTTCCAAGGTCGGGAACCTGATTTATCTTCAAGGCTTTGTTCCTGAAGGCATGGTTGAGGCTATCGAGGCTTGCGCCAAGAAAGAAGGTTGGGCATTGTCAATAGAAGCTCCTTCAAAAGAAGATTTTGTGCCTACGCTTATTAAGTATCCTAAATTTATTAAACCAATAAAAGTTGTTTTTGATTTTATAGATACTTTTCCCGGATATAAAGAGCGGGATGTTAGCGCCTTGTTTTATCTTTTCTTTTCAGGGTTTTACGCTATGCTGATAAGCGACGCCGGTTATGGCGCGGTTTTTCTTATAGCAACCATTGCCGTCCATATATGGAAAGGAAAAAAGATACCGAAAGCGCCATTATATTTAATGTATGTTTTAAACATTTGTACGATTATTTGGGGAATTATTTCAGGCTCATATTTTGGTTGCACGATGCCCGAATCCGTTTTTCTAAGCAAGTTAGTCTTGATTGAAAACGATTCGCCGAATTTTATTAATCTTATGCTGAGAATTTGTTTCATAATTGCCGGGGTTCACTTGACATTAGCGCATTTATGGAACGGATTAGTGGAGTTGCCTTCGCTAAAAGCAATCGGTCAGCTTGGCTGGATAATGGTTTTATGGGGGGCTTTTTTTCTTGTAAATATGTTGCTTCTTGGAACGCCATACCCTAAATTCATGATTTATATTTCGATTACGGGTTTTGTTTTTATAGTATTATTTTCAGGTTATTTCAAAGATCCGTTAGGGCTTGTTCAGCTTCCAAACACTTTAATAAGCTGCTTTGCCGATATTATTTCATATATGCGGCTATTTGCTGTTGCATACGCTACGTTAAAACTTGCGGAAGCTTTCAACAGTATTGCGCTTCAAATGGGAATGAACAGTATTTTGTTAGGATTTGTTTCTGCGTTAATTTTAATAGTGGGGCATTCCTTGAATATGGCGCTTGGAGTGCTTTCGGTGCTCGTGCATGGGTTAAGGTTGAACATGCTTGAATTTTCCGGCCATCTTGGCCAGGAATGGTCAGGGGAAAAATATAACCCCTTAAAACGAATTTTAAAAAAAGAGAAATTGTAATTTTAACTTTAAGGAGAAAATATGGATAACTTAATTCTTCATTGGGGCGATTTTGGTGTGGTCGCTGTAATGGCTATTGCCGCTGTTGGCTCCGCTATCGGGTGCGGCATTGCCGGAATGGGAGCCCTCGGAACATGGAAAAAGTGTTATATGCAAAACAAGCCCGCGCCGTTTATTTTACTTGCTTTTGTCGGCGCGCCAATGACCCAGACATTTTATGGATTTATTGTGATGCTTCAGTTAGTAAAAGAACCGTCAACGCCGGAAAATTTTATGATGCGGCTTGCCGCAGGCCTTGCCGGGGGACTGGCGATAGCTATGTCGGCCGTCTTTCAGGGTAAAGCCGCGGCTTGTGCATGCGACGCGTATGGAGAAACAGGAAAAGGATTTGCGAACAATATTATTGTTATCGGTGTGGTAGAAACTATTGCTCTTTTTGTTATGGTTTTCTTGATGCTGAACGTAAAATAATATTGTTCGATTATAATAAGTTTTCTTTTATGGAGTAATGGAGTAGTGGAGTGTTGGATTTTCAATACTCCAACACTCCGGTACTCCTATCAAACATTTCTTCTTTCAATTTATGGAAGAAGCGAATTTGTCTGTTTTTTTAGTCGCGTCTTTTATTTCCGAAGTAAGTTTTTTAATGTTACTTTCGATTTTCGCGGCATCGGCTTTAGATTTTTCAGAAGATTGGTCTTCAGGATTGTGCTTGACTGAAATGGCCTGGTCATAAATTAGTCCTAAAGATTCATTAAGTTTGGCATCAGTTTTTGCCATGTCTTCGAGAAAAGCAGAATATTTTTTGTAAGTTTGGTCATACTTTTTCTGGCTTTCATTCTTCAGAGATTCGCTTGAGATTTTTCTGATTTCCCCTCTCCATTCTTTAAAGAATTCTCCCGACATTTCTTTCATGGTCTGCACGCGAGACTTTACGGTTTCAATTTCTGATTTACAATCTTTGTAAAGTCCCATAAGCTGGTCGTACTTTTCCTGATTGTTCTGGATGGCTAAAATGTTATTTGCTTCCATAGACGCGGCCTGAAACTCGTCTGAAGCATCATACAAAGAATCGCCGATCCCTCTTACGCTGTCAGCCATCAGCTCTCTGTTTTCCGCGCCGAACAAACCCCTGATTTGATAATAAGGTGTAGTCTGGCATCCTGTCAGGTAAATTATAAGTACTGGTAACGTTAGAATCCAGGTCAGAAAGTTATAATGATTTTTCATAGTGGTTTTCCTTTGGGGTTAATATTAAAATGTTTTTATAAAGTGTCCTGTATCGTCAAACAGAACCTTATTTGCAACATACGACACAAGTATTGTACAAAAAATAATCATCAGAAGCAAATTTATTTTTAATCTTGACACCAATATAGCCATTTGTTACAATTTTACCATGATTTTCGGTATAGGAACAGATATAATTGAAGTTGAAAGAATAGAAAAGCAGATCAATTCCGGCGGTTCTTTTAAAGAAAAGATTTTTACGGAAGGCGAAATAAAATATTGCGAGTCAAAAAAGTTCAGCGCCCAGAATTTCGCTGCACGGTTTGCGGCGAAAGAAGCTTGTTTTAAAGCTATTGGAACGGGCTGGAGTGACGGCTTTTCTTTTAAGGAGATTGAAGTTGTGAACGACGAGATGGGCAAGCCTGAACTGGTTTTTCACGGTGGTGTTGAAGAATTTATAAAGGAAAACAAAATTATCAATTCGAATATCTCTCTTTCGCATATAAAAGAGTTTGTGACGGCAATTGTAATTCTTGAAAAACAGACAAAAATTTACAAATTTCTCACAATTTGATTTTTTTGAGTGATTTGGCTATAATTATTAATCGAATTAAAACGAATTTTTTAACTATCTCAATATATTTAAAGGAGCAGAAAATGAAAAATAATAAAAATAAAGGTTTTACGCTTATCGAGCTGCTGGTTGTTATTTCAATCATTGGAATACTGGCCGGAATGGGTATCGCATCTTTTGGACCGATTAAAGACGCTGTTAATAAAATGAAATCCAAAGATAATTTAAGGCAGATATATCAGATGATTCTTGTTTATAATATGGACTACGGTTCATACCCGACAACTCAGCCGCCGGCAACCCGCTATGAAAAAAGCGGCGGAGTAAGAGACCTTTATCCTTTGTATGACACAGGCATAATGAAAAAAGACCAGCTTAAATTGTTGCAAGCTCCTAACGCAAAATTAATTGCTTTTTCTGATGAGCCAACAATAGATGAATTTGATAAAAATCATATTGGTTATGCTTACAATTCAACAGCAAGGCCGGACACGGACGATCCTCTTTTATCGGAGCAGGGCGTTAGCAGCGGAAAACTGAATCCTAATACGAAAGACAACGGGAAAAAGCCTATTTTTGAAGGATTGGTTCACGTTTTGTTTGCCAACGGTAAAATCGAAAAAGTGCCAACCAATAGAAGAACAGGCAAACTATCAACCAAGGAAGTTTCCGCGGAAGAATGGGGACTTTTACAAGACTGAGGTTTTGCTTTAGATAAGTTTTAGAAAAAAAGGCCGGCTAAATAGCCGGCTTTTTTTTTGGACATAATGGACAAAATGGACAGAAAACTGATAAAATCGCGGATGGCAATCCGTGCCTACGGACAACGGGCAACGGGTTGCCGCTTCTTTTTTGGTGGTCTTCCGTCCCAAATCGCGTTTGTCGGGCATTCAGGAATACACTTCCCGCACATAACGCATTTTTCCGCGTCTATTACAGCGTGATTTCTTTCCATAGTTATTGCATCAACGGGGCAGGCTTTAACGCATTTTGTGCAGCCTATGCAAGCGACGTCGCATTTCTTTTTTGCCACTCCTCCTTTGTCTTGCGACTGGCACAAAACAAGAACGCGTTTTTTTAGCGGCCTCAAATCTATGAGTTCTTTAGGGCATGATTTTATGCATTTCCCGCAGCCGGTGCATTTATCTTCAAGAATTACGGGAATATTTTCATCTTCCCATTTAATAGCGTCGAACGGGCAAACATCAAAACAGTCTCCCATCATCAGGCACGCATTTTTGCAGGCAATAGGTCCCTGCGCGACAAGAGCGGCGAGTGCGCAGCTTTTAACACCGGTATAAATCGAATCTCTTTTTGCTTCTTTAGCGCCTTTGCAGCCTATAAAAGCAACTTTAGGGCCGGTAGCTTCAGCTTCAAGCCCTAGAATTGAAGAGATGGACTGAACAGTTTCAACTCCTCCCGGTGAGCAAAGGTTGGGCTCTGCGTTACCGGAAACAACAGCAGCGGCATAACCCGCGCAGCCGGGAAATCCGCAGGCCCCGCAGTTCGCGCCCGGCAAAATATTAATTACATCATCGACTCTCGGGTCAGTTTCAACAGCGAACTTTTTTGAAGCATAAGCAAGTCCGGCGCCGAAAATGACACCGAAAAGCCCCATGCTTAATAAAGGTAGATACCACATAGTTATTTAATGATTTTATGATTGAAAAATTTCATTATTTAGTGTCATGTCAACAATGAAAAGACACAAAATTCGTAATCCAATGTAGGCGCGGCTTGCCAGCCGCGTTTCCAGCAAAACCGGAAAACCTCGAAACGCCGGTAGCAATTGAAAAGTGAACGAGGAACGAAATAAACAATCGGCGGCTACACCTATAACCTACCACTACGAACTTGACATGACACTAGTGTCATGTCAACCTTGCAATGTCGTAAAAGCGAAATATTAGAATGCACAATGAGCTACGTTTGTTGTAGCCGACCTCGCTGAGGTCGGATTTATGGTCGATGTTTTTGCAAGTCTTAACAAGTTTAGTTCTTATCTCCGACCTCAGCGAGGTCGGCTACAAAAGATTTGCATTCTTTTTGCCAACTTTTCATTGTTGACATGACACTAGAACATTGTAAAACTTAAAGGTTCTCTTATTCAACTCCAGCGGAGTTGAATATTAATAGAAAATTAATTTAAGAATTGTGCGGCCCCGGCTGGGGTCGAACCAATAAATTAACGGTTTTTAATAAACATCAAATCCCTCTGGGATTAAACATTGTCCTTTCAGAAAAAAACAAAATTTAATACAAGATTTACGCAATGCGAATATTTAGACTTTACAATGTACTAATTTCAAATTTCAAATTTCGAGTTTCAAATTTTTATTTTTTAAAAATATTTTTTACAGAGTCTAAAAAGCTTTTGGATTGGGGATGTACTGACTCCCCGCATGCTTCGGCGAACTTCTGAAGCAGTTCCTGCTGTTCTTTAGTCAGATTTGCGGGAGTTTCAACAATTATCCTTACAAAATGGTCACCTGTATATCCATGCAAATTTTTTATACCTTTTCCGCGTAGCCTGAAAAGTTTGCCCGACTGAGTTCCAGCAGGCACTTTCAGCATAACAGAGCCTTGCACCGTAGGCGCTTCTATTTCACAGCCCATTGCGGCTTTCGGAAAAGAGATAGGCACATCGCATACAACATTATTCCCGTCGCGCATGAATATTTCATGTTCTTTGACAGATATTATTACATAAAGGTTTCCATGAGGAGCGCCCTGGGTTCCTGCTTCGCCTTCCCCGGCAACTTTTAACCTTGAGTTATTATCTATACCCGCCGGGATTTTAATTTTAAGTTTTTTAGTTTTTCTTACACGCCCTTCTCCATGGCATTCTTTACACGGGTTTTCAATAACTTTTCCTCTTCCTTTGCAGACAGGGCAAGGTTGTGAAACAGCAAAAAATCCCTGCGTTATCCTTACTTGGCCCGCGCCGTTACAGTGTTTGCATGTTGAAGGTTTAGTGCCCGGTTCAGCGCCTGAACCTTTGCATACCGAGCAGCTTTCGTATTTGTTAATTTTAATTTCTTTTTGGGTGCCGTTAACGGCTTCCATGAAATCAATTTCGATTCCTGCGCGCAAATCAGAGCCTCTCTGCCCGCCGCTTCTAGACCTTCTGCCTCCGAAAAATGATTCGAATATCCCGCCGCCGGTTCCTCCGCCAAAAAAGCTTTCAAAAATGTCGCTGAACTCGTCCGCGTGGGTGAAGTTAGACCATTGGAACCCTCCTCCGCCGAACTGTTGTTTTACGCCTTCTGCGCCGAACTGGTCATACATCTGGCGCTTATTCGTGTCGCTGAGGACTTCGTAAGCTTCGGAAACTTTTTTGAACATTTCTTCCGCATGCTTATCTTCCTTGTTTCTATCCGGATGAAACTTAAGGGCTTGTTTTCTATAAGCCTTTTTTATTTCATCAGCAGACGCGTTTTTGGACACGCCCAGCAATTCATAATAATCTTCAGACGCCATATAAATAATTTTAGGTTTCAGGTTTCGGGTTTCAGGTTTCAGTCTTTCCAGACACCAGACACCTGATTACTGCTCACTATCCTCAGTGTTTTCCGGTTCTGCCGCGACAACAACTCGCGCGGGACGGAGAATCTTATCTTTATAAAGATATCCTTTTTGAAGCTCATCAATAATAGTGCCCGGCGCCGCCTCATCGGTGTGGACTTTTTGTATCGCGTCATGAACTTCAGGATCAAAAGGCTTTTCTTTTGAATCTACCGGTTTAACGCCGTTATTTTCAAGGACTTTCAGAAGCTGTTTATATATTATTTCAATTCCCTGAACAATAACTTTTGGGTCGGATTCTTTTTTGTCGGCTTCAATAGCGCGGTCAAAATTATCTACCACATCGAGCAGCTCATAAAGAATATTTTTTCCTGAATACTTTATAAGGTCACTGCGTTCTTTTACAGAGCGCTTACGAAAGTTTTCCAGTTCAGCGGCCGCGTAAAGGCACTTATTTTTCCATTCATCAGCTTCCGCGGCTTTTTTAATAAGTTCCTGAATTTCTTCGGGGGTCAAAGATTCTTTTGTCTCAAGATCCAAAGCTTTTTTTTCTTCGACTTTATTTTCCTTTTCAGGTTCTTTATTTTCAATATTTTTTTTCTTTTTCATTTTAAACTTAAAATTCACGGTTATATTTACAAACCATAAATTATATTATTATCGGCAAATATTTTCAAGGCATGAGTCAGGAACGCGTAAATTCCCGAAACCGGAACCGAGCTTAATGTCGGGTTTGTGAGAGCCGTGGAAATCTGTTCCGCCTGTAATTATTAAATCATATTGGTCTGCAAAGCTCAAATATCTGCATGTCTCGGATTCAGACTGTCCCAGGCAATAAGCTTCAATTCCTTTTAGCCCGCAATCGATCAAAAATTCAAGAAACCATCGGAACTTTCCGTCATTAATAATTTTGAGAGAACCGGGATGAGCAAGAACAGGAATGCCATCGGAGTCTTTTATCAAACTGATAGCAGTTTCAGTAGAGAAAATTTGCTTAGGAACATATGCGGGAGCGTTTTTTGAAAGAAACTTGTCAAAAGCTTCCCGAAAGTTTTTGACATACCCGTTTTTTTCAAGAACAGCGGCAATGTGAGGCCTGCCGATTACATCGTTATTAGCAAAGTCCTGAACATCTTCATAAGAAATATCACAACCAAGCTCCTTTAGCTTTTCAATAATAATAGGATTTCTAAGCTCGCGGTTTTTCCGAATTTCAGAAAGAGGCGCCAAGGCTTTTTCAGTATCAACATTCCAATCGGGAAAGTAACCGAGGATATGCATTTCGCCATGGTTAACCGATTCTTCAGGATGAGAAAAATCAGCGCTGATTTCAACGCCGGCAATTGTAACAACAGGGGAAGACTTTCCGGTTTCCAGAAACTCGCTGTTGCCGGCGACTGTGTCATGGTCTGTTAGGGCGATGCCCTTGATGCAGCACTTTTCAGCTTCCTCTATAATTTCCGCCGGAGTCAACGTCCCGTCTGAAAAAGTGCTGTGAATATGTAAATCTAACATTTTATCTTAAATAATCTGACAAGAAGTTTAATTTGTAATTTAAACTTTGGAACAAATTTATTAGGATGCCGTTTCGATATTAATATTTCCTTCCGCGGAAGTTTCAACTTCAGGTTCATGCACACTCAAAAGCCTGCGGAAATTATACCTTGGAGAAACAACTCTTGAAACTTCAATTCTAATATCGCGAAGAACATCCAACCCGAAAGCTTCTCTCATTCTTCGCCTGATAGTAAGCTGCAAGTCAGCAACGAGAGCGGCAACAGGTCTTTCATCGGTTAGCTGGACCCTTGCAGTAACGTTTACTTTTCTTCCGTCTTTTTTAGTGGAAACAAATGAATTTCTAACGCCGTCAAAGTTTTTCAATATCTCTGATATAAACTTGCTGATAGAGACTGCCTCAATAATAATCAGCCCTTCGGCAGTATTATAAACAAGCCGGGTTCTGTTCCGGTTTAGTCTTATCTTGGCCAATAAACCTAAAAGCCCGATAATCAACAGCAGCGCGGCAAACGACTGAATTAAAAGATCGGTGCGGTAATTTATATTTTTAGAAAATGTGACTAATACGAATTTTCTTACTGCGGGGTCAATCGAAAGAGCAAGCATGATTATTCCGGACATCGCGGCGATTGCCCAAAGGAGAAAATTACATAATTTTGATATTAAACGCCACATTTTCAGGTTTCAAGTTTCAGGTTTCAGGTTTCAGGTTTCAGGTTTCCTGACACCCGACACCTTATTTTGCCAGCCATTCGTCGAGGAAATTTGTGGAATATCTTGTTCCGCGGACGAAAGCCGGGTTTTTTATTAAAGTCTGATGAAAAGGTATTGTAGATTTTATACCTTCTATTTTAAATTCCCCGAGAGCTCTTAAAGAGCGGCGAATCGCGCTCATTCTGTCGTGGCTGTGAACAATTAGTTTTGCTATCATTGAATCATAGTTCGGCGGAATAGTGTAACCCGGGTAACCAGCTCCGTCAATTCTTATTCCCGGCCCGCCCGGCTGGATATATGTTTCAAGCTTTCCAGGACTTGGCAAGAAATTTTTGTCAGGGTCTTCAGCGTTAATTCTAAACTCAAAAGTCCAGCCGCTTATTTTTATGTCCTTTTGCTTAATGGAAAGTTCTTCACCAGCGGCTATTGCTATCTGCTCTTTTATTATGTCGGTTCCCGTGGCGAGTTCGGTAACGCAATGTTCCACCTGCACCCGGGTATTCATTTCCATGAAATAGAAGTTTTTAGTTTCAATATCTACAAGAAATTCAACAGTTCCGGCGCTTGCATAGTTGGAAGCTTTAGCGAGGGCACATGCCGCTCCGCCCATTTCTGCACGCATTTCCTTAGACACTATGGGGGATGGCGTCTCTTCGATAAGTTTTTGGTGCCTTCTCTGAATAGTGCAGTCGCGTTCTCCGAGGTGAACAACGTTGCCAAGTTCATCCGCTAAGATCTGAAATTCAACATGCCGGGGATTTTCAATAAATTTTTCTATATAGACTTCAGGATTGCCGAAGCATGCTTCCGCTTCAGCACGGGCAGTGTTAAAAGCGTTGGAAAGGGCTATATCGGTATGAACCACCCTCATTCCTCTTCCGCCGCCTCCGAAAGAAGCTTTAATTATGACCGGATACCCCATTTCTTTAACGAGACCAAGCGCCTGGTCGACACTGTCAACTACGCCTTCGCTGCCTGGTACAGTCGGAACTCCGCATTTTTTTGCTAAAGCTCTCGCGTTAGCCTTATTTCCCATTTGGTCAATAGAAAGATGGTTAGGCCCGATGAATTTTATATTGCATGATTCACAAACTTCAGCGAAATGGGAGTTTTCGGCAAGAAAACCATAACCAGGATGAATAGCTTCTGAATCTGAAATTTCGCACGCTGAAATGATTTGAGGGATTTTTAAATAACTTTCCGAAGCGGGCGCTTTGCCAACGCAATATGCTTCATCAGCGTATTTCACATGAAGTGATTCTTTATCCGCTTCACTGTATATAGCAACAGCTTTTACGCCCAATTCATGACAGGCACGAATAATCCTAAGCGCGATTTCCCCTCTGTTGGCGATAAGAATTTTTTTAAACATAATTAAACCCGTACTTTGAAAAGTTCCTGGCCGAATTCAACAGGCTGCCCGTTTTGAACACAAATCTGTTCGATGGTTCCTGATATCTCAGCTTTGATTTCGTTCATGATTTTCATGGCTTCAACAATACAAACAACTGTGTCGTCGCTGACTGTGTCGCCGATGCTGATATACGCTTCACTATCAGGGCCGGAAGATGTGTAGAAAGTTCCTACCATAGGTGAAGTAATGGCTTGCAGAGAGTCATCAGCGCTTTCTTCTTTGGGAGCTTCCTGAACTTCCGCGGCAGCAGTTTGAACCTGCGGCGCAACCGCGACAGCCTGAGGGGTTGCTTGAACTACAGCGCCTTGCGGAACGCCGATAATTTCAGCTCCCTGCCTTCGCAAAAGTAACTTTTCATCGTCACGCTCCAACCTGAATTCTGTAAGGCCGTGCATGTCCATTAATTTAAGCACCTGCTTAATTTCTTTTAAGTTCATAATACAAAATAAATTAAATTTAGTTTAAAAAAGTCTATTACAAATTGAAGAAATAAATTCTAACAAATAAGAAAATAGAGAATGGGAACCAAATTTCCGCAACGTTAATATTTTAATTTTTTTAGCCAAAAATGTCAAATTATTTGCATTTTTGGTAAAAAAATGATAAAATTACCAGCTTTTTAAGGAAGTTTGGAATGATTGGAGTGTTGGTGTGATGAAGAGCTGAAATCCCATTATCCCATTATTCCATTACTCCATTACTCCAGCGAGTTTTGGTGGAGAATACCGGGCTCGAACCGGTGACCTTCTGGCTGCCAGCCAGACGCTCTCCCAACTGAGCTAATTCCCCACTTGCGAAGCTTGATAATTTTATCAAAATCAGGAGAAAATGTCAATGATATCTTTTTACCCTTTAGTTTTCGAACCTATCTATAAATCTAAAATCTGGGGTGGCAGAAGATTAGCCACTCTCTTTGACAGAAATTTGCCATCAGGAGAAGATATAGGCGAATCTTGGGAAATTTGTGATTACAAGAACGAGGTATCCGTTGTTAAAGATGGCGACTTCGAAGGAATGACTCTCGCTGAGCTCAGAGAGAAATATCCGGAAGAACTTTTTGGCGAGCAGGCTGAAGAATTCAAAGACAGGTTTCCACTTCTCTTAAAATTTATTAATGCTGAAGAACCCCTTTCTTTGCAGGTTCACCCCGACAACAGGTATGCAGCGAAACATGAGAACGACTCCGGAAAATGTGAAGCATGGTATATTGTCGACGCAATGCCGGGCGCTAAAATTACCCGCGCTTTCAAAGCAGGAACTACAAAAACAAAAGTTGTTAAAGCGATTAAGCAGAATAAAGTTGAGCCGCTTGTTAATACTTTTGAAGTTAACACTGATGATGCCATTTACATCCCTCCGGGAACATTACATGGCATTGGAAGCGGGCTCGTTATTGCGGAAATCCAGCAAAGCTCTGACATTACATACAGAGTTTATGATTACAACAGAACTGATAAAGACGGTAACCAGCGAGAACTTCATATTGACAAAGCCATCGATGTTATGAGCTTTCGCGACCCCGGTTCCGATACTCTAAGGCCTATTAATCTTGATCCGCTTCACCAGAAACTTTGTGTTTGCGACTTCTTCTCCCTTTATGTTTATAAATTCCGCGAACCGATTCATGAATATTCTATAAACAGGTTCAGAATGCTTGTGAACTTGGAAGGCTATGGCACTATTCTTTCTCCGGAAGGGCTTTTTGAAGATGTGGAATTCAGCCCGGGCACTTCTATTTTGATTCCCGCCGCTGTTAAGGATTTCAGCCTTGTGCCCGCGACTTATTGTAAAATGCTGGACATCATTCCCGGGAAAATGAACTTGAGAAAGCAAAAACATGTTCCGCAGGATGTGTAATTGTAGGGCAAGCGACCAACCGGCGTATGCTGGTTCTCGCTTGCCGGCCGGAAAGAAAACAGGACGCCTGACCCGCTGCGGCGGGTTCCAGGACTGTTAAAACCTGAAAAAGTCAAAAGTCTGAAGGACTGAAAGCCAGAATGTCAAATAAAGTTAATCATTTTGACTTGAAAAAAATTTTTCCCAAAAAGCTCATCCCGCGTGCTCTGCATCATAGTTCTTGATTTTTTCTACTATTGCTGCTTCTGCTTCGTCATAAATCCCGCGGATAATTTCGTCGCTTAAATTAAAAACCCGGTCTTCAAATTCTGTGTTTTCCAATCTGGCAAAAAGTCGTTGATTAGCGCTTATAATATCTTTTCCGTAAATATGGTAGGAATCGGCAAGCCAGTTCAATCTTCCTAATTTTACGGATTTTCCCGTCCTCTTTTCTATTTCTGAAGCAATAACTTCCTTGTTGAACATAGTAAACCCGAACATATTCATAAAATTTGCGCCCCAGGCGTCGTTGCTCCTGAACCTGACGTTGCAGTTAAGCCAATATTCTCCTTTTTCGTCCTCAAGTATTCTATACCAAATGGATTGAAGGCATGGCGGATCATAACAATCAAAATCAATGTTCGGCATCCAGGTTATCATTTGCGCCTGCCGTGTAAAAGGTTGCTCACAAAGTTTTTGAATTACTTTTTCTACCTGGTCAATATTAAAATCTCCGGCAACAACTGATTTGCCATCCTGAATTTCGTTCCATGAACCGTAAGCCGCAAGCCTGCCGTGATAAGTGTATTCCCATCTTGTGTCTTCAGGGTCGTTAATATTTTTCACCCAGTGGTCTTTTACGCCTTTAACTTCCATAACATATTCTTTAAGGTCTTCGATTCCGCCGGGGAAAGCTTTGTGAATCATAGGATCGGCAAGGGGTTCTAAAACCGTTATGTTCATAGTAGCGTCAAGACTCAACGGGTCGCCGGGCTTATCGTATTGTGTTGGGAATTCTACGCCGTTTTTATAAAGGGAAGTTAAAGCTTTTTCATAAGCTTCCGCGAGTGTTCTGCCTTCTACATGCAGTACCGGAATGTTTTTCATAAGTTATTATATTGTGATTACTTAATTTTGTAAAAAAACAGAATCTAATTTGGGATTGTTCGAAAAGATACTTGATGTCAAAATCTAAAGGTAGCCGCAGCTTGCTAGCTGCGTTGCCAAAGAAAAACATATAATTCGTAATCTTTTTCGTGCCAAATGCGGGAATTGCAAATAATTGTTTCACGAGAAACACGGCTGGCAAGCCGCGGCTACAATAAAAAAGCGCAATTTCATTGCGTTGCCCTTTTAATTATATCAAGTTAAGATTTTTGTGTCAAAAAATTCGCATTTTTCTACAAGTTTCTGTATAATCTTCCTTATGAAAAAATCTGAAAAATATGTGAGAATTAAATCCCCGGAAGGCGTAAAATTCGGGCGTGAAAAAGATAACGTTATTGAAATTCTGTCCGCTCCCCCTTGGGATGAAAAATCTGAAGTTTGCGGAGAAATTAATAAAACTGAAGCTAAATTAATTGCGCCGTGCAAACCCGGAAAAGTTGTTTGTCTCGGAATTAATTATAAAGCTCACAGCGATGAATTCGGGCACATTCTTCCGGAAGACCCGCTGATTTTCTTGAAAGCGCCGTCAAGCGTAATCGGCCCCGGCGAAGCAATTAATTATCCGCCTTACTGGACGAAGCATGTAGATTATGAAGCTGAGTTAGCCATAGTTGTCGGCAAAAAAGCAAAGCGCGTAAAAAGAGAAAATGCTTTAGAACACATTTTCGGATATACCTGCCTGAACGATGTCACAGCACGGGATTTGCAGAGAAAAGACGGACAATGGACCCGGGGAAAATCTTTTGACACATTTTGCCCGATAGGACCTGCTATTGTTACAAAATTAGACACCTCCTCACTTGATATTCGAAGTTATGTAAACGGGGAACTGCGGCAAAACTCGAACACGTCTTTCATGATTTTCGATGTCCAGGCTATCTTTGAATTCGTTTCACATGTTATGACTTTAGAGCCTGGCGACATAATAGCAACAGGAACACCTGAAGGGGTAGGCCCTCTCTCTCCGGGCGACATTATTGAAGTAGAAGTAGAAGGCATTGGCCGGCTCAAGAATTACGTAGTGTCGTGTCAACAATAAAGGAAGGATTCAATTGCAAAAAAACACCTTTCTTGGTATAATTATAACGCTGTATTTATTTTCTTTCAAATTTAAATTTAACGAATTTTCAATCGACATTTTTGTTGAAAGTAAAACAGTTCGAGACGTACTGTTTTACTTTGTCTTTGTCATTTGAAAAACGGCTTGGTTTTCGCGAGGTGCATTTTATAATGAAAACTGAACTGACGAATAAATCTTCTTCTATAGCCGTTGTCGGAATGGCTTGTTATTATCCCGGCGCTCGCGGTTTACGTGAGTTTTGGGAAAATATCCTCGCGCGCCGTGTTCAGTTTCGCAAAATTCTTAAAGACCGGCTGCCGCTTTCCGACTATTACGACCCGAATCCTTCCACACCTGACAAAACATACGGCTCGAAAGCCGCTGTTATTGACGGATTTGAATTTGACTGGATAAGCCGCCGCATTCCAAAAAGCGCTTACGAATCAACTGACATTGTTCACTGGTTAGCCCTTGAAACAGCTTTAAAAGCGTTGGAAGACGGCGGATTTTCACGCGAAAATATTCCCGCGGAACTTACAGGCGTTATTGTCGGCAATACTTTAACTGGGGAACAAACCCGCGCCCAGACAATGAGGCTTCGCTGGCCGTTTGTCCGGCGCGCGTTACAGGCGGCCGCAAAAGCAAAAGGGCTTTCTCCGGTAAAAGAAGCAGAGCTCACCCAGGTTATGGAAGAGTATTATAAGTCTGTTTTTGCGCCGGTGACCGAAGATACTCTTGCCGGCGGGCTCTCAAACACTATTTCCGGGAGAATATGTAACTTCCTGGATTTGCACGGAGGCGGATACACAGTTGATGGCGCATGCTCTTCATCTTTGCTCGCTATTGCGAACGCAAGTTCAGCGTTAATAAACAGAGATTTAAATTTGGCGCTTGCAGGCGGTGTAGACATAAGCTTAGACACGTTTGAACTTGTCGGGTTTTCTAAAACAGGCGCTTTGACCAAAGATGAAATGACGGTTTATGACCGCCGCGCCAGCGGGTTTATTCCCGGCGAGGGAAGCGGATTTGTAGTTTTAAAACGGCTGGAAGACGCAAAAAAAGACGGTGACTATATTTACGCCACAATTCGAGGCTGGGGAATTTCTTCAGACGGGAAAGGAGGAATAACCGCCCCGAACGGGAAAAGCCAGGCAAAAGCTATTCAACGCGCTTACGCGCGCGCGGGATATCAACCACGCGAAGTAGATTTTATTGAAGGACACGGCACTGGAACAACTGTTGGCGATATCGCAGAATTGGAAGGAATTTCCATAGCACTCGGAAGCAACGCCTCCCCGCGGTCATGCGGCGTAACTTCTTTGAAATCTATAATCGGGCATACAAAAGCAGCTTCTGGAATTGGTGGTTTTATCAAAACAGTAATGGCTGTGAACCAAAGAGTCTTACCTCCAACGGCAGGATGCACATACCCCAATTCAATTTTTGAAAATGAAGCACGCTCATTGTATCCGATTTTGAGCGGCGAAATCAAAGATTCCGGGAAAATTTTAAAAGCGGGAGTTACCGGAGCTGGTTTCGGCGGAATTAATTGCCATGTAACTTTAGAATCGGGCGACCCTCCTTCACAAAAGCTTAAGCCTTCTATAGATGCACGAGCCCTTCTTGTCTCAAATCAAAAAACAGAACTTTTTATTTTTTCCGCGAAATCAATTGCCGGGTTGCTTGATAAAATTAAAGAAATCAGGGAAATAGTTTCCGAAATAAGCATTGCTGAATTTACGGACCTTTCCGCCAAACTTATTGGCGAGATGTCAGAGAACTTTCCAGTTCGTGCGGCAATCATTGCCGGCGCTTCCGAAGAGCTTCTGGATATGATCATCCAATTGGAGACCATGCTTAAAGAAAAGCCGCCGGTGGAAGGAAAAACTTTGTCAAACATCAGGCACACAATCTGGATTGGAAATAAGGTTAATAAATCGAAAACAGGATTCCTGTTTCCGGGGCAAGGCTCGCAGCGTCTTAATATGGGAAAAGTAATTGCCGAAAGGTTTCCTTTTGCCAGGAACTTAATCAAAAAGTCTTCCGAATGGCTTGAAGATGTTGGATCAGAAGCTGTTGACAACTTTATTTTTAAATCCGTTGACAAAGCAGTTGACCCCGAACAAATCGAGGTTTGGGAAAAAGCTCTTACACGGACAGCCGTCGCCCAGCCTGCAATTTGCCTGACTTCTTTGCTTTATTTAAAAAGGCTTGAAAGACTTGGAATTCAGCCTGTTGCGGCGGGAGGGCACAGTTTAGGAGAACTCTCCGCTTTTTACGCAGCGGGAGCTTTAGATGAAAAATCTATTTTACAATTGGCGGCTGTGAGGGGACAGGCTATGGCTGTTTCCGCAAACAAGCCCGGTGCAATGGCCAGCCTGACCTGTTCGCTTTCAAAAGCGGAACTAATAATTCAAAATGTTGAAGGCTACGTGATAACGGCGAACATTAACGCTCCTAACCAGGTTGTTATTTCAGGCGAGGAACAAAGCGTTAATGAAGCTGTAACACTTGCGAACATTGAAGGTGTCAGGGCAACTAAACTTCAGGTGTCAAACGCTTTTCATTCACGGCTTGTTTCCGCGGCTTCGGAGCATCTTCTCGCGCATTCGACAACACCCGAAATAGCTGAGAAAATAAACCTGAAATTATTTTCTTCCATCGATGGTAAATTGATAAAAGAAGGGCTGAACATGCGCAGCCATTTTGCCGAGCAGATTTTATCACAAGTGAATTTCGTAGCTATGGTTGAAGCAATTTCTGAAGAATGCGATATAATGCTTGAAGTCGGTCCCGGAAGAGTGCTTTCTCATCTGGTTAGTTCAATTATTGGAAAAAAAGACATAGAATGTTTTCCGGTAGAGTCAAGCGCAGGGAATGACAGGGACCTGCTTATTTTCCTCGGGAAATATTTTGTGAGCGGAGGAAAAGCAAACTGGCAAATGCTTAATGAAAATAGGCTTGTCCGGGCTTTTGTTAAACCTTCGGAAAAAGCCTTTATAAAAAGCCCGCTTGAACGTGAGTTTGCTGAAGCAAGCCTTTCGGGAAAAAACAATTTTGAGTTAAACAAAAAAATAGAATCAGAGCTTGCCGGAAAAGTTAATCTTTCCTATGTGGAATTCCGAAATTATCTTTCCCAGCGAGGAGATTTCCTGAAAAATATTATCCAGGCCGACGTCAGGTCGAAAAATTACATTCCCGAGAAAAATAAAGCAGAAAAGAAAGAAAAAGAAGCTATTCCCGAAATTAAGGAAACAGATACTGCTGCCTCGGCACTGTTATCCCTGATTTCTGAACGAACAGGTTTTCCTGAAAAGTCCTTGTCTATGGACATGCATATTTTGGACGACCTGAATATTGATTCAATAAAGGGAGCAGAACTTATAGCCGCAGCGGCAAAGAGACTGAAAATTTCCGGAGATATAAATCCGTCGAGTTTTACAAAAGGCAAATTGTCTGACATCGCGGATAAATTGATGGAACTAAAACACGAGAAACTTGAATCAAAGGACAAAACCTCAATTCTGGAGCTTCTAAAACAATTGATTTCCGAGCACACAGGTTTTCCAAAGAAAACATTAAAGGAAACAATGAAGTTGCTGGACGACTTGAACCTGGATTCCATAAAAAGCGCGGAACTTCTTGCTAAAGCCGCAAAAAAAATAGGCATTACAGGGCAGCCGGGCTTTCCGAAAATTGCCGTGGCAACACTTGGGGAAATTGCAGAAGTGTTTTCAGAATACAGTTTTAACAAAACAAGTTATAAAGTCAGCAAAGAACCCTGGGTAAGGTATTTTGTGTTAAAAGATTCTGAAAAACCTTTGCTGCCTGAACTTGGCCGACAGATAAATTTTCTTGTTGTTAGTGATAATAAAAGTTACGCGAAAACTTTTTTGAAACAACATCCGCAGGTTAAATCCATTTCATTTGAAGATATTAATTCCATAGGCAATTTCAGTGAGTTTGATCAGTGCGTTTTTATTTTTCCAAAAGAATTTTCCAAAACGGAAAATAAAATCGAAGAAACTGTTGAGAAACTTCGCTCAGCTGCTTTTCTTGTTTCTGAATTTGACAAACTGAAAAAAGACAAATCTGTAATTTGCGTTCAGTTTAAAAACAATAATTATGAGAAAGTTAGTTTAAATTGTGTTTCATCGTTTTTTGCAAGCCTTCACCTTGAACATTCTGACGTAAAAACGAAAATTATTAATTTCGGCTCGGAAACAGATTCTAAAAACTTGATAAACTGTATTAGCCGTGAACTTAATACAGAAGAAAATTTTTGCGTCGTTAATTATGACAAGAACTTGACAAGAACAATTCAAGCTCCCGAACTGTTGGAATCCGTAAAATTACAAAAAAGAAATATTAACTGGACGTCTGATGATGTTATTGTTGTTACTGGCGGCGCAAAAGGAATTACAGCAGAATGCGCTTTTGAGTTTGCCCAAAAAACAGGCGTCAAAATGGCGCTTGTGGGAAGTTCTCGGTTAACCGACTCAAATCGCGAAGTGACAAAAACTTTAAAGAAATATGATGATGCGGGATTAACTGCTGAATACTTTCAATGCGACATTACTGATTTTAGCGCCGTTAGTTCAATGACAGGTTTCATAAACCGGAATTTTGGAGAAATTACCGGGGTAATTCATGGCGCGGGCTTAAATGTTCCTCGAAAAGCTGAAACTGTAACGACGGAAGAAGTTTTTAAAGAAATTTCTCCGAAAATCTTCGGCGCGGAAAATCTTGACAAAGCCCTAAAAAATAATTCTCTTAAACTTTTTGCCGGCCTGACTTCAATAATCGGTATTTCAGGTATGCAGGGAAATGCCTGGTACGGTTTTTCTAATGAAGTGTTAGACGCGTTGCTCGGAAAGGTAGATAACCGGCGAAAAGATACTGCCGTGGTTTCCATGGCTTTCAGCATCTGGGATGAAGTTGGCATGGGAGAAAGGCTGGGAACTAAAGATTATCTTGAAAATATCGGCATTAAATCTATTCCCGTAAAAGAAGGCGTAAAAAGATTCTTGAAGTTAATTGAGTTTGATCCCGGCGAGAGGCAGGTTATTATTGCCGCAAAAATGTCAGGGCTGGACACTTGGAAAACCAAAGAAATCAAACTTAAAAAGGATTTACGGTTTCTGGATAAAATCAGTTTTTATTATCCCGATGTTGAAGTTGTCTCCAGAGTCCAACTTGACATTGAAAAAGATGATTACGTTAAAGATCATGTCTGGCGTGGCACATACCTTTTTCCGGCGGTGTTCGGGCTTGAAGCAATGGCGCAGGCAGTTTCAGCGGTCTCCGGAAAACAGAACTTTTCAAGGCTGCGGATTGAAAATATTATTATTGACAGGCCTATAGTTGTTGATCCGGAATCAGGCGTAGAAATAGAAGTTACGGCGGAAGTTTTGGAAAGAGCCAGAAAACAGGCGGGGACAAGGATAAAAACCGGAATTACTACTTCACAATCGAATTTTTCCGAAAATCATTTTTCCGCGGAATTTATTTTGGAAGCTGAAGGCGAAGCTGAAAAAGAAAAAATTGTTGTTCCGGAAATGCCTTTGGATATTTCTCCGGTAAAAGACCTTTACGGGCAGTTATTATTTCAAGGCATGCGATTTCAGCAGCTTGACAAAGTTTATAAATTAAACTCCCGGGAAATAATTTTTTCAAGGACGGGAAAAACGGGAAAGACTGAAAGAACATCTGCAGACCACCGATTTCTCCTCGGCAACCCGTTTTCAAGAGACGCGTTGTTTCAATCGCTCCAGCTTACTATTCCCAAAGATATCTGTCTGCCGATAGGAATAGATAAAATAGAATTAACGTTGTGTCCCGATGCGCACGAGCGGGATCGGGATTTTCAATCGAAATTTGAGGAAAAAGAAATAATAATATGTCGAACAATACTCGAAGAGAAAATCGACCAAACTTACAGAGGGTCTGTCAGCGTAGTTGATGAAAAAGGAGAAGTAAAAGAAAAAATTGAGGGTTATTTGCTTAAAATTCTTGAGCATCATGACGAAAACCCAACCGCTGAAGAATTAGCAAATCCCGGGCGCAGAGACGAATCAATAATTCAGTCCAGGTTAGATGAATTTGCGAAGCAATTCGATTTTCAGCCTGCAAAACTGACAGTTATTCATGAGCCTGACATACATGATTTACCAAAATCCGAACGCCATAAAATAGAGATTCCGGCTTTAAAAAGAGCTGCGCTGGGAGTTTTGGACGATTCTTTCCGCGGCGCTATAGCTTTTGAGTGGCTTCCTTCCGGCAAACCTATTGTTAAAGGAACAAATGGCAGCGACATTGATGTTTCTGTTTCTCATGAAGATGGAACAGTTTTATGTTCTGCCGGACACTATCCTCATGGCTGCGATATCATCGCGGTAAAAAGCCGTGACTTTGACGAATGGGTTTCATTGCTTGGAAATCCTAAAAGAGAAATTCTCCGGCGGCTGACTGAGGAAACAGGTTCAGTAAAAAAATCCGGAGCGAGAATCTGGGCAGCCGTCGAAGCAATTAAAAAAGCGACCGGCGCGAACGACCCGGAGCTGGAATTAGATTTTATAGAAAACGAAATTGTGGTTTTCAAAAACATTTTTTCTGAAAAAGAACTTAAAACTTTAACTTTTCCCGTAAAATTGACAAGAAAACCCGAAAAAATTGTTGCAATAGTTTTCCAAAAAGCAAAAGTTGAGAATAACATCCCCCAAATCCACCTTCAAAGGGGGACTAAAATTCAAAATCCAAAATTCAAGATCCAAAATTCTTATGAGGCGGATATTTCTTATGACACAGATGGCCGAATAATTTCTAAAATCAGATTCCCGGTTACTTTTAAAGAAGCTTCCAATTCGAGCAAAACACTTTATTTTTCCAATTTTTTTGTTTGGATAGGAAAATTGCGGGAGCTTATGATTCAGCCGGTAGTGGATAAACTGGTGGAAGAGTTTTCCACCGGCAAATGGGGGATGGTGACCAACCATGCGGAAACCGGAATTTATCAAAGCGCCAAACCGGGCGATGTAATAGAAGGAAAGTTCTGGCTTGACAGTGTTTCGGGAGAAGACAAATCCACACTTAACCTTTGCTTTGAGTGGCTGAAATTGCTTCCAGGCGGCGAAAAACAAAAAATTGCGAGCAGTTCGATGAGCACTACCTGGGTTGAAATAATAGGCCACGGAATTGTAAGGGTAAGGCCGTTTTCGGGTTTTATGAGAGAATATGTTGAAAAGCTTCTTCCAAAGAATTGCGGGCATAAACTTTTGGAGCGGCAGGAAGACGAAATAAATTTCGGCCACGAGCTATACCATGCCCCGCCCGGCCCGACGTCGCTCTTTCCTGTTTTGCGCGAACAGGTCTTCGAAACAAGCATTGAAGACGGCAACCTTGTCGGAAATATTTATTTTGCAAACTATTACAAATGGCAGGGACGTGTCCGCGATAATTTTCTGCATAGCCTGAAAAACAAAACATCAAAAAATATATTTTTCAAAGGGGAATTAAGATGTGTTGAATGTAAAGTAAATCATGTCGCGGAAGCGATGCCTTTTGACAAAATTGTTGTAGTAATGGGTAAAAAGGCAGTGCTTGAAAAAGGCCTGGTTTTCAGCTTTGATTATTATCGGTTGAACAGCAACGGCTCGCGCGAAAAACTTGCCTTTGGTGAGCATAAAGCGTGCTGGTTCGCACCTGATGAAAATAATAATTGGATGCCCGAATCCCTTCCTCGGGAAATTTATAATTCTTTGAACATAATAAAATAAATGAATCTACATTCAAATAATATATCGCTGTCAATCCAGAGCGTAAGCAAGAAATTTGGAGTTCTTTGGGCGAACAAAAATGTGTCGTTCGATGTGGCGGAAGGGAAAGTTATCGGGCTGTTAGGCCCGAACGGGGCCGGAAAAACTACTTTAATAAGAATTTGCGCCGGCTGGCTGAAACCGGATGCAGGAACTGTTTTCGTCAATGAAAAAAAACAGTCTGTCTCAAATTTACAAACGCGGCGGCATCTCGGAGTTGTGTCACGCGACGCGGCATTGCACGGCGAGTTAACAGTTAGAGAAACGCTTGGCCTGTATGCAACTCTTTATGGGCTGAATGGCAAAGAAAAAAAGGACGCGTGTGAAAATGTGGTTTCCGATTATTATCTTCAGGAGTTTATTAACAAACGAATAGACGCGTTGTCTACGGGCATGTTTCAGCGCGTTGCGATAGCACGCGCGATGCTGCACAACCCTTCCGTTTTGCTACTTGACGAGCCGACGGTGGGTCTTGACCCTGAAATTCGCAAACATATCTGGGACTGTCTGGAAAAGTTGAAAGTAAAAGGCGTTGCCATGTTGTTCACTACTCACTATCTTGAAGAAGCAGCAACTCTTTGCGATGAAATTCATCTTATGGTGGACGGAAAAGTAGTTTTGTCGGTTGACTCCGGTTCAATGGCCGGGTCTGTGGAAGGCCTGGAAAAAGAGTACATGCGGGCAATAGAACAAGAAACTCCGGAGAGAATATAATATGACATTTATAAGACAAGTTTTAATTCTTGCCGCTGCGCAAATCAGAATTTTCATCAGGAATTACCGCGCGGCTTTCTGGGGGCTTGTTTTAAGTATTGCTTATTTGATTATTGGCAATCAGATACTTGTAATTACTTTCGGCAACAGGATAAGCGTCGGCGTATGCACACATGATTTGAGGATAGCAAAGGATGTGGAAATCGCGCTGAAAAAATCTGAAATTCAAACTTTGCACTTTTTCAGGCAAGATATTGGGGAAAAAGCTCTAAAAAACGGAGATGTTTCCGCGCTTATTTCGGTTACTGACACTGAACTTACTTTTACAGCTTCGGGCAGGAACCCAATGCTTGACGCCCAGATTTCCGCTTTGCTGTTATCCATAACTCCTCGACTGTCAAGTCGAACTATCGGTTTTGGCCCCGGTTTTAGAATAAAAGTTAATAATCTGGAGATGAAAACATTGTCTATTGTGACATTTATGACCGCAAGTTTATTGCCTTTTCTAATAATTCATCTCGGCTTAATATATTGCGGCCAGTTCTGGGTTCAGGACTGGGAAAACGGCCGGATTTACACACTCCTTGCTTCGCCGGCGCACAGAAACGCCATTATTATAGGCAGAACAATAGGGTTCTCACTGCTGATGATTATTAATCTTGCTATTTCTCTTACCATTTGCAGATTTGTAATGACTTGGCAGATACCTTCTTCGCTTCTGTTGTGGTTTCTATTAATCTTAATTCAAATATTTGCCGCCACAGGACTGAACTTTTTCTTTGCCTCCCTATGCAAAAAATTTGTTTTATATGCTAATGTAGTTATTATCATGCTTTTTTTAATGTCTTTTATTAGCGGAGTAATCATTCCCGCGGAAACTTTACCGCATTGGGAACAAATTCTCGCCAGGTTTACACCGGCGTTCTATGCCGTTAGAAGCATGCGTTCAGTTATGCTGGGAAGAACGCCTGTTCTCATCGCGGATTTTCTTGCCCTTTTTGGCTGGGGGGCGGGTTTTTACGTTGCCGGATATTTCCTGATGAAACGCTCTACTATCGACAGCAAAACACGCGGATGATTCAAATAGTTTATCTGTGTTTTATCCAACCTTCGCAGCAGAGTTGCGGCGGAGGACGGGTCTGTGATTTAATATTTGACTTTACATCAAAAAAAATGATATAATTCTTACAGAACTTATAAAACCAATTTTTTAATTCGAACCAGGAGGATAAAATGAAAAAGTTTATTATTTTTTCCACATTAATTATTGTTGCTTTGTCAGCTTCACAGCTCTTTGCGGGAAAGGATATTGCCAACCATGTTGTTGTGGGCGACGCCGCTACTGTCCAATCCAAAGTTGACGATCTCGGAAACCTTTTTGTTCTTTCGCCAACATATTCAAACGGAGTTGTGCTTACGGCGACTTTCAAAGCCGTTAACAAAAAAGGCAAAGAATATGCCAGCGGCAACTTACCGGAACTTGTCGGAGCAAACTGGGTTGGCTTTGCCGGCTGGATTAGCTTTAGCAAAAATGTAGTTATTCTTGCTGCAACTACCACTACAGAGACGAAATGGTATTCCTACAAACTTTCAAAAAAAGGAGCCACAAAATTGGGAGAAATGACGGTAACAGCAGATGCTGATACATTTCAGCAGCTTCTCCTTTGGCGTAATAAAGTTATTGTTCAGACACAATCCGGCGGTTGGGGATGGAATGACATAAAAACCAATAAATATGAACAGTATAACATTAAGTTGCAAAAGATGAAGAAGACTATGGAAGGAATTAGCCAAAATGCCGGAGCTGTTGGAAAAGCGTTTCTGTTCACTACTGTTACGGGAGTTCCCCCAAATCAGGTTACTATTTATAAGCTTCAGAAACCGGGCAAGTAGTTTTTTCCATTACGTAGTATCGTTTTTGAATGACGCCGCCAACAAAATCCATCATGAGTTTTGCAGGGACATTGTCTTCAAGCACCCAGCCGAACTCGTACTCTTTGTAGCGTTTTCGAAGAAATTTATCGGCTTCGCAATACATTAAGGCAACAAGCCCCGAATTGCGGAGCCGTTCTTTTATTCCGATAATAAATGTTCTGGAACGGGTAATTTTTCCGCGCTGAAAAATAAAACTCAACATCCCTTTAATTCCAAATTTTCCATTTAACTTTTTAATTAGCTGGTTAATGTCCGGCAGGGCTATATACATTCCCGCGGGTTTATTGTCATAATAAGCCAGCAAAGAAGTTTCTTCATGCCCGAAATTTTTCACGGCATTGGCTATCTCCGCTGATTCTTCATCTGTAACGGGCGTAAACCCCCAGTTGTCTTTCCAGCATTCATTGAACAAATTTTTAATAATTTTAATGTCGGATTTTAAAGTTTTTTTAGTAATTTTCCGGATAGAAATTCGCGGATTTTTTTTTAGGCGCGAGGCGACGCGAAGAGCCCCGACAGGCGTTTCCAATGAATGCGGTATTCCGTAAACTAAAAGCTCTTTTGCTTTTTTTAGCCCGTGCCTTTCAGCGAGGGAAATGTAATATGGAGGATTATACGGTGTCATAAAAGACGGCTCTTTATCGAATCCCTCATAAAGAAAACCGAACTCGGCGTTTGGAGAAGGGCTCATAGGCCCGCGCAGAATATTCATTCTTCTTTTTTTAATCCAGTTTTCCGCGGCGTTAAATAAAGCTGAGGCCACTCCCTCATCATTTATAGACTCAAAAAAGCCGAAAGAACCTACTTTTTGCTTCCAGTGATTGTTGTAATTAAAATCTATCTGCGCGGAAATTCGGCCGGCAACTTTTCCGTCTTTTTCAGCAAGGAACAATATTCCTTCAGCATGTTTCCAGAAAGGATGATTTTCAAAATCTAAAAGTTGCTTTACAACTTTTTTGAGAGGAGGCGACCAGTTTGGGGAGTTTTTATAGATTTCCCACGGAAAGTTTATAAAATCCCGAAGGTCTTGAGACGTTCTGACTTGCTTTATAGAAACTTTATCAGCCATGCTTGTATTCTTCTTTCCAGACTTTTTCTGAAAGCTCTCCGTATTTCTTTCCATATTGATCAAGGGGCTCTTTAAGCGAATGAAAAAGTTCTGAATTTGTTTCCTGGTCTGGTTTAGCATTTGCTTCCGCGACGGCTTCGCGCAGCCATTCCGGATGGTCTACAACAGGGCAGGGCGATAGATAGTTCTTTGTCTTTTCCTGGTAACTTCTGATTTTTTTGAAGAAAGGGGATTTAAGAGCTTCCGATAAAGTCTTATCCTTGATATTGTCAACTGCGAAAGGATAAAACGCGCAGGGTTCAACTCCGCCTTCCGCGTTTATATGGACATAAATTTTACCGGCGCAGAGGCAACCATCGACAAGCGGACCGTCATTAAGAAAATCGTAAAGGTTAATGTTCTTAGTTTTGCGGAATTCCGCCATCCTTTTTCGCCTGTATTCCCTTTGCTCAGGAGTTGGAAGCAGTTCAGCGTTGGGATTAACTCCAATAGGCATATACTGGTAGTACCAGCCGTCAAAACATCCCTGCCCGACAAAGAAGTCAACAAATTCGTCGCTTAGAATTAACTCTGTATTTTTGCTGGTTACCGTAACAGAAAAGCTGAAACGCACGCCGTACTTACGGCAGAGTTCCATTCCTTTTTTAACTTTATTGAAAGTTCCCAGCCCTCTTCTTTCGTCAGTTTCTTTTTCAAATCCTTCGACACTAAAACAGACAGTAATGTTTCCAAGTTTACCAAGCCGCTCCGCAACATTTTCATCTATAAGAGTGCCGTTAGTGTAAATTCCGAAATTAGATTTCGGAAAGTTTTCTATTATTTTGAAAAGAGGTTTCCAGCAGAAAGGTTCGCCGCCGATAAACACATACATATCCATTCCCATTTTATTTGTTTCTGAAACAACCCGTGCAACTGTTTCATACGAAAGCTCTTCGTTGGATTTTTCGCCGCTGAAACAGCCGTCGCAGGAAAGGTTGCACTGGCGGGTTGGGCTTATTGCAATAAAAGAAGGAGGGAAAAACCCGTGGCGAATCCTGAACTTCAAAGCACCAAAAGGACGATTAAACAAATTTGTAGTATAAAAGTACCTTATAGCTGCTTTGCGGGAGGCCGGGGAAAGCCTGTTAAGCGTTTCGTCCGTCCGCTTTAACACGTCGCATAGAAAATCTATGCCTTCAGGAGTGCGGAACCAGGGATTGAAAATCCGAAAGGAAAGAAACGCCCGCACAAATTTCTGCCGGATTTTTATTATTGTTTTAGAAATAATTCTTGTCATTAAATTTCTTTTTTGTTGCTAAATAATTAAAATTATACCATAATCAAAACATTAAATCAATTTCATTTGGAAAGGGGCGCTGGAAAGTTTTCGGGATAATAATGGATCGAAAACTCTCAAAAGCACGATTGTTGTTATCTTTTATTAAGGAAAAATCTTGTGTATGAAAAATATGTAAGATTTTCGATTTATTTACTGGAGGGGCGGCGTCCCTCCATTTCGCAAAACATAAGACAAACCCGAAAAATTCCCTGCACTAATAATCCCAACTACTTTACTTTTGTGCTGTAAAATGATAGAATTTTTTAATTATGGACATGTTTAAAAAATGTTACGACTTTAAAGAAGCGGGCATAGCCAGGAAAGCAGGATATTATCCATATTTTATTCCAGTGGAATCCGGACATGGGGCAGAGGCGATTGTGGGCGGCAAAAAGATGATCATGTATAGCCGCAATGACTATCTCGGACTTACGGCGCACCCGGAAATAAAAGAAGCGGCGAAAGCTGCCGTTGAGAAATACGGCGCAAGTTCTACTGCCTCAAGGTTCATTTCCGGTACGCTGGATATTCATTGTGGACTAGAAGAAAAAATAGCGAACTTTCTCGGCAAAGAATCTGCCGTTGTTTTTGCCGCAGGCATGCAGGTGAATCTTGGGGTGATTCCAGCCATCGCCGGAGCAAACGACATTCTTATTACTGATAAATTTGACCACGCGTCTATTCTTGACGGCTGCAGGCTTTCCCTTGCGCATAACCGCCGCTTTCGACACAATGACACGGATAGCCTCGAAATAGTTTTGAAAACTCTTAGTAATGATAAAGGGAGAATTATTGTTATTGATGGTGTTTACAGCATGGAAGGAGATATTGCTAAACTTCCTCAAATTTGCAAGCTGGCCGAAAAATATGACGTTAAAATAATGCTTGATGACGCCCATGGAATTGGTGTTCTTGATAAAGAAAAAGGACGTGGAACCGGCGCGCACTTTGGCCTCGCGGATAAAATCGATCTTATTGTCGGTTCATTCTCAAAAAGCTTTGCTTCCGCCGGCGGATTTGTGGCAGGTGACTTTCCCGTTATTGATTACATAAAACATTTTGCGCGTTCTATGGTTTTTTCGGCTGCCCTGCCCGTTGCTTCAACGGCTACAGCTTCAAAGTCTCTTGATATAATTCAAAGAGAGCCCCAAAGGAGAGAATTACTTTGGAACAACACAAATAAACTCCTCGATGGATTCAAATCTTTAGGGTTTAATACAGGGAAATCGTGCACGCCTATTATTCCTATTATTATTCCATCCCGTATGAAAGCGGTCGCGCTATGGCAGGCGCTTTTCGAAAACGGCATTTTTACAAACCTTATTATTCCCCCGGCGGTGCCGGAAAGCAGAACAATGCTTCGGATAAGTGTTTCAGCTTTACACGAAGATAAACACCTTGACATTTTATTGGAAAAATCACAAAAAGCCGGGAAAAAATTAGGAATAATTTAATTAAAGAATGTTCGAAAGGTATCGAGAAAAAGAATGTAGGTTTAATAGGCTTTTTACTTCTTGTTTTAACTTTATTTTTTAAAACTTTTCGAGCAACGCTTAATTAGGAGTTAATCGAAAAAAGGAAACGCCGAAAATTCGCTAATTTTATTGTAGCCGCAGCTTGCCAGCTGCGTTTCCCGGGAAACAATTATTTGCAATTCCCATATTTTACACTAAAAAGGTTGCAAATTATTTGTTGTTCCTTAACAACGCAGCTTGCAAGCTGCGGCTACATTTGGGTTTTAGCATTAAATTCCCTTTTCGAGTAATTCTTTATTAAACATTGATCAAAAGGATATTTGAAAGCAATGCCTCAAGAACCTTTTTTCTCTTCTTTCTTGCTCAGGCGCGGAGCCATTAGTCCTAAAAAAAAATAAATACCATAAGCGAAATGAGTAAGAACTGTTCCAAGCATCGTAAATACCGTAAGTCTGGGATGCGACAAAAAACTTCCTGCAAGAACAAAGAAAAAATACAATATCAGAACCGCGATATAAAGATAAAATAAAGGCATACAGCAGAAATAAGTTAACCAGCCGATTGCTGCTCCAAATGTAAATATTGTGGGAATAAAATAAGATGGAAGCCTTGAAGTTTCCGGGAATTTCTTGACGAAAAATCCGCGGTGAAGCGCGTACTGCGTAACTTGCTTGAAATGTCCCTTCCACAAAGACCGCCGGTGATGGTTAACCTGGACAAGCGGGTCGTAAACAATTTTTTCCATCAGCCTCTTTGTTATTGTAAGGCATAATTCAGTATCTTCGCCCGGCCAATAGTTTGTCTGAAAACCTTTAGCATCTTCAAAAACAGATTTTCTCACGGCAAGGTTGCAGGTTGGATAATCATCAACTTCGCGGCGGCGGTCATAAATATATCTGTACCGGTAAGAACCGCTGGCAGCGAAAGAAGAGTAAACTGCGCCGCTGACTTTTTGCCAGAAAGTATCTTCCGGTGGAGTAGCGGCGGGCCCGCCGACTCCTCCAATTTCTTTGTCGGCAAAATTAGCAGCAAGCTCTTCAAGCCAGCGCCCCACGGGGTAAGAGTCATCATCAAGAAAAGCAATAATTTCGCCGAGGGACTCTTTTGCGCCGATATTTCGTTTTATTGCCGGGAGTTCGTTTCCGGTAGGAATTATCCTTACCCGTTCGTCAAACCCCTCAATAGGAGCATCCGGCAAGACTATAATTTCAAAATTAGGATAAGTCTGTTTTAAAGTTTCTTCTACGCTTTGCCGCAAGTAAGGATTGTCGTTTTTAACCGCTATTACAACTGATACCATTGGCTGATACGAGTAATCTTTCGGCCGCCAACTGTCGTAATATTTTATAATTTCCAGGCGATAAAAAACTGAAAGCGTATCTATCAGCATATTATAAATATTTTTAACTGTCACGCTTCCTTTTTTGTCGGTAAAATCTACTTCCACGGGAAACGGCTGAAAATGAAATCCTAAACGGTGGGCTATTGATAAAAGTTCTATGTCGTGAGCGTATCTTCTTACAAGCATCCTTGGAAAAACCGTGTCAAGAACTTCCCGCCGGAACAATTTAAAACCTGTCTGCGTGTCTTTGACAGGCAACGGTATAAGTATTTTGACAAGAAGAGCATAAGAAAAACTTACTATTCTTCTGTGCCATGAATAATGCTCTTTAGTTTTGTGAAGCTGCTTACTGCCAAGCACTCCGTCAAGGTTGTTTTCAACAAGCTGCTTAGACATTTCCGACATATATTCCGGCTTAATATCAAGATCGCTGTCAATAAAAAAAATCCACGAGCCAGTTGTAAGTTCATATCCGCGCCGCAAAGCGATGCCTTTTCCTGAATTGTTTGGAAGTTGAAGGCTTTTTACTTCCGGGAGCTCCTTTTTCGCCCTTTCTATTTCCGAAAAAGTGTTGTCATCGCTTCCGTCGTCTATAACAATGACTTCAAAAGAATCTACAACATTTTTCCATTCGGATTCAAGCAAATTTCGGGATGTTTCACAAACCCGAAAAAGGTTTTCGTAAATCCGCGGCCCTTCGTTGTGGGCAGGTAATAAAATTGAAACAGTTTCCATTTATTAATTATACTGTAATCATTAGTCAAAAGTCAAAGGCAGTCAAAATATCCGTTAATTGCAAATTGTTAATTTAAATTATTTAATTATTTTGATTTAAACTTTTTCTTTTTCTTGTTATAAACCGGACAAAAGTATAAGTAATTAAAGTTGAAGCAACACTTAAAACCAGCCCGCCGATCAAAATGGAAAAACATATTGAAGGGCCTGACTTGATTAGCGCTTTTAAAGTTATGTTTGAAAAATCTATTGAATCATCCATTGAAACACCTAAAATCCAGGAGCCAAAGGCATAATCTACGGCATAAATAGGAATGTAAGTAAAAGGGTTAGCCACCCAAACCGTTAGAAAAGCTAATGCGCGGTAGCATTTTATTTTAATACATATCAGGGCGAGAACCGGAAGCTGAAAGGGAGAAACAGGCAGCAATCCTACACCTACGCCGATTGCAGCTCCAAGCGCGCGTTCATGCGGCGAATAGTTTTTTGATGATAACATTCTGCGGAATCTTTTCCAAAAACTTTTTTTCTTTTCTGTGGACATTGTGGGCAAAATGGACATTATGGTCACCATGGTCACTATGGACTGCAAAACTGAAAACTGATTACTGATTACGAGTTTTATTCCACCCCGTATTCCTTCATTTTGCGGTACAAGTTTCTTCGGCTTATTCCGAGCTGCCTTGCAACTTCTGACCTGTTCTTTATTTTTTTAAGTTTTCTTAATATTAGTAATTTTTCCATTTCTTCTATTGTCAAAGAATCCAAGTCAGGAATATCTTTACAGGGCTGAACGGCTATCTCTTTCTTTTTTGCCGGGGCAAGAATATGAGGCGGAAGATCGCGCGGCGTAACTTCATGGCCGTGGCATAAGACGACCAAAGACTCAATAGTATTTTGCAGTTCGCGCACGTTGCCGGGCCAGTTGTAATTTTCAAGAATTTCGTTGGCAAGTTTTGAAATAGAAACCTTTTTCCCGATTTCCTTGTTGAACTTATTTAGAAAAAACTTAATAAGAAGTTTTATGTCTCCGTGGCGCTCGCGAAGTGGCGGAACATTTATGTTAACCACGTTCAGCCTGTAAAAAAGGTCTTCGCGAAATTCGCTTTTGCTAATCAGTTCCTGAAGAGAAATATTTGTCGCGGAAACTATCCTTACGTCAACTTCAATAGTTTCGCCTCCTCCGACTCTTTCAAGCTGTCTCTCTTGCAGCACACGGAGAAGTTTTACCTGGACAGCAGGCGGAATAGTGCTTACTTCATCGAGAAACAAGGTTCCGCCTTTGGCAAGCTCAAACCTTCCTTTTCTTTGGGAAACAGCTCCGGTAAAAGCTCCTTTTTCATGTCCGAAAAGTTCGCTTTCAAGAAGATTCTCTGAAAAGCTTGCACAATGAAGAGGAATAAAAGGTTTGTCTTTTCTGGGGCTTTGCTCGTGTATAGCCCTTGCAATAAGCTCTTTGCCGGTTCCGCTTTCTCCTTCTATTAAAACATTAGATTTTGTCGGGGAGACCTGCCTTATAGTTTCAAAAACGCTGTTTATCTGGGCTGATTTTCCAACAATATTTTCGATTCCAACTGAAGCTTGAACTTGAGATTTTAAAGTTTTGTTTTCTGCTTCCAGGTCGAGAAGCTTCAACGCCCGTTTAATCACTAATTCTATTGTATCGAGGTCAAAAGGCTTGCTTATAAAATCATAAGCTCCTTTTTGCAGGGCATCCCTTGCCGAATCGCCTGAACCGTAAGCAGTTATAAGAACAACAGGAACTTCTGGAGCTTCTTTAGATAAAGTTTCGAGAACATTCATTCCGCTTATGCCGGGCATTCTTACATCGGTAAGAACAAGGTCTGCGCCATGCTTGTGAAATAAATCCAAGCCTTCAGAACCCGAAGCGGCCTCGAGAGTGTTGCAGCCCAAAGGCTCAAGAACTCTTTTCAAGCCTGCCCTGGCATTGGCTTCGTCATCAATAACTAAAACTGTTTTCTTCATGTTTTTTGTTAGTTGTGTTTTGCGGATTCCGGACAACGGACATTACGGGTTATGGGTTACGGATTTCACCGGATTTTTGCAGCGCTATCTTAGTTAAAATTGGTCCGATAATTTCAAAAAAGATACAAGTGGCTGTTATAGTTGTAATAATAGTTGCGCCAATCTGATCGCCTGTTGTCCAAGGCTTTCCATCAACATATTTAATTACCGAGCCCAATCCTTTGAACTCGTGGAGAATAATTAAAGAAAGACCTATAGCGACGCCTGCCTGCGACAAAATTCCCATTCCTGTATATTTTTTAACTTTGTTTTCAACATTGCCGATCATTCCGCCAAGCCTTGCGCCGCCGATTAAGCCTGCCGACCTGCAAACAATGTAAACTATTCCAATCCAACCCATTGCGGGAAGATCTTTAATATGAAGATGAGCTCCCGCGAGAGCGAAAAACAAAATAAAAAATAGCGGCAGGATATTTGATAATTGCTCGCCGATTTTGTGAACCACTTCGCGTTTTTGAGTGTTAATTATTACTAATCCCACTATCATATTTGTAAGAATCAGCGACAAATGCCACAATACACAAAGCCCGTTCACTATCATAACAAAACCACAAATAAGAATAAGAATATCGTGAGAACTTTTTATCTTTTTAACAAGATTAATTAAAATAAGCGAAAGAGCAAGCCCGACAAAAAGGCTTAGGCCAATCTCTTTGACAGGTTCAATTATTGAATGAAACAGGTTTAAAGATTCCCCCGGTGTTTCTGCTGCAAGCAGCATTCTGGCAATAGCCGCGGCAAATCCGAAAATAATTATTGCCAGCCCGTCATCAAAACCGACAACAGCGTAAAGCACATTTGTAAGGGTTCCTTTTGCTTTGTATTCTTTAATAACGGCAACAGTGCCTGCAGGCGCGCTGGCGGGCGCCACTGAAGCAAAGACTAAAGAAAGAGGGAAGTCTCTCGTTAAAAGGAAAACGCCTATTAACACAATAAAAAAAGCGCAAAAAGATTCGGCGAAAATAATCGAGATTATTCCGATTCCCTGCTGTTTAAGTGTCGAAAAGCTGAGTTCCAGGCCTATGCTGAAAGCTACAAACCCAAGGGCGATTTCTGTTATAAATCCTAGATTACTTTGGATATTGTCCGTTAAAAGGTATAGAAAAGAAGGCCCGCTTATTACTCCAATTATCATAAAACCCATGATAGACGGAAGCCGTATCCATTTCATTGACCGCCCAATGTAAAAGGCAACAATAATTAAAACTCCAATTAGTAATAAAATAGGCATAAAATCAGGTTTCAGGTTTCGGGTTTCAGGTTTCGGGTTTCAGGTTTCGGGTTTCAGGTTTCGGGTTTCAGGTTTCAGGTGCTGACACCCGACACCCGACACCTTTTTAGGGCATTAGCTTTCCTGTAAAATAAGTTATGTCCTGAACTACTGCTAACACTCCTGTTTTGTCTTCAAGTGAATCAATAATTCCGTTAATTTCGCGAAGCGCTTCATTAACCAGGTTTTTTCTTACAGCGCCAAAAATTATTTTGTTAAATTTGTCTTCTTCCCTGTTCCAGAAAGTCGCGAACAAAGGAATTGAATGAAGATAATCTGATGTTCTTTCCACGTCAATAACACTGGCAGTGAGTTCAAGAGTGGAAAAAACCTGAAGAACGTCATTAAAAACATCTTCTTTTTGTACGAAAACCGTCATTAAACATCTTTGCGTTTCATCTGAGCTGCTCGCTTCCTCAGGTTCTACGGAAAAAATATTTTTCAACTCGGAAGCGGTTGAGGCTTTTAAAATTCTTTCCCTTATCGCCTGCTGCCTTAAAGATTTAGAAACCAAAGAAAGAAGAGCAATATGCTCGTTTGATTTTTCTTCCGGCGCTATAATAAAAAAGAAAATATTGGAAGGCTGTTTATCTGATGAGTCGAAGTCTATTCCTTTAGGAACGACTATAATTCCCACGCAAAAACTTTCAATGTTCTTCAGCCGGCAGTGAGGAATTGCTATTCCGTTATCAAAACCTGTGGAGCAGACTTTCTCTCTTTCCAGCAGACTTCTATAAATATCTTTTTCGGTAAGATTTTTAAAGTCCGGGTGTTTAGCGGATAAAGCTGCGATTTGTTTCAGCAGCGTTTTTTTGTCGGAAATGTCATTGTTTATTTCCAGAAGATTCTCGTCAAGATAATTTAAAATTCTCATAACAGTATTTTTTATTTTTATAATAAAGGTAAAGACTTTTTCACAGCGTTAAGCCGGATCGGCAACTCCAAAATCACAGTTGTTCCTTTGCCCGGAAGGCTTTTGACTTTTACCGAGCCTTCGTGGGCGTTCAAAATTCTCTGAACAAGAAGCAGGCCAAGCCCCGAGCCGTCCGCCTTCGTCGTATAAAAAGGTTCAAAGACATGTTTAAGATGTTCTTTATCTATTCCTTCTCCATCATCTTTAAAGGTGATTTTTAAAGAATCCCCGTCGCTTTTCAGGACCGCTTTGAGAGTTCCGCCGTCCGGCATTGAATCCGCCGCGTTTTTAATTATGTTTATCAGCACGCCTCTAAATTGGTCGGAATCAACTAAAGTCTCAGGGACATCTTCCAAATCTTTAATAACGGCGATGCCTTTGTCGCTGAGTTCGCTGTACATCAACTCGAAAGTTTCTTCAATTATATCCGATATTTTTCTTTTTTTCAAAGTTAAAGACAAAGGCCTTACAGCATTTAAGAAATCGCTAATTATTCTTTTCAGTCTTAAACTTTCTTCATGGATTACGTGGTTGATCCTGTCGAGTTCATCAGTTTCCCGGTTTTTGCCAGCTTGTTTCAACATTCTGTCCATAAGTTGAGAATGCAGAATTATAGCGCTTAAAGGGTTGCCGATTTCGTGTGCGACTCCGGCAGTCAGAAGCCTTACAGACTCAAGCCTTGACTCGCGGGCTTTTATTTTTAATAGATTTTTTTCGTGGGAAATGTCTCGAAGCAAAAGAAGATAAACTGGTTGCTCTTCCTTGCTGATAATTTTGCTTTGCGCGGAAAGAGGTATGATTTGGACCATTAATGTCAACACCCGGGGATATTTTACATTTACTTCAAATGAAATATAAGTATTGTGAGAAACATCGACGACAACTGTCCTCAATGATTCATCCCTCAAGCACTTAGAAAGAGGGTTGCCGACGGCTTCTTCGGCTGATATTCCCGTAAAATCATAAACGCTGGAATTGGCGTAAACTATTTTTTCATTTTTATCTACAGCGACAACACTTTCGGTCATTGTGTCCAGAATATCCCTGAGAAAACTATTTTCTTTAACAGTGTTCCTAAGGTTTCGCTCAAGCTGCCCGCGGTTAAGCTTGTCGATATAATTCAATAATTTCTGGTTTCTGGTTTTCATAAGTTAGATATTAGACGTTGGCCGTTTGTCTGAACACTGAACACTGACACCCGACACCTAATTTAACCACTCTTTAATTCTTTCAGCAAGCTGCTCCGGTTGCCAGCCAAGCTCTGTATAAAGTTCGCTTAGAGTTCCATGTTCAACGAATTTGTCAGGGATTCCTATTCTGAGAATATTGGGTTTTAAATTTTCGTCAGCGAGAGTTTCCGCCACTGATGATCCAAATCCTCCCGCGAGAACATGGTCTTCTATCGTCACAAGATTATTATAGTTTACTTTTTTTAACGTGCTAATATCCAAAGGTCGAATAGAGCACGCGTCAATAACTGTTGCGCTTATTCCGTTTTCTTCGAGAATTTGCGCTGCGCGGAAAGCATAATAAACCATGTGTCCGGTTGCGAGAATAGTTAAGTCATTTCCTTTTTTGAGAACTTCCCAATTAGTTGCTTCAGGAGAAGAAAACTCGGTAAGCGTCTCAACAACAATTTCAGAAGGAATAGACATGCGGGGATACCGAATCGCGCACGGATAATTCTGGCTTAGGGCATAGTCAAATATTTTGCGCATGGCAGAAGTATCCCGCGGCATAAAAATTTTCATGCCAGGCAAATGCCGCAGATAAGCAATATCAAAAACCCCGTGATGAGTTTTCCCGTCACTTCCTACAAGTCCTGCCCTGTCTATCGCAAAAATTACAGGTGAGTTAGGAAGGCAAACATCGTGCTCTATCTCGTCATACGCGCGCTGGAGAAAAGTGGAATAAATGGTAACGACAGGCCGAAAGCCTCTTGCCGCCATCCCTCCGGCAAGTGTAACTGCGTGCTGTTCGGCTATACCTACGTCAACAAATCTTGAAGGGAATTTTTCCGCAAAACTTGCCATTCCCGTTCCACTGCACATCGCTGCTGATATTACAACGATCTTATCATTTTTTTCGGCGAAGTCATCAAGGACTTCGGAAAAAATCTCCGTGTAATTTTTCCCCATCTTTTCAGTTTTTTCCGATTTCCCGGTTATTTTATCAAAAGGTGTGACGCCGTGGTATGATTCAGGATCACATTCCGCGCGCTCAAATCCTTTTCCTTTTTTTGTAATCACATGAAGCAATACTGGCATATTTGTTTCCTTGCGGCAAGCTCTTAAAATTTTCACTAGCTCTTTCACGTTATGTCCGTTAAACGGCCCAAGATAATGAAACCCCATATTTTCAAAGACATTCTGCGGCGCAAGAACATGTTTTATTCCTCCCAAAACACGCATAATTGCTCTTGTAAGTTTATGGCCTATTCCCGGAGTCTTTCCTATTGCCATTCCTATTTCATGCTTGATATACCTGAATTTCGGACTTGAAACTATTTTGCTGAAATGTTTGGCAAGGGCTCCGGCAGTTCGGGAAATTGAAACTTCGTTGTCGTTCAAAATAACAAGAAATCTCTTTGTGCCGTGAACATTATTTAATGCTTCGAGGGCTAAACCGCTGGTCATTGAACCATCGCCAATAATTGCCACGGCATGATTGCTTTTATGGTTTAGGTCCCGGGCTTTGGCAAGGCCGAGTGCAACGGATATCGATGTTCCCGCGTGGCCTACATAATATGTGTCGTATTTACTTTCATTGGGGCTGGGAAAACCTGACAGACCATGATATTTGCGGTTGGTAGAAAACTTATCTCGCCTGCCAGTCAGAATCTTATGCGGGTAAGCCTGGTGGCCGGTGTCCCACACTAATTCGTCTTCAGGGGTGTTGAATACGTAATGAAGAGCTGTGGCAAGCTCAACAGTTCCAAGGTTGGAAGCGAAATGCCCGCCTGCTTTCGAAACATTTTCAACTATAAACTGTCTCAACTCACGGCAAACTGCCGGAAGCTCTTTTATATTTAATTTTCTTAAATCTTCAGGAAAATTTATTTTTTCTAAATAAGGAAAATTTGACATTCGACGTTTGACGTTAGGCAAATACCAATTTATATTTTGCAATTTGAAATTTCAAGCTCTTCTGTCTCGAAGTTCTCATCCTTATTTTTCTTCAATTTCTCAATTCTTTTCTGTGCCGCGTCAAGTTCTTTAGAACAAAAATCGGCAAGCTTTACGCCTTTTTCATATTCTTCAAGGCATTTATCGAGTTCAAGCTCGCCGCTCTCCAGTTTTTCTACAACTTTTTCCAGTTCTTCGAGCGCGTTTTCAAATGTTTGTTTTTTCTTGTTCATAATAATGTAGCGCAAACTTCAAGCTTGCGAGTTTAAAAGTCTAATGTTAAAGAAATTTTCCCAGCAGAAGCCCAAGCTTGTCACTGTCTATTATCCAGGAAATAACGTCATTGTATAAAACATAAACCATGAGCAGCATTAGAAAAGTAAAACCTATTTTCTGGTACCATAAAACAAATTTTATCGGCAACGGCTTTCTGTAAATACTTTCCGCGCAAAGTAAAACTACATGGCCGCCGTCAAGCACAGGCAAAGGCAATAAGTTTAAAATTCCAAGATTTACTGTCAGCATTAAAGTTATAAAAAGAAGAGCGCTGGCGCCTGCTCTTGCCGCGTCACCGGTTATCCGCGCTATTCCCACAGGACCGGCAAGTGACTTTAGCCCAAGTTTCTTCTGGATTAACATCCTTAATACATGAAGAACGCCGAGAAACTCATTGTATGCTGTTTCCGGGCTGGCCAAAAGCGCTGGCCAAACCCGACGCTTTACTATCTGCTGTGCAGGAATAAGGCTTGTGCCTATACGGCCGGAATTCACTACTGTTAAAACTACGTTGGTAGTAAATAATTTCTTTACAATCTTACCTTCGATTCTTTCTATATTAACTGTCGCTTTTCCTTCCGGTAAACCGTAAATTTTTTCATTAACAGTTCCTGAAGAGACTTTTTCCCCGTTGATTTCGATTATTTTATCCAACGACTTAACCGGGAAATTTTCCGGCGCCGATTCATCACATAAAATTATGCTGCTGCCGTCATATTCCGCAACGTCTATATATTTAAATTTTCCAGCCCTTTCAATTGTTAAAGGAAATTTTACAAATTCATAAGTGTTGCTTTCTGAAAAATAACGGATTTCAGGATAACGTTTAACACCTAAAACGATCGACATGCCGGGATTGTTCCTGAGATAATCCTTTATCTCGGAAAGTGATAAATCAACGGTAGATATTCCTATTATCTTGTCGATGACATCCCCAACCTGCAAATTACTTTTTGAAGCGGGGGTGTTTGAATTAATCGCAGCTACCTGGGCTAATTCTATTTTGTCGATTCCTATGCCCATGTAACTCTTTTCATGGTCGATTTTAGGAGTTAAAACAACCGAAAACTCTTTTCCCATGCGAAGATATTTAACTTCAGTTTCTTCTCCTAACCGGAACCGAAGCTCTTGTGTCAGGTTCTGCCAGGTTTTAACAGGAACGTCGTTTACGGATAAAATTTTGTCCCCGGACTCAAGCCCCGCTTCAGCAGCCGGACCGCCCGGAACAACAGCCCCAATAGTAGTCGCGTCCGTCGTTATTGCTTCAGGTGTTCCAAGAACCAAAAGGGCGAAAGCCACCGGCAGCGCGAAAACCAGATTCATCAATGGACCGGCAACTATTATTGCCATTCTTTTAGGAATAGTCTGTTTGTCATACCGCCTGAAAGCAGGAACATCTTTGTAACGATCAGCCGATTCCTTGTCGTATTCTTCAGGGACGTCAAACTGCCCGGCCATTCGGACATAACCCCCAAGGGGAATAAGCGAAACCCGGTATTCTGTTTCCCCAACTTTCAGCCAAAGCAGCCTAGGGCCAAACCCGAGCGAAAAACAATCTACATAAACGCCGCACCATTTTGCCACAAGAAAATGCCCGAGCTCATGAATAAAAACAATTACTCCAAGTACAATTATAAACCAAATCAATGTCATATTAAAAATAAAAAGTCTAAAGTTAAAAAGTCCCAACGTCCAATTTCAAATTACAACATTATACCAAATTAGCAGGTTTTATTGTTTAAAATGCAAAAAAAATTCAATCAACAGTTCTTGTCGCTTGTAATCAACGAAAAATATTGATTGAAAAATCACAAATCACTGAATACTGAACACCGATTACCGATTTCTTCTTGCCCAGGCGTCGGAAGAAACAATATCTTCAAAAGTCGGATTTGAAATTACTTTATGCTCTGCAAGTTTATTTTCTATTAAACGCGGAATATCTAAAAACTTAATCTTGTTTTCAAGAAAACTGCTGACAGCGGTTTCGTTTGCCGCGTTAAGAACTGCCGGAGCAGTTCCCCCTGTTTTTAATGCTTCATAAGCAAGCCCTAAACATGGAAAAGCGACGTAGTCAGGCTCAAAAAATGTTAACTCGCGAAGCTGGGCAAGGTTCAGCCTCGGAAGTTTCAACGGCCATCTTTCGGGAAAAGTTAAAGCGTAAAGAATAGGCATCCTCATGTCAGGGTTTGAAAGCTGCGCCGCGACAGAACTGTCGCAAAATTCCACCAAAGAATGAACTATTGACTGAGGATGTACAACTACATCGATTTTTTCCGCGGGAATATCAAAAAGTCTGCAGGCTTCTATTACTTCAAGCCCTTTATTCATTAAAGTGGCAGAATCGATAGAAATTTTGCTGCCCATGTTCCAGGTCGGATGAGCGAGCGCTTCTTCAGGAGTTACGTCTTGAAGTTTTTCGATATTTTTGTTTCTAAAAGGCCCGCCAGAAGCTGTTATAATAAGGCGTTCAACGCTTTCGCTTCCTCGCGCGCCTGCCGACTGCATACATTGAAAAATAGCGCTGTGTTCGCTGTCGACGGGCAGAACTTCCGCGCCGTGTTTTTTTGCTTCTTCAAGAATTAAAGGCCCTGCGGCGACAAGCACTTCTTTAGTTGCCAAAGCAAGCCTTTTACCCGCGCGAACCGCCGCAAGCGAAGGTTTTAAACCGGCTATGCCGACTACTGAAACGAGGGCTATATCAACTTCTTCCAAAGCTGCTGCAGAAGCTACGCCGTCGCTTCCGGTTAACAATTCAACATTTGCGTTTTGGAAACTTTTCGCTGCGTTTTCATTCGCTACTGCGGCATATTTTGGCTTGAACTCTTCAATCTGAGCAGCTAACTTTTCAACGTTTGTGTTAACGGCAAGCGCGACAACTTCAAAATTGCTGCTATGTTCGCGAACAACATCGAGCGCGCTTTTTCCAATAGAGCCGGTGCTTCCAATAATCGCAAGTTTAATTTTCATTATAATTTTACTTGAAGAGAAAGAAGTTAAACAAGAATATAAATAAAATAGTGTTCAAAAAGTTTATAAAATTTATTTTCTATGCTTTTTGCCTTTTCCGACAACGACAAATTGCGTTCCTGATTCAATATGCAACTGTTTATGAATTTTTCCGGAATAACAACTTGCCCTCTTGAAGACATTTTTGTGGCAGCAATATTCATATTAAGTCCTTTTGGTTAATATTACTATAAGATTATAATATAACAAAAACCTTCTGTCAAGTTTTCAATTTTCTGAATTGTTTCTCTTTTTTTAATATATTTCCGAGATTTTCGTAGGTAGTTTCGTCAGGGTCTAATTCAATGCTTTTTCTGGCATCTTTTAAAGCTTTATTATATTTTCCTTGTTGTAAATAAGTCATACTTCGCAGATGATATGCATGATCATTTGATACATTTAACGATAGCGCTTTAGTTATATCATCAAAAACTTTATTCAGTTGGTTCCGTTTATAATAAGCCACGGCTCGTTGTGTATAATTTGAAATAGCTGCTTTATAGTTATTCTCATCCTGAAATTTTTTCGCGGCATCAAAAAATGGCAAGCCTTTTCTTTTTGCTAAGAAGAATTGTTTTGAATAGGCATCTACAGCTTTTTTGTATTCTCCTTTTTCCATTAGTTTATCGCCGATTTCCCTGTATTTTTCGGCAGCGATATGTCCGATTGCCAGCAAAGAAAAAAAGATAAATACAATAAGAAAGATTGAAGTCGTGACAATTAATATTTTGATTTTTTAGTCATAATTGATTAAAGCAATTATATAAACCACTCATAAACCACTCATTCTCACACTTTTTCACTTTAGCGCTTTCTCGCTTTCTTCCCGCGCTTGGAAGTGCGGCTTACTCTACAACTTCAGCTATGAAAGGGAGTTCGCGGTGGCGGCGGGCAAAATCAAGGCCGTAACCCACAACAAAAAAATCCGGAATTGTAAATCCAACGATGTCTGCTTCGATATCTTTTAACCTGCGGTCAGGTTTGTCAAGAAGGACGCAAGTTTTCAGGCATTTGGGGTTTCTGCTTTCAATAATCTCTTTGGCCTTTGACAAAGTTCTTCCGGTGTCCAGGATGTCATCTACAAGCAATACGGATTTTCCCTCTACTTCTGTTTCTATATTTTGCTTTAATTCAACATTGCCGGAAGATTCTGTGTTGTTGCCGTAAGACCTTAAAGCCATAAAATCTATTTCCATATGGATATTATGCCTGTAGAGCAACCGCGCCAAATCGGCAATAAAGACAAAACTTCCCTTTAGCAGCGCTACAATGACAAGATTATCAGTAGGCATTGTCTCCCGGATTTCATCAACGATGCCTTCCAACCGCGTTTTCAGGTCATCGGAACTTATAATTGTTTTCAACTCATAGTTCAAATTTTCCATATATTAATAATACCAAAAAAATTGACAAAATAAAAGTGGAATGATAGAATTGAAACGTTGGAGTAATGGAGTAGTGGAAGTTGGACGGTGCAAGCCTTTGAAATTGGCTTTATATTTTCGTGGTTTTAGTGTCTTTCGAGGTTGAATTTTATGAAATCTTTTAAAGAAGCATTAACTAAACTTGAAAAACGGGCGTTTGAGATTCAGATGGAATATTTTAAGATTCCTCCCGAAGAACGCGGCAGGAGATTCTATTCCATGGAGCTTGTAGGCGAGATGGGGGAAGTTCTTAACGGCTGCAAAAAGTTTTTAAGGACAAAGCTGGAACACCGCCGCGAAAACCATGCCAAAGTGGAAATTCCCGAAGAAACCGCTGATACTCTTGTCGGCCTGATGCTTGTAAAACTTGCGTCGAAAGACAGCAGGCAGGCAGAACCGGCTTTTCCGGAATCTGTTCCCGAAAATGATGTTGCCTGGCTTCATCTTTGCTTAAGCAAACTTGCGGTACAGACTTCCTCTTTATATGAAGAAGAAGCACGACCGGACGTTCCGGTTCCAAGTTCGGGCGAGCCCGGAAGTGACGAAAGTTTTGACATTAAGTTGTACGAGAAAATTGTTGAATCACTTTTATGCGTTGCCGCTTACTTTAATTTTAATTTGGAGGAAGCCGCAACCGAGAAATTAACGGCGATAATAGAAAAAGTCGAAGCCGGTTATTATGATTGAATTCCTTGAAATAAGTCAATTTCAAGGAATTAGAGTCCTTGAAATTGACTTATTTCAAGGAAAATGATATAATAGTTTCATGAAAATACCAAGAATATATCATCCGCTTGAAAAATACATTGAGCCTAAAAAGGTTCTTGTACTTTATGGTCCAAGACAAACGGGTAAAACAACTCTTTTACAAGATTATTTACGCCAAACTTCTTTCAAATACAAGTTTGATACCGGGGATAATATAAAAACTTGCAATCTTTTTGAGCAACAAGATTTTGACGCGATTCTCTCTTACGCTTCCGGCTATGAGTTAATTGTCATTGATGAAGCCCAAAGGATTCCCAATATTGGTTTAGGCCTGAAAATACTTGTTGATAAATCACCTGAAACTAAAATTATAGTCACAGGTTCTTCTTCATTTGAACTTTCTGGACAAATAGGGGAACCGCTTACCGGTCGGAAGAATACGCTTACACTTTTTCCAATTTCGCAACTTGAGCTTAAAGAATTATATAATGACCACGAACTTAAAGAACAATTAAATCAATTTCTTATTTTTGGAAGTTATCCGGAAATTATTACTGCAAAAACCAAAGCTAAAAAGATAAAAAAGGTTGAAGAAATTGCCAATTCATACCTATTAAAAGATATTTTAGAACTTGAACGTGTAAAAAGCTCGAAAATATTATTAGATCTTTTACGATTATTAGCTTTTCAGATTGGAAGCGAAGTTTCGCTTACCGAACTTGGAACGCAGCTCGGAATAAATTATAAAACAGTTGCGCGCTATATAGATATTTTCGAAAAATCTTTTATTCTTTATAACGTTCGTGGTTTTAGCGGAAATTTGCGAAAAGAAGTATCAAAAAAAAGTAAATATTATTTTTATGATACAGGAATTCGCAATGCTCTTATTGCTAACTTTAATGATTTGAATCTTCGGAATGATATCGGGCAACTTTGGGAGAATTTTATTTTTATTGAAAGACTAAAAAAAAGAAATTATCAGGATATTTTCGCGAACACTTTTTTTTGGAGAACCTGGGACAAACAGGAAATAGACATAGTTGAAGAACGCGGCGGGAATTTATTTGGATACGAGTGCAAATGGTTGCACAAAAAGATTAAAGAGCCTAAGGATTGGAAAACTCAATATCCTGAATCTTCTTTTGAAATTATTACAAAAGAAAATTATCTTGATTTTATTACTTGAAGCTGCAAACGGGAAATTAACGGCGAGAATAGAAAAGTCGAAGCCGGGTATTATGATTGAAATCCTTGAAATCCACATTTTATAATGGTCTGACGAATTAGGACATACAAATAAGGTGCAAGTTGTGTTATAATAATCTGAATAATCATAAACTTGGAGAAAGAAATGACACGACGAAAAACACACAGCAGTACCGAGAAAACAAGAGTAGTTTTGGAAACGTTAAAAGGCGAATTAACCATTAATGAAATAGCATCAAAATATGATGTTCATCCAAACCAGATAGCCAAGTGGAAAAAAACAGTAATTGAAAATTTACCTGAACTTCTAAAAGACAAAAGAAAAAAAGATGTGCGGCTTAAAGATATTGAGAAAGAGAAAGACGCCTATCTTAATAAGATAGGTGAGCTTACAATGGACATAAATTGGCTAAAAAAAAAGTTAGGACCATATCTTTAGATTTGCGAAATGACTGGATAGAACGCAAGCCAGAAGCAAAGCGAACCGTTCCGTCATTAAAACGTCAATGTGAGTTGTTAAGATTGAGTAGAAGCAATATATATTATAAAGCCAGGTCTCGAATATTAGAAAAAGAAGATGGTCAGCACAAACGCCTTATAGAAGAAATGTATAAAAAGAATCCGACTTACGGAACAAGGCGAATGACTAAGTATTTAAACAAATTAGAAATAAAAATTGGACGAACGCGTGTAACCCGTTTATATCGCGAACTTGGTATACAGGCGATATATCCAAAGCCCCGAACAAGTATTGCGCGGAAGGAACATTATAAATATCCTTATCTTCTCAAAGATTTAGAAATAAATCGGGCTGATCAAGTATGGGCAACAGACATTACGTATATAAAGTTGCCCGGTGGTTTTGTGTATTTAACAGCAGTAATGGACTTATACAGCCGTTATGTAATATCGTGGCAGCTTTCAACAACTCTTGACAGTAGTTTTTGTGTTGATGCGCTGCGCGAAGCATTGTTTTGCGGCACTCCAGAAATATTTAATAGTGATCAGGGGGTACAATATACAAGCAATGATTTTACGAACGAGTTGCAAAATAGCGGCATTAGGATAAGCATGGATGGCAAAGACAGATGCTTTGACAATATATTTGTAGAGCGTCTTTGGCGAACGATAAAATATGAATTGATATATCTGTATTCATTTGAGAACATACTGGAATTGAAATCCGGATTGGCGGACTATTTTCATCATTATAATAATGAACGTTTGCATCAGTCGTTAAACTATGAAACACCGTCTTCATATTATTTTTCGGCCAAAGCAACAAAGGAAGCGGCATAAAGA
>Ga0190283_1000048_pt1 | contig 65828 bp, 55 predicted proteins | sample 48691801_MG_FD_161669 | JGI IMG/M metagenome (GOLD analysis project Ga0190283, IMG submission 161669) | Hydrothermal vent microbial mat bacterial communities from Southern Trench, Guaymas Basin, Mexico - 4869-18-0-1_MG | ecosystem: Environmental > Aquatic > Marine > Hydrothermal vents >...
TTTAACTCACTTTCAATAAAACCAAATTCAGTCATCAACGAAAAATCTGCCATTTCGTTTACAGGCGATAAATATTTTTTCAAGTCTTGCGGATTTGATAATTTCCTTTGTAATTTATAGCTTACAAAAGCTCTACGACACATGCTTTCAAATAAATATTTTGAAATGGGTAAAAAACTTTTCCCAATATCAATAATAAGCAAATCTCCTTTTTCAGTTATCCTTATATTTTTTAGTTTAAAATCGCTTAATGTCCATTTAATTTGGCGAAACTGTTTAAGTAAATTAATGAATTTATCAATGTGAACATTTGTATTTTCACCAAATTCACTCGTTACTTCATATTTGTATTTTATTAAAACATACTTATCCATATAAAATACTTCAAAATTTGGAAAAGCACTAATCTTGATTTCAGATTGCAATGTTTCTGAAAGAGATAAAAGCATCCAATATAATTCTAATGATTGTTCCGACTTATCAATTAATTTGTAAACATTCTGCTTGTCAGTAAAAACAAAACCTTCGCTTCCTTTTCCTAAAAAATTAAGTTTGGTTTTAATCGCAGAATGAGTTTTGATAATATTTTCCGCTTTGTCTCTTTTTATTCTTGGTTTATTAATTCCTGTAAATTTTCGTATTTTATAGTCTGAAATTTTACTATTTAAAAGCCCTATTGCTTCTTGTGCATTTTTTGCACAATATATAATATCATTTCGTCTTTCATCAAGTGCTTTGCCACAAAGTTTTTCACTCCAACCATTTACTTGTAAACCAATTATAAGCTTGTTCATTTGCCACGATGCAGATATTTCATTCAAAGTTCCTGAACCACCACCAACTGCAATTACAGCATTTGACATACTTATAAGCATTAAATTTCTCGCCAACCCAAAACCTGTCGGTATTGCTATATCAATATATTCATTAGCATTTTCAGAATGGTAATCTGGTAAAACACCAATTATTGAATTTTCGGTATAGTTTTTTGATTTTCTTGCTCCTTTTGATGCGTATTCCATTACTCCACCAAAACCACCTGTTGCCAAAATAAAACCGTTATCTATTATTAACTTACCTAACTCAAAAGATATTTCTTGCTTTTTAATATCATTTTCAATATTTGCATTTCCTATTATGGCTATAATTTGTTTCATTTTTTTATCTCTCACTAAAAACTCTATTTTGATGATTTCAAAACGAACCATGAACCTATCCCACTATTCATTTTTGAGCTTAGAAATTCGATTTTTTCAAAAATTCGGATTTCTATAGTTTTTCACATAAATAACTTCACAAAACATGCCATGTTTCCAAAACATGCCAGGTTTGATCAAAAAAATTATTTATCTTAACATCTATAAGCTCAAAAATGAATAGTGGGATAGGTTCATCGCGCTTAAGGCAGGGGTTCAAGCACAGAAACGGTTAAATTCTTATTTATCAAATACTTACGCGCAACTTCTTGTACTTGCTCCGCCGTAACCATTTTGATATTATCCAAATACTGATCAAACAATTGCCAATCCAATCCTATCGTTTCCAACATACCGATTTTCATGGCTTGATAAAATAACGAATCCAATTCGTACACTTGGGATGCACGTATTTGATTTTTGACCCTTTCTAATTCAGCCTTTTCTACAGGTGTCGTTTTTAATAGTTTAATTTGTTCTTGCAGGGCATTTTCTAATTCAGCAACTGTATGTGTATTAGTCGGTGTCCCACTGAATACAAATAATTCCGTTAAACGACTAAACGGATCATAACTCACACCCACACTGGCAGCGATTTGGGAGCCACGCACTAAATTTTTCGATAAGCGGGCACTGTTACCACCATCCAATAAATAGGATAAAACATCTAGGGCATAAATTTCCCCGTGATTTTCCTTAGCCAGGGTATTCAAGACAGGCACTTTATAACCCATAATGAAATAAGAAATTTTAGCAGGCAATTTAACTGTTATGCGTTTAACACCTAACTGTTCAACTTCTGGACTGGGTGATGGCACAATAATTGGCTGAGATTTGAGTGGTCCAAAATATTGTTTAGCCAGGGCTAACACGGCTTGAGGTTCAACATCACCAGCGACGACTACAATGGCATTATTCGGCGCATACCAACGCTGATACCAAGCTTGTAAATCAGGCAAGGTATAATTTTCAATATCACTCATCCAGCCGACGAGAGGATTTTGATAAGGGCTGCTTTGATAAGCAGTTGCCATGAAATGCTCATAAGTACGGTTAATCGGTTTATCCTCGGTTCGAACACGGCGCTCTTCAGCAACCACTTTTTTTTCTTTGATAAATTCATCTTCGCTTAATAGCAAATGACGCATCCGATCAGCTTCCATTTCAAAACTAATAGCCAAACGGCTTTTTTCCAAAGTTTGAAAATAGGCTGTGTAATCGTAACCGGTAAAAGCATTTTCACGGGCACCATTGACTGCCATAATACGGGAAAATTCGCCGGGGGAATATTTTTGGGTTCCTTTGAACATCATGTGTTCTAACATGTGTGATAGCCCAGTTTTGCCGGTCAGTTCATAACTGCCCCCGACTTTGTACCACACCTGGCTAACAACAACCGGCGCACGGTGATCTTCCTTAATAATTAAATTAAGACCATTTTCTAAAGTAAATTCATGGACTTCACCTGCCATGAGTGGAACGGCATTTCCCAGCAATAGGCTGAATAAAAAAAGCCGTAAATATTTATCAAACATAAATTTTTCCAATCAGTTATCAGTTATCAGTTGTATTGTTCCATTAGAAATCCGAAATGCACTTTTCTATTTGTCAAAACTTTGTAAGCAAAAAAATTAGTAACTACTCAGTCTTGGAATCAATAGATGTTTTCGTTCCATAAAAACAAAATCAATCAGTGACATTTTTCATATTATTCACACACTGAGATAATATCCAACGCAATATGCCTAAAGTTTGCTCTAATGGTTCCGCATAAGGGGCACTTTCATAAATTTCATTTTTGACGGTGAATTTATAAAATCGCCAAGTCAATGAATTAGTCACAATACCATATATATCAATCGGTTGTAAATTTTTATTACGAAAGCGACAGGCTTCCATTTCAACTAAGCACTGAGCTAATCCTTTTTCAAAATCATCTTTTTTAGCTTCAATGACACATAATAAGGGTGTTTGATAAACCACGCCTTGGGGCGCAATTAAATAATCAACCACCCCGATGGTTTTATCGGTTTGTAAGTTTGCTTCTTTCCATATCTTGATGCTTTCAAAACGGTCCATAGCTTCCAGCAGAATAGCATCAATTAGCATTGACTTCGCGGCTTCAGATAGTGATAGGTCAAAATGGGATTCTAATTTATGCCTAAGTTGTTGAAAAAGCTTTGAAAGCCGTCTGGGGGCTACCTCGTCAAGTGACCATTTTTTCAACTGATTGAGTCCTACCAGTGTTAAAGCTTCTTCTAAATTAAAATCAGAAAATCGTTTTTTACGTGGTTTTTTCATAAACTTAATAATCGTTTTTCAATTAAATTTGTAGTAGTCAGATAATGTTGAACTTATGAGCTTGAAAAAACGAGTTTTGCAAAAGGCTTTTAAATTTTAATCTTAATCGCTATCAATTGAAAAATCATGAATACTAAACAATGTCAAACGCTCTTTGCTCGCCTACAAGCACAGAATCCGCATCCAACCATAGAGCTTGATTATACCACGCCCTTTGAATTATTAATAGCCGTCATACTGTCTGCTCAAGCGACTGATAAAGGCGTTAATAAAGCCACCGCGATTTTATTTAAAGTGGCTAACACCCCTGAAGCGATTTTCGCATTAGGTGAAGAAAAACTGCGGGAATATATTAAAACCATCGGTTTGTTCAACATGAAAGCCCGCAATATCATCAAAACTTCTGAAATATTAAAAGAAAAGTATGGCAGTGAAGTACCAAATAAACGCGCTGACTTAGAAGCATTACCGGGCGTAGGGCGAAAAACCGCGAATGTGATTTTAAATAGCCTTTTTGGTGAACCGACAATTGGTGTCGATACCCATATTTTTAGATTAGCTAATAGAACCGGTTTAGCACCCGGTAAAACGGTGCGTCAAGTTGAAAAACAATTATTAGCCTGTATCCCTCCAGAATATCTAAAAGAGGCGCATCACTGGCTCGTTTTACATGGGCGTTATATTTGCGTTGCGCGTCAACCGAAATGTGGGGATTGTTTGATTGTGGAAATGTGTGAATATCCTGAAAAAACCAATTGATTAGGTATAATTAGTGGGTGTTTTAATTAGGAAGGTGTTTTTTATGGCTACAAACATTCAAGCAAGTAATGTTACATTGAATGAATTAAAATCCAAATTTAACCTGGAATTAGTTCGTGATAATGGAAATTTCTTTCCAGAGTGGCAAACTGACTTGCCAGAAATCACTGAAGTTGAAAAACAAGTATTGGATAATGTACAAACGGGATATTTCAACTTGATTGGCTATCCTTCTATGCTGGAAAATATTGTTCAATTATCGGTTTTAGCACCTATTCTACAACTAGCGGGTTTTTTTTTACAGCCTTTGTGGATAAAATCAGAAGCATCGGTTAATATTCTAAGTGAAGATAAAGAAGTAACAATAGAAGGTAAAATTGACGTTTTGGTTCTAAAAGAACAGTTGTGGGTATTGGTTATAGAATCAAAACGGGCTGAACTTTCAATTAAAGTGGGATTAGCTCAAATTTTAGCGTACATGTTAGCAACGCCACATAAACCATGCTTTGGATTAATAACAAATGGTGGGAGTTTTGTTTTTTTGAAATTGGTTATGAACGGAACCCCTCAATATAGTATGTCACGAGTATTTGATCTCGTTAATCCAGGTAATGATTTATATTCAGTGTTGGGGGTTTTGAAAAAAATTCGTCAACTTTTTTTTCAGTCTTAACGTATTAGAAAGACCATACCCATTTATTTATCATTAGCACCATAAATCTGCCCCATATCATACAACACCAATTTGCCCCGTGTTAATGGTACCGCTATCCAGCAGCCCTGGGGAGTGCAACGGAAATCAAAATCCCAAAGGGGTGCCCCATCTTTTACTCGACTAGGTAAACGGAGAGCAAATAACTCTTCATAATGATTCAAATCCCAAATACGTACTGTCGCATCTCCACTGGCGGTTGCCAATTGATAACTGTCTGGACTGAATATAGCGCGGTGTATCGTTTGCTCGTGTCCAACCAGGCTGTCGCGTAGTTGAGCGTTGTCAGTGGAATAAATGTTGACTAACCAATTTCGTCCAACACTGGCAGCCAGTTTTCCATCCATGCTCAGGGCACCCCATAAGATAAGGTCTTGCATTTTAGGAAAGGTTTGCAATTGTATAGGGGGTGTTTTACCACTGAAATGCCAAAGTCGCATACTATAATCATTCGCACTGAGTAATTTGGTACCACTGGCATCTATTGAAATGGAATTGACATCTTCACCGAGGGCGGCTTGATAAAAAAAGTTATTTTGGTTAACTAAGTTATAAATTCCAATATGATCATCATAACTGCTCGTAATCACATTCTCCCCATTGGGTGTAAAAGTCACAGCACTGATATACCCTTTATGTCCTTTAAGTGTTTGAATTTCTTTTAAATTATCCCCCTTTATTTGCCACAGTTTGGTACTATTGTCAAAACTAGCAGATGCCAATAAATTACCTTTTGAATTAAAAGCAAGGCGTTGGATATTATCTGCATGGGCTTTTTGCTGTTCCCATAATAAATGGGGTGTATCAGATAAAGAGTACCAACGTAGAGTCCCATTGGCAAATCCCACGGCAACATGATAACCCGTCGGGCTAATCGCAACCGAAGCAGGTTCATTGGGTAAATCAACCATAAATTGATGGGGTAAGCCCCAACGCATTATCGTGCCATCATTACTAACACTGAAAATTTGTGCCGTTTGATCAGTCGTTATATCCGTCACGCCGCTTGTATGCCCTTGCAAAACGTGCATCGTTATACCCGTGTCAATATCCCATATTCGTAAAGTACGATCATGGCTACCTGTAACGAGATAGCGGTTCACATAGCTAATTGTAAATACCTTATTGTTATGACCCAGTAATACGCGTTGGGGCTGACCGGTTGCAACATTCCATAAACGTATACTTTTATCACTACTACCGGTAGCCACTTGTTGACCGTCTGGGCTAAATTTTATATTTTGAAGTGACTCCGTATGCCCGACTAAAATATGTAAACAATCGCCTGATTCCATTGACCATAAACGGGCAGTTTTATCATAAGAAGCACTGCCTAATATTTTGCCACTGGGATCAAAAGCCAAACCATTGGGGGATATATCTTTTTCATGTCCTTTGAAAGTCTTTATTTTACGACCGGTTTTTGTCGCCCATAAGGTAATATTCTTGTCTTCGCCCCCACTGGCTAAAATTGTCCCATCAGGTGTCACCGCCAATGCTTTAACTATCGCCGGGGCTACCCACTCCATTTTTTTCAGTCCTTTCGGCAGTGACCAAATAATAATACGCTTATCAATGCCCGTACTGGCTAACCATTGCCCTTTGGGATGAAAAACCAGGGAGTAGATTTTGTTAGTATGTCCTTTTAAACGCCGTATAATTTGTCCAGTGTGAACATCCAATAGGATTAAAGTTCCCTTTTCGCCTGCGGCTGCTAATAAACGACCGTTTGGACTTAAAGCAACAGATAATAACTGTGCACCTGCTCCTTTATAGATATCCAGTGGCGTTCTGCCCATGAATTTAGTAAACCAAGCCAGTAAATTACGGCTATGGCGGTACGAAGGTGGCATTTCTGAATCTAATTGACGAGTTTTTTTCAAAAGTTGTCTAGCAGAAGCGTATTTCTCGTCTCGTGCTAATAGTGCCGCATGAGTCATTTGTGCTTCAAATAAATTTAAAGTACGTTCCGTTTCCAGTTGTTCCGCATGTTGTTGTGATGAAAGGGCTTGTTCCTCCGCTATTAAGGCATTGTGTCGTTCCCAAAAACCCCATAGAGCTAAACTGATTGCCACAATCAGCCCAACAGAAGCTATTACAGCCATTTTATGGGCTAAGATCGCTTTTTCTTCTGAGGCTAATTGTTGACGTTCTTGTTCTAACTTATGCAGCCTTCTTAATTCTGCAAGTTTCTTTTTCTCTTCTTGTTTTTTCTCACATTCCGTTAAAAAACGCATGGCGAGTTCAAAATGTTGACCTTGGTTCACACCATAGCGTTTTGCCCAAGCTTGGGTCAGTTTGGTACGAGCACGCCAGGCTAAAGCCATTGTCAATTCAATGCCAGACCATAATTCTGCTATTTGGTCATGCCAGCGAAGTGCAGTATCTTCTAAACGCCTGTAAAGTTGCGCCGATTTAGCTTCTTTTTGGACCCAATTGTATAAACGTTGCCATTGGCGAATTAAACTTTCATGACTAATATCTAACACGGTTTCTGGTGCTAATGGGGTGCCGTAAGCCGGTGTTAAAAAACTACGCCCAGGTTTCCGAAACACTTCTACCACTTGCGACACTTCTTGCCATGGTACCGATGCTTGTGTGGCAACTTCTTTTAATTCAACCGGGCGACGTATGTCTTTATAGTCAATATTTCGTTCTGTGAGATTACAAAACAAAATTTTAGCTATTTTTTTTTGAAAAGCATTAAGTTCTTCGTAAGCTTCATTAGCATGTTTAGAAAGCGCGTTTTCCAAACGACCGATTTGTTGATAATGTGATAAGGTTAATATGTTCTCCTGATTCTCCCCATTATTTTGATGAGAGTTAGGGAGAATTTGTTGACTTGCCAAAGTCCACATCCGCATCAGGGCATGTTGTAATGAAGGCAATTGATTCGGATCATCGCCCATATCATTAAGCAAGCGGTTGACTAATATAGGTTCAATGCTACCATTAAAAACATTAGCAGGTCCTTCAATCGTTTCACGCAATTGTTCACGAGTGAGGCGAGGCGTGAGAAAAAGCCCTCTATTAATGCTTTCTGGGAGATCATAAAACTTTGTACAGTCACCAATAAAATCAGAACGCATCGTTATAACGACGTAAATATTATTTTCTCTTTTATCATAAGAAAAGTCTGGGAGAGATGTATTTTGGCAAGTAGCTAATAATAATGTGACAAACGCCGCGGCTTCATCGGTACCCCCTTGTTGGTAATAGCGAAAAATTTCTTCAAATTGGTCAACTAATAAGAGTAAATGACTCTTTTCCGGTAAAGGCGTATATTGTAAAATTTCATTTAAACTAAAAGGACCTCGGCGCAAATCAGCTTGTAAAAAACCCAGCGCCTCATCATGTTCGGTAAATGGATCGGTATAGGCTCTTCCTAACGCTTTTTCTGCTAATAGGGCTTCTGCTAAATGAAAAAAAGGACGATTGCCCGGTCGAAATTCTGCAATACGCCAATGAGTACCAGCATTAGCGAGAAAACCTGTTTCTAAACCAGCCAATAAGCCAGTGCGAACCAGTGAAGATTTACCGCAACCGGAGGGACCAATCACAGCAATAAAATGTGTCTGTCCTAGTTTTTCTATGAGTTGGTCAGTGTGTTCGTCACGTCCAAAAAAAATGTCAGTTTCATGGCGTTGAAATGGACGTAAGCCTGGATAAGGAAAATCGCTCATATTGATAAAGATTGCAAAAAACACGATAAACAGGTATTGATGGAAGAACAATCTAATATCTGCATATTGGGTAACTTGATGTTTAAAGGTGGCTTGTTGATAACCGGCGTGTTATAAACGGCAATGACTTTTAAGGGATAATCACGCCGCCTTTGCATACGTCTGCAATAGAGCAGTTGCTCATTAACCCAGGCTATCGAAGTTTTATCATAAACCACAATAACGGCATCACAATAAAGTAAATTTTGTTCTAGGTTTTGACGTATTTCTGCCGGTGTGGTACTCACAGAAATATCTAAAGGCAAACTGTAACCAATACCATGAGCATCTAAAAAATCTTTAATTTTATGTGCTAACGCCATATCTTCTTGTGTGGCATTGATGAATACCAAGTTATCATCGGTTTCAAATTTTACCTCCTCTTCAGATTTTAAATGTTTAAGAATAATTGTTTGAAACTCGTTAAAACCTGTCGCAATCACCGTACTGGCTTCTAAAAGATTTTGATGTTCAACATTTGAAACCGCAGATATATTTAGATTTGGAGCACGCCACTGAAGAATCGGACAATTCGCCGCTAGAGCACGTTGATATTGGAGCAGAGGATAATTAAAAAAAGGGGGAAATTGCTCACTTAATAATTGTACAAATAAACGACATTCATTCAAATCTTGATCAAGTGTTTGTTGAAATTTATCAATAGAATAAGTCTTTTTAGGTAAGAACTGAATTCCTTGTTGATCAAAATAGCGTATTATTTCCGTTCGGCGCTCTTCCAAATCTTCCGTTACTGTCGCTAAAAAAATGCGTGGCGTTGCCACTATATTATTTTTAGGTACAGGGGTTGTGACAGGTTTTGCCTGTTTTTTAAGCTCTTTAAGTTTATCTGTTAATTGACGTGCTAAATCATCAAGCCTTTGATAATATTCAAATTCTTCAGGATGAGGTTTTGGAATGGCTAAGGTACGGGGGTTATCGGTATCGTTGGATACCCAAAATTGATAGCCCAGTAAATCTTTGAGTGGTTCCGGGCGTTCCACAACATCATGTTCAACGACAAAAATACGCCCTGAATTGGAATCTACCTGACTTAAAAAGGTGTTAAATTCAAAATGGCACCATGGCGATTCAATATAACCAGGAGATAAAATTAATATTAAAGTAGCAGAGCCTTCAAGTTGTTTAATAATGTCAGGTGTGACGGAATGATTTCCCCGTAATTCATAATCCATCCACAGCGAAAAGGCATCGGCACGTCCCAGTTTTTTTCCTAATAAAATTTTAAGACTATTGATTAGGGTGCTTACCCAGCCTTTATCAGCCCCAACAAGTGGTTCATTATCAACCTGGGCATAACTGACAAAAACATCATGAATATAATTAGGAACATGGGCTGGCATGTTTTTTTAATGATTAATTCAATTTTGAAGATTATAAAAAATCTGATTTTTTTCGAGTTAAGGATCATTCTTGTACTATTTTAAAGAAATGTATAATTTTATTATAGACGAAAAAATTTGTAAAAACTCCATTGTAATTATTTTTTTATTGTAAATTGATTTTATGAATTAGGTATTTATACGAATTGTTTAAATTTCAACAGTCAAAAAAAAGTAGCTACCATTGGTAGCCACAAAATATTTTGAATCATTGTGAATGAATAGAAAACAATACCTGAACTCACGAACTTTTATCATGTTTCAGAAAAATTATTTTCACCATTTTGAAGTATGTCCAGTATAGTTACCAAATGTAGTCCTTTCTTATCTTGTGATTCTTTTTCATCTCCTAAAGACACACAAGTTAAACCCAATAATAAAACCATAATTAGTGCAAAGCGAGAACTATTAAAAATAGTGAATTTCTGAAGCCCTCTAGCAATTAAACCCTGTTCCGCTTTTTCATAAATGTCAATTGTACAAGTCATAAGTTAGCCCTCTTTTTGAATAACAAAATGGAAGAACTTGTTTATATGCAAGAAACATTCCTAAACTGATGCGAAATGAATAAATCAGCACCAGAGTGTTACAAAAAAAGAGTCAATAACTCTCTGACAGATTCAGCTTTAATCCAAAATGGCCCCTACCATACCATTCATTGTTTGCACTCAAAAAATATGCAAATTTTATTCCAAACATGATAAAAATTCATGAATCAGGCGAATGGGTAAAATTGGGTTGGATTACTGAATATAAGAATATGAATATGTTCAAAAATGGATTGGACTTTGGGAATCTAAACTTTAGTCACTGATGAGGTGTTGATTTCGACCCAAAGACCTTTGAAGGTAAACCCTTAAAGGAAATTTCCCCTAAAATTATTTATGCGTGTCCAAAATATGTGACCGATAATACGCCAGAACCTTATCGAGAATGGTTATTAGCGATCCAGGACAGTTTAGATGAGGAAGTTGATGAAACTCAATATCGTAAAACAGCCATTCAACAGATTTTTAATTTAATTGGTCGAGACTCAATTTCGCCTCAAGAACGAGCGCGAATGAAAGATGAATATAGTCTGGGACTACTTCAGCAAGATAAGTTTGAACAAGGACATAAACAAGGACGTTTAGAAACGGCTCGTAATCTACTAGCCAAAGGTATCGAACCGATGGTAGTTGCTGAAACAACGGGCCTTTCATCCGAAGAATTAGCCACTTTATCATCTGTTCAAAACTAAACCGTGACTTTTCTTTAATTCTTTGCTATAGACTTTCAGAAAAGTCAAAGCGGCCATACAATTGACAAATAGCAATGGAGCTAACAACTGTTGTTTGATTTCTATCTAAATTTATGTATATATACTCATATGAGTCGAATTTATATCAAATTAATTTTATCACTTGAAAAAATAATGAGTGATCCCAATAGTGGTTTTAGGCGTATTCATGGTGTTGTCATTCACTTTAAATTTAATTATTTTACCATAAGGTAGAAAAAATATAAACAGTTCAGATAAAAATTTTTTGAAACAGGAAACATAACAAAATATTTTAAAGTAAAAATTAAGGGCAAAAAAAACTGTCAGGTTTAAGGTACCCTTCAAACTGTTCTAATAAATAAATGGAATATTTGTGTTTGAACTTGTGTGACATCAAAATGTGGCATAAATTCTTAGAAAAACTTGCCAGGTTGACGTTGGTTTTTTGGTCAACCATTATTTAAATATTGTATCATAAAAAATCATCGACATCCTTATTTCCAAAAATAGGGCATAAGCCCTTTGGAATGTTAGGGCTTTTTGAATGATGACTGTAGTGAAATCCTACGCTCGCTGATTTTTGAGATGGGGCGCTTGAGAAACTAAAGATGAGTCTCCGTCTCCAATCACGACTGAGTCTGTTCCTCTAATGAGAAACCCTGCCATATCGTCCCTAACTTCGTATCCACTTTTTCCATCAGGAGACTTCCAAGGAAAACATTTAAAATCACAATTCTCCCACCAAGTGGAACCCGCAATGTAGTTGCAATCGGAAAATTTATTTGACTCTGACCCCAATTATTTATTTGATTTTAGGTATTAACAATATTTTTGATAAAACCTTAATATCTTGATTTTGACTTCTTCGCTAACAGAAAATCCCTTTAATATTTTTTCAAACACAGATACGGAGCAATCTTGATGGATTGTAAACGTGCCTTCTGCAACATTTCTTCTTATGTTGTCAGCACCATATATGTCAGCCTTTCTATAATAAACATAGCTTAAATGTTTTATGAAAGGGTGCTCTTCCTGCTTTAAAATACAAGTTTGGTCGTACTCAATAGCAGGATTCACGCTAGAGATATTGACAACTAAAACACAATCCTTTCCAAAATTAGGATAATAGACTGGGTTACAACAGATAAAGTGGAGATGGTGAGAGGTGCCTGATGGAATCAGAATGGTACCTCTTTTAACAAGAGAGAAGGTATTAGTCATCGTAGAGTTGCTTTGACTTGATCAAGATATCGTTGTTCTTGGTTTAATTCACTAAGTGCTTTCACTTGTTCCTCATCACGACCCATAGCACGAAAAATGGATTCTAACTTTATAGGGAATGAACTCCCATTTGGATTTTCCCATTCTTGGCAATTATCATGAGTAAAATCTTTAATTTGGAATCTACCCATTGTGCCATATTCGGCATAAACTTCATCAAGTATCCGCATTTCTGCTTTGCTCAACTCATCAAAGTACTCAATATCTCTTGATAGGGACACTTCGTAATTATCTTCATCTTTAATAAAATCGTGCCAAGGACTCACTTCGCCTGGAGAAGGCTGGGACTTTATGAGCTCGTAAGTTTGAGAAAGTATTGGACCGTGAGGCATGGAAACAAAATGATCGCCACTAATAGGCTCACCCCACTTTGATACCGCTTTTCGCTCTGCTAAATAAAGCAGTTTAATGAGTTTGATAAAAGCCATGCGATTGCCCCTTTTCTTTAAAAGGTATGCCGCCATTTGGGTGATTACTGTTTCTGAAAACATTATAGCCTCCGCTTAACACATTGCTGTTAATATAAGGTAACTCCAAAAAAATAATATACCCAAGGGCTTGAGCAAGACTGTTGCCCAATTCTGTGTGTGGGTATTTTAATTTTTTGGAGCATCTAAGTAAGTACACATAAATAAGTAAGGAACGTGCATGAAATAAATTCGTTTCGAGGTTTCCTCGAAAACTAAACCAGACCTGGCAGGAAGAAAACCTGCCAGGTCAAAATCAAGTTTGGACGCTGCTCTTGACCTGCCATGTTTTGTTTTAACCTGGCAGGTCTGGTTTTAAAGTTGACTAAATTATTTGATGCACGTTCCTAAGTGTACAAAAGTTTATTAACATTTTAGGTAGGGCTCCTAAAGTGTTTTTATTGCCCCCCTTCAAACTGTTCTAATAAAAATGGAATATTTGTGTTTGAACTTGTGTGACATCAAAATGCGGCATAAATTCTTAGAAAAACTTGCCAGGTTGACGTTGGGTTTTCGGTCAACCCCAATTATTTTTGATAATATTTTACCCCATTGGAGTAATAATCAAACAGGCCATGCTTGCTTTCGTAATTTCTCTTCAATAAATTTTTGCATTTCTTCCTTTTTGGGTAATGCTAACTGATATTGAGAGACAAAAAGTTGATTATCCATACCGGCTAAAGCATATTCCACTAAAGCATGATTTTTATTAGTGCAAAGTAAAATACCGATAGGTGGGTTATCGTTGTCAGTCATCACATTTTTCTTATACCAATGTAAATAGGTATTTAATTGTCCAATATTTTCATGGTTAAACTCTGCCAGTTTTAATTCTACGAGAACATGACATTTCAAGATTCTGTGATAAAAAAACTAAATCAACAAAATAATGCTGTTCACCAATTACAATGCGTTTCTGTTTGGCTTCAAAACAAAAGCCATGCCCCAGTTCCAGTAAAAAATCTTCAATATTATTAAGCAGTTCATTTTCCAGATGTGATTCATTCATCACTTCTTTGGCTTTCAAGCCAAGAAATTCAAAAACATAAGGATCACGAATAGCTAATTGTGGTACTGCTGGTTCGGCAAATTGATTAGCCAGAATAGCCAGTTTTTCTTTATCTAATGATAAGCCAGATCGTTCATAATATAAGCTGTTTATTTGTCTTTTTAATTCTCGAACTGACCAATTACCTTGCCTGCATTCTATTTCGTAGAAAGATCGTTTGGTCTCATCATCTATATTTATCAGCAATTCAAAATGACTGTAGGAAAGAGCTAAAACTAACGGTTCAGTTGTTTGGCTTAATTGTGGGGACGCTGTACCCACTTTTTGACTTATCACATTTGTAGGCAATAAATTCTTAAATTGTGCGGATACAGCCCCCGCTATTTGCGGATAAAGTTTATAAAATTGATGATACCGGTAAAGCTGTCGTTTATTGCAATTGCTTAATCCCTTGAGGTTTTTAGCTAGGGTTTCTAATAACTTTTCTCCATAAGTGGCTCGATCACAGCCGTTTAGTTCATACTCATGGATATACATACCAATCAACCAGTTACGCAAAGTCAGGCTAACATTTATCGCTTTACTTACTTGCGTTGATAACTCTGTGTGAATTTGCTGAATGCTTGTGACCAATTGGCTGAAATCGCTTGTGGTTTTAGGCGTATTCATGGTGTTGTCATTCACTTTAAATTTAATGATTTTACCATAAGGTAGAAAATATATAAACAGTTCAGATAAAAATTTTTTGAAACAGGAAACCTAACAAAATATTTTAAAGTAAAAATTAAGGGCAAAAAAAACCTGTCAGGTTTAAGGTTTGTGACTTTGGCGAATCAAGAAATCCGATTTTTTCCAAAAATAAGTAGGTGTACAAAAGTTTATTAACATTTTAGGTAGGGCTCCTAAAGTGTTTTTATTGCCCCCCTTCAAACTGTTCTAATAAAAATGGAATACTTGTGTTTGAACTTGTGTGACATCAAAATGTGGCATAAATTCTTAGAAAAACTTGCCTGGTTTACGTTGGGTTTTCGGTCAAGCATTATTTAAATATTGTATCATAAAAAATCATCGACATCCTTATTAAAAAAAATAGGGCATAAAAAAGCCCCTTGTCGTTTAGACTTGGGGCGTATTGAAGTTTGGATGATGGGTGTGGTGAAACTTTACCCACGCTATGCTTGCTTTTATTCAATATCCAGTTGAAATCGAATCGCTTCTAAAATTTTTTGACGTAAATTCACATCAACTAATTCACCAAAATCTTTTTCTAAACGACTTTTATCCAAAGTACGAATTTGATAGCACAAGGCAATAGAATCCATCTTTAAACCTGCTACATTTGCAGCCAATAACACTTCATTGGGATAAATGACAGTTGAGTCAAACTTTTTAGAGGTTAACGGAATAACATTAACGACTGGCAACAGTTGATTAATTTGTTCTCTACTAATAACCAGTACAGGTCGTTTGCCACCTTGTTCCGAGCCTTTACCCGGATCAAGTGATGCGATAAAAATATGCCATTGATAGATCATCTTTTTGCCTCCCACCATTCAGCATCTACCTCTGCAAAATCTGACATGACTTCATGCAAATCTGTCATAAAACGAGTATCATCAACAGCTCGTTCCATTTGTTTGAGTTTGTCTGTATGACAACTTGGAATTTGAGTGTATTGTTTAAGAATGGGTTCAATCCATCTATACTCATCTAACGGTAAAATGACACCAATTGGAATACCTTTTGTATCGTTGATAAATTGACGTTGAAGAATAGTCATTGTCTTCTCCTTTATCTTGATGTGAAAATGGGAATGCGTCCTGTTTGACGCATAAAATACTTAAACATTATAAAAAATCACCTGCATCCTTGTTCCCTTAAAAGCAAAGGGCTATTTCGTTTGGTAATTGTCGGGTTCATCACTACCATAACTTTTATTCCCCACTTTGATACCGCTTTTCGCTCTGCTAAATAAAGCAGTTTAATTAGTTTGATAAAAGCCATGCGATTGCCCCTTTAAAAGGTATGCCGCCATTTGGGTGATTACTGTTTCTGAAAACATTATAGCCTCCGCTTAACACATTGTTGTTAATATAAGGTAACTGTTCTAATAAAAATGGAATACTTGTGTTTGAACTTGTGTGACATCAAAATGTGGCATAAATTCTTAGAAAAACTTGCCAGGTTGACGTTGGTTTTTCGGTCAAGCATTATTTAAATATTGTATCATAAAAAATCATCAACATCCTTATTAAAAAAAATAGGGCATAAAAAAAGCCCCTTGTCGTTTAGACTTGGGGCTTTTTTCAGTTTAAGTGATGGATATGTGTCGTGAAACTTTACCCATTATCCATTCTATGATCATTCATCAGGTAACTCCCAAATAATAAAGTATCACTCCAAAAAATGTCCAGGATATTGGCACATTGGTATATTATTTGGGGGGGAGAGTAGTATCACCAACAGTGGTATCAACAACACTAAATTGGATAGGCTCGCCATTAAAAACTAGCGTTCCATCCTTTAGCCGATAGCCAAAGTTAATGCACACATGACCGGTGTAACGAGGTTTGTCTTGATACAACACCATCCCTTTTTCTACCGTTAGCATTAACGGTTCTTCTGATAACGATACTGAGCTATAAAGCGGATCAAGCTTATCTAACTGACCGCTCCATCTACTAAAATAGTCGCTACTACTTGGACTACGGGGAGTGCGCCTTTCCCCTTCATAATAATAGGGGGGTTGATCAGGCATACTATGATGACAGTAATCAGAATCAGGAGCAATCCAGGCACAATAATTGTTATTTAAATTACCTTTACCTGGCTCTTTAAGCATGTAGTAGTCCCCTTGGTTGGGATTACAACTATCATCTGTCAGACTATAAAGTCCAACAACAATAATATCTGCTGTTTGACCAACATGAGTTGAATCGGGGATAATAACGCCTTCGACAGTTATAGTATCACCTTGAATGACACTACCACTTTCATCAGCTTTAAGCTGTTTCACATTTGTAGCAGCTAAGGTAAAAGCACCACCATTAACCGAAATCCCGCCGAAGAATTGGGCAGTACCACTCTGATTTTCTGGAATAGAGAAGATGGAGGTTAGTTTGGGTTTACCGTCGCAGGTGTCTTGATCGTCACATCCAGAATCAGAATCTTTATTTGGTCCTTTATCTGGCGAAGAAGATTCACCGGAATCAACCGGAGTGGAAGCATCGCCTTCAGAATCTTTATTTGGTCCTTTATCTGGCGAAGAAGATTCACCGGAATCAACCGGAGTGGGAGCATCGCCTTCAGATGGCGAAGAGGTTTCATCTTCTTCAGGAACAGGAGGACCTTTATCTGGTGGAACAGCGAATGTATTGAGGGCAGATAGGACAAAAACTGTTCCTATAAAAAGCGCCACAAATCGTTGCATAATTAATTTCTCCATTTGTGAGTTTGTGTTTTTTTGCAACCCATCATAATAATGCTAAACGCTAAATGATGGGTTGCGTTATATTATCTACAAATGCCTTTATAAGGCAAAAGTAAAATTTTACTGACACTTCGCATATAAAAAGCCACTAGGTATAGCATTAGCTTCAGATTTGACTTTGACTATATAATAGTCATCAGAAGCTACGCTAAAAGTACATGGCAATGCGACGGTCCAACTCGCTGTACAATTTCGCGCCCCCGATTGCCCTTGTACAACGATTAGCTATTGGAAAATGGTTGATAAATTTGATCGTCAAGAATTTTTTGACTACTTATATCAAGCTGCCCTTAAAGCTAAAACCCGTCGTACCGGTTCAACCGTATTGTTAGGGCAACGTCGTATGGGTAAGACTGAAATTTTTAAACGGGTAGTCAATCGACTATTTTTTGAGCAGGATCATCGGGACCCAGAAGCGGTGGTGCCGGTTTACTATAGTTTTCCGGATACTTTTGAAAATCGCTGGGATTTTGCCCTCAGATATGTGGAAAATTTTATACGCTGGTATGCGGCGTTTCGTCTGCGTGATGCCAATTTATTATCTGATGAAATTTGTAGACATCATCAGTTGATAAAGATTATTCGTCAGAAATTGCATCTCACAAAAGGTTTGAAATCAACCTTAAATTTTCTTGAAGGTTTACTAGAAAAGGATATTACTATTCCTGAACAAGTAGCTCTTTCGCATCCTCGTCGAGTTGCCGCAATTGATGAGAGTACGATAGTGGTATTCCTAGATGAATTTCAAAATACCCGTTTGCCTCAATATCGTTTTGACGTAGTGGGTTATATGCAAGAAGCGGTTGAATCACCAACTTGCCCTCATTTTGTGATTGGTTCGACGAGTATTTTGGCGCGGGAAATTTTAGGAAGGGGTTCGTTATTTGGGCGATTTGAAAGTCGTCCAATTGAGCCTCTTACCGCTTATTGGGGAACCGAATTAGTCCGTAAAGCGGCGAGCTACTATGAAACGAATGTAGCTGAACAAATGGCACCGGTGGTAGCGGAACGTTGTGGCGGTAATCCTTTTTACATAACGGCTCTTATTAAACAAGCGGCACGGCAAAATCAAACACTTTCGTCCGAAAAAGTGCTTAATAAAATTTTAGCCGTCGATCTGTCATCCGGATTTATCTGGAGTGAACTCAATGATCAAGTCAACCGGTGGGTTGAGCGGATTAATGACTATGGCATTACCAAATGGATTCTGTATCTCTCTGCTATTGGCGCAGATAACAAAGATGATGAAATTGACCTGAATCAAATTCAAGCCGCCCTTATGGAGCGAGACGGTCAAGATGTTTCGATTGACAAGATTCGAGACATACTGATTAAATTATCCCGCGGCGATTTGTTAGACTATATGGAATTTGGCGGTTGGTTTAGAAAAGTTCTGGATCCCATTTTGTTAGAATTTCTCAAAGTGTGGGGACGACTTGAAGTTGAACGGCAAAATCCGAACCGGGTGAAAGATGAATTGCAACTGAAATATAGTCATTTCAAGCGTCGCATCAATGAACTCAAGGGCTACTTGGCTGAAGTGTATATGGTTCAAATCTTGTTCAATGCCCAACGAAAAAAATTACAAGGGCATTTTTTTCATCAAAAAAGCGAAGTTGAAATCCACAGATTTACTTATATTCACCAACGTGAACGAATTGCACCTGGGGCTGATAGTGAAATTGACATTCATGGCGGTGCCGGCGTAGAACAATGGGTAGCTGAAAGTAAATGGTATCAGGATCGTAAAATAGGTATTGCAGAAATTCAGAAACTGGTTGATAAAGGCGAATGGGTTCGCCAGGATATTGGTGCTGATGTGGCTCGCGCCTGGTATTTTAGCTATGATGGATTTACGCCTGAAGCACAGGATTTCATGGAAGAACAGAGCGTACTTTGGTCAACGCGAGAAGATTTGGATGGGCTGCTTGATTATGTGAAATTGAGACGGTTGCCGAAGTTTTAATTTCATTGATTTTGTTTTGGTGGGGAAACCATGTTTGCACACCCTACCTGGCTTATGCTATTTCTCGACTATCAAGTTTTTTATAAGTCCTTGATTTAAAAAGAAATATCATTTTAGATCGAAAAATTAAATAAGCTTAAAAATCAATGAGTTAGCTATTTTAACATTCAAAAATAGAGCTTCGCAAAGCCAAATCACATCAAAAACTTGATAGTCGAGTGTTAGACGAATTTATTGCGCTAGATCATGCCTTTGCCCAAAACCGTTTGGATAAACACAATATTCTTGGGCTATTACGCCACCCATTTCAACATCGTTCTCGTTTAAAAATGTTGCTCTGTGGTTCGTTAGCCATCGAAGAATTACAACATTGGGCAAGTTATTTAGTAAATGTACGCACAGTGCATTTAAGCTATTTAACCGAAGCGGAAACCTATCAATTGATTGAAGCCCAAATTTTAGTTTGCGCTACGACAAAGACGCTCGCCAACGGGTATTGAGTTTAACCCGGGGACATCCGGCTTTAGTACAATCACTGTCTCACGAAATAATTACCCTTTCCAATATTGTCGTCAGCACAATGGCAAATGACATTATCTCAGTTGCTACAACGGAAATTGATAGAATCAGTAGATGGAAATGGCTATCGTTTTCAAGTGGTAGGGGGGCAACGTTGTTGCCCACCGTTGCTCCGTTTCAAATCCATCAAACCCATCCAATCGCAACCACAGTCACCTCAACCCCATTAACCACTTCAATTGTTGACAGTTTGGAAAGCACCGTTTCTTCCAGCACAGGAATAAACAAAGCAATCGTTACGCGGTCAATGCCCAAATTCTTGGCATAATCAGCGGCTTGGCTTCGATCCTCTTTGATTTGATAGCTATTGACAAAACTTTTGACTTCAATAATGCCCCTTTGTTTTCCACACCGAAGATGGAGATCGACTGTGCCATTGCCTGTGGGAAACTCTGGACTCACAATACAACGCCTTCCTACCGCTTCCCTCAGCCAACTAAACAAGTGAAAGTGTCCAACCGCTTCTTTTAGCTTTAAATCAGATTTTCTACGCGGTTGCTCTTTCCAGAGATTAATACTTAGTGCCCTGAGGCGAGCGAGATAGTCCTTATACCTGGTTAGCAAAGCCTGTAAATTAAGGGAAGTACCGCTAAAAACATCGGTGAGCTCATCTAAAGGTTCCAATGCCAGGATCGGTGTTTCTGAACCGATAATCTCCTGACTAAGTGCATCATAAAGACATTGTTGAACAAATGGAGAGGTAAAACGGCAAACATTCTGCGTTTCACCGTTTGGCGACGTTTCAAGAGTCGGTTCAATAATTCCATGAAGATAAAGATAATTGTGCTTGGGTTGATGAAAAAAGAAGGGCACATTTGACGTAGTAAACAAAGTCGTCAAAAAACCCTGATAAGCAGAATCTCTCGCTTTGGCAATGATGTTTAATAAGGTGTTATTAGGCTCTTGAGTTCGGGCAAAATGCAAAACAAGTTTCCAAGCTTTTTCATCAAGCGTTTTTTCCACCCCAAGATTATATGTTTCAGTAAGAAGCTCTCCAAACCATGAAACTAAACCTGGCTGCCCTTTGGTGGAGTGATAAATTTGGTCAACCACAGTAGCCTCAATCGGTTGCTTACTTTCTGCTTGGTACTGACGATATAACTCCTTAACTTCCTCATACGTTAAATTGGGCACCTTCAACGATCTTTGAACATTAAACGGAGACCCCCGTTGATTTTCAATCCCCAAAACCGCTCGCACACCAACCAATGCCAGTCCGTGCAACCAATTGTTTTGACGGTCAAGATACAATTCCCGAAATTGAGCCACCATCAAGTCTATCAAAGCCAATGGGATGGTATCCACTTCATCTATCAACAAAATTAGTGAACGGTCCCATAATCCCTCTGTTTTTGAAAATAAATCACGGAATGTTTTCCAACTCGAAACAATCGGTTTGTTAGGTAGTTTCTCCTGAAGGAGTTCACCAAACTTTTCTGGAAAATCCGCGTTTTCAGAAGGAGTAAAGCTCATGCCTCTCAATGCACCCAGTGAGAAAGTCAAAAGAGTAAATTTCTCAGGGTATTGCTGTGAAATGGTTTGTTCTGTTTGTCTTATCAGCCAAGTTTTGCCCGTTTGACGGGGTGCCCAAATGGTAAAATAATGCCCACTTTCTTCCCCTGGGCAACCCACAAGTTGTTGAACCCCAGTCGCAATCAATGCTTGGCGTTGGACGCAAAAATGCGCTTTGCAATTGACAGGACCATAAGAGCAAAAATGTCTCATATCTTTATTCTCCTTTTAAAATAATGACAGGGATTTTTGAAGAATAACTCAGAACCCTTAATATAAACAAATATCAATTATCAATGATTATGTCAAAAAATACGAAAAAACCTGACAGTTTTTTTAGACTTTGTTAGCGAAGTAAACTGTCAGATTACTCTTCAGGTTTGTTATCTTTATATGTCGGTGTCGAGTCAGGTATTTGGGGCGATAACTTCCCAAACCACCCGTTCAAACCCCACCGCTACAACACTAATTAATTTCAACTTCAATTCATCATCATATTTTTTTTGTAAACCCGTCTTATAATCAAGCAATTGTTTTTTAGCATCCGCTAATTTTTTCTTGACGAGAGGTAAAGCATTTAGTTCATTTTTAGTCAGTTTTCTGGCTTTTTCGCCGCTTAAATTTAGTTCAGCTAATTTGATAAATTTGAATTCGATAATAAAGTCATAGATTGGAAATTTGCGCCGTTCTGGACGAAGTATCATGGTTAAATCAGCATACCGTCTTTTTATCGCGGTTTCTGAATCCATGATATAAGAAACATCATCAAATAACACCGTTAAAAATGCGGTTTTAATCGTTAATTCATTGGTTTTTTTATAATCAATATTGTCAAATACCTTAAAATATTTCTGTTCCATAAAATCGCAAATTTCTTGTAAATCTGCGGTATGAAAGAAATTTCTAGCCATTTGACGTGCCCTAAAGCGTTCGCTTTCATCAGGCAAATACATTTCAAAGAGTTGCTCTACGTACAACTTTCTGATCACTAAATTAGGAATTTTAAAACGTAATTCTCCGTATTCTGTTTCTCCATTTAAGGTTAAAATACCCAAATAATAGAGTAAAGACACTATAAAGGTAGTATCTTTACTCGCAAATAATACATCCTTCACACTAAAACGATCACTTAAATCGAGTATTGAAAGGGGAGGATTTTCATCCAATGCTTGAGAAATGAGGGATTTTCCATTGAGCAAGTTAGCAATATAACTTATTTTGTTTCTATCCATTGCCAAATTATGATCTAACATTTGGCGTGGAAATTGGCATTCTTTTTGAAAAGATTTTAAGAAATATAATGCGAGAGTTGGATTATAAATCTCTTCAACTTTCCGATAATTAAAACAATAACCATCGTAATACGTTTTCATCAAAGTTAAGGCTTGTTGTGCCTTTGCCGAACTCAAATCACATTCTTTTGCTATTTGATTAATAACGGTTGTTAATTCAGATTCTTTAAATCCACATAAATCATTAAATTCTAATTTCAAGTAGATATTTTCTGCGACATTATAAGCACTCGTAATATCAGTCATCGCAACGGGTGAGACACCTGTAATAAATACTCGTTCTAAACCACGCCCGCTAGTCGCTGATTTGATGGCTTTAAAAAGCACCCTTAGTACACCTTCTCCAGAAAGTAAAGCGTCGTAACGGCTTTTACTGAGTTCATGATTACCCATCATGACTTCATTGGCGAAATTGTCGTATTCGTCAATTAATAGATACAGTTTATGTTGTGATAAGAATACTGCCGTTAATAAAGATTGAAAAGAACTGATTGCATTATTGGGTTCTATTTCAATTTTGATTGATAATTTATCTTGATAGTAAAGCGCAAACTCTTTAATACAATTATTCACATATTTATAGAGAGTTTGCCCAATATCATCTGCATCTCCTTCAGGGCTGACATTAGAAAAATCCCATTTCATCACGAAATATTGATTATGTATTAGAGTGGGATTTTTACCTATCGCTAAATCACCAAATAGTTGCTCAAATTCAGAAGCTTTGGCTACGTCATAGTAATTTTCTAGCATTGATAAGAGTAAGCTTTTACCAAAGCGGCGAGGGCGTAAAAATAGTATTTGATTTCCTGCTTCTTCAATGAATCTAATATGATGAGTCCGATCTACATAAAAATAGTTTCCACGTATTAGTAGATTAAAATCACTTATGCCATAAGGAAATTTTCGCTTTTCCATGTTTATTCTCCTATCTGTTATCAGTCATGTATAGTGCGTTTTACGCATCTATAATATTATTTTACCACAAAAACTGATATGAATCACCGGAGACTTGACACTCGAATCACAGTGGTTTTCCAAAAATAGTTCCCCAATCATTTTTTAAACAATTTCTTTACCAGCGCATTCACATCTATTGACATTCCAAATAATCCAGGATTTAGTTTCAACACCTCTAAAATATGATCTAATGAATCCTTTTCTTGTTCAATGCCCTGTGCTTCTAAAATACTCAGGATTTTTTGCAGCATTTGCATTGTCTCTGTTTCAGATTGTGCTTCAACGATACCCAGTAATTCACTGATTTTATAAGATTTATCTGAATTTTCTGGAAAATATTCGTTGTTTCCGTTTTTGGCGAGTTTCAGCAAGTGGTTGTGATTGACGCTTAGTTCGGGATTGTCGGGCAAGCCGATTTTTTCGCTGACTTTGAGATGGCTAAAACTGCGATGAATGTCTTTGAGTATGAATAGCAGGATGGCGAGGTATTCGCGCTTTTGCGATCCGGTGATTTTCAATATTATCCGGTTGGAAACCGTTTCCACTTCCACCAACGCGGTGGTTTCACTGGCGCGATCACTGAAAAGTACGCCGTTGCGCCAGTAGGTGTTATCCAATATCTCACGGTGCATTCTGACGATGAAGCGGGTAAAAATGGATAATGAGTTTGGATTCGTTAAGAGGGTGTTTCGGTTCTTCTTCTAATGCCGCGTAATAGTCAATAATGGCTTGTCTGCCTTGTTTGACGATTTCAACTGGTGGGGTTTGGAAGGGATTGTCTTCGACACAGATGCCTTCTTCAAAAGCGGAATGTTAAATACCTGAAAATAATTTTCTGACAACTAAATTAGGAATTTTAAAACTTAATTCTCCGTATTCGGTTTCACCATTTAAGCTTAACATTCCCAAATAATAGAGCAAAGACACTATATAAGTTAAGGGTAACCACAAGGGATTACCCCTACGATATCTTGATGTAGGGGCAAGACTGAATGGTTGCCCTCGTTATTTCAGGCACATTCCTAAGGCAATGAATTGAGCAAGCCATTATGCTCGCACAAAGTTTTAAGCATCCAAATTCACGACCGACAGCGCGTTTTTTTCAATAAAATCGCGGCGCGGTTCCACTTGATCACCCATTAAAGTGGTAAAGATTTCATCACAGGCGATGACATCTTCAATCTGAACTTGTAGCAAATTGCGCGTTTCAGCATTCATCGTCGTTTCCCACAATTGCCCCGGATTCATTTCGCCGAGTCCTTTATAGCGTTGGATATGTAAACCACGCCGTGCTTCTACCATCAGCCAATCCACGACATCTTTAAAATGATTCACGGGTTGCTTTTTCTCGCCACGTTGTATATAAGCGTCTGTTTCTAAAAGATCAGTCACCGCTTTGCCTAATTCCACTAAGGCTTGATATTCAGCTGTATTGAAAAACTTTTGGTTTAAGGCGTAAGTATGCTCCACCCCGTGGGCAATCATAATAATATTGGCAGAAAAACTATTTTCTTCCGGAAGCGGTTGTAGATCAATCTGATAACGCTGCGGTGCGTTTTCTAACGCTTTCAGCAAATCATCAAACCAATCTTGAACTTTATCTCGATCCTCCAAATCAGCCTGGTTAAGTGCTGGTAAATCAATCATGGCTTCTAAAACCGCTGATGGGAGTCGGCGTGATAAACGTTCTATCGTTGCCTTGACGCGCAGATAGTGCTGAAACACGTTTTCTAAAGGTTCTCCTTTTAAGGCAGGTGCATCAGGATTCACAAACAGTTGAGCATTTTGCAAAGCTAAAGTCATTAAATACTCATTGAGCGCAGCATCATCTTTGACATATTGTTCTTGTTTGCCCTTAGTGAGTTTATACAAGGGCGGTTGAGCGATATAAACATGCCCCCGTTCAATGAGTTCTGGCATTTGCCGATAAAAGAAGGTTAACAGTAATGTTCTGATATGGCTACCATCTACATCAGCATCGCTGGCAAGAATGATTCTGTGATAACGCAGTTTATCCGGATCATATTCTTCTTTACCAATACCACAACCCAAGGCAGTAATTAATGTGCCTACTTCCACAGAAGATAGCATTTTATCAAAGCGTGCCCTTTCGACATTTAAGATTTTACCTTTTAAGGGCAAGATAGCTTGGTATTTTCTGTCTCTGCCTTGTTTTGCGCTGTTATGAACAAATACACCACTCGCTAAAGCAAAGTTATGAGTATGTGGCACTTCAATATCGTAAACGTCCATTGGTTCAATTAAATACTCAATAGACACGATACGATGGTTGTAATTGAGCACCGCTTCATGAGTACGGGATTCATTATCCTCAAAATAGCGTTCACAAAATTTATCAAAGCGTAGCAAAGATTTATCGCGTGTTTGAAGGCGATGATGTTGGTAAGCATCAACATCAATTTGACCAGATTCCATGACAAACGACTTCATGGCTGCAATCGTTTTGCGATAATAAGTTTGATGCAATGCCGTCCGCCGTTTTGCCCTAAATTCAGGTGTCCATTGTTGGCGAGTTTTTTCACGTCGCCACGTCAGCAAATCTTCATCTTGCCATTGTTTTTTTGCAGATTGTGAAAGTATTTCACGCGCTTCAGGATTATCGGCAAAGTGGTTGCGTACACGTTCTGCTTGCGCTTGGCGGTTTGCCTCATATCCCCAATATTCACGCTGCGCCTTATCAAGTTGTTCCCGATTTTGCAGACGATATTCTTCGTTGCTGTTGTAAAATTCACGCCACTTTTGGAGCATGTAGGCTTTATAAGCATCATTTGCCCATTGTGCTTTGGCTTGTTCCGAGAGAATCTTTCGGGTTTCTGGTTGTCGCATTCGCGCACTCATAAATCTTCTAAATTCATCACTTTGACGAATTTTTCTACATTTGTCAATTATCTCTGGCGCATGTATGGTATGTTCAAGATGAGTACGATGCAAAGCCAAATGTTCTTCAACAGATAAACGTTGAATATTGGTTGGATTATTGTTGAGCTTATTGAAATCAACGTGATGACAATGTTCCCCATCAGTCTGCTCATAGACACCTTGCCAACGGTTATACCAATCAGCTAAAACATGTGTAAATAACCAATGTTCAGAGCGGGGATCCCATACCATTTCATAACCATTAATTGTAATACCTGGTTGATTTTTATCAGATAACTTACAATATAGGGGCATCAACGAATCTTCAGAAGTCAATAATTCAGCCTGTTTATAATGCCCATCACGCAGCATAAAAGGATGATCGGGAGTACAAATAATGGTTTCACCATTGTCCAAAGTGAGTTTTATCACTTTAGCATTGGTTTTAGTCATACGGGCATTGATAATACGTTCTAAACCAATTGTTCCATCATGGCGAATGGTATAGCAAAAATGTTCCTTGCCCATTTTCTGCTCTAAAACAATGTCTTTGAGGGTAATAGAACGTCCATCAGCTAACCTTATGAAAGTATTAGCCGAAAAACAACCACCTGCTGAATCGCCCTCCACCAGGAACAATTCCGACAACGCCGGATCTTTTTCTTGGCAATCCGCTAATTTACCAGGTAAGCCGGCGATGTCTAATGCCGTTTTACGTCGTGTCATTTCGCGGGCTTTACGAGCGGCTTCTCTGGCACAGGCGGCTTCTATAATTTTGTTGGCAATATTTTTCGCATCGCTCGGGGTTTCCAGCAAAAATTCATCTAATTTTTCTGCAACGATTCCCTCTACTGCCGCTTTAACTTCACTGGATACCAATTTATGTTTTGATTGTGATGAAAATTTGGGTTCGTACATTTTCACTGACAAGACTGCGGTCAAACCTTCACGGACATCATCACCAGAGGTAGAAATCTTGGCTTTTTTCAAAAAGCCTTCTCGTTCTAAATAATTATTAAAAGTACGAGTTAATGCCCCGCGAAATCCAGCTAGATGGGTGCCACCGTCGCGTTGGGGAATATTATTGGTAAAACAAAAGAGGTTTTCATGGTAGGAATCATTCCATTGCATAGCGACTTCCACCGTAATATTATCTTTTTGGGTATTGATATAGACAATACTATCATGCAAAGCGGTTTTGTTACGATTAAGCAGTTCGACATAGGAGCGAATACCCCCTTCGTCTTCAAAAACCTGCTCCTTGTCCGATCTTTCATCAATCAAGCGAATTCGCACCCCAGCATTTAAATACGACAATTCCCGCAATCGGCTAGCCAAAATATCATAATGAAATTCGGTATTGGTAAAAACGATGCAACTGGGTTTAAAGCGGATTTCTGTCCCGGTCTTCTCAGTGTCACCGATTACGCTTAAAGGTGCGAGAGGGACACTTTCTTTATAAGTTTGTTGATGGCTTTTACCCTCTCGATGGATAGTCATGATTAGTTCTTCTGACAGGGCATTCACGACAGAGACTCCCACGCCATGTAAACCGCCTGATACTTTATAGGAATTATCATCGAATTTACCGCCTGCATGTAAGACGGTCATAATGACTTCAGCAGCGGAGCGTCCTTCTTCTTTATGAATATCAACGGGAATACCTCGCCCATCATCCGTGACGGTGATAGATTCGTTGCTGTGAATTTTTACCATAATTTCAGAACAATAGCCGGCTAACGCTTCATCAATGGCGTTATCAACTACTTCAAAAACCATGTGGTGTAAACCGGTACCATCGTCGGTATCACCAATATACATCCCAGGGCGTTTTCTAACGGCATCAAGCCCTTTTAAAACTTTGATGTTATTGGAATCGTAGGTTGTATCAGTCATATCAGTTATCAGTTATCAGTTATCTTAGAATCTAAAGAAACCAAGTTTTTTGAAAAAACTTGGTTTATAAATACTTTAGCGTAAACTCGCTAACAGCATATTAGCTTGTGGAATACAGCCTCTACCTACCATCCATACCACTTTATGAGATTTGGTGGGTAAGCTATTTGGTAATTTGTATAAAACTAACTTTTTAAAGGAGGAACCATCGCGGTTTTTGAGTTTCACGGTGTAAGTTTCACCATAATGAACGGTTAAACTTCCAGGCCATTTCAGTGTCATTTGATAAGCAGGCCATCTAATTTCCGCTTTTTCACCTGTGCGTTTATGTTTAATCAACAAGGTACTTGCATTTTGACCATTATTTTCAGACCGCCATAAAGTGACACGGGCAGAGGGGGCAATACAATAAAAACGTTTAGGTGGGCTAACATCTACCAACCATAAGTCTTCAGGTGCTTGTTTGGTACCACGGACATGTTCTTTATCCGTCAAGAAGTTCGATAAAGCGACTATATCAACAGGCGTAGCTTTGTTGTCCGGTAAAGGATCAGCGATGACATCAACAGGCTCTGCTTTATTATCCGGTAAAGGCGCTTTGAGTTGACCCTGATAGGGACCGCTCACTGTTAGAACAGCACCACTGGAAAATACCACAGTTATTTCTGCCTCAGCTGGCAAATTAACCGGCTTGGTGCTGTCAAGTAATTGACCTTCTGAAAAATCTGGTGTCGCATTGGAACGAATCACCACCATATTATCAGCCGCTTGTACAATGCTGATAAGACTGATAAACCCTAAAATTATAATAGGTATTCTCAACATAATTTTAATCCTTTGATATTGGGAATTGGGAATTAGGTATTGGAAATTAAGATTTTTATTAAAATATATATTAATTACAATTCTTCATTTTTTCCATGATAAAGTCATTAGGTAGTGTCCATCCGGAAACTTTGAATTTGAATTTTTGAAAAAGTTTCCAGATAGAGACTAAGCTATCGCTATTCCACTTATCAACATAATAAATATTTTTATAGAACATGTTTATTATAATATAATTTGTAGAAATTATGGATATTTAGTCTTTTTATTTTCATTATTGCTTTAATTCAAATACTTTTTAGCTAGTAAAACATGATGCTATTTTTTCAAAAAATAGTTTTGTTCCCTATAACATTTTATTTTAAAATAAAAAAAGTTTTTTCTCCATGCCCTCATTTGCAGAGCTATTGATAACTTATATGAATCGCGGCGCTATGAATAATGCTGAATTAGCTAAAAGGATTCAAGTGCGTCGTGATATTTTATTGGAATGGATAACGGATGATGTGAGTTTGCCACTTGAACGCGATGAAGTGCTACGTTGTGCTATTCAGTTGAACTTAAATTCTGAGGAACGTGATGAATTGCTGTTAGCCGCGAAATTTGAACCTGTCGGTATAAGCCAACCGGTATCACCCAGTTTGCCTATTTCTTTCACATCAATGCATAGTAGTCCATTTGTTATTGGACCACCGATTACTGAACCACACCAGTTTTTTGGACGCGAATATATTCTTAAACGTATTTTTGATGTTTGGAAATATACGCCCTTGCAGCATATTGCAATTGTAGGCTTAAAACGCAGTGGTAAAACTTCTTTGCTACATTATCTACGTCGTATTATTGATACACCGATGGATAAATTACGCCTCAAACAGCGTAATGATTGGTTAGTGCCCGGTTATCAATGGGTATTTATAGATTTTCAAGATCCTCGTATGTGTTATCAAGAAAGTTTATTGCGACATATTTTGATAGAACTGGATATGCCAGTGCCTGAGCCAAGTGATTTAGTCAGCTTTATGGAAATCGTGGATAATTATCTGGAAATTCCAACGCTGATTTTATTAGATGAAATTGGGGCGGGACTCGCCTCCCCCGATTTGGATGAACAATTTTGGTGGGGTATGCGCTCTTTGGGAAGTAATCATGCAGGAGGGCGCATCGGTTTTTTGTTCACTGCCCATCAAGCTCCTGAAGATATATTAGTCAACGATGACAAACCTTCTCCTTTTTTCAATATTTTTGGGCATGTTCTGAATTTAGGTCCTTTAACTGAGGCAGAAGCGTTAGAATTAATTATGAGTTCTCCGCAAGCCTTTGAAAATCAAGACATTAAATGGATATTGGCACAAAGTGGTCGTTGGCCGGCGTTATTACAAATTCTTTGTCATTCGCGCTTGACCGCATTGGAAGAAGGTAGATATGATAATGCCTGGCAAACGGAAGGTTTGCGACGTATGAAACCGTATAGTTATTTATTTGAACAAGCGTTATGATATTGAAGTCATGGCTCGTGTGGGATTGCCCCTACCATTTTTTATAAAGGGCAACCATATGGTGTGCAGCCTACAATATCCCATAAAATGTAGGGACAATACCTTGTGGTTGCCCTGAGTAATTACCAAAAATTAAAACTTATGATACTCACTTACATAGAACAAAACCATGAAAACGATTAACACACAAATGGCTGATCAAGAATTACTTGAACAAGCCAAACAACTTGGTGGACATAAAACAAAGCGGGAAACCATGAACGAAGCTCTCAAAGAATATATTCGATGGCGTAAACAAATTGAAGCTATTCAGCATTTTGGTACGATTGATTTTGATCCCACATTTTTAGCTGAAATGGAGCGAAGGAGCCAAGTCCAATGATTTTTTTAGACACCCCTATTTTGTCAGTCGCTTATCGCCGGAAATACAAGAAAGACGAAGAAAAACCTATCGAAGCAATCATGTTACAGCAAATGATTGCGGAACATAAGCCTATTATAGTTCCCGGTATTGTCGTTCAAGAATTTCTGTCTGGTTTACGCGAACAAGTGCAATTTCAAAAATTGCATGTATTAGTAGAGGGTTTTCCCATTATTTTAGCCACTCAACAACATCATATTGAAGCAGCTAAAATAGCTAATACCTGCCGTCGTCACGGGGTAACCACTTCAGCTACTGATTGTTTAATCGCAGCGATGGCGATTGAACAAAATGCACAATTATTCACGAAGGACCAAGATTTTGTATTTATGGCTGCTTACTGTTCAATACACTTGTTGACTTTGCCAAAACAAAACCCTGAAAACGATTAAGACACAAATGGCTGTTCAAGAATTACTTGAACAAGCCAAACAACTTGGTGGACATAAAACAAAGCGGGAAACCATTGATTTTGATCCCACATTTTTAGCTGAAATGGATCGAAGGAGCTAAGTTCGATATCTAAAATGATTAATAATTATATGAAATTTTTTCACAAGGAGGGTTTATTACCAATAAATCCTGTTTTAGCCAGTTTCGTCCTTATCAATTGGTTAGTCTTCACACCCTCAGCTTGGCGGCGTTATGTGGCGAGTATTGATCCCCAACTATCGCCCGATTTTTCATTGGCTGATTTGAAATTATATCATTGGCATGATACTGCTTTATGGAAATTACTTTTCTTAGGGCATGGATTATGGTCAGTCTGGATCTGTAGCCTGGTTACTTTGTGTCTGTGGTTGCTTGATTCGCCTGGCGAAATCCTGATTTTAGTGAGCGGTTATGCCCTATTATTCAGTTTAGTGGGGGGATTATTAGGCAGTTTCACGGTGTCAGTCGCATTTGGCATCATGATAGGCATTGTTGGGGGCTTCTTGTTGAGTTTACCTATCGGACTTATAGAAGTTAATGAGTATAGTCTTGATGAACGCTTAATATTTAGCATGGCAGAAAATATTGCTATTGCTGTTATGCTCAGTCTTCCCGATTTACAACCGACGGTTTTTCAAAGTAATGATCCTAGAACTTTTTGGACAGTTTTATTAGGTATTTTTACCGCTAGTTGTGCAGGCAGTGTGATGTACAGCACGACTAAAACGGCTTACAGTCAGCCACAATATCTTCAAATTGGTAGTGTTGTTATTGGGGTTTTCGTCAGTGGATTAGCGGTGTTTTTAATTGCCGGCTTGGTGAGCATATTAGCTCCCAGTGCTGCTTGGATGCAAACGGGTACTTTGTATATTTTGGCTTATGATGGATTAATTGTCGGTGTTTTTGCTTTCTCGTTGGCATTGCTTTGGATTTTATTAACGGGGAACTGGCGGCAAGCTTTAGGGCTGGGAGTGGGAGTGGCTCTTTTTCTGGGTTTATTCACCTTATTTAAAAATCTTTTTAATACTTCAACTTCCGCTTTTCTGAAACCTTTTATCATCGGCATACATGGCGGGATAGAAAACGCTATGCTGTATTTACTATTATTTGCGTTTCCTTATATGTTAGCAAAGCGCATTGCGAGTCCCTGGGCGGGTATTATTGCCGGGATTTTTGGTAGTGCGGGCGCCTATATCGTTTTTGCGCTAATTATGGGACGCTATGCTTTGGAGCTGATTTTACCTTTGACCCTTTTAGTACTTATATTAGGGCTGAGTACCAGTTGGTGGCGACCATTATTATTTTATCCTTTTCAAGCTACCTGGAATCTTCTTCTTTATCACGCTGATGAAAATAGGACTGATCATCAAATTAGCTTGCTACATTGGCATTCCGCCTTTTGGGATGAACATCAATATTTACCCCTGTTTGGTTTAGAAAGCTATTTGGTTATGATTGCGGAACGCAATCCAATTGAGGGTAAGGCTGCCATAGAACATTTAAGTAGCACTTCACAGAATTGGGCTGCGAAAGAAGCCCAAATTGAATTGGATGCTAGACGATTGCAAAGCTATACGGATGTTAAGGCAATTAGTAGTGCTCATCAAAGTTTAGCCGCCGGTGAATTGAGTGGTCCTGCTAGTGCTTTGTTGCGTAGTTTTAGTAGAATTAGTCGGGATGTTAATGCGGCTTTAGTGCAAAAAAGTCATTATAATCAACGACTTGCATTAGATGCGCTAGAAGAACGCTTAGATGGACTTTTACGAGAGTTGACTCGTTCTTCTGAACCCTACGCGCTACGTTTCCGTCCCATTGCTGCAACATGGCGACAAACGCTGCATGATTATGTACGCACTTTGACGGAGGCGGTAGAGAGTCGTCAAGAAATCAGTAATCCTTATATTATTGGTATTCCGCTGACTGAGCATCAAGAAATTTTTGTGGGACGTAGCGATGTCAGTGAACATATTGAACGGTTATTACTTGATAGTCGTTGTCCCCCGCTTTTGCTTTATGGGCAACGTCGCACAGGTAAAACGTCATTATTGAATAATTTAGGTCGATTATTGCCGACGACGATTATTCCTCTGTTTGTTGATTTACAGGGTCCCACTTCTTTGGCTAAAGATTATATCGGTTTTTTGTATAACATGAGCCGCGCTATGCAAACTTCTGCGAAACGCCATCGTGAATGGACATTGCCGCCTTTAACGCGAGCGCAGTTGAGTGCTGATCCTTTTACGAGTTTTGATGAATGGTTAGATGAAGTCGAAAATTGTCTTGAAGCTAATCAAACGATGTTGTTGATTTTAGATGAATTTAGTGCTTTAGAACATATTTTTAATAAAGGGCTGTTAGATGAAGCGTCGGTACTGGGAATGTTTCGCCATATTATTCAGCATCGCCCCCGTATGAAAATTCTTTTATCTGGTTCACATACGATAGATGAATTTGAACGCTGGGCGAGTTATTTAATTAATGTGCAAACAGTACATATTAGTTATTTACAACCTCGTGAAGCTTTAGAATTAATAGAGCAACCGGTTAAAGATTTTGCTTTGCGCTATGAAGAAGCAGCTAGCCGACGTGCAATAGAAATCACTCGTTGTCATCCGGCATTAATACAATTATTATGTGCTGAAATTGTGACTTTAAAAAATAGACAGAATGTTCAGGAACGCCGTCTTGCACAAGTGAGTGATGTTAATGCCGCCATCCCAGGGGCGTTACAACATGGACGCTTCTTTTTTGCTGATATTGCGAATAATCAAGTGACTGATAAGGGTTTAGCTATACTACGATTTTTAGCGGCGCAAGGGGAAAGGCAGATAGTCAGAGAGGATATTTTGCGAACACAATGTCCTTCTGAGTTTGAGGCGACTAAGGCTAATTTATTACAACGTGAACTGATAGAGCGCTTAGGTGATGGGTATTGTTTTCAGGTTGAACTCATTCGACAGTGGTTTGTTTCTTAATAAAGCTCTATTATTAACGGGAAAGCCTGGCACAGGTAAAACACAATTGGCTTATAGTTTAGCTTATCAATTGGGATTAGTCGGTTTAGTCAATGGCGTTGAAAAACCCTTGACGCTGAAATTTGAAACTAAATCAACCAGTGTGGCATCTGATTTATTTTATCTTTATGATGCGATTGGACATTTTCGGGCGGTACAAATTGATAAGCAAAATGTCAATGCAGCCGGGTATCTTAAACCCGGGGCTTTGGATGAAGCGATTATCCATACTAATTCCAAGGCGCAGATTAAAAATTTTAAGATTGAAGAATTTTTGCCACGTTTAGATTTTCCGTATACTGAGCCACGCCGTTTTGTGGTGTTGATTGATGAAATTGATAAGGCTCCGCGTGACTTTCCTAATGATATATTGAATGAAATCGAACAGCTCTATTTCCGTATTCCTGAATTTTGTAATGTCAGGGTTGAAGCCAATAAAGATTTACAACCCATATTGGTATTAACCAGCAATTCTGAAAAGCATTTGCCGGATGCTTTTTTGCGCCGTTGTATTTATTATGATATTCCCTTTCCAGACGAAGATCGCTTAAAAGCGATTTTGGCACAACGGCTAGAAGATTATCTTGAACTCAGTGATGCCTTTTTGGAAAAGGGCTTAGAATTATTTTTTATCTTGCAAAACAAGGACTTACGTTTAAACAAAACCCCAGGAACGGCTGAATTGTTAAATTGGTTTACACTCCTACGGGGTGAAATGTTTGAAGGGGTGGATAATCCCTTTCTTGAAAAATATCAGGCACAGTTATCAGATTCATTGACGACTTTGGTGAAAAGTAGGGCATATCTAGAAACGGCGCGGGATGAGTTGAATAAGTGGCTAAATTCATGATGATTATTTCCTCGTTCCCACGCCGGCGCGTGGGAACCAGAAATTTACCTGAACATCTATATAGAAATTATGACGATAGAAATCATGCCTACTCAAGAAAACAGAATTTTCAATACTGTTGTTAATCAATTGCGTATACCTGCAAATGAACTACTCTTGTTATGTTTGCGTAGTTTCTTAGAACGTCAACTGAATCTTGTTAAAACGGAAATATTTAAAATTTACGGGTACTATAATATATCTAGTGTTGAGGAACTAACACACGCATCAGTCTGCTACGTATTCGCCGACGACAGCTGTCCATACTAATTTCAATACAGGTTTTGAAAACCTGTCAGGAGCCGGGACAAAACTTTTCTGGATAACTATATCCTACAATTGACTAAGTTATTTTATACACGTTCCTAAATACCAGTAATCATATTCTGCAAGTGGAATAGGTATTTCCCACAAAGTGCTTAGGATACCCCAAAAACTCCTTTTTGGTAGTATCCTGAAAAAAGTGAATCCTATCAACTTTCCAATTATTTAAGGAAATCAGTTCTTTATTTTTCAGCTTTTGCTGTTCAAATGTCCTGGGTGAAGTACCTAAAACATCATATACATAAATTAGCTCATCATTATCTAATTTACGGTGACGGAAACTCACGCCCAATGCATGTTTAATGTTGAAAAATACATGTTCTGCTGAACGTAAGTGAATATTCTCCTTGAAGACTTGATCCTTGACTCTATAAAGAAGATAGGTCTGCCCATCAATTGTCGTCTCATCAATGATAGGGTCTTTCAATTCAACAGGAGAGACCGCATTAATAAACTCAATATCTTGAGGTTCTATAACGTGTCCGTCATGCAGCTTATTGAACCTAAACCACAAGTAAAAATCTGGTACATTCTTTCTTCCAGCATTTATCTCAATTTGACTAATTTCATTAAATTGCACACCAGTATAAACAACAGTTCTATATTTGTCATCATCATTAGGGCTTAACTGTAATGGGGCTGAAATAAGATGGTTATTCTTATAAACACCTATCGAAATAGGTTTTGAAATATCTCCATGTTCGTCAAAAAAATTAGAGCCGGTAAGCCCTTCAATAGCTTCTTCTTTCGTATCAATGTTAGCAAGGGCATCCCGGAGCCTTTTTCTATATGAAATCAGAGATTCCTGTTGACCTCGACTCTTTGTTTGTTGTATTATTTCAACAATCAGAATAGCAGCATCCACAGTATAAAACGCCGCACTTGGCGATTCTTTTTGATATTTTTTCTCGTATACTTCGTTGAAATTATAGGCATCCTGATTGAACAGATCAACAATGAAAGATGCTACATAGATACCATCAGTATAATAACCAGGTGTCTTTTTTTCTTTTGGTTCATCTTCAAAAAACTCTTGAATGTTTGCGTAAGCATCGGGAGCAATTAACTGGTTTTTGATACCTGCATCCTTAATTTGCTTGACGAGTTTTATACCTTCATTGGATTGGGTTGCCAAAAGAATGAGACCAGCATCATCTGATTTCTTCTGCAAATCATTCACAATTCGTGCAATTTCTTGTTCTTGTTGTTCTTGTTTTGACGCATTACTCGTTATATTCATTAACTTCCATTTATATTTGACATCAACATTCATGTCTAGTGAAGTTTTTTCAAATATACCAGCAAGCTCCCTACCGTAAATTGTATCTAAATAAATGATACTAACAGTATTATCCTTTTGCAAAAGAAATTTTTTGGCATACTTTGCCAGAAACTTGGCTTGCACCTCATTGTTATAAAACGTTCTAAAGTACCACTCATTATCCAGTGTTATTCCCGTTTCAGATGATGTTGGAGTGATGGCAAGAATACCTTGCTTTTCATAAATTCTTGCGCCCTCAACGGAACAGTCGCTACGTCTGTGTCCAATAACAGCAACAGCATTACTTTGTGCGATTTCCTGTGCCCTTTCATATGCTATGTCAGGAACATTTTGATCATCCAAAAAATCAAAAACGATTTGTTGTTGTTGAGCATCCCTAACTCTTTCGTTGAAGTAATTAGCATATATCTCAAGAGCCTGTTTCATAGACTGGCCTTTTGCCGCATCCACACCTGACAAAGGACCTACAAACGCAATATGAATTGCATCATCATCGTTGTAGTAGTCAATTACTACCCACGCAAGGAAGGACGATATAACAATAGCCAATAGAAAAATAAAAGAAACAAGGAGTTTTGTTTTCATAATATGAGTACCATATTTCATTTGCCATTAAGTTAAGGGCAGACACATATGTCTGCCCCTACAAGACCACACGTATTATGTGATTTTCGGTGCTAACCTGTGTGTTCGCCCTTGTGAAACGCAAGATTCACCATTTAAAAGAGCCAAGGTGCTTCTTGTTTACGCCGAGTTTGATATGCGATAATATCATCGGCATGTTGTAAAGTGAGGCTAATGTCATCTAAGCCATTCAGTAAGCAATGTTTTCTAAAAGTCTCTATAGTGAATGTGAAATCAGCCAGTGAGGTTGTGACTATTTGTGTTTCCAAATTAATCGCGATAGTGTAACCAGGGGTTGCTTGTACGGCTTGGAATAATTTATCAACCGTATCTTCTTCCAAGACGATTGGTAAAATGCCATTTTTAAAACAGTTATTATAAAAAATATCGGCAAAACTCGGTGCGATGATCGCCCTAAAGCCATAGTCAAGCAATGCCCAGGGGGCATGTTCACGACTGGAACCACAGCCAAAATTTTGGCGAGCAAGTAAAATCTGCCCTCCCTGGTAGCGAGGTAGATTTAAGAAAAAGTCTTTATTTAAGGGGCGATTTGTGCAATCTTGCCCCGGTTCACCGTGATCTAAGTAACGCCATTCATCAAATAGGTTAGGTCCAAACCCGGTGCGATGAATAGATTTTAAAAACTGTTTGGGAATAATAGCATCCGTATCGACATTGGCACGATCTAAGGGTACGACTAAACCTGTTAAAGTGGTAAATGCTTGCATAATCAGTTATCGGTTATCAGTTGTAAGTTGTCAATTCGCTAATTTATGAATAACAAGAAATTCTATTTTTCAAAAAATAGTATTTCTAATTCCCCATTTTCAATTATTCATTCACTTTCACTCGCGCAAAGCGGCGTTTGCCTACTTGATAAACGTGAGTTGACATCGCAGGTATTTTAAGGGCACGATCATCAACTCGTTCACCATCTATTTTCACAGCACCCTGTTTAATCATTCGTATTGCATCCGACGTACTTGATGTCAGCCCTGCATTTTTCAGTAAATTAGCGATGGCTATCGTACCATTTTCTACTGTTAAAGTCACCTCTGCTATATCTTCTGGCATTTCGCCGCGCTTAAAACGCGCTATAAAATCTTGAGTTGCTCTGGTTGCAGCCGCCCGGCTGTGAAAACGTTCAACAATTTCTTCAGCAAATTCTATTTTAATATCACGCGGATTGGCACCTTCATCAACCGATTTTTGTAATGATACAATATCAGCAGGGCTTTTAAAGCTCAATAAGTCAATATAACGCCATAAGAGCCAGTCAGAAATAGACATGAGTTTACCAAACATATCATTAGGCGCATCATCAATCCCAATATAATTGCCTAAAGACTTAGACATTTTTTGTACGCCATCTAAACCTTCCAAAATGGGCATTGTCAAAACGACCTGGGGGGCTTGCCCAAAATGTTTTTGCAATTCACGCCCAACCAACAGGTTAAATTTTTGATCCGTTCCACCTAATTCAACATCTGCTTGTAATTCCACTGAATCATAGCCCTGTATTAAGGGATATAGAAATTCGTGAATGGCAATAGCTTGCCCCTTTTTATAACGTTTATGGAAATCATCACGTTCCAACATACGCGCCACGGTGTGTTGAGCCGCTAGTTTAATTAAGCCAACGGCATCCATTTTGTTCATCCATTCTGAATTAAAACAAATCTGGGTAATGTCTGGATCAAGGATTTTATAAATCTGTTCTTGATAGGTGCGGGCATTTTCTAAAACGGCTTCACGCGATAATGGTTTACGAGTGACATTTTTGCCGCTTGGATCACCAATCATTCCGGTAAAGTCACCAATTAAAAAGAAAATGGTATGCCCTAATTTTTGGAATTGGCGCAATTTATTCAAAAGCACCGTATGCCCTAAATGCAAATCTGGGGCTGTTGGATCAAAGCCTGCCTTAATCCGGAGTGGTTTACCCCTTTCCAATTTGGTACGTAATTCGTTTTCGAGCAATATTTCTTGACTGCCTTGTTTTATTTGATCTAAGGCTTCGGTTATTGTTATCATATATAATTTCTATGCTTAATTTAGTTTTTCAGTTTTTTTAAGCTTAACATATTTTATTGATATATAGATGTTCAAAAAATAATTTCACGAAGGAACGAAGTTTCATACGCATGAGGGCAATACTATAAACTACTAATTTGAAGGCTGCCTAATATTTCAATCAATTGTGATTGTTCTATAATTTCTAAAAAATAACTGACTCGAATATCACATTAAGCTGTTAGAAATACTATTTTTTGAAAAAATAGTATTTCTGGCGATATAGGTATATGGATATTTATAAAAAATTTTAGCAAAAATTCTTTTTTAGCAACTTACATTAAGGCTCCTAAATCACATGCAATCCAAAAAAAATGTGAATCCGCTTTTTAGACTAAAAAAAAACATAAATTGTGTCTTTAGCCAACCTTCTTCTTCAAACAGGATGGCTCGTTCATCTCATCGTTCAGTTAAACCCTTTAAAATTAAAGGGAATAATTTTAACGTTGAATATGGTTTACATTTAAAAGTACAGCCTACCACCTGGTTTAATTCTAAAATCGTACTGCTAATCACCTTGTTGACAACATTGCCGTTGCTATGGTGGTTAAATAATTCTAGTGCTTCAATATCATCTGTCTTTGACAGTTCCCTTTTGCATAAAACACCCATAACAGGTGTCATAATTTCAAATGTACCCACTTCAAGCACTACCAATCCAGGTATCAGTTTACCCGATATTACCACACCGTTACCTTCACATCTTCGTGTTTCAGTTCATGCTAAAGTGGAAACTTCATTCGCCATTGCAGTCAAAAAAATGGGTTTATCAGCTCATCAACTTTCCAAACTGAGCCAAATTTTTAAAGGAACAATTGATTTAGCCAATGATATAAAGTCAGGTGATCAACTGACAGTCATTTATGAACAGCATAAGTTTAAAGAAGGTGTGGAAGAACGCCTTATATTAGCAGCGGAAGTCGCCACTCAGGATCAGGTTTATCGTGCATTACGTTATACTGATTTAACGGGTTATACAGATTACTACACGCCAACGGGTAATAGTTTACACAAAATTTCCTTATTCCGCGCCCCCTTGGAAGACTTTACTCGAATCAGTTCTCCTTTTGGAAAACGTAGACATCCCATTTCAAGAAGAACCCATTTTCATACTGGTACTGATTATGCGGCGAAGTGGGGTACCCCAGTTTTTGCAGGTGGAGATGCAACCGTTCAATTTGTAGGGCGAAAAGGTGGCTATGGAAAAGTGGTTATTTTAGAACATAGCCATCGAGTAACGACTCTATATGCTCATTTAGCCAAATTTTTTACAGACATCAGTGTTGGAGACGAAGTTATCAAAGGGCAAATTATTGCTTATGTGGGGCAAAGTGGGCGGGCAACAGGTTCCCATTTGCATTATGAAATTAGAATGGATGGCGAACCTCAGAATCCAGAAGAAATAAAATTGCCGCTAACTACGTCCATTGCTAAAGAGGATAGGGCTTATTTTATGATAAAAACTCGACAATTAGTGGCACAATTAAACGACTTGAATCAAACAGCAACGTTAACCAGGGTAGTAGAAAAGATTCATGTCTCTCCCAAAATCGTCAAATCAACCTCTTCGGTATCCGTACTAAAGCAACATTTGATTCAATAGAAATCCGATTTTTCCAAAAATCGGATTTCTTATATACCAGTAACTGATAAAGAATAAAGAATAAAGAATAATGGCAAAATATATTGGATTAATGTCAGGCACCAGTGTGGATGCCATTGATGCAGTGCTAGTTGAATTTAACACCACCGGTATACAGGTACATGCCGTACACACTCATCCTTGGCTATCAACCTTGCGTGAAGCATTGCTCACGCTCACCCAACAGACGCGGGAACAAAGCACACTACATGACATAGCTACTCTTGATGTCAAACTAGGCGAATTATTTGCAGAAGCTTCTTTGGTTCTACTGAAAAAATCACAAATCCCGCGTGAACAAGTCTGTGCGATAGGGAGTCCTGGACAAACTTTATATCATCACCCCGAAGGCTCGCCCCCTTATACTTGGCAATTGGGCGATCCGAATGTGATTGCACAAATGACAGGCATTCCTACCGTAGCCGATTTTCGGCGACGGGATATGGCAGCCGGTGGACAAGGTGCGCCTTTAGCACCAGCCTTTCATAATGCCAGGATGCGTAGCCCCCACGAAAATAGGGTAGTACTCAATATTGGGGGTATTGCTAATATTACCGTACTCCCGGCAGATGAAAGTCAGCCGGTTATTGGATTTGACACAGGTCCTGGGAATGCATTACTAGATGCTTATGCTTTTCAGCAACAACATCTTAGTATAGATAAAAGTGGTGCATGGGCAGCGACGGGAGAAGTGCAACCATTATTATTGGAAGCCATGCTTGCTGATCCTTATTTTGCCAAGCCTGCTCCCAAAAGTACCGGGCGTGATTATTTTAACTTGGATTGGTTGGGCTACCATACTTTAGGTTTATCTTTAGCTCATGAAGATGTTCAAGCAACTTTATGCCAATTCACAATTATAAGTATTGCACAAGCTGTTTTACCTTATAATCCTCAACGCTTATTAGTCTGCGGAGGCGGTGTACATAATCCATTATTGATGGATGGATTAGCTAAACAGTTGCCCTCGTGTTTGGTTGAATCAACGACGGCGATTGGAATCGAGCCCGATTTCGTAGAAGCCATCAGTTTTGCCTGGTTAGCGCAACGCCGATTGGATAAGCAGCCTGGTAATTTGCCATCAGTAACGGGGGCGCGTCAGGCGGTGGTGTTGGGGAGTGTTTATATATAGTGAAAAATCCGATTTGTCAAAAAAATAGGATTTCTACTGATCAATTATCAAAAACAATGGAAAATCTTTTCAGCAATAAAGGGCAAGAAACAGGATTTGTTTTAGTCAATAAGGAATTAATCATTCTTGGAAATAGTATAGCGTTGCATCAATGGCTACCCAATACGCCGGTTGATTTAACTATGCAACCGCTTATCCAAATTTTTCCGATGCTAATTGGCTATGAAGAATTGTTAGACGAATTAATTTATGAACAACTGACGAAACCCATCCGGATTTCCCAGATTTATTATTGTACTGCTGATGAAAAAATAGGCTATTTTAACTTGCAAGTAGAAAACTGTCATTATGCCAAAGCTGTTTTGCTTGTCACCCTAACTGATGTCACCGAATCAAGTTTGTTGGAACAAACATTGCGCCAAGAACGAAATGAACTTCGCCTACAAATACGTGAGCGTGCCAAAGCTGAAGAGGCACTACGACAAACCGTTTTAGAATTGCGCAAAGCTAAAGAAGCAGCCGATGTCGCTAACCAGGCTAAAAGTGTCTTTCTGGCTAATATGAGTCATGAATTACGCACCCCCCTTAATGGCATATTAGGATATGCACAAATTTTTAAACGGGATAAAACGTTAACCCAGGATCAACAAAGCGGGATAGATATTATTCAACGCAGCGGCGATCACTTATTGAAACTGATTAATAATGTTTTAGACTTGTCGAAAGTTGAAGCCAATCGTGTGGTATTATCTCCAAATGAGTTTCACTTTGGTGCTTTCATTAAAGAAATTAATCAATTATTTGAAATCAGGGCTGAACAAAAAGACATTCTCTTTTGTTATCAAGCACTTACACCGCTACCAACGCTTATTTATGCTGATGAAACACGATTACGACAAATTCTGATTAATTTATTAGGGAACGCCATTAAATTTACCGAAAATGGTCAAGTGACATTTACTCTGAGTGGTGCCCCAAATCTAAATTATAATCAACACAATCATTTAAAAACAGATTTAGGAAGCAAAACTAAATCTTGGAAAATACGTTTTCAAGTGAAAGATAGTGGCATGGGGATTGCCCCTGATGACTTGCCTCAAATATTTTTACCCTTCCAGCAGGTGGGTGAACAAAGTTATCAAGCACAAGGCACTGGACTCGGTTTGCCTATTAGTAAAAAATTGGTTGAAATGATGGGGGGAGAATTGCATGTTAATAGTACTTTAAGAGAGGGTACGAGATTTTGGATGGAACTTGATTTGCCTGAAGTCTTATCAGAGGCTGCCTTTTTACCTATTGAGAAACCGGTTATTGTAGGTATTAAAGGAGAATCTTCCAAAAAAATTTTGGTGGTTGATGATCAAAAAGAAAATTGCTCCGTTTTGATTCATTTTTTAACATCCTTAGCTTTTGAAGTCATGGAAGCGAACAACGCTCATGAATGTATAGAAAAAGCCCAATCATTTCAGCCGGATGCTATTTTGATGGACTTGATTATGCCGCAAGCGGATGGTTTTGAAACGACTCAACTCATACGCCAATTACCAGCACTGAAGGAGGTTGTTATCATTGCGACTTCAGCCACTGCTTTTGAAGATTATCAAGAAAAAAGTTTGGCTGTTGGTTGTAACGATTTTATTATTAAACCAATAAACTTTGATGAACTGCTAGAAAAGCTAGGTAAACATTTAAAATTAGAATGGGTGTACGATTACTCTGCGTCGGAAAACCAGTTTACATTAGAAGGACAAGTAATAGTGGGACCTCCCCCAAAAGTGGCTAAAATTCTCTATACTCTAGCTATGCAAGGCGATGTGGCAGGTATTTTGGAGCAGGGGGTACGATTAGAAAAAACAGATGAAAAATTGAAGCCTTTTGCTAAAAAATTACTATGGTTAGCGAATGAATTTGAAATACTACAATTACAGGAATTAATTAAGCCTTATTTATAGTATGGGAATTTTGAAAAACAGAATCCGAGGAAATAGTTTTCCTCAAATTAAAAAAATGGTATTTCTAAGCCGCATGGAACGATAAACAGGTATTGTGTGTCACCGTCCAGATTAAACATTAGGCTCAACGCCTAGTGCCCTTAATTGAGCGAGTAATTGCTCTGCTCGCTGTTTTTCATGGTCCGCTCGCCGCTTTTCTTGCTCGGCTTTTTCAGCATTTGTGGGTATCCATTTTCCATCAGAGCCATACCAGCGCAACCATTTTCGCTCAACTTCTTGGTAAGGACCATTCCAAAATCCTAAACCCAGATTAATCTCTAAAAACCACAAGCGTTCTTCTTTCAACTCTATCTTGCGGTAACGTCTTCCCCCTAATTGAAAGGCATGAAATTTATTCAAATCTCTATCGAATACCACATAATAAGGCACTCGCAGGATTTTTTCATACACCTGCCATTTAGTCGGAGGACCTAAGTCTTCTTCTTTCGGGGACGAAATAATACCCAAGTCCTCTTTCTCAGTCCCTTCCGACAGGAGTTCAACGACCATAAATGGCTTCGCGGGTTCATCCCAAACAACATAGCTATAACGCAGATCATGGTTTTTATGAAGCGGGGGTGCACCAAGCACTACAAACCAATCTGGACGCTTGTACCATTGGGGGTGAGACTCGTCATAGTATAAATTTAAATCAGAAGCCACATAAAATTGTTCTTCTATAGGATAGGGACGAAAAGTTTCACGTAATAATTCAGGTTGATGATGATGAAAATCGTCTGGCAAACCAGGTTCCTCCGGGTCTTCACTTGGTAATTCGTACATTGTTGGCAATCTCTTTTTAGGCGCACGTGAAACAACCGTGTTAGAGATTTCATAACAACTTCTTTCTAATGCTTGATAAGTTATCATCTGATTAGGCTCTTCTTGCAATTCAAAACAACATTCAAGCTTACCTTACGGGCAAGCACAAGGAATTGTCCTTATAAAATAGATTGTTCTTGAATTCCACAATGGGACACTCCCTAATGGGAATACGCCCTTTTATATTTCTGAACAGTCAAGCACAATAATTTCAACCCGCCGGTCAATGGTATCGATCACATCGTTAGTATTAGTAGCCATCAAATTGTCATTAGAACCTTTACCAAGGACTTTTGAGCTTTGTATGAGTGCAGGGAAATGAGTTCCCATTAATGTTTGAACTTTTTCAGCACGTAATAAGGATAACGCTTGTTTTTTCTTTTCTTCAGTCTGAGTACTGTGACCCACAATTTGAGTACAAACTTGATTGTTTTCCAAATAAAGGGCTATTTGACGCAACCAAAATGAATATTCTTTTTTTAATTCTGTGTCATTAATAAATTCGTTTGAGTTAACCGAAAACAAAAATTTTAAATTCAATTTGTTATTTTTCTGAATACTGGCTTCCAGTAACTGAGCAAAAGCTTTTTCAGCAGCGGCTTGCTGTTTCAACTTCAGATGAGTTTGATATAAACCAGCATAAGTTCTCACTAACTGTGCATCGGGACGTATCGCCGCGAGTTTGAATAAAGCCATGGCTTTTTCGTCTCCATGATTTTCATGTAGGTTTTCTGCTTTTGCAAGTAATACGTTGGTATTTAATGAATCGTAGTACTCCTTATCGATTAATTCATTGTCTGGTGTTTCTACACTTTCATCGACCGGCTTTTCCACACTGAGTATCAAGGGTGCTTTATCTTTCTGATGGATGGGGCTATCTTGATATGTTGGTGGAAGTGGTATGTCAACCTCAGAATCAATTACTGGTGGTTGGCTTGATTTGGGAGAAACGCATGAAATGATGGAAGTAAGACTTAACATCAATGCGGTCCATTTAATGAGTTGGTTAATATGGTACATTTTTAAAAGCCCTTTGGTTTATAAAAAGTGATTGTTGAGTTTTAGACCTGACAGGTTTTAAAAACCTGTCAGGTTTGTTGTTAAAATTAACGACACTGAGTTCGTAAAAAACTCATTTGCGCTGGTGTTAAAGCTTTAACTCCCATTGATAATTGTTTGAAAAGATTGGAACAATTGCACCCTTCGCAAATACTGGGTGGTGTAGAAGTTTTAGGTTTAGGTTTAGGTTTAGGTTTAGGTTTAGGTTTAGGTTTAGGTGACTTTTTGACCGTAGCAGTTTGTGTTGATTTCTTTTTTTTCGGTGCATTCTTCGCATTTTTTAAGCGCCGTCTTAATTGCGCTAAAGCAGGTGATTTTGAATTAACTTTTTTTAGGCTTGCTAGATAGATTTTTGCTTTACCTAATTGGTTTCTTCGTAGGGCAGATTTTGCCCAGGCAACATAACGTTTTTCTATATTTCTTTTTCCAGCTTTAGCTTCACGATTACCTGGTGCCTTCCTTAGAACTTTGTTATAACAAGCCAACGCGGTACCCTGTTTGCCTGTAGTAAGACGATTTGCATCAAAATGCTTTTTACATTTTCGCAATAATCCAGCCACTTTTGTGGGTTCTTTTGACTTTTTGACAGAAGAGGGTGGCAATGAAACGGAATCACTGTACCAAGGTTTTGCAATGGGTTGCGATGGTGTATCCTCTGTTACCATAATGATTTGTTTCAATTTTGTTATGGTAACAGGATGAATATTGACTTTTTCTTCTTCGAGAGCCATTATTGCTAAGGTTTCATCCAGGTAATATCTCACTAAATTTCTTTGGATCTGAGGCATTTCAAGCACTTCTGCCTGTAACACAGGATCGCTAGTCAGTTGACTGAGCCTTTTTTTAATTTTTTTATCATCACGACCACTCAGATCGGCAATGATGTCTTCAAGTTGTTTACGAAGTGCTAAACTTTGTTTAAAATGATCACGTTGCTCTGAGGGTGCTTGCAGTATTTTTTGCCAATCTAATAGCACCAACTCTGCTCGTTCATAGTTTTTTTCAACTAAAGCCAGTTCAATTTCGTCGGCATACATTTCTGGTAAATTGGAATCGGTAGGTAAAGAGTGTTCAATACCGACATATTCAATTTTTTTCCGAGCATCAGCCATACAGTGTGTCCTTTCCAATAACGGTGCCAAAGTTTGGTCTAGGCATTCAAAATATAATTGAGTTAATTCAGCTAGGCGCTGTTTTTTCTTATTTTCAATTTCAATAGATTTATCCGACAATTCCTTTGAATTTGGATATTTATCTTTGAGTGTATCCAGCAATAAAAATGCCGCTTTGAAATTATCAGCTTTAGATGCATTATCAATTTTTTGATAATAATAGGTTATTAAAGCACGATAAACCTCATTATCTTTTAAAATATTGGCTAAAATGATGTCGTCATAAGTCTCTGATAGTATTGAAAGGGGATGATCAACCTGTTGAAGATAAAAATGAACCAGTGCTTTTTTGACTTGTTCGCCCTCAAGAATTTTTTGTGCCGTTTCAGTCTTGGAACGTTCTAGGGTTTCAATAGCCGTTTCATCACCTTGTAAGATGGCGGTTTGAATTTGCTGATAGTCTTGCCATTGTGCAAATTGTTCCACAGCAAATATAATACCGATTGTCATGCTTGATAAAATCAATACAAAGATACCCATTAAAAATAATGGCCATTTTTGGGTCAGTTTCATACTGCTATCCTCTGTCTTTTTTTGTGACCTGGTTTGAATTGGTATTCCTACCTTTTTTTTAGTTTGTCCTAAGAATTGGGTATATAGTCCAGCATTTTTCTTAGCACGCATTTTAGCATAGTTATGTATCCATGCATTTTTTTTTGCAATAAACCAAGTGTAAGTATAAGGCGAAATCACTTTAAAACTTGCGTGATATGCCGCTCGTTTTTTAGGTTCCTTGAGTACGTCATAAGCTTGATTAATTTCTTTAAAGCGCTCAAGTGCATCAGGCTCTTGACTTACATCGGGGTGATATTTATGGGCGAGTCGATGAAAAGCTTGTTTAATTTCTTTCAAACTTGCGTTTGATTCAACTTCCATAATTTTATAGTAATCTTTATATTTCATCCAGTCATTTTATCCTTAAAAAGTTAATAGTGAGTTTTAAGTTATTGAATTTGAATTTAGGATTATTTAGGGTAATTATGAATTATAATACAATTTTCATTGATAATAGACATTAGACATTATACAATTGTGAATGAATAACGAACAATACTTGAACTCAGAAAATGATTTTCACGATTTTGAAGTCTGTTCAGTATATACCTGTTAAATTTAAGAAGTTGATTTTATTGATTTTACAAAATATAAATTTTAACTAAATCAATGGCAAACGGCTTTGCGTCAGATTTTCGATGGTTTTTTAAAAAGAGGTAAATAAATGGAAACAGAAAAAATTAAAAATGAGGCTTATCAACAAATGGGATCATTAAACCATAGTATTGCCCAAGCACGACTCACTTCTTTATTATCCAATGACGAGCGGTTCACACCAGCCATCGAATTGGGTTTAGATATAAGCCAACTTGACTTGAGCCAATTTGCTATTAAGGCTAAAGACGAACTCAAACCTGATCTTTGTTGTTATCCTAACAGTGTGGGATTGGTATCTGATGACGTGCTAAAAATGTCAGACATGCCATTGCTAGTGGTTGAAATACTTTCCCCTAAACAAACTATTGATGATATTTTATCTAAGTTCAAAGCCTACTTTGCCCTTGGTATTAAATCATGCTGGTTGGTTATGCCAGCTATCAAATCAATAGCTGTCTATTTGCAGTTTGAAAATTTCAAAACTTTTGGTACTAATGACACTGAACTGGTTGATGATGTTTTAGATATTCGTTTACCGCTTAAAAAGATTTTTAGATAGTTTCAATAATTGGGAATTGGGAATTGGGAATTGGGAATTGGGAATTGGGATAGGTATAATAATGCTAAAATTATATTTAATGCTTTTATTAGTAATGTGGCATCCAATTGTGTATGCTGCGACGGTAGGAAAACCAGCCCCCATTTTTAGCTTACCCAATACAACAGAAGATAATCTTAGTTGGAAAGGTAAATTTTTTATTAACAAAAACTCATAAAATTTAACAAAAATAAGTCTCATCTTTATCGATTCGAGGTTCTGTTTTTCGTAGAAAAACAGAAACCTCGAAAGTTAACAAAAATCTTTTCGGGACAAATTCTATTTTTTGAGTATAATGTCGTACAGCTAGAGTCAACTTAGCTAGTGTTCAAGTGGCAGGTATTTGGTTCTTACTTCAAATGTGAGACTAGTAAAACCTGAAACTGGCAATCCTTAAAATTGGCGAGAACCAAGTCAACTTGGGTTGTTATCCGCGATCTTTGAATCATATCAAAGGTCTTTGGGAGATTCCCCCACCCTTATGGGTGCTATTGTTAATGTTTGTTAATTTTAGTTAACATAAATGAATCGGCTATTGATAATGGTTTTCCAGTAGTGCAGTCAAAATTTATCAACTATATACAAGCTGCTTTAAAAGAATCACTCGCTGGTAAACCTATTCATCACCAGGAAACACAATCTTATGGTTGTTTGATAAAATATGCTTATTAAAGTCTTAATTCAAATAATTGAAAAAATTCTAAACCGACAGATGAAACTGATAACTGATGAAAGCGCGTATCAAATGGGTAGAAAATGCATGCCTTATTGGGGAAGCAGATAGTGGGCATGGGGTAGTAATAGACGGTGCGCCTGAAATAGGGGGGCGTAATTTAGGTGTTCGCCCCATGGAAATGCTATTAATGGGGCTAGGTGGTTGTAGTGCTATGGATGTTTTGAGTATCCTGAAAAAAAAGCGGCTGCAAGTGACTAATTGCGTTATAGAAATTGAAGCAGAACGTAGTGATAATTATCCCAAGGTTTTTACTAAAATTTTTATACACTTTATAATTAAAGGTTGCAATTTAAAGGATGCGCATGTTAAACAGGCGGTTGATTTATCTTTGGAAAAATATTGTTCCGTTTCCGCTATGTTAGGTAAAACGGCTCAAATCACTCATGATTATGAAATTATTGAAGAAAATGGGTAGGTTTGAAAAAACCTGATACTTGGTAAAAATACTATTTTTTCCAAAAAATCCGATTTTTAAAAAAATCGGATTTCTTATAACGTTCAGAAAATTTTAAAATAGCTTAATAATCATCATCTTATAAAATTAATTCAAAAAAATTAAATTTTTACTTGACAATTTTTGAAAAAGTCTTTACAATGTCTAAGAATAAAATTTATTGTTTTGGCTATGTAGCTCAGCTGGTCTAGAGCGCGGCACTCATAACGCTGAGGTCGGTGGTTCAAGTCCACCCATAGCCACCATCTCCCTCCGTTGAGTAGCGGCTGCTAGATTACTTGTCGCTACATTTTTTTCCAAGTCTGCCAACATTCTAAATTACTAAAAAATTTCTTCAATGTGGATTCGTATATCCAGTTGCTTGTCAAAAATTTCCCCGGTATTAAAGCGCTGTGCTTTCTCAGGAGATGTATAAACAATCACTGCCCCTGCTATTGGAACAACCAACCAACAAGATTTTATGACACCGGCAAAATACATAAAAAAGCGATCCAATATTTCTTCTATCGTCTGAGTTTGAGAAAGTATTTCAATCGCTAAAACCGGCATGTCTGTTATTTCTTCGCTATCGGCTAATGATAGATCAACTTCATGTTTTGGGTATACGCAAATGTCAGGCATATAATTTTTGCCATCAATCCTTAAAGTTAACTCAGAAAAAATGGTAAAAGGCTCAAGTTTGAGCAACGCACCGATTAGTTTAGCTTTAGTATAAGAATAATGGTAGGAAGGTGACATTTATAAAATTTCCGTGGTGTTGGGTAAAAATCGTATTTTTCACTCCCGTTCAAAGGCAATCCCTATCACATAAAACCTCAGCCACCGTATAGAATGAACCAAAAACCACTATTCTATCACCATCGGGTGCATGGGTAAGCAAATATTGATAAGCCTTTATTATAGAAGCATGAAAAATAATATTATCAGTGATACCAATTGTTTTCAAGTGATTAAATAGGCAAACTGGGGTAGCACTACGTGTCGTTTTTAAGGGGGCAATATGCCAAAAATCAATGCTATCGAGCATCACCTTTAAAACAGCGGCAATATCCTTATCATTAAGCATCCCAACGATAGCATGAGTATATCCCTGACAGGGGTGTTGATGAAGTAAATCGTTTAAGACTTTGGCACCTAAAGGATTATGTGCAACCTCCAATATACAAGTCACGCGCCCTGGTAATACTTGAAAACGACCGGGTAAATTAATATTCACTAGCCCTTGGTGTATCGCCGATTCGGGTATGAAAAAATTTTTTAATACCGAATGGAATAACGCCAATACCATTAATACCCCCGCCGCATTTTGCAATTGAAAATCACCGGGCAAATTAGGTAAAGGTAATTCACAAAGTTTTTTAAAAAAACTCGGTTTTTCAATTTCAACAAGTTGCCAAATCCAAGTGTTATCATTATTATTATGATAAGTAAAATCACGATTTAAATAATATAATGGTACTTCCAACTGCGCAGCGTGTTTAATCAAACTTTGCGGTGGATGAATATCAGAGCAAACTGCAGGGCGTTGTGCTCGAAATATCCCGGCTTTTTCAAAGCCAATGCTTTCCCTATCATGCCCTAACCAATCAGTATGATCGATATCTATTGCCGTCACGAGGGCAATATCGGGCTCAAAAATATTCACGGCATCCAATCGCCCTCCTAAGCCGACTTCAAGTATTGCTAAATCAACTTCATGGTGCTGAAATATTAACATAGCCGCCAAAGTACCAAATTCAAAAAATGTCAGAGCAATCTCATCACGAACTTCTTCAATTAATTCAAAGGCTTGACAAATTTGTGCCTCACTCGCTTCAACACCGCCAATACAAATACGTTCATTATAACGTAATAAATGAGGGGAGGTATAACGCCCGATATGATAACCGGCGGCGGATAATATAGCATCAAGTAGGGCAACACTGGAACCTTTACCATTTGTTCCCGCGACGCTGATAATAGGAAAAGGGGGCGATAATAAATTGAGACGTTGGGCAACGGTGCTAACACGATTAAGCCCTAATACTATTGCATGGGGATGTAGCGAGGTTTGCCAATTGAGCCATTGTTCAAGAGTGGTGAATTGCATTAACTTTCCTAAAAATATGATTTCTTCAAGAAAATAGTCAGTAAAAATCCGATTTTTCAAAAAAATCGGATTTCTTTTCCTAAATCCGTTGTACTTTCTTAGGGCGAATTTGACAAGAATCTAATTCCGGCGGCAAATTATCACCGGTTATTTCTTTTAATGTTTGACAAATAGATTGCATTTTCTTATCTATCTTATGAATATCGTCAAGCATATTATTAATAGCATATTGTGTCGGATCAATATCAGATATATCGTGGGGATGCCCATAAGCATCAAAAATCTTTTGCGATAGGGCTTGTTTATGACGTTCTTTATAATCGGCATCCACTTTGATAACTCGCCCGGGAATACCAACTACCGTTGCACCATCGTCTACAGGTTTAACCACGACGGCATTTGAACCAATACGAACGCCATTTCCGATGGTAATGGGTCCCAATACTTTAGCCCCAGCTCCCACAATGACATCATTACCCAGGGTAGGATGACGTTTACCTTTTTGCCAGGAAGTACCCCCTAAGGTGACACCATGATAAAGGGTACAATCATTACCAATGCATGAAGTTTCACCAATGACAATACCCATACCGTGATCAATAAAAAAACGACGACCAATAGTAGCTCCTGGATGGATTTCTATGCCGGTCAACCAACGCGCCAAAGTAGATAAGGTACGGGCTAACCAAAACCAATTAGCTTGCCATAAACGATGATAAAGGCGGTGCCATAAGATGGCATGTAATCCGGGATAATTCGTTAAAATTTCAAAAGTAGTACGCGCTGCCGGATCGCGCTCAAACACGCAAGCAATATCTTCTTTTAAACGTTCAAACATGGTTATCAGTTGTCAGTGATTTCTATGATTTTAGCAACATAAATATTTGGTTGATATAATAATTGAGATTTTAGAAATTCGATTTTTGGAAAAAATATAATTTCTGTATTTGTATTATAGTGATAGTGTGATTAAATAAACTTTGATACAATAAAAAATAAAATTGACTTAAACCAACTGATTGTTAGTATTAATGGAGGTGTTAAAATGGCACATATCGTCATATTGGGGGCAGGGCTTGGAGGTATGCCGGCTGCTTATGAAATGAGGAATGAAGTGGGGAAACAGCATGAGGTGACAGTTATCAACGCCTCAGAATATTTTCAATTTGTTCCCTCCAATCCGTGGGTAGGTGTTGGTTGGCGCAAACATGAAGACATTACTATTCCCATCGAGCCAGCACTCAAAAGCAATAAAATTAATTTTATCGCTCAGGCAGTTACCCAAATTGAACCCAATAAAAATCGCTTAACGTTAGCGAATGGGGAAACGGTTGGATACGATTACCTTATTATTGCCACGGGACCCAAATTAGCTTTTGAAGAGGTTGAAGGTTTAGGACCAGCAGGTTTTACACATTCGATTTGTACCCTGGCTCATGCCGAAAAGGCGTATGGAGGATATCAAGAATTGCTGGATAATCCAGGTCCTGTCGTTATGGGAGCCGCTCAGGGAGCCAGTTGTTTTGGTCCCGCTTATGAGTATTCCATGATTGTTGAAACGGCTTTGCGTCAGGCAAAACGTCGTGATAAAGTACCAATGACTTATATTACGAGTGAACCTTATATCGGTCATTTGGGATTAGGAGGGGTAGGCGATTCTAAGGGCATGATGGAATCGGCAATGCGTCAACGCCATATCAAGTGGATTACCAATGCAAAAGTCATCAAAGTTGAAAATGGCAAAATGTTTGTCGATGAACACAACAACGAAGCTGAAGTCATCAAACAACATGAGGTGCCTTTTAACTATTCCATGATGCTACCGGCATTTAAGGGCGTTGATGCCGTTGCCAATGTGACAGAATTATGTAATCCGCGCGGATTTGTAAAAGTTGACGAATATCAACGTAACCCCACTCACAAGAACATTTATGCAGCAGGAGTATGTATTGCTATTCCACCTGTAGAGGCAACGCCGGTTCCCACGGGTACCCCAAAAACAGGTTATATGATCGAATCGATGGTAACTGCCATTGTGCATAACATTGCTAATGAAGTTAATGGCAAAGAACCGACTGAAAAAGGCACTTGGAATGCGATCTGTTTAGCAGATTTTGGGGATACAGGTGCCGCATTTGTAGCGATGCCACAGATTCCACCGCGCAACCTGACTTGGTTTAAAACCGGTAAATGGGTACACGCAGCAAAAATCGCTTTTGAAAAATATTTTCTGGGTAAAATGAAAAAAGGTTCATCGGAACCAATGTTTGAGAAGTATATTCTCAAATTGCTGGGAATTGAACGGTTGAAATAGGTATTTGTTTTTGAAAATAAGGGTATTTCTGCCCCTTTGAAAATGCTTAGGAATGAAAATTTAATAAAACCTCGAAAACTAAACCTGCGAGGTTTTTTAAACCTGGCAGGTTTGGCTTGAAAAATTTGCAAGTTATTAAAGTTTTATTTCTAATGGCACTTTTATGGTTGTGAATAGTTACCTTATTTCCATAATCCGTTGTACTTTGTTAACTGCCAAGCCAACAGTACCCCAATACTATTAGCGACTATATCCATCCAATCAGCATGCCGTATTCCACTCAATCCTTGCAAAATTTCCAGCACCCCTCCTAACAATAAAAATCCGATCATATACCAAAAACGCTGCCGGGGCATATGATAAACCAGGGCAAACCATCCCATTAACACAAAATAAGCAATAAGATGTCCAATTTTATCCCCATAATCTATGGTTTGCATCATCAAAGGAGGTGACGGTATTAAAGATAATACTATCACTGCTATCACCAGCAACCAACCTATACCCACCCACAATTTTTTTAAACCTAAACGGGATGAAAAATCAATTTTCATATTTTACACCACCCATAATAACAACGCTATTCCCAATCCAACACGATAAATCACAAATGGCAACATGCCAATACGATCCAATAAACTAATAAAAACACGGATACACAAATAAGCACTCAGTGCCGAAAAAACAACCCCCAATCCCAAAGCGTACCAATTAACAGGTACATTCTGACTCATTAACTTCAAAGTTTCACTCATACCCGCCAAAATAATCACCGGTATCGCCAACAAAAATGAAAATCGCGCCGCCGCTTTACGATTAAGCCCCACTAATAATGCCGCTGTCATCGTCACTCCAGAACGTGAAGCCCCAGGAATCAACGCCAATGCCTGAGCTAATCCTATCAACAAAATATCTTGCCAACTTAACGTCAACTCATCACGTTCCCGTTTCCCAATTACATCCGCCCACCACAATAATAAACCAAATACAATAGTCGCTGTCGCAATAATAAGAGGTGATCTCAAATAGCCCTCCAAACCTGCACCGACAATAGCTAAACCCATTAATCCCACCGGCACCGTTCCCACACCAACTCCCCAAACTAAGCGACTTTCCGGTGTTAACTCCCAAGTTTTCATTGACTTAAACCAACTCACTAATAATGGCTTTAAATCCGCACGAAAATACATTAACACCGCAACCAGCGAGCCAACATGCACCGCAACATCAAAAGCTAACCCCTGATCTTCCCACCCCGTTAATTGTGGAAATAAAATCAAATGCGCTGAACTAGAAATCGGTAAAAACTCTGTCAACCCTTGTATCACAGCCAAAATAATAATATGCCAAATATCCATTTTTTTATCCTTAATCTCATTAGTTTTTAAGTATACTGAACGCTGTTATAAAAGCTTGGTTTCTAAAAAGCTCAATTTATTCCCGTGCTAAGTATTAATTTTTAAATAATTTGTAAAAAATAATATACCAGTTAAGGGCAACCATCAAGGATTAACCCTATAATCATTACAGTTATATTTCACTTATTATCGAAGGCGACATTTTGGTATTTTTGACAGACTTTTAACGATGAAACATGCGCATTTTGAATAAAAAAAATTATCCTTAATAATCAAAGAGTTAATTAACATCTCCCGCCCTGGCGGATACCCTAATTTTGCCAAAAATTTACAGTCTAAAATTGTAAAAAAAGACTGTTTTATACAATTTTTCATTCAAAAGCTTCAAAAAGATAAGAAATATTTTTAAAAATAGCCATTTTTTGAATTTTTCACCCAATTTTAGTTAAAATAGTAAAAAAAATAAAATGATAAAAAACAATAACTTAGTTAACATCTCCCACTAGGCTTATAAAAAAGATTTTTGCTGATTTCATGAACGAGCCGCAAAGTCGAAAAAGGCTTCAAAAAAACATTTTTTGAACATATTAAAAATACCCTTTTGTCAAAAAAGGTTGATTGATCAATTTTTATTAAAAACATTTCACTATTTTCATAAAAATGATAAAATGCACTTTGTTTTGGAAAAACTATCAGGTTAATTCCACCTTAACTAACTCACTTATAAAGGTAAAATTGGAAATGATAAAAAAACAGCTCGCTGAAAATGGCGGGCAAACACAATATCTCAGCTTCTTATATCTAATAGGCTATGCCCTGGGTATTTTGATGACTGTGAATGTCTCTGCAGAGACAGATCCCAAAATTGAGATAGGCATATCCGAATATACACAAACCGGAGGTGCCTCTGATCTCAAGGCAACTATTGCAGCGTTCAATAAGAACAAAGCAAGCACAACTGATCACTCAAAACTCAAGGAACTTGAAGGTCCATTTTCCAGCGGACCAGAAGTCACCAAGGCTTGCCTCAGTTGTCACAATAAAGCCGGTAGCCAGTTCATAAAAAGTATTCATTGGACTTGGAAATACAAGCACCCAATCACTGGGCAAGAACTGGGCAAAGCAACCTTGATCAACAACTTCTGTACCAATGCCAAAGGTAACGAAGGTATGTGCGCCCAATGCCATGCAGGATACGGATGGAAAGATGATACATTCGATTTTACCAACGAAGAAAATATTGACTGTCTTGTCTGTCATGAATCCACCGGTACCTATTACAGAGTGCCCAATTCAAAGGGCAGTAAAGCCTGTTCAATCATGTTTGAAGGAAAAACGCCTATTCAATGGGCAAAAGTCGCACAAAGCGTACAAATGCCAGGGCGCAATAATTGTGGTACCTGTCATTTTTACGGGGGCGGCGGCGACAATGTGAAACACGGCGATCTTTCATCAGCACTTTTTAATCCATCCAAAGAAATTGATGTCCACATGGACAGTAAGGGATTAAATTTTGCCTGTATTACCTGCCATGTTGATAATGGTGAAGGACACCAATGGGCTGGAAGCCGTTACCAGATGCACGCTAAAGATGAAGAAGGGCAAGGAAAACCCGGCATACCTCGGCAACGCGCCACTTGTGAAAGTTGTCATAGCTCTCTACCGCATCCCAAAACGACGCTGAAAGGGATTAAACTCAATGGTCATACCGACAGAGTCGCCTGTGAAACTTGCCATATTCCCAAGATTGCCAAAGGCGGTGTTGCAACCGAGATTGACTGGGATTGGCGCACGATGGGTAAACTCAAAAACGGTGAAGGTTTCAAACTCAAAGAATATACCCAAGGCGATGGTCATCACCGCGCCACCTACAAATCAATCAAGGGAGATTTTGTTTATAATGAAAACTTCAATCCCCATTATGCTTGGTTTGATGGCGTGATGAACTACACAACAATTGACACCAAATTCGATCCGGCCAAAGCACCTATTGACATCAATAGCTTTACCGGCGATTTTAATGATCCAAAATCACGCATTTGGCCCTTCAAACGTATGCACACGACTCAGCCCTATGATAAAGGTAACAACACCCTAGTCTATATGCACCTATGGGGTGAAGATGATAACTCACTATGGGGTAATTATGACTTTGGAAATGCCATCAAAGTCGGCATGGAAAAAAATGGCATCCCTTACAGTGGAGAATATGGTTTTATCGAAACCTACTCCTATTGGCCTATTAACCACATGGTTTCACCAAAAGAAGATGCGCTCGCCTGTTCAGAATGTCATGCGCGTGGTGAAACCGGACGCTTGAATGAACTCAGAGGATTCTATATGCCAGGTCGTGATTATTTCAAATGGCTCGACATCATTGGTTATCTGACCATTCTCGGCGTATTTCTGATCATCTTTTTGCATATTGTTATGCGTATATTATGCTATAAAAGAATTAGCAAATCCTGTCATATTGGAGGTGAAAAATAATGGAAATGGAAACTGAAAAAAACGCCGTTGTAATTTATACACGCTATGAGCGATTTTGGCATTGGTCACAAGCGGCTCTGATATTTATTCTCGCCTTTAGTGGCTTCGTGATACATGGCACATTTAATGTGGTTGATTTTGAAACAGCAGTTACTGTCCATACTTACAGTGCCCTCCTGTTGCTACTGTTATGGTTGTTCACAACCTTCTGGAATTTCACCACAGGTAACTGGAAACAGTTTCTGCCAAGAATTCAGGGCTTGCCCGCCGTTATCCGCTATTATGCATGGGATATGCTATTTGGCAAACCGCATCCACATACCAAAAGCATGAAACGTAAACAAAATGCCTTACAAGGGCTGGCTTATCTTACCTTCATGGTCATTATTGGTCCTGCCCTCTGGATTAGTGGCATTATCTATTTGACGTATGATTTATGGAACGTGATGGAAGGCTCGCAAAGTCTATTTCAAGCCGTCACATTTTTCCATACAGCTGCAGCCTTTATGATGATGGCTTTTGCCTTTATCCATATCTACATGACCACAACGGGCAAAACGCCTTTCCATTACATCAAGACGATGATCACAGGTGTAGAAAGCATCGAACTGACTCAAGCTGAAAAAGCTTACTTTTCAGAACAGCACCCTAAAATATTACGTGATCATGATTGATTGACATTTCTGCCTAACGACTAAGGTTAGAAATCTGATTTTTCCAAAAAATCGGATTTCTAACCTTCCCAATCTCGGCAATCTCAATTGCTTCTCCAAACTCACCTAGAAGAATATTCTAATATAAAAATATAGTAATATTAGAATATTAGAATATACAAGTTATTGAAACCAATCACAAATATTATACTAATAATAGACTTTTGCATTATAATCTATAAGAATTAAAAAAACAAGTCATAATTTTATTTATTATTTCAAAATCATAATAAATTGAACAAGTTATATTTAAAATTTTAATAAAAAAGTCTAAAATTCGTACTCTTTTTATTAAAAAAATTTCATTATTTTCAGAAATGTGATAAGATGTGCTTCATTTTGATTTTTTTGAAGCAAACTGACTTATTAAAAAAGGTGAATAGACAACCTCAACTTTATCTTTTAGCAAGCGGGTTATTTAACCAACCAACACCTGCTCGCATAAATGATTTGTGTCGCCTACTCAATGATCTATTGCAGACGACACCCAAAAATGCGCCGATGCTTCCAATATTAAAGGCATTAAAACCACAACTGAACTATAACAAGGTTCTGAAAACGGAATATAGTCGATTATTTATATTAGCTTTTCCTAATGAACCTGTACAACCGTTTGCTTCATATTGGCTGGAATCTGATCACAGCTTGATGGGAAATTCTACTTTAGAAATTAAAAAGATGATGGCGGAACATGGCATAGAAGTCGCTGAAAACTCAGGTTTGCTGCCAGACCATATCGTCTCAGAACTAGAATTTATAGCCTATCTTGCCAGTCAAGATGATGAAAAAGCACGGCAAACACAACGGCAACTATTGGAACAACATTGCGCTCGCTGGATGCCACAATTTATAGAAGCTCTTAACAAATCGAACCCAATGCCCTATTACCAATTAGCTGCCGATTTTCTTAAACAACTTATGGTATAAACCTGTCAAAAAGCTTCTACTTAAACCTTAAATAAGGAGTATTAATATATAATGAGTACCCATGACCACTTTGATCCCTCTCGTCGCGCCTTCTTAGGTGCAACGGCAGGAGGGACCGCACTGACTATCGCAGGATTGCCTAGCCAAGCCCTCGCGAGAATCAATGCGCCACATGAATCCGAAAAATTAAAAGAAACCACAGAAGTCTTTGGTTTCTGCGATATGTGCTACTGGCGTTGCGGTTTAAAAATTCGCTCTCGTGATGGACGAGCCGTTAAAATTGATGGCAACTCAGAACATCCAAACAACTGGGGGGTCGTATGTGCTAAAGGCAACTCAGGCTTAATGGTCGCTTATGCCCCTAACCGGCTCAAATATCCCATGAAGCGCGTGGGTGAAAGGGGTGCTGGTCAATGGGAACGTATTACCTGGGACGAAGCATTAGATACTGTTGCCCAAGAACTCAAAAAAGTCAAAGAAAAACACGGCCCTCAAGCACTATCTATGATTGGGCATGGTACATGGGAAAAACCTTACCATCGCCTCGCTCATGCTTTCGGTACCCCCAATACAACCAGCCCCGTTTTTGGACTCTGTTGTGGACCCCGTGGCTTATCTAATATGATAATAATAGGGCGCAATCTGACAGGCAACGAAACCATAGATTTGGAAAATTGTAAATACTTCCTGATGATGGGACGTAATATCACCGAATCATTGCATAATGGCGAAACCCTGGGCTGGGTAAATGGCGTTGCCAACGGTGCCAAAGTGGTTTATTTTGATCCGCGCTATACGATTACGGCTTCTAAGGCTGATGAATATTATGCCATTCGTCCACTAACCGATCATGCTTTTTTGCTAGCTATGATCCATGTTGTGATCAACGAAGAATTATATGACAAAAAATTCGTAACAGAATATGTCGATGGCCTTGATGAACTCAAACAACGGGTGCAGAAGTACACCCCCGAATGGGCAGAACCCATCACAGAAGTACCCGCCAAAGATATTCGCCGACTTGCAAGAGAAATGGCTGCCAAAGCTCCATCAGTCTTCGTTTATGCACCGCGCAGGATGACCCGAACTTCTAATGACTTCGGTATGGGGATGTCAATCACCATTCTGAATACCCTGTTTGGTGTTTGGGGCCATAAAGGAGGCGTTTTCACACCTCAAAAGTACAGCGTACCCGAAATAGATTTGCCTGAATTTAAACATGCCCATCTTGCTCGTCGGGCAGAAGATGGTGGTGATTTTGATTACTCAGATATGATGGACTTGCCACCTGAATATGATAGTAATCATATTGCTGACAAACATGGTACAATCTATCGAGCTGATGGCGCTGGCGTACCCACACGTTGGCCGGTTGCCAATGCAAAGTATGGCTTAACTAACGAAATGTGGCGTGCGATAGCTGAACAAAAACCTTATCCGATTCGGGCATTGATAACAGCCGGTGGTAATGGTTTTCTGAACAGCACGAATTACGATATCATTCGTAAAGCCCTTGAAACGGTTGATTTTTATGTCGCTGCTGATGTGAGTCCTAACGAGATGAACATGTATGCCGATATTCTCTTGCCCGAAGCGAGCTACCTTGAACGCTATGATGATTTACAAGTTGGTGGCGCCCGGGAAGCTTATGTCGCAGTGCGGATGCCCGCTATGAAACCACTGCATGACACTCGTGATGCATGGACAATCTGTAAGCAACTCGCAGACCGCATGGACTTGGGTGCTTATTTTCCGCATGACTCCATTAAAGAGTTATTGGAAGATCGAATGAAAAAAGCAGGCTCATCCCTAGCCGAAATTGAAAAAGTAGGAATTCTCAAAATCCCCGCTGATCCGGCAAAGAATTTTCCACTTGAGCATGGTGGGAAGTTGCAAATTAAAACACCTAGCGGCAGTACCAAAGCTGAACTCATTCCTGGCATGCTCAAAATGATGGGATACGATAAAGCCTTGGATTACGTGGAACAAGTACGTCCCAATGAAGACGAATTTCACATGACATTTGGGCGCATCGGCTTCCATACGCACGCCCGTACTCAGGATAATATCTGGACAGCTGATTTTATGCGGGAAAACGTGTTATGGATTCATCCAGAACCGGCGGCTAAACGGGGAATTAAAGAAGGTGATCTCGTTAAAGTCAGTGATCGTAACGACCGTTCTGGAGAAATCAAAGCAAAAGTCACGGCGCGGATTCGCAAAGACAGTATTTTCATGGTCCATGGTTTTGGCCACTGGGATAAACGCATGACCACAGCTTATGGCATGGGTGTAGCAGACTCAGATTTGGCTTCTTATGCAGTAGATCCCCATATCGGTACTATGAGCATGGGTCTATCTCTTGTCAAAGTCGAAAAGGTATAAGGAGGAATAAATGACCAAAAAATATGTTATGCTTGCTGATACAACACGCTGTATTAACTGCAAAGCCTGTGTTGTTGCCTGCCGCGCTGAATGGGAAACCCCAATGGGACACACTCGCGACTGGGTTAAAGAAGTCGAATGGGTCCAAAACGATCAGCCGAAAGTCATGTTATTTCCGGGTCGCTGTCAACATTGTGATGACGCACCCTGTATAGAAGCCTGTCCTTCTGGTGCCGCCTATAAGCGGGAAGAAGATGGTATTGTTTTATTGGATAACGGTATTTGCTCTGGTTGTGAACTCTGTATCCCTGCTTGTCCTTATGAGGCTCGCTGGCTTAATCCAGAAACTAACACTATCAGCAAATGTACTTTCTGTCAACCCCGTATTGACGAAGGACTCGCGCCGGCTTGTGTTCAAACCTGTGTCGGTCGCGCCCTTGTTTTCGGTGACAAGAATGATCCCAACTCTGAAGTATCACGCTTGTTGGAAGAAAAGACCTGGGTGAAACTCACGACAGATGAAGTCAATGTTGGGCCTAACCATTATTACTACACCGCTGGTGAAGCATTACCCGATGAAGTCATGCCCAAACAGTATGATCGTCATCTATCTGGTAAAGTCATGGAAATCGTTAATCCCGTTGGGGCTATTGGCCTCGGTGCCATGCTGCTAACATTTTTAGGTGCAGGCGTGATAAAGTTAGTAGGTCGTCGCAATGAAGTTTGTGCATCCGAAAATAAGGAGGAGAAATAACCATGAGTGATACATCCCAAATGATCCCGGTGCGGGAAAAGAAAAGTATTTATATGCATTGGTTCAATGCAGGTATTCGCTTACTGTTGCTTCTCACCGGTTTTGGCATTATTTCAGGCGAACTGGTCCGGGTAGTACCGGCTTTTTGGCCTGAATTTATGCAGGGACTCTTTGGTGGCAATGATAACCTGATATTAACCCATTCAGTTTTGGCGATGATTTGGATAGGCGTTTTTGTGCTATTTATCCTCTTCAATTTCACCAACATCGTGTTGCCCTTTCTTAAAAACGTGTTGGTGCTGACTCCTTCAGCCGCCATAAAAGATATGAAGTCAATGACCCTCAATTTACTCCAGTTATTTGGGATAATGAAAAATGTGCCTATACCACCGCAAGGGCGCTATAATGGGGCACAACGGTTATTGGGAACAATGATTATCTTTTGTTCCATCATCCTTGCCTTTACTGGATTATACTTGTTTTTCGGACCACAAGTTCTGAATTTTTCTGAAAATCCTCTATATGGCGCAATTTTCCGCTGGTCTTTAGTCGCACATATTTCCTGCGTTTTCTTAGTCGTCACTGGAGTAATCGCCCATGTTTACTTTGCGCTTGTTGAAGAACCAGAATGTATGGATGCCATGAAATCCGGTCATGCCAACGTCGAATTTATCAAGCACCATAATGCATTATGGTATGATGAACTGAAACAGGAAGGTAAAGTGTAAGTCCAAAAGGGCAAACACGCAGACTTGCCCGTACGTTGTGTTATACGATGTAGGGGCTTCCTTATCATAATGATTTCATGTAGGGGCGAACCGAAGTGTTCGCCCTATATCATACAATATGAAAAGAAAACAAAACTTTCAAACAATCTCTTGGTTTTGGGATTTATATACTCGTGATAAACTTGATTTAGAACCACCATATCAAAGACGGAGTGTTTGGAATCGCGAATTTAAGGATTATTTCGTTAAACAGTCAAAAATAGTCTTATCAAGGATGGTTGGACGATTACACATGATCAATTTAGTATAAAAATAGGTAGAAAAACATTGTATGCTGACTTAGGGGCAGAACGTTTAATTTCGGCTAAAAAAAATCTCCAAAAAATTGTTGTCGAGATTAAAAGTTTTGTCGGTCATTCTGAAACCTACGATTTACAACAAGCATTAGGACAATATATTATGTATAAAGAGATTTTACAAGAACAACATTCAGAACGATTACTTTATATGGCAGTCAATGACATCACCTATCAGAGCATTTTTTCTACTGAAATTGGTCAACTACTTTTAGCTAAACAACCACTGCGCTTAATTATTTTTGATGAACATAATGAGGTAATTACCCAATGGATAAATTAACCTATCAAGAAATTATCAAGCGCATATTGAAAGAACATGCCCAATATCGCTCCCAAAGCGACGATAGTCTTTCTTCACAAGTGGTGTTTGATGATGAACAGGGACACTACTTGCTATTAGATGTGGGATGGTATGAAAAAAAATATTGGCATACGAATCCCATCCATATTGATATCATATCGCGCAAAATTTGGATTCAATATGATGAAACTGAAGATGGCATTGCCACCGACTTGCTAGAAGCCGGGATACCGAGAGAAGAAATTGTACTAGGCTTTAAACATCCAATGGTACGACCATGCACGGCTTTTGCAGCGGCGTGAATCTGAACATCCATAGCGAGCGTAGTGTGGGTTTCGTTATAACGATACTTCGTATTGCTACGCTAACCCACCACAAAGTCATTTAGGGTGGGTTTCATTGGCTCCAAATTAGTGTAAAATCTATCATCACTTCCTCAAATATTTTTTCAACACAAAAAATGCAAATCTTCCAAAAATCAGTTATCCAAAAACACCTAGCTAATCTTGAACAAAGTCAGCTTGATGATGCTTTCCAAAGATTTAAACAGAATTATAATGCTGATAAAATTCAACTGATAAAAACG
>Ga0190283_1000049_pt1 | contig 65505 bp, 50 predicted proteins | sample 48691801_MG_FD_161669 | JGI IMG/M metagenome (GOLD analysis project Ga0190283, IMG submission 161669) | Hydrothermal vent microbial mat bacterial communities from Southern Trench, Guaymas Basin, Mexico - 4869-18-0-1_MG | ecosystem: Environmental > Aquatic > Marine > Hydrothermal vents >...
CTTAATTTCAATGTGTTACAAACTGTCCTCCGTGAAAGGCCTCATTTGGGTAGCACGATCAGTGTGCGAGATTGAGTTTTGCAACAGCCTCTTCAGCGCCGGGTTCCTCAATCCACTCTAACCCTGTCTGAAAGTCCCGGAGGGACGACAGAATGCTGGCGGCGCCCGCGGTGTTACGTGTGTCCCAGTGTAAGTTTTCAAAGGGGGGCCGGGTCCACTCGGCGTGGGGCCAACGAGCCGGCACGGTGTATCCGTGCTTCGAGCAAATGGTACCAGACCTCAAGGAAACCATGTCGCCCTGCGCTGAGCAGCTACCGAGAAAAGGTTCCCCCGGTTTGCTCCTCAACAATCCTATCCGCATCGCCTCTTTGCGCCCGCGGTTCACTTGATTCTCTGGAATTCCACATTCTTGTAGTAGTGTTTGAGGATTCGGCGCCACTTGTAGCCTTGTTCGGCCATGCCTTTGATTCCGTATTGGCATGCTCCGAGGCCGTGGCCGTATCCGGTTCCTGTGAACAGGAATCTGCGGCCTTGTTTGGCGACTTGGAACCTGGTGCTCTGGAACTTCCCATAACCCAAGGCTTTGCGGAATTGTTCACCGGTGAGAAAGAATGCGGTTCGGGGAGTAATGATTTCCAGTTCCAGGATTCTTCCGGATCGGCTCCTTTTGATGGGATATATGGAATCGACTTCTCCCACGAGGTACCCTGATTTTGAAAGAATGTTTGCAAGGCGTGATTTCGAAAGGCTCAGCCGCCAGTGGAACTTGGGAGAGGACGCACACATGGGGCAGGAAACGCCCATAAGGTAGGGTAGGTCATTGGCCTTGACCTCAAGCGCGGAGTCGGTGTGACCTCCGCAGCAGGAGTGATAGTAGGCCAGGATAGGAATCCCCTTGTGGGCCATGTACCATCCACGGGTCTCCAGGACCGCGTTCACCGCGCCGGCGCCTTCAGCGAGCGCTCCTTGATAGACCTGATCGTGAGTTGTGGCGGCCAGGTGATAGGGTTGCTTGGAATTATTCATCTTCCAGAGTGCATAGGTGCGAGCCGCGACCGCTTGGGCTTTCAAGGCTTCAGTGGGCCAGCCCGCGGGCATTTCCGAGTTGACCAGCCCGCAAAGATAGCTTTCCAATCCAACAAGGTTTATGATCTGGATCCCGCGGCTATCCAATGCCCGCAGTTCCAGTGATCCCCGGAAATATGAGTCCTTGTATCGGATAACTTCGCGGCTGCTCGTAACGCGTAGAGGACCCGGTATTTGGGCCCGGTCACGGTTGAGACTGAAGAAACCCGCGCCACAGGCCCTGACCTTGACGCGCTCTCCGGGATGGAATTCTCTGCCCAGACGGTCGATTACTCGCAGCTTTTCACCGGAGATCAAGGCCACGGGCCGAGCCTCTCCCACGAGCACTCTCAGATCCTGGAGCGGGTGCGCGTCACCGGCCGCCGGCAGATTTGGCAGCAGAACCGCCAGGATGAAAAGGGGGACGGGCCACATGGAGAGCTTCGAAGTTCGCATCCGCAATATGTGTGAGGGTTGAAGTAGCCGGGATTCAGCGTATTAGTGAGAACAAGCGGTCGTACCGAATACCGGGAAGGCGCCTGGAGTGATTCCGGGAATAGTAGATCATGAACGCTTCGCCCTTAACATCCTTGACCGGCACAAACCCCCAGAATCGACTGTCAAGACTTTCGTCCCGGTTGTCACCCATAACGAATAGCCTGTCTTTGGGCACTTTGACGGGACCGAAATTGTCACGGGGGTCACCGGGGTTCTTTCTAATCGATAGATCGCTGTGAAGCGCTGCCTCGTCAGTGGCCTCTTTCCCGTTGATATAGAGCTGTTTGTCCTTGATCAGGACGGTGTCGCCTTCGACCGCTACCACTCGCTTTATGAAGTCTTTTTCCCTTTCCCTGGGGAACACGAAAACTATGACATCCCCGCGTTGTGGGCTGGTAAAGCGGGGCCATCTCTCATCCGTAAAGGGAATCCGAACACCGTAGAGGAACTTACTGACAAGGATGTGATCGCCTTCGAGCAGTGTGGGTACCATAGACCGGGATGGAATCTTGAACGCCTGTACCAGGAAAGCTCTTATCAGTATAGCCAGGATCACGGCTACCACAAAGGCTTCGGAATATTCCTGAAACAGATTCCGAGCAGTCTTCTGCTCTGGTGTTTGAGTTGCGTCTTCCGGCCTATTCGATTGTTTCCTATTCTTACCCATGCCCCATATCCTGTTCCGACAATGAAATATCCACACCAGACAGCCGTAAGGTCGCCGGGCCCTTCTCGCGGTGTCCGCGTGTGTAGCATCTATGTGTTAAAATGACAAGTTACCTTTATAGAGCATCATGGGCCCCGTGTAAAGGGGCTTGTTGCCCGGTGTGGAAACACTCGGTTTCGACGAGTGTTCACGCGGTGAGTGTAGACACATAGCGCCTGCCCCGGACTCCGATACGGGGTCCGCCCCTACGTCCCGGGTCAGCCCGGTACCGGGGCAAAGCGCGTGGGGGAGCCCGTGTGTGCGCCTCCTTGCCCGGCTCTCATCGGTTGCCGGTTGCAAGCCCATCGGCCACAAAGATCAAACCGGCGGTGAGGATGCCGAAGCGTCCCCACCCACCGGTTTGCCGGTTAAAGGCCCCTCCCTCCCCCGAGGTTGAGGCCGGCCCTTCCCTACCATCACCTGACGTAGTAGTCAAGCTACTTCTTAAGGCAAGACGCAAGGTTTCTGAAAAAATTAAAAAAATCTCTTCAATTATGCCCGCCAAATGGGGATTCCGAGTGTCCGTGACAATGTCTGCAAGGGGTGTTCGCGGTTACCCCCGATGCGACGCGTCGTACGATGCGGAACGCCGGCGCCCTGTTTCCCGGCGTTCCCCGGCTCTGCCCGGATATGCACGTCGGACGGCCATGTCCCCCCGGTGATCTCCTATATGATTTACCTGAAAGTCCCGTAAAAGAACCACCCCCATCCGGGTCAGCGTATGGGGTGGTTTGGAGGGTCGCGCAGTACGCGTGGGGCGATTGATCGGGCCCCGGACAGGTGAACAACTTTCATACTTCGTTGCGGCTTCCAAGGCATGTAAGTTGGAATGGAAAATTGGAGAGCAACTGCCGGAGTAGGACCGGCAAGATGCCGGTCCTACTCCGGATCAATCACCGTGGCCACGGTGTATCCGTGCTTGGAGCAAGTGGAACATCACTATGCCGAAAAAGGCAATGTACGCGGACACCATCAGAAGATCGCCGTGAGCAAAAATGACCAGGCGAGTCCCATTCTTTCTGCACAATTTGCTCTCTTGCTATGGGTCGATCGTGGTCACGTACTCGAATTTCCCGTCTTTCACCCTGTTGATGACCATTGACTTGATGGCGTTACCGTCAGGTTTAAGAGTAATCTTGCCGGACACGCCTCCGAAATCCTTGGTGGAAGCAAGTGCATCCCGGATCTTCCCGGAGTCCGCTGTCCCGGCTCTTCTGATAGCGTCGACGATTATGAAATACGCGTCCGCGCCCATTGCGTCGAAAGCGCTCAGTTCCTTGCCCGTCTGCTTCTCGAAAACCTGCTGGAACTTCTTGCCTCGCTCAGTGTTGATCGCGGCCTTGTGGAAATGGGTGGTCAAATAGACATCTTCCACAGCTTTCCCGCCCCGCTTGATCAGTTCGGGGGCCTGAGCGCGGTCCCCGGAGAGGATAGGCATGTTCATTCCCTGTTCTCTCGCCTGTTTGGCCATCAGCGCACATTCGGTATAGTAAATGGGGGCATAGATGACATCAGGTTTGGCTCTCTTGATGCTGCTCAGCTGGGGAGTGAAATCCGTGTCGCCGGTCTTGAATTTGGTCTCACTGACTATCTTTCCTCCGCGCTTCTTGAATTCTCGTCTGAAGAAGGCTGCCAGGGCAACACAATAGTCCTGGGATATGTCGAAGATTATGGCCGCGGTCTTTGCCTTGAGTTGTTCCTTGGCCAGCTTTGCCGCGATACGTCCCTGATCCGGATCGATGAAACAGACCCTGAAAATGAACTTCCTGTTCTGGGTGACGATCGGGTTGGTCGCGGTCGGAGAAACCATCGGTATTCCACTGCGCTCTGCGTGATCCGCGCCCGCCAAGGTGTTTCCGGAGATCATCTCGCCAATTATGGCCACCGCGTTTTCCTTCTCAATGAGTCTGGATACCGCATTCTCGGCCTCCACTTTGTCCGATCTCGTATCCACCAGTTTCAGCGCTATTGGACGACCCAAGACGGTCGGTTCCATTTTCTTGGCTACTGAGATTCCGGTCCAGCCCATTTGGTCATAAGTAGCCACTGCGCCTGTCATGGGTCGGTACGCTCCGATGACTATAGGCTCGGCCGCGCAGGCAGGCGACACAAGGGCCATGTACACAGCCACCATTACCGTCGGGGCCATGTAGATCACGGCGCTGATATCATTTTGTTGCAAATTGCCTCGGTTCATGTTTCTACTTCGCGCTTTCCGCCCACGGCTATTCGTAGTCGCAAAGGTTTGTCTCCACGTTCACAGTCTACCTCACCTCCCACCCCATAAGTTAGAGTTTTTTGGAGGGGGGCCGGGGGGAACCTTTTTTGCACAAAAAAGGTTCCCCCCGGATTTCTTCCTTATCTCTTCCTTCTTCCCTTCCCCTCTTCTCCCCCTACGCCATAAAACTTGCTAATGCGGCGGGGATTTCATCGATCACGTCGCCGGCGATGATCGGGGCCGGTCCGATTCGTTGGAGGACTTGGTCGGCTGCGAGTCCGTGCAGGTATACGCCGAAGGGGAGGGCCTCTTCCGGGGGGATTCCTTGTGCCAGCAATCCGCCCAGAATCCCGGTGAGCACGTCTCCTTGGCCGCCGGAGGCCATCCAGGGGTTGCCGGTGGTGTTCACCGTGACGATGCCGTCAGGCGATGCGGTCAGGGTTCGAGCGCCTTTCAGGATCAGCCGGATTCCGTACTCGGTGGCTGTCTCTCGAGCCAGATCAACGCGATTTTCCTGAACCTCTCGGGTTGATTTGCCGGTGAGTCGGGCCATCTCCCCGGGATGCGGAGTCAGGACAAGTCGGCTGCGGGCCTGCTTGAGGATTTCCATATCATCAGCGAGCGCGTTGAGCCCGTCCGCATCGATCACCACCCATCCCTTGTATTCCTTGAGTATCCGTTTGATGAGTTGGGTGACACCCTCCCTGCTGGAGAGCCCTGGTCCCAGCGCGAGACACGGTTTACCATGAGCCAGTGAGAGTATGCGGTCCGCGGAGGGTTCACCCAGGTATCCGGGGATACTCTCCGGCAGAGGTTCCGTCATCTCTTCGGTGAGCTTGGCTTCGAGCACTGGGTTGAGCGACGCGGGAACCCCGACGGTAACGAGTCCGGCCCCGATGCGACAAGCCGCTCTGCCGGCCATTGCGGGCGCTCCGGTCTTTCCCGGTGAGCCGCCCACGACGAGCAAATGACCGAATGTGCCCTTGTGGGCCTGCAAGTCGGATCGCAGCCGGAAGTAATCAGGGGTATCGGGATCCTGGTAGAGCACGGCGCGGGGCGGGTTCTTTTCAACGGCGGCAATGGGGATCGAGATGTCTACAACTCCCACGTGACCGCAGTAATCCGGACCGGGGTGTATGGCCATGCCCAGCTTTCTAAATCCGTAGGTCGCGGTAAGATCAGCCTCCACAGCGACCCCGAGGATTCGGCCGGTATCGGCTTCCAGGCCCGAGGGGAGATCGACCGCAAGAATCAGCGCTTCAGTCTGGTTGATCTTTGTGATTGCTTCCTTGTACGGGGAACGCACGTCCGATTTTAGGCCTGTGCCGAGGATCGCGTCCACAATGAGGTCCGACTTCCGCCACAATGCGGACGCTTCTCCCAGAGACTCCTCGTCCTCAACAGGGAAGATCCGGGAAGTCATCTTCTCCAGAATTTGAAGATTCGTGAGCGCGTCGCCTTTGATCTTATCCCGTGGGCTGAGAAGAAACGTCCACACGAACGCGCCGTGATTGATCAGGTACCGGGCGATGACGTACCCGTCGCCGCCGTTGTTTCCCGGTCCCGCGACCACAGCAACCTTCAGGCCATTGACATCGCGCTCCAGGAAAGTCCTCAGAATATGAAATGTGGTCCGACCCGCGTTTTCCATGAGCACAACGCCCGGAATTCCATAATCTTGTATGGCCGTTGCGTCAAATGCCCTCATTTCTTCCGCTGTCACGAGATACATGAAACCACCCCCGTATTCCGGATTTTATGACCGGTTCCTTCAGGAAGCTGGATCGCAGTGTATCACAGACGTATGTTGTGGTCAGCCGGGAAACGGAGGGTTGCGTTTGAGAAAGAAAAGGTCACAACTTCAAGCAAACTACCAGCATCGAGACTGTCTCGATATTTCATGCTGATCGCCAGTAGTAGGCGGGAAGGACCGCTGCTACGGCTTGGTTCGGGCGACGGACACGCCCGCCTTGTCACAGATCAAGGCTCAGGGACTTCCCAGCACTTCCGCAAGGGCCTTCTCCACCAGTCCAAGGAGATTTTCCACTTGCCGGACGGTGGCTGCTCTGTCCAGCGGTTCCTCGGAAAGATCCACAGATTCGTAGCGGAGACGTACTGCATAGACGTTATACTCAACCAGGTTCCAGTGAGGTTCGACATCCAGCCCGCTGCGGCCCAGGATTTCAAGCAGCGCGCTGATATCGTGGGTCGCAGGATACTGCCGGCCCAGAAGCGCCAGCCAGGCTTTGAGGCTTCTCTCAACCGCTTGTTGTGCGTGGAATCCGAATATCTCTTCTGCGAAGACGTCGGTGTCCATCATCCCCTTCAAGGCCTTGAGATCCTAGTGGGCCATCCCGAGTGTTTCACGAGCTTGCTTGAGGTCGCTCATAGAGTATCCTGCCCTCTCTCAGCGCTCGAGCAACGACGCTGTTCAGGGAGTCACGCCAGTATTCCACTTCGTCTCGACTGTACAGCAGAATGTCCTTAGGGATGAGAAAACAGGCCAAGGAGCGCCATAGCTTGGCCATCTCTTTCTTCCGGCTTCTCTTGGAGTCAAAAGGCATGGAATCCACGATCAGCAGATCTATGTCCGACACCGTGGACGCGTCTCCTCGGGCATGGGAACCGAACAGTATGATCTTTTCCGGATCCACGGTCTGCACGATGACCGTCACCATGTCTTCCAACGCCTTTGGAGTTAACGATTCCACGTCACATTCTCTCAAGAAAAGTCTTCGTTACGTTGAAGGCGCCTCCTGGTCATTGTCCTTGATCAAGGAGATTCCCTGTGTTGACGCCTCGGGTTTGACCCGCACATGTTTGGATTGCCGCTCCTGCACATAACCTATCACAGATCGGTCTCAGGGTCAGCGATTGTGGCGCTCGAAAAGGATACTCTGACGGTAAGCCTTCAGTCATTCGGGGATAGATTTGTCACCGCGCACGAGATTGCTTCGCTACGCTCGCAATGACATGCTCGGCGCATACCTCCCACCCGGGGAAACTGAAGGATTACGTGGGACCCCAGAATTCCCTTGCAGTCCGTGCTCAAGCTCACTAAACTACCTTGTTTGAAAGAACATGGAAGTACCTGAAGACTCGGATCCCGGTAATCCGAGAGGAGAGAGGTTCTATTGCTGGAAATAGGCGAAGCCCAACAACAAGTGCTGGAGGATATTCCGGTACTCGGCAAGGAACGCATCCACATAATGGAGGCTCTTGGACGGGTCCTTGCCGAGGATGCGACAGCGACCCGCGATGTCCCATCCTGGGACAACTCAGCCATGGACGGATACGCGGTGCGCCACGAGGACCTGGCAGGGGCCACATCCCATCAGCCGGCCAAATTCAAGATTGTTGGCGACGCGCCGGCGGGCAAGCCCTTTGAAGGGGAGGTCGGTTCCGGTGAAGCCGTCCGGATCATGACCGGAGCACTCATCCCCGGAGGGACCGATACCGTCATAATGGTTGAGGACACTGCAAGGGAAGGGGACCTTGTGGTGTGCATGAACGATCCCGGTAAGGGGGCCCACATTCGACCGCGCGGCGAAGACGTGAGAAAAGGAGAAGTGGTGCTGTGCCGGGGCGACATTGTAAGGCCGCCTGAAGTGGGAATGCTCGCCACTCTGGGACATGCTTACGTGTATGTGCATCAACGACCTGTGGTGGCCATACTGTCCACCGGCGACGAACTGGTAGATCTGGATGAGCCGTTCACCTACGGAAAGGTAGTGTGTTCAAATACTTACAGCCTCGCGGCTCAAGTGGCCGAGTGCGGGGCCATTCCTCTCTCCCTTGGAGTAGCGTCTGATGACGAATCGGACCAGCGGGCCATGATTTCCGATGGAGTGAGAGCGGATGTTGTTGTCACATCAGGCGGAGTATCGGTGGGGAAGTACGATCTGGTAAGAGATACTCTGTCCAAGTTGGGGATGAAGGTCAAATTCTGGAAAGTGGCAATGAAGCCCGGAAAGCCCCTTATTTTCGGCACTATCGACAACAAGCCGGTATTCGGTCTCCCGGGCAATCCCACATCAGCGATGATCTCTTTCGAGCAATTCGTCAGGCCGGCGCTCCTGAAGATGATGGGCCACACCAGGCTGTTCCGGGCTTTGATAGAGGCCAAGCTCGCCGAAGATGTGAAGCTTGGATCAGGCCGTCTCCACCTGGTCAGATGCAGGCTGTTTGAAAAGGACGGTGAAATGATGGCTTCGTCCACTGGAACCCAGAGTTCCGGAGCGCTTCGATCCATGGTGCTGGCGGACGGTGTGTTGATTCTGCCCGCTGGGAAGCGGCTCTTTTCTGCGGGGGAAACGGTGAAAGTCCAGTTGCTTCACACGAGCACCCCCCTGAGTCCACACTCTCACTACGACTGAACCGCGGACACGACAGGCTGTTCACGCAGCAGGCGCCGGAGATCCGGCATGCGTTCGGTTCCGCGCGGCAGTGTACAGCGGCGAGGTCCTGACAGGGGGCAATCCAAGAAATCGGCTAAGGGACGAATTGGATGGGCATTGAGACACCAATAGTGGTTTTGAGCATCATTGCAGGCGCGTACATGGCCTGGAACATCGGAGCGAACGATGTGGCCAATTCCATGGCTTCGGCTGTGGGGGCCAAGGCCATCACGCTGATGCAGGCCGTGGTTATCGCAGGAGTGCTCACCTTTGTCGGCGCAACCTTTGTGGGTTCTCATGTGACTCAGACCATTCGGAAAGGGATAATAGATTCCGCTGAAATGGGGGACCCCCATCAGATAGTCCTCGGTCTGCTTGCGGCTTTGCTGGCCGCGGCGCTCTGGGTCTTCTTCGCCACGGTGAAGAGTCTTCCTGTTTCCACTACCCATTCCATTGTGGGCGCTATGGTCGGATTCGGGCTGGTGGTCGGGGGTCCGTCCGTGGTGAACTGGACCAAGTTGGCCACTATCGTCTCAGGCTGGATACTCTCCCCCATACTCGCAGGCATTGCTGCATTTGTTCTTTTCCGATTGATAGAACGCCTTGTTCTTTCACGACTCGACACTCTGGAGGGCGCTGTCTCCGTTACCCCCATCCTGGTGGCCCTTGCCGTGTTTATCATGACCCTGGCGCTGTTCATGAAAACCCCTATTGCCCAGAAACTCAATATCCACGGTATTGGAATGCTCGGCATTCCCTTGGCAGTGTCCATCGGGGTGTATTTAATCTGTTTGCCTGCCTTGAAGTATCTACTGCCCCGGTCAAAGGTAACCGGCGCGGAAGGGATCTTCCGATATCTGCAAGTGATGACATCATGTTACGTGGCGCTGGGCAATGGGGCCAATGATGTTGCCAATGCCATGGGACCCCTGTCCGGAATCTACTTCATCGTCACAACCGGATCAGTTGCGCAGGAGGTTCCGGTACCGATATTCATCCTGGCATTTGGCGGAATAGCGATCACCATAGGCATCTTGACTTACGGGTACCGGGTGATCGAGACCCTGGGTACGAAAATCACCCAGCTAACGAATTCCAGAGGATTTACAATCGATTTCTCCACTGCGTCGATTGTCCTATGCGCGTCAATGCTGGGGCTTCCCGTTTCTACGACACACGCAGCAGTCGGCGCTTATGTGGGGGTAGGTCTTGCTCGTGGACTGGAAGCCCTGGACCTGAGGATTCTCCGGCGGATAGTGATATACTGGATAATCACGGTTCCCGCTTCAGCGGCCACGTGCGCGGCAATCTATTTATTGCTCCGCGCCATATTCTGAGGGAGTTGAAAAATGGGGTTCTCACTACTTAACCTGCTCAAAGGATCTCCGTTCGAAAAAGCTCACGACCATGCTGTCATTGTAGGAAATTGCGGGCCCATCTTTCTTCGCGCGGTTGAGAGCTACTTCTCGGGTGATCGAGCCAGTTTCGAGTTGCTCAAGGAAGAAATCCGGGACATAGAGGCGGAGGCGGACAAGATAAAACAGAATATTCGGGCGCACTTGCCTCCTGCAATCCTGATGCCGGTAGATAAGTCCTTGTTCTTCTCTTTTTTGCGCGAGGCGGACAAGGTGGTGGATTGCATGAAGAACGCCCTGTACTGGCTTTCATACGTGAACCTGGTCCTTCCACCGAACATCCTGAAGCATTATCTGTTGCTCGTGCGGGAAGACGCTGACTTTCTAGGGTTCTTGCCGGAAATGGTTGCCCGGGCAAACACCTATTTCCGGACCCGGCAGGAAAAAGATCGCGAGGCGGTAAAGGATGTCGTGAAGGAAATACGATTCAGGGAACAACAATCAGACGACGTGGAAAAAACCATCCTCGTCAGAATCTGTGCGGACGAGGCAATCCCCCCCAAGGACTTCTTCCTGATGGTACGCCTGATCGAGACTACCGGCGATATCGCGGATCATCTGGAGAACGCGGCTGACATGGTAAGGGCCATGGTTTCCAGATAATGCTCGTGCCTCGATTTTCCGGCATGAAAATTCCTATGAAAGTCCATGTTCCTTGATCTTCCGGAGCAGAGACGGATAGCTGATCTCCAGGAGTCCGGCGGCCTTGGAACGGTTGCCGCCCGTGCGGTTGAGCGCCCTGGTAATGAGAGTCCTTTCAATATCCTTCACCGCTTTCTTCAATGAGATGGTGTCGTCGGCATGAGCAAACTCCGGGACATTCGTGGCCGCGACTCGAACATCGTGGGGCAGGGTCTCCAATGTTATGGATTCGCCTCCGGACAGTATCATGGATCTCTCCACAGCGTTCTGAAGTTCCCGGACATTGCCCTTCCAGGGATAATTGAGCAGAGCGTCCCGGGCTTCTACGCTGAGGCCTTTGACCTTCAATCCCATCTTCTCGTTGAACAGGTTTACGCAATTCTCCACCAGCGGGATGATGTCTTCTCTGCGTTCCCGGAGCGGCGCAAGGTGGATGTGCATCACGTTGAGGCGGTAGTAAAGGTCCTCTCGGAAACGGCCCGACTTGATCGCCTCGTCCATGTCTTCGTTGGTGGCCGCCAGAATACGGACCGAAACCGGGCGCCTGGCTGTTTCTCCCACCCGCCTGATCTCCCCTTGATCCAGGACACGCAGAAGCTTCACTTGCAGGGACGCGGGCATAATGCCGATCTCGTCGAGAAATAGACTGCCGCCGTCCGCCTCCTCGAACAGACCGGGTTTGTCCGATTCCGCGCCTGTGAAAGCCCCCCTGGCATGGCCGAACAACTCGCTCTCCAGGAGACCCTCCGCCAGAGCACCACAGTTTATGGCCACGAAAGGACCTTTTCCCCGATAGGAGAGCCGGTGTATTTCTCGCGCCATCAACTCCTTTCCCGTGCCTGACTCCCCTGTCAAAAGAACCGACGAATCGAACCGCGCCACCTGACACGCCTTCTCCAGAGCGCGCTGCATCAGGTTGCTCCGGGTTACCATGGCCGAGCTTCCCTCACTCCTGCGCAGCCTCCTCCTCAGATGAACCACCTCACGGCGGAGCCTTTCCCGTTCGGCCGCCTTGCGGAGCGTGAGCACCACCTCGTCGGTCTTGAAGGGCTTGGAGATGTAATCATACGCGCCCTTTCGCATGGCCTCCAGGGCCAGTTCCACGTTTCCGTACGCGCTCATTATGATCACAATCGTGTCCATGCCCCGCTCACGAAGATCTTCCAAGAGCTGCATCCCATCCATCCCGGGCATCCGAACATCAGATAGGATAAAATCAAATTTTTCCTTGGAGGCAAGCTCCAGGGCCTTCTGTCCGGAATCCGCGCATTCGGTCTCAAACCCGTCCCGGGAGAGCACAGCGCGGAGCATGTGCAGCATGTTGGGTTCATCATCCACGATCAAAATACGTCGTAATTGTAGGGGCATGACCTTCACAGCTCGATCAGAACGGGCCGTCCTTGCCTTTCAAGACCCGTCCCATAATTCGTTCAGCCGGACCGGTCCGGCGCAATATTGTATCCATTATGGAACGGATCGGCCTTGAGGGCAAGTCTGTTTGAGGGAGGGCCGGATATTCTTGTGACAGGTAAGTGACCGAAGTCCCCACAATTTTCTTGACATATCTCAATTATTACTTTAATATAATCCTGCATATATGTGAGATGATGCACTTTATATCTGAAAGCAATTCCTGAGCACAGGAGGATAATTGATGAGAGCATCCCTTCCGGCCAGTGTCCTGGTTGCCCTCCTGATTTTACAGCCCCTATCGTCCTTTTCTATGAAAAGGAATGAAAAGGGCCATGATTTCATACCAAAGGTCCACAACCTGATCTTCCTGATGGACGTTTCCGATTCCATGATGGGCGGCTATCCGGTAAATTTCGATCATACGCGGCTTTACGTGGCCAAGAGGGCGTTCTTCCGGTTCAACATGGCGATGCCCCATGTTTCCCGTTGGCAGTACGATCTGAACACTGCGGTGATCACGTTCGGAGACTGTAACCAGCCAAAGTTACAGGGGGTTCTGAGTCCGTGGACCAGGGCGAAGTATAGGCCCATGTTTGCGAGCCTTCGCCGGGAGGGCTATGGTCCCTGGAGGACCGCGACTTTTCAGGATGCCCTACAGCTCGCGGGGTCTTTGATGAGCAAAGCCCCGGGCAGGACGGCGATTGTCGTGTTCACCGACGGCGGTTCCGTTGGCGAAGGTCCTCAGAAGACGGCCGCAGCCCTGAAGGAGCGTTTTGGAGACAAAGTCAGGCTGTACGGGATTTTCTTCGGCGACAGGGAAGTGGGCTGGCGGAACCTCTACGAGTCGTGCAAGCTCACCGGCGGGTATCCGCGAGCCTGGGAAGAGGTCCGCACTCGTTCTCAGATGAAGGATTTCTCCTGGGACATCCTGGGACGGGAGATTATGTTCCCGTATCCGGAAATATTCTTCAAATACGAGAGTGCGGAGTTATTGCCGTCCGAAGCGCTCAAACTGGAGAGTGTGGCGAATTTTATGCACGCTATCCCTCAGTACGTCCTGCAGATAGATGGGCATACCACTTTCTTGGGAACCGCGAGAGAGAACTACACACTCGGACTGAAGCGGACGCGCAATGTCAAGAGCGCTCTTGTCAAGATGTACAATGTTGATGCAAGACGGATTCTTATTCGGTCCTGGGGCGAGGAATTGCCGGCTTACGACAATCAGAATCCCGAGGTTCGGATGCGGAACCGTAGGGCCAATCTCTACCTGATGCTGCCCCTGAGGAATTTCCCGTACGACGAAAAGAAGCTGCACACGCACGGGGTGAGCGCGGTGGGCGATGTTTACATTACGCAGGAGCGAGATCGCGACACGGAATATGCCTGGCCGGCCAAGGCGCCGCCCGGCTCCCGAAAGCCGCCTGTAGGAAGGGCGCGCTGACAAACAATAGCCGTACTTATTCACCGGGCTTGAGGCGGCTCTGCGCCCGGAGAGAATGGAGGGGGAGACTCATCTCCCCCTCCAAATCTCCCCCATCGTGATTCCAACTGGTTGCACATCTCCCGGTGAAGGGTTACCAATAGCAACCATGTAAAAGGGGCGTGACCGCAACGGTTGCGCCCCTTTTTCTTGTGCTGCGTCGGGTTTGTGACACCAATCCGCGGCCCGCTTGATCCCGCTATCAAGTTCTAGTGGCGGTTGCCCCCCCAGCATACTCTTCAAACTCTTCCAGGTTTTGCAACCACTTCTAGAGTTGTTCGCTGAAGGATTGGGTCTTTGACTCGATCCAGCCCACGATAGCGCGGTGGATCCTTTCCAGCATACGCGACCTTGCAGCCAACAATGCGGAGAAAGCAAGTAATTTGGGAGGGATAAGGCTCGACGGCCTTCCGTGGACCCGATGTCTGAGATTCTGAAAACTAATCCAGTGCAAGTGAAAGGCCAGCCTTTTCAGGTGCTCTTCGTTTCGGACCTCGAGGGCATTGAAGTCATTCCCCTCAATCTCTTCGTATGTGTACTGTTCTCTCTCGAAGACACCGGTTTCTACCTTGCGGATCTCCTTGAGGCCGTACCTTGACGGCTGCTCGAACATCAGGGACTGGGGTTCCAGCAGGAAGCGATTCGGCAGAAAGACGACCATATGGGACTTGATGTACCGGTCAACCAGCTCGATGAAGCTCCTTACATCACCGTCGGATTCGTGCGGTGTATTATAGATCAGATGAACGTAAGTCTTGATCCCTATGGTCTCGGACGCGTCAAGGAGTTCGTGCATCCTGCTGAGCTTGAAGCGTTTGCCCAGCAGGTTGATGGTCGGCTGATGCGCGGATTCCACGCCCCAGAAAAGAGCAAAGCATCCAGCGTCTTTGACCTTTTGCAGCAGATCCGCGCTGAATCCGTTGACCTTGGCGTAGGAATACCACCGGATCTCAGGAAAATCCGAGCACAAGCGATCGCAAAGCTCAGCAAGGCGTCGAGGATTGCCATTTATGGAAGCGTCCGCAAACTGAAAATTGTTCGTGTGGTACTTCCGGGCAAGCGCGGTCACTTCTGAAACGATCTTGTCCACCGACTTTCCGTCGTACTTGTCCACGAGGCGCCCGGTGCAGAAACTGCACATGGACGTGCATCCTTTTGACACACGGTACGGGAGGAACAGGGTCTGTTCTCCGGTAAGTGGGTGATCGTACCGGTACATGTCAAGAGGTAATCCCTCAAAATCGGGTGGCCTCTCTTGTTCAGCGGGCAGCGTCGCTTGTGGGTTCCGGCGGATGTCTTTCCCATTTAGATAGATCAGCCCGGGAATCTGTTCCTTGCTGATCTCATCATTTCCCTGGACGAGTTCGTGGAGCCGTAGCAACGGAATTTCCCCACTACCTTTGATCCAATAGTCGGCCCCGCCGTATTTGACAAACGATTCTGGTGGCTTGATGGTTATGAAGGCCCCCCCGAAGACGATCACGGCCTCAGGATTGAAGCGCCGGATGTGTGCTGAGAGCAGCAGAGCCGCCCACAACTGATGATAGGCTACTATGGAGAACGCATAAATTCCCGCGTCCCGAACGAGCCGATCACCGTACTTCTCCGTGAACTTGGCCAGCCCCTTGTGCCGACCGGTCCCCCCAAGAAACGAAAAAAAGTCTTGTTCTGAGAAAGTCTTCTCCGGATCATGGTAGTTGATGTCATTCCGTGCCGCGAACAGGTACTCCATGAGGAAATCGTACTGAATCACGTCAACCGAATGCTCTTTCAGAAAAGAATAGAGCACTGCCATGCCGTACGGCATGAATTTGGTCTTCATATATCGTTTGCTGATGGCCGGGGGGTGAATCAGGGCAACGCGCGGGCTCTTTCCGGACCCAACGGCCGCGCCGGCCTTGCCGGTCCGTTCCTCACCGCGGCTCGCCCGTGCCGCCGGCTCTCTTGTAACTGTGGTCTTCTTCATATGTTGCATAGTGCTACATCTTTATCCTGCGGGCAATAGGGCAGGGCGCTGGACATATAGGCCGGGCGGCAAAAGCCATGTATACAAAGCCTGGAGCCGCGGTTGGATCCGCCCGCGTCCAGGCAAGCCGAACGGAAACGGGGAATTTCCAGAAACTGGTCTGCTCGAAGCGCAATACGCAAATTCTGGTGCCCACGATCGCGATCTATGTGGTATTCTCCCAAGGAGGACCCGGGAATCAAACACTTCGTCGGGTACACGAGCCCAATTGCAACGAATGCGCGTCAAGAGGTACCATGCCCGCACGCCATAAGGAACTCCCGTTCAAACCGAGGGCAAGGCTTCTGCTCCTTTTGGGAGACCAGTTGATCCGGAATGCCGGGATAGCAGTCTTTGAACTGGTAAAGAACGCCTATGATGCCGACGCGGAAAAAGTCACAGTGACGATGACGAATGTGGCTAGCGCGCAACACGGTCGGATCGTTGTTGAAGATGACGGATGCGGAATGAACTGGCAGACGGTCACAGGCCACTGGCTTGAGCCGGGTACCGACTACCGCACCAAAGACGGTGAAGGGGGCGGGCGTACCACGAAGTTCAATCGCCTCCCTCTTGGGGAAAAGGGGGTGGGACGTTTTGCTGCCCACAAGCTCGGAGACGAGATCATCCTGATTACAAGAAGCGAAGAAAACGATGAGATTGTCGTGAACATTGATTGGCGTAGCTTTGAATCATCAAAATATCTCGAGGACGTGAAAGTCACAGTCCGCGCAAGACCGCCGGAATGTTTCAAGGGCGACAAGACAGGGACCCGAATTGAAATTGGAAGGCTGCGCACCAGGTGGAATCGCGGTATGGTCAGAGAACTTCACCGGAACATAGTGTCCATTTGTTCCCCATTTCAGGGGGTTGGCGAGTTTACGCCGAAACTGGTATTGACTCAGAACAAGGAATGGCTTGAGGGTCTCATAAAGCTGCCGGACGCACTCGCATCTTCGCTGTTTCGCGCCTCATGCGTTATGGACGGAGAGAAGCTGGATTACGATTACAGTTTTGAGCCTTTCCCCGGGATGGATCGCGTCGAACCGCGGAAACGTAAAGAATCCCTGAATTTGCGTGACGATCCGAAGAAGCCGGAGGAGACGAGCCGATGGTCTTTGACGGATGGAATCAGGATAGGGAAGGTACGGCTCGATCTATCCGCGTTCGATCTCGAACCTCAGACCTTGGCTCTGGGAGTTGCCGACAAGAAAGGACTCAAGGAATTTCTGAAGCTTAACGGGGGAATCCGAGTGTACAGGAGCGGAATACGAGTCTACAATTACGGCGAGCCGGAAAATGATTGGCTGGGATTAGGCGGCAGGCGCGTGAACGTGCCGGCATCGAGAATCAGCAGTAACCTCATCATAGGGGCAGTATCCCTGTCGGGAGAAGACAGCATAGATCTTCAAGAGAAAACCAACCGAGAAGGGTTCGTTGAGAACGAAGCGTACATCCGTTTTCGAAATGCGGTCCTCTTCGCTGTGAAACAAATTGAGACGGAGAGAAACTTCGATAAGAAGCGCATCCGCGTTGCCTATTCCAGCCAAGAGCAGAAAGAGCCTGTGCTTGAGGATTTGGCGGACCTACGCACGGAAGTGGAGAAGCGGGGGCTGGCAAAAGATCTGGGGCCATATCTGGACAGAATCGAAAACCAGTTTCAGGACGTGAAGGATACGTTGCTGACGGCAGCCGGTACCGGACTGAGTCTCGCAGTAGTTATTCACGAGGTTGAAAAAGGCATTAATTTGCTTTCCATAGCAGTCAAAAGAGATTCGAATATGAAACAGGTCCGGGCGCTCGCAACACATCTTTCTGAGTTGGTAGACGGTCTTGCGTATCTTGCGCGCGGGTCCGGCTTCAAAGAGGAAAAGGCCAGCACTCTCATCCGTCACGCCATCTTGAATACCAGATACCGTACTCAGTACCACAAAATTTCCATTGTCAACGGCCTCAAAATGGGCAATTCTGACTTTTCAGTCAGGTGCTCACGCCGACTCATCATAGCGACCCTGATGAATCTTATCGATAACTCGATCTGGTGGCTTGACAACAAGGGGGGTGCTGATAAGAGCATATTCCTTGGGACCAGCAACGACTTGTCTGAAACCACATCAATAGTAGTAGCAGACAACGGCCCGGGCTTCATTGATCCACCCGAGTATCTTGTGGTACCTTTCCTCAGTCGCAAGCCGGACGGAATGGGTCTGGGATTGCACGTGGCGAGTGAAGTCATGAAAACCCACAACGGTCGGCTTGAATTTCCGGACAAAGGCGACGTTGAACTTCCTGACGGTTTTGCAGGAGCGGTAGTTGCACTCGTTTTCGGGAGTAAGTCATGAACGGATTGAGAAACGCTAGAGTCGTGGTAGTGGACGATCAGCCAGATCACGGTCTAAAACTGATTCAAGCCTTTTCAAGAATGGGGATTGCGTCCGCCTATTTCACAGGCATGGAAGACGATTTGAGCGAGGGGAAACTCAAGGGTGTCTTCAAAGGGGTACGTCTTCTGGCTGTTGACATGGTCTTGCTCGAGACAGCATCTGAGGCCGGAAGCCCTAGGTTCGCCGTCACTGTTGTAGATAACTTGTTGGAGGAAAACCACGGCCCGTTCATCATCATCGCTTGGACCAGGCACGACGATATCGTTGAAGAATTCGAGAATCTCCTTGACGAGCAGAGACCCGACCTGAAACCGTGCTTGGTGGTGAAGATTTCCAAGCCCGAGGTGATGAGCGATGCCCACTTTCACACGAGTGAAAGCACTGCAAACGGGGAGAAGCAGAAATCAGACGGTTTCGAGGAAACAGAGAAGGCATTTGAGGCCGCGTCACCGAATGTCGACGAGAACGAGCCAACAGGCAGTTCCTTGAATGACTGTGTGTGGTCCCCGCCAGAGCGTTCCGAGATGCATGTTGATGGTGATCTCCCTGTACCTGATGGTGCGAATGCTGACTCAGGGAAAGACCCCGATGAAACTTCTGTAGTCCCCGTCCAGCAACCAACCGATGGCCATTTAGTCCAGTTCGACGTTGATTCTGATATGCTGGTTCAGAAACTGGAAGAACATATGCGGGATTGGTTTCCTCTTGATCTTATTCTGGACTGGGAGCAACGCGTTCACGACGCTGCATCTGCCTCAATTGCCACTCTTTTCGAGATAGTTCCGGCACCGTGGAACGAGGGAATAGAACGTCTTCTAGTGGCTTTGGCGCACGCGTCAGGGGGTAAGAAACTTGAGAGCCCAGCCTTCGCACTGCGATCATTGTTGGACGCGTTGAATCCGATCCATTTCGATCACATTGGCCAATCCGCGCACGATGTGGGGGATACGGAAAGGAGTTTTCAGCGGTTGCTGGCCAGCAATCAGACTACTCTTCCGGGAAGCTTGGTCGGTCGCGTAAATCGTATGTTGTTGCTGGACACGTCGGCACCGGACCGTGTTCTCCCTGGCAACGTCTACGTGCAGGGCCGCTGGACTCCGCCGGATTCATGTCCGATCCGGGATGGAGCAATCCCCCCAAATGATCTTGTGAGCGATCTGTTCGACACTAAAGAACTCCCCCAGTCAGCGGCCCAGGTCATCGCTGGATATTCCGTACCGGTGCTTGTGGAAATCAATCCGGCCTGTGATCATGCTTCGCAAAAAGCAAAGTATGCTCGACTTGTGGCTGGGTTGCTGATCCCTGACCTGTTCTGTAATAGTAAGGAGGCTAGCAAATGTGGAAAGAGGATGGAGAAACTGGCGAAGAAGTTCAAAGCAGGATCGCTTTTCGTGAAGGTTGTCGGACCGTTCCAGATTGACATCCCAGAGATCAAGCTGTTGCCTGCGGACTATAGTCTCGTTCTTGACGCCCACTACATCCACGGTTTGAGGTACGAGGATCTGGCCCAACAGAGGGAAGCATTCCGTCTTCGCAGCCATGTACTCGTAGATGTCCAGTCCTGGTTTGCAAGTCATGCTTCACGGCCGGGAATTGTCTCAGTCTGACACAAAAACACTGGTTGTTCTTACCAGACGTGTCCAGCTGCCACAACCTCTTGCCTGATTATGGCGCCAATCCGTTCCGCCAGTCGGGGAGGAACTGCATTGCCGACGTGCTGAAATTGATAGGTGCGCGGGCCGTAGAAGATGAAATCATCCGGGAATGACTGAATCCTGGCTGCTTCCCTCACAGTGAGGCTCCTGTTTTGATCGGGGTCAGGATGAATGAACATGTGTCCATCCTTCGCCATATGGGCCATCACGGTCGGTGAGGGTTTTTCGTACACAAGGCGTCGGTATTTGTCGTGAAATATGTCATCGCGGTAGACCATGAGGTGCCGGGCGCCATGCTTCTCCACTGCATCGTGCCCCTTCTCACCCGGTTCCAGGAGACCGTAGAGGAGTTGGTCGCGGATGTTCAGCGGGCGTGAAACGTGATTGAAAATCACTGTCTGAGATCCGGCTCCCATTTCGAGCGCATACGCCGACAGCCGACCTCTGCGCGTGGGCTTCCTGCAAACTTCCCCTCCATCGTTTTGGTCCAGTTTGGGTAGGTCAGCAATCGCTTGGCTTAGTGTGGGTCCCGGATTCCGGAAACTCCCTAATCTTTCCATGATGTTGGTGACTATCACATCCGCCTTGTCACCGAAGTGAGCGCCAGATATCCCGACGAAGAGAGCTCTGAGCCTGCGCTGCGGGACTGCAAACGCGTGAGTGTTCACACGTACGGCCCGGGTTGCGTAGCCGTGATTGAGATCCTGCAAGATCTGATCACGATAGTATCCGTTTTTCAACGAAAAAAGACCCAGTACGTTTTCCATCACAACCACTCTGGGCTTGATGTTCCTCACCAGGCGAACGAACTCTTTATACAATTCGTTCCGTGGATCGTTGATAAATCTCTTTTCTCCGTTAGCCCCTCGTATTCGAGCGCCAATTGTACTGAACCCCTGGCAGGGTGGCCCCCCCACCAGGAGGTCAACGGGACCGGTTGCTTTCGGATCAAGGAGGTTGGAAGCGCGAACTTCATGGATGTCCTTGCATACGATTCTGTCTGGATCAACCTCGGGATGATTCAGGCGATAGGTCTGGCATGCCCAGGAATCGTTGTCGATGGCCGCTTTGATCCTGTAGCCGGCTCTTGCAAGCCCGAAGCTGGTTCCTCCTGCCCCGCAGAATAGATCGACCACCGTAGGACCGTCACGGTGCTTCTCGGGAGCGGTCAGTATCTGTGAGCGGGGCGTTTTGCAGAACCTTGTCAATGGACACTTCGTACAGCGAGGATTGGCGGCCGAACAGATTTCCTGTCCGTGCGCCACCAGATTGACGTGAAGTTTGTATGCCAAGTTGGCGGGAACCAGGTCTGCCAGTTTCTCCTGGTCTTCTCGATGATCACGAGATTTTCGGATGACCCCGATTCTTGAAAGCACTCGAATACAGTGGGCATCAGCCGGGAAAGTCTTTCTGCCCAGGGTATACATCATGAGGCACCGCGCAGACTTTGTTCCCACCCCGGGAAGTGAGGTCAGAAAGCGCTCGCACACCGGGTTAGTTGACGGCATCAGTGGATTCAAACTCAGTTCGCCCATCTCGGTCTTGATTCTGATGAGGGCTTCACGGATATCCTGTGTTCGCGTTTCTTCAAGCCCGCTCCCATAGAGCAGTTTCACCAGATTCTCCGGCCTGTCTTCGAGAAGATCATTCCATTTCGCGTACCGCTTCTTCAGTCTTTTGAAGATTCGCCGACCAAGGTTTATTGGAGTCTTGCGAGTCAGCATAAGGTATATGAGACAATCCAGAGGATCTTCCGGATTGCCATGGCGCGGATTGCCATGCAGTTCTTCCAGAATCCGCGATAGGAGTCTCCAGTCGGGCTTTCCATCTACAAATGGCCTGGGTACCCACTTTTTCGTCGGTGCCTTCTTCACCGCTAAGACTGAAGCTGCGGATCTCGAAGTGTCGGTGGGGGCTGACCGGACCCGATCCAGTAGCATTCTCTCCACAATGACTTTGTCTTTGAATTTCAATCCAGATCACCCGTTCGCCCGCGCATTCCGCGACGCACAAGATTGTCCTCAAGAACGCTCAGAAAGGCAACCCTTTTCTGTTTTGATCCGAGCATCTCCCAGGCGATTTCTGCACGTCCCGTGCTACACACAACCGTGGAAAATCTTGAAGGCCTTTTCGTGTGCCCGCTTCTTGGCACACGAGACAAGCATGGGTGTCATTTTGCAGTCATGAGGAACCATTCTTGTGGGGGGATGGGGGCATCTAGTGCGTACTGGGGAGTGGGAAGATTCGGGCAGAGCGCTGAGCGCGGTATGACGGATTCTCAGTTCTTTTTGGTCTTCTCCATCTTTTCGGCAATGCCTATCAGTCTGGCTTCCAGATCCACCAGTTTGGCCTGCAATTTCCTGTTGATTTCAGTCTGGTCGGTTTTCCGGGCCTGTTTCAGTGAACGCCCGGGCGTGCTCATGGAGAGCTTCATATCAGCCAACTCCGTTCGGATGCCCCGAAGAGCCTTTATCATTGCCCTTCCATTGTCTACAGAGGCCTGAGTGTAGTTCTGAAATGCCTTTTCCGTGTTTTCCCCCTTTTCTTCGAGGTTCCCGAGCATCCTATTTGCTTTGCGTTCCATCCTTTCGGCTGCCGCGGCCATCCTGGGCATACCGGTGGACATGATGCTCATGTAGTAGACCATCGCGTCCATGTTTGACTGGATTCGGGAGAAGTTAGGAAGGCTTGCACACCCGGACAAGAGAACGAAGCCTACGACGATAGCGATCCTTTTCAGGCTGTGTGTCATTTTTCCGTCCCTAATGTGAAAATCAGAATCCGGCAGAATGTCCGGTTCCTGATGGGGCACTTTTCCTCGCCGGTCTTCGCGGCGGCCTCAAAGCCTCCATTTGTACTTTCCGAAGGTCTTCGGATCCAAGATCTCATCGGATATTTCAATGCCGAAGAGAGCGTTCTCCTGCCTCAGACGGATCCGAGTTTTCTTGTCCACAATGACGATCTCCTCTTCCCTTGGGAATTCCCTGCCCTTTTCGTTCCGAAAGAATTCCACCACCCGGAAAGTACGTTGGACTTTTCCCTTGGCGTCTATTGTCTGGGATTTCAGAATGAGGAAGTCGTTTTTCGTGACCCACACTAGCCTATGGCCTTTGTCGCCGGGCGGAGTGATCTTGATCACGTAGCAGTCTTTCCCGTCGTTCATTTCTTCCCTGGCAATGGTCTGCGATTCCCCGGCCTGCGGCATGAACGTCAGGAAATCAGTCATTGTCAGACCGGTCTCTCCAATGTTGGCGGACTCGTTGTCCGCGGCCAGCGGCAGTGTCCGGCCTGTGGCAGGTAGGAACATGTACGCGGCGGGCCTCTTGTCTTTCGCCACCCGGAAGAGAATCCTCAAACCCTTGGACTCTTCGGGCGCCTCGAAATCCAGGAAAAACGCGCCCTCACCGTTCATTTTCTTTCCCATGAGCCAGATACGGTGCTTGGAAATGGTCTTCTTACCTTTGAGAGTCGTGATTCTTAGAAACACGCGAAAAGAGTCTGCAAGATTCCTCTTGGCGATCTCTTCCAGAATTTCGTGCGCGGTCATGGCATGCACGAACCCGGGCGCGCCAAGTAGAGCCCCCCCTAAGAGAACAACCAGAACACTCTTCGCGTACCGGATCATGAACACATACCCTCTCGCAGCCGCATGTCCACTATGCCTTCGGAGTCATGCGCCTGCAAAAAGCCACTTCAAAACTTAAGTTTACTGCTAATTACAAACTGTTGTAATGTATGACTAATTTGATTAGCACAAAAGTCGAGTGTTTGTCAAGGAAGTTCTTGCTCATTGCGGCGCCAATCAGTCATTCGGGGTCAACTCGCAAAATATCATTGCGAGCGCAGCGGAGCAATCTCCTGCGCCCTCTTGTTGCCGTTGAATCGAGTTCCGCGTCCAAATCAATCGGCACAAGCCCGGTGTCCAGCGAGACTTATGGGTAAAGATCACGGCAGACCCTGGGAACGAGAGGAACAACGGAACGGGCTTTCATACTTCGTTGTGCCTTTGTTTCTAGGCATGTAAATTGGTATCAGCCTCTGAAAAGGTCTGTTGTCTCAGAATCTTGCTGATTCTCGATCCAATTGACGCGTTTTTCCAGGGCTGCTATAGTTCGGCTGGATCGCAAGGGAGAGAAGCCATGAGAATCGCTATCCGGGTGATCGTCATACTGTTCGTTACTCTGGGCCTCGCAAGCGGGGCTTGGGCCCAGTGGCCATTGGGCAAGATGCCCCCAACGTCCGGTCAGTCAAAACCAGGCCCTAACTTGACGGTTACCGGGAGGTTCCAAGTATTCATTTCCCCTCACTTAAAGGACCAAACCTTTATGCTCGATACCGACACAGGCCGGGTCTGGATTATGAAAAAGGATCACTCAACCGGCGACTTCTCCTGGAAGCGCATTCCCGTGGAAGAAGTGGATGGGGAAAAGAAAGGAAAGTCGGCTTCCACGAACTGATAGCCGTTCACGGGCTGCGGCTTTCACGTAATGTCGCCGCCACATACCCCATTTTGGTTGCACGGCAGTAACGGGCGGGAGGTCCATCTCAATAGGATAAGCCCGGTTGCGCGCCCGCGCGGTGGGAAGGAGACCGTGGGAAACGTGATGGAGAAACACCGGCCCGTTGAGAGTCGAACGGACGCACCTAAGATAACGGAGCGGCCGGAGACGGATGAGTCTCGCTCCGATTCGGACACAAGGGAGCAGAGTGCCTTGGTCTCTCGGCAAGAGATCGCCGACCGGTTGGGAGCGGACAGGGAGCAGGAGACCCGCAGGAGGATGTGGGGTCGGGTTCTGGTGGTATTGGGGGCCGTGACAATCCTGGATTCCTGGTCGATGTTCCCGATTCCCCTGATAGGTTTTCCCGCGATTGTTGTCGGCGTTGTGGTGATGATGCTCGGCGGCACGATGCTGGCGGGCCGTAGGAGGTTGAAGGATACCAATGAAGCCTTGATGATAGCCATGAAATACGGCAACCGTCTTACCGTCGCCAGGTTGGCTTTGGAACTGGACATCTCCCTCAACAGGGCGGAGAAGATAGTCAAGAAACTCGTGGACAAAGGCATAGCCGAAATAGACCTCGACAGTCTCGATCCCGATGAAGGGATCGTTTACAAGATAAGGGGGATATGAGTCATGAACAGTAAACTACAGCGGAGGACTTACCGATCATGAGAAAGAACGGTTACAAAGTTGCAGTGGTCGGCGCGACCGGAGCGGTCGGGAACACCATGATAGGTGTTCTGGAAGACCGGTCGTTCCCGGTGAGCGAGATAGCGTTGTTGGCTTCGGAATCAAGAGGGAGAACCCTCAAGTTCAAGGGGCAGGACCTTCCGGTTCAGAAGCTCACCGAGACATCTTTTGACGGAGTGGACATCGGTCTTTTCTCCGCCGGAGCCGCGATCAGCAAAGAATTTGCGCCCATAGCAGCAAAAGCAGGCTGCGTAGTGGTCGACAATACTTCACACTTCCGGATGGACCCGGATGTGCCGCTTGTGGTACCGGAAGTGAATCCGGAGGCGATTGCAGAGCACACTCCCGGAAACATAATAGCCAATCCCAATTGTTCTACCATTCAGATGGTGCTGACGCTGAAACCCCTTCACGATGAAGCTGGAATCAAGCGTGTCGTGGTTTCCACATACCAGGCCGTATCGGGCACGGGCAAAGACGCCCTGGAGGAGATGCTGGTCCAGTCCAGAGAAATTTCCAATGCCGTCCAGTGGACAAAGAATGACGGTCTGGACAAGTTGCAGGAGGGCTTGGCGCGTTTCCGTCACATGAAAACCGATGTCTATCCTCACCGCATTGCGCACGAGTGTCTGCCTCACATAGACGTGTTTCTGGATAATGGCTATTCCAAGGAAGAGATGAAGATGGTCAATGAGACTGCGAAGATCATGGACCCTTCCATCAAAGTCACGGCTACCGCAGTGAGGGTCCCCACGTTCTTCGGGCATTCGGAATCGGTGAACGTGGAGACGGAGAAGAACATAACCCCTGAGCGGGCAAAGGAGTTGCTGAACAATTTTCCGGGAATCAGAGTGGTGGACGACCCCAAGAACAACGTCTATCCGTTGGTGACCGAGGCCGCGGGTTCGTATGACACCTTGGTCGGGCGAATTCGCAAGGACGAGTCCATTGAAAACGGGCTCAACTTGTGGATTGCTTCCGACAATATTCTTAAAGGAGCGGCTCTGAACGCGGTTCAGATAGCCGAGATCCTGGTGAAGGACTATCTCTAGGGCTTGTCCCGAAATAAGTACTACAATTCATGAATCCTGAAAGTTCGCCGGGATGACGACACCGTCGGAATTGAGACGTTTATTCTGTGACAGGCCCTTAGTACACTATAGAAGGAAAAGGAGAGCGGATGAGCGCGAAGCGTGAGGTTGTGATCGTGAGCGCGGTACGGACGCCGCTGGGCGCCTTCAACGGCGGTCTCAGCGGTATTGGAGCCACGGAACTCGGGGGCATGGCCGTTGCACAGGCAGTGAAGAGGGCCCGGATTGAGAAGTCTGATGTGCAGGAGTGCATAATGGGGCAGGTGCTTCCCTGCGGAAGCGGTCAGAATCCAGCGCGCCAGGCCGCGCTCAAGGCCGGTTTGCCGTTTGAGACCGAATGCTTGACGATCAACAAAGTCTGCGGATCAGGACTCAAGGCCGTCATGCTCGCGGCTCAGGCCATACAGGCCCGGGACGCGGACATCGTAATCGCCGGCGGTATGGAGAACATGAGCGCGGCCCCCTATTATCTGGAAAAGGGCCGATTCGGATATCGCATGGGAAACGGAGCCCTGGTGGATTCAATGGTCCATGACGGCCTCTGGGACATCGTCAATGATTTCCACATGGGGATCAGCAATGACCTGTGCAGCGAAAAGTACAGTGTTTCCAGAGAAGACCAGGACAAGTACGCCGCGCAGAGCTATTCTCGGACACTGGAATCTATTGCCGAAGGCCGATTCAAGGAAGAGATCTTTCCCGTTGCCATCCCTCAGAGAAAAGGCGACCCGAAGATATTCGATACTGACGAATGCCCGCGGGAGACCTCTTACGATGCTCTGAGCAAGATGAAGCCTGCATTTCAAAAGGACGGCTATGGTACGGCCGGGAATGCCTCGATCATATCCGACGGAGCGAGCGCAGTCTGTGTCATGGCTGAGGAGACCGCGAAAGAGAGGGGATTGGAACCCCTTGTACGAGTAGGAGCGCAGGCGAGCGCAGGACTTGACATGAAATATGTCCTTATGGCGCCCATACTCTCCATACCCAAGGCGGCCTCGAAGGAGGGTGTTGATTGCAAGTCCATCGAGCTTATGGAAGTGAACGAGGCCTTCTCCGGCTCTACTGTAGGCGTGATAAGGGAATTGGGACTGGATCCTGATCGCTGCAACGTCAACGGTGGGTCTGTGGCTATGGGGCATCCTATCGGGGCCAGCGGAGCGCGAGTCCTGACTACTCTGATCTACGCCATGAAGAGCAGAGACAAGAAGACCGGCATGGCGTCCCTTTGTCTCGGAGGCGGAGAATCGGTCTCCCTGTTCGTCGACCGGTGAATGACACTCGTGAGTGCGGGTTGATAAGAAATTGCGGCCCGAAAGAAGGCACACCAAAACGTAAGAATACCCGGCATCCTGGCGGGTTATGATCGTAGGGGCTACGCATGCGTCGCCCTCTTCGATGGTCGGGAAGCCCCCGCACGCGGGAGGCGCGGGATTCCGCATTCGCCAATCCGCATTCCGGTAGGCGCGATTTCCTGTATGGGGTACAGACGCGTGGTAAACGGCGATTTTGCAAGGCGACAGGGATCTCGCTGGAGGATTAGATGTTGTTGGAACACAATCCCGATTCATTCATGACCGGCCGTGATCCATTCGTGAATCTCGATATCGTGGAGAAAACTTCCTCCGCGTTGGTCCAGGATCTGACGTTTGAACCTCATCATGAGGGGTTTATGGGGATCCCTCATGGAGGTCTGGCAATGGGGCTGTGTCTGGACCAGTGGCGCGGCGTTGGTCGGCCCTTGTACCCTGTAACCGTAAACTTCAAGTTCGGTGGGTCGGGGTTGCCGATCGGGGCGCCGGCGCTCTTTTCCGTGAAGCTGCAAGAGGAAAGCCGTCAGGGGCCCCGCATTATAGCGGAGATTATCAAACACGGCGAGACGCGACCCTATCTTCGGGCCGACATTGCCCCGGCCAAAGCGGAGAGCGCGTCCATTGGGCTTCCGGAACCGCCCGGAAATGATTTTCGAATGTTGCCATACTACGAGAATTGCTTTGTTTGCGGGCATCACAGGACGGCACCGGGGCTTCGACGGAGGTTCCGAGTCCACACGATGAACGAATCGCCCGTAACCACGGTCCTTTGGGGCCTTGACAACAACCACCATGAATTGGTGGAGGATTTTCTCATCGGCAAGGAAGAGCTTCATCCAGCCGTGCTCATATCGATTTTCGACGAAAATACGGCCTGGGCCGGATTTTTCCGAACCGGCGGTGCGGGGCTTTCGGTCAGGCTGGACTTCACCCTGCTGCGACCTGTGGGCAAATCGGAGAAGCTCATGTTCATGGGATGGCCGGCCGGGATACGAGGAAACCCGAAAGCCCCCCGTTTTTTCCGGGCGAACGGAATGATTGTTTCACTCGCGGACCCGGTGAATCCTGAGCCGGTAGCCCATGGTTGGGGTGAATGGCTGATCATGGCGCAGTACACTCGGCAGATCAAAGAGAACCTGCTGCCCCGGGAAGACTGGCAATGGATTTTCCCGGATCAATGACCACACCGGGGAATGGACTCCGCATGTAACGGACCGGTCGCACAGGGCAGCGTGCGACATGCCGTCACATGAAAACATCGTCTTAGAGGTGAAAGAGTGTTCGAACAGGTCATAGAAGGCATACTGTGGATACCGGGACGTGACGGGATGCTCCCGGACTCCCATGCGTACATTGTCGGAAAACAGGGTTCAGAGGACTTTTCTCTCGTGGAATGCGGTCTCATGGGCATGGGGGATTACAAGCTGGAACAGCTGGATGCCGCGGGCATCTCCCGTAAACACGTTAAGCGCATCATCATGACTCATACCCACATGGACCACGTGGGCTGTCTCCCTGAGATATCGAGAGAGTTGCCGCACGCGGAGATCTGGGCCCACAAGGATGAAGCGCTGCCCCTTGAGCGAGGGGACAGCCGCATAGTGTACGGAAATAAAATGTTCGAGGATATGATCCGCGCCCAGTATAGCATTTCCGATGATTTTTTTCGGATGCCCGTTCAAAGGAAGCTGGAAGGGGAGGAACTGCTCGACCTGGGTGGTATCGGCTTCAGAGTCGTTCATGTGCCCGGTCATTCCTGCGGCAGCATAGGCCTTTTCAACGAGGAACACGGAATCTTCATATCCGGGGACACCATATACGCTGACGGCGCGATCGGACGCTACGATCTGGTTTCCGCTGATCCTGCCCAACTGAAGGATTCCCTCAATTTGATTGCCGATCTGGGGGCGGACATCCTTTTGCCCTCCCACAATCGGATAGTGAAGGGCGGAGCGGAGCCGATGATCAAAACAACAGTCACCCAGTGGAGTCCACTCTTGGGAACGTGATGGAACCTCCCCATTACCGGAAATCCACAATCATAATGGAAGCGCCCCCGGTTGCTCTCGGAAATTTGCGGGAGCTTGTTCAAGTCAGAGGAACGCTCAAGCCTGGAAATCGAGGCACAACGAAGGATAAAAATGTCCCCTATCATGGTGGGGTACCGTCGTAGGGGCGTAGCATGGAAAGTGTATCAGAACCTGGAAAGACAGGGGAATCGTGCCGCGATCTGTGCATGGCGGAGCCATGCGTAGGGGCGTAGCATGCTACGCCCTCTTATGCGAATGCGCGTTCAAACAAGTGACAAAGAGCACTGCTGGGCAAGCCGGCAGTGGCACACAAGAAACCGATCTCACTCTCTTGATTGCGCATTCCTATGAAAGTCTCGTGAAAAAACCACCCCTTTCCGGGTCAACGTATGGGGTGGCTTGGAGGGGAGATGAGTCTCCCCTCCAAAGATGGCTGGATTCTTAAAGTATTTACAGAACCGCTTACCTCATCCGGGGCGAAGCCACGGACAAGCTGCCCCAAGATTTTCATACTTCGTTGTCGCTTTCTTGCGATGATAGTTGGTATTAGACGGTTGCGCGCCTCCAGCAGCGGCGCGGGCCTAATTCGGCGCACGCCCGTCTTTATGGGAGCGGAATCTCGAAGGGAGTAAACACAGTGGGAAAAACGGTTGCCGAAAAGATAATAGAGGCCCATCTCGTCGAAGGAAAACTTGAGCCTGGCTCTGAGATCGCGCTGACCATTGATCACACCCTTCAGCAAGACGCTACGGGCACAATGGTTTTTCTGGAATTCATGGCTATGGGAATTCCAAGGGTCAAGACGGAGCTTTCAGTTGCCTACGTGGACCACAACCTGCTGCAAGCAGATTTCAGGAACGCGGACGACCACCGTTTTCTGAGATCGGCCGCGGCCAAATTCGGAGTGGTCTATTCCAGGCCTGGGAACGGCATATCCCATCAAGTGCATCTGGAACGTTTCAGTGTGCCGGGCAAAACCCTTCTGGGTTCAGACAGCCACACTCCCACCAACGGGGGATCTTCCATGCTGGCCATAGGCGCGGGGGGGCTCGATGTGGCCATGGCAATGGCAGGGCAGCCATTCCATCTCATCATGCCGCAGATAGTGGGGGTGAGACTCACGGGTTCCCTGCAACCCTGGGTATCGGGGAAGGACGTAATCCTGGAAATGCTCCGTCGTCTGACAGTCAAAGGCGGAGTAGGGAAGATCTTCGAGTACTTCGGGCCAGGGGTGGATACGCTCTCCGCTACGGACAGGGCCACGATCGGAAACATGGGAGCGGAACTGGGATGCACCACGAGCATATTTCCGTCTGACGAGCGGACCCGTGAATTCCTTGAGAGTCAAGGCAGGGGGGCCGCGTGGACGGAGATACTCGCGGATGATGACGCGCGGTACCATGAAGTGATCGAGATGGACCTTAGCTCTATCGAGCCCTTGATCGCGTGTCCGACCTCTCCGGATAACGTGAAAAAGGTCTCCGAAGTACAAGGTATTGAGGTGGCCCAGGTGATCGTGGGCTCGTCCGTCAATTCCTCGTTCCGGGACCTGATGGTAGCGGCCAAGGCCGTGGAAGGTGGTCATTGCCACCCGGACGTCAGCTTCGAGATCAATCCGGGCAGCCAGCAAGTGCTGCTGAACGTGGCAGAGGCCGGAGGCACTATCAATCTGATCATGGCAGGGGCCAGGATTCATCAGTCAGGCTGTCTGGGTTGTATCGGAATGGGGCAAGCGCCCGCGACCGGGACAGTATCCCTGAGGACTTTTCCCAGGAACTTTCCCGGGCGCAGTGGAACAGCCAATGATCAGGTCTACCTCTGTTCGCCCGAGACCGCGGTGGCCGCGGCTGTCAAAGGAAAGATCACCGATCCCAGGGACCTGGGACAGTGTCCCAATGTGTCGAACCCGGCCCGATATGTCATCAACGATGAGAATCTGCTGCTTCCACCGGAAGACGGTTCAAAGGTGGAAGTAATCATGGGCCCGAACATAAAGCCCTTCCCGGAGTTCGGTCCGCTGGAGGAATCCCTGGAAGGCACCGTGATCCTACACGTCGGCGACAACATCACCACGGATCACATCATGCCGGCAGGGAGCAAGATCCTGCCCCTCCGGAGCAACATAGAGGCGATCAGCGAGCATGTTTTCAGCGGTTTGGATCCCTCATTCCCGGAAAGGAGCCGGGACGCGGGAATCGGATTCGTTGTAGGAGCGGAGAACTACGGCCAAGGCTCGTCCCGGGAGCATGCCGCGATTGCCCCAAGATTCCTCGGCATCCGCGCCAAGTTTACGAAGAGCTTTGCCCGGATACACAAGGCGAATCTGATAAACTTCGGCATCCTGCCGCTCACGTTCGCAGACCCCGATGATTGGGAGCGGATAGCCCAGGGCGACGCAATACGGCTGAATAATGTGAGGAGTTCCCTTGAACAAGGAGCGGATGAACTGGTGGCCGAGGTTTCCGGGAAACAGATTCGGGTCCGCATTGATATCACTGACCGACAGCGTGGGATACTGCTCGCGGGAGGTCTGGTCAACCTTGTCGTGGAATCCGGATCATAACCCTTGATACCGGCTCGCTCTCAAACATTTGATGATCTGTTCCAGGACGGCACTGCCGGCTTGTCCAGCAGTGGCGCCCAAGAAACCGATCTCACTCTCTTGATTGCGCATTTACCTGAAAATAGATGAGCCGGGATGACCCTGACGCTCCGCCTTGCACCGACTATCCAAGAGGGCGCAGCATGCGGCGCCCCTACGCGCGGGACCCGGCGAAATGCTGCCGCATTCCGAATTCCGAATTCTGCGCGGGCCCCACGACTTTGCGGACATTTTCGTGCTTCGTTGTGCCCGGCGCCCGGCCGGGCATGTAGGTTCCTATGAAAGTCTCGTGGAAAGCCACCCCTTTTGCGGTTCTACGTATGCGGTGGTTTGGAGGGAAGATGAGTCTCCCCTCCAAAGATGACTGGATTCTTAAGGCATTTATAGCGATTCTCAAAAGTAATCACGGATTGACTCATTGGCGTGCCCCTTCTTTCTCGCTTCTTTCTCGAAAGACCGTAGCCCTGAAGGGGCGTCAGAAAATAGCCCGGGGATTCATCGCCGGGTAAGGGCCATTGCAGAACACTGAGTCCCGAAGGGACGACAGAACCATTACGCGCTCGCTAGGTGTCGTCCCTTTGGGACTCCCGGTGGGGAATGGATTTCACACCCAGGGATAAATCCCTGGGCTATTATCTTTCGTCCCTTCGGGACTCCGAGCCGGCTTGGGGCTGGAGTTTTCATACTATGGTGGTTCCCGTAATTAGTTTCGGATTCCTCCGAAACTTCTTCCTGATCGCGCAGGCTTGCCAGCCTGCGAATCCGTGAGAACTTTCAAGAACTGCTATACAGAAATGCTTACCTCATCCGGGGCGAAGCCACGGACAAACTGCCCCAAAATATTCGTAGTTCGTTGTCCCTTATTAGGGTTGGTGGTTGGTACGAAGATGGGGAAGCGCGCAATCAGGAAGGCTGGTCGGGAGATTTGGATCCGGTTTTCCGGACCACGAAAAGTTCGTCGGGTTCCTGATTCTTGAGGGGGGCCAAGTTGCGGCCGTGATGAATCACGATCTGTTCAGGTTTCCTTTCCATCACGATAAGCCTGACAATCTGTCCTGAATCCCAAAAGAAAGTCAAATGCGGTGGATCGTAGGAGAGCGCGCCGCTGCCGGCACGAATCCATCCTTGGTTCGCGTCGCCTCGGTACCGGGCCGTGAACGTGCCTTCACCGCTCAACTCAAGCTTGAGTTGCCGCTGGACGGCCGGGGTCCAGTTGCCCTTGATCAATCTGGATTTGAGCGCCCAGGTCCCAGCCGGCAACCGCACCTGGCCGCGGTCGTCCCTGTGCTGCGTGTACTCTGCGCCGCAGGAGGCTAGTACCAGACTCATAGTGGCGATACCGGCAAGAAGAAGGTGGGAGCAACGTAAGGTGATGTTTTGCATGACGGTGATCGAAGCTGCCGACAAAAAGCGAAACGATCACCCCGAGGAGGGATGATCGCCTCGTTATTCGTTCACAATCGGCAAGACTCAAACCGAATGGTCGGTTTGAAGTTAGCGATAGTAGCCGTACCAGCCGCTCGATGAGCCACTCGCGGGCACATAACCACCGCTGCTGGAAGCGTAATTGCGATATCCATAACCGCTGCTGGCGAGGCCCACATAGTTATACTGGTTGACCCCGCTGGACGATGAGCCGGCATTCCAGCCGCTGCTGCTGGCCGCATTGCCCCAAGCGCGATAGGTCGCGGCCAAGTTGCCCCAGTAACCGCTGGAACTGGCAGCACGGGCGGGGGGCCAATCGTAGCCGCTGCTGGAACTGGACGAAGCCGCATTGCCCCACGCAGCGTAAGGCGCCCACGCGTAGAATCCGAAGCTGATCGAAGCGAACAGCATAACCATACCGACTACTGCAACTGTCATTGCAAATCTTTTCATTAAACAGTTACCTCCTCAATAGAAATGAATTTCCAATCTAAATGGTCTCGGTTACGAGATCCATCATTGCACGTTTTTGGATGTCCAAACAGTATTGGCATTATCGTTACCACGAAGCTGCGCCGGTGTCAATGTTTTTCGTCTCGGGAAATCCGAGGAATCGGGCAGCCGAGGCATCGGCGCAAGAAGCCTCTTGACTCGCCCCGGGTGTCTGCTAGGATTCTCCCAAATTTGTGTTCTTGTCAAGTTTTTTTTGACAAGGACCACCGCGTGAAAGGCCCCCTTGATGTGGAAATCACCTAACTCCTCCGCCCTGCAAGGATCCGGGCGGAGCCTCCCCGGAAGTGGCGCACGCTTTTTTCTTGTCTGCCTCTGCGCGGTGGCCACGACTCTTGTAGTCGGCACGTGCCCCGCGGTCGGCAACGCATCCGAAATGAGTACCATAGGCCGAATCTTGTCCCGAAATGGAGCGGTCCCTGTTGGGGAACGGCCGGATTCTCAACAGGCGCGGACCGCGCAGGTCACTGAAGGTGTTAGCGGCCGCGACGTGCCGGGGCCCGCGGCCCCCTCACGTGACGGGGAGGCCCTGACCAAGAGCGCGAAATCCTTGGGGTTCGCCGACAGGATTCGCGAAGTAGGTGAAATCATTGCAGGGGGGGATGCTACCAGGGCACGTGAGATTGTGCAGGCTATGATCCGGCAATGCGAGTCAGGCACGGGAGACGTAGGGGACTGCTCCCGATGGTCAAGATCCCTACGAGGCCTGGATTCCCTTTTGGAGAAACCACGACGGACAAAGGTCATAGAAAACTCCCTGGGCATGAAAATGGTTCGCATTCCTGCCGGCGAATATATGATGGGAAGCCTGAAAAGAGAGATGGACTGGTTGCGGCTCACTTTCAAGAAGATCTGGCGGGAGGGGCACAAGCAATGGTTTCAGGACGAGCTTCCCTTGCATCCGGTTAGGATCACAAGACCTTTCTATATTGGCGCCACCGAGGTGACGGTAGGCCAGTTCCGAGCATTTGTTAAAGCCACAGGACACAAGACGGACGCGGAACGCGAAGAGGGGGGGATGATATTCAGCAAGAAGGAAGGGCGCTGGATTCCGGAAAAGGGCATGAAATGGGACGCGGCCGCATGGAAGGTATCAGATGATCAACCGGTGGTCTTTGTGTCGTGGGATGACGCCAACGCGTTTTGCAGATGGCTGAGCCGGAAAGAAAAACGGAAATACAGGCTCCCCACGGAGGCCGAATGGGAAATGGCCTGTCGTGGCGGCGCCGTGTGGGCGCGCTATCCCTGGGGCAATCGCCTTCCTGGTGATTCAGACACCAACTTCGGTGACGGCAATCCCAAACTCCCTGAAAGCCTCACCACGGTGGATGACGGGTACACGTACACGTCCCCGGTGGGCGCGTATCCTCCCAACGGGTACGGTATCCACGACATGGCCGGAAATGTCATGGAATGGGTGGCTGACCGTCACGATCGCAACTACTACGAGAATTCTCCACTGGAAGATCCCACAGGGCCGTCCACTGGAGATTCAAGAGTCAACAAGGGAGGAAACTGGTACGCCAGCCCCGCAGACTGCAGATGCGCTTTCAGGGGGTTTTCCGGCTCCCGAATGACCTTCTGGAATCTGGGCTTTCGGGTTGTGATGGAGGAGGCGGTAGACGACGTCCCAGTGACTGCCGAGAAGACTGAGGGATCTGAGCGCAGCGGAACCACCACTACGGGGAAGACCGAGTTTCCTCCCAGCGCGGAAGACGGATTGAGTCTGTTTCGCCAGGCCATGTTTGCCGCCCAGCAGAGGCGGTGGAACAATGCCATCCGGAATCTGGAAGATGCCCTCAAGGTCTATCAGAAAAGGGAGGATCACAAATGGGTTGCCCGGGTGCGGGCCACACTGGCAGGGATCTATGCCGAGCGGAACCGAAAGTACAAGAGTAAGGAACTCTACACCCGCGCGCTGGCAGATTTTCGGAAAATCGGGGATTCCAGCAGTGCGCGCGTGATCCTTGCCCGACTCCAGGATCTCGAAACCTCGCCGGGTGTCAAGGTGGTCAAGATCAGAAAAGGGATGGCAGCGGCCACAGCAGGTATTGTGCGCGGTGATGTGATAATCGAATATGCTGGGCAGACCGGCTTCAGGGTGAAGGGTTTCAAGGATCTGGTCGAAGATTATTCACGGGCCTCGGAGGTGACGGTAAGCGTCCTCAATAACGGGGAAACAAGCACTGTAGTGGTTCCGGGCGGGCCGTTGGGTGTAGCAGTGGAAGACATCAAACGAACGCCTCGTCCAAGACCGCCCCGTGAAAGGCGCAGGGACCGATCCCGGGCACGGCCGAACAGAAGCCGTAGGTAAGCGGCGCCATAGGGCGGTGCCGGCTTGTGCAGCGGATATTTCCATTAAATCCCCTCGGTTGACCCCAATATCGGGCGAAATCCTGTTGTATTGGTCATTTATTAAAGGTATGAAGAAGAACACGGGGCGCACAGGGGATTGAGGCGCCCGAACCCTCGAGGGTCGGCGACCTGCTGAAACAGGCAGTATTCAGCGCCGGGAGCGAATGACCTTGCCTAAGTCATGGGTCGCCCCACAACATTTCCTGAGACAGAAGGCGGGCGATGGTTTTTGACTATCTCGCATCCAGGTTCTCCAAAGATTTGGCAATCGATCTTGGGACCGCGAACACCCTTGTTTTCGTTCGGGGAAAGGGCATTGTCCTCAACGAGCCCTCGGTGGTCGCTGTACGCGCCAGAGACAAACGGTCTTCCGAGATCTGGATCGGAGAAGACGCAAAGAAGATGATCGGTCGCGTCCCCGGCTCGATTGAGGTCTTCCGGCCCCTCAGGGAGGGGGTGATAGCGAACTTTGAAATGGCCAGCCTGATGCTGAAGCACTTTATCCGGAAGGTCCACAATCGGAAGACCTTTGTAAAACCGCGCGTAATCGTGTCCGTGCCTTCGGGAGTGACTCCTGTTGAGAGAAGGGCGGTCCGGGATTCCACTCTCAGCGCGGGGGCCCAGGGCGTTTACATCGTCCAGGAAGCCATGGCGGCCGCTATGGGAGCAGGGCTTCCTGTGACAGAGCCCACGAGCAATATGATCGTGGATGTGGGAGGCGGAACCACCGAAGTCGCGATCATCTCGCTTACCGGTGTGGTCTACTCAAGCTCGATCAAAGTGGCCGGCGACAAACTGGACGCTGACATTCTCGATTATCTGCGCAAGAACTACGGTATTCTTATCGGCCCGACCACATCGGAGCAAATCAAGATATTGGTCGGCCGCGCGTTCCTCGACGGCGCGTACGAGGAGGTTGAGGTCAAGGGCAGAGATCTCATGGACGGCATCCCCAAGACCATAACCGTCAATTCCCACGACATCGCTCGTGCCATAATGGATTCCATAGACACAATAGTGGAGAGTATCAGATCCGCGCTGGAGCAATGTCCGCCGGAACTCGCAGCCGATATCATCGATACGGGTATTGTGCTCACGGGCGGCGGAGCGCTCCTGAAGAATCTGGACCTTCGAATTCGCAGCGAAATAGGCGTGCCGGTTGTTGTGCCGGAAGATCCCCTGTCCACAGTGGTGCGAGGTGGGGGATTAATGCTGGAAGACATAGAACTGCTGAAAGAGATCGCGACTTCGTAAGAATTATGGCAGTCCTCGAAAGTTCTGTCGGAATTATGTCGCGCTGCTGGGCAAGCCGGCAGTGGCACCCAAAGCTCAATCCGTGATTAATCTTGAGAACCACCATTGTTCAGCGCGCAGGAGATTGTTCAACTCCGCTCGCAATGACATCTACCGGGAGCCCCCAGAATGACTGAGGGGTTACCCCTGTGCCGGGCAAGAGGTTGACGGGGAACCGGAACTGGTGCATTTTACAGTATTGCAACTCTGGGATGAAAGGAGTACACGCGTTGAGAGTTCTGTCAGGAATACAGCCCTCCGGATCGCTTCACATAGGAAACTACCTTGGAATGATGAAGCCGATGCTCTCTTACCTGGAGAGGGAAGATCTGTTCGTCTTCGTAGTTAACTTCCACGCGCTCACGAGCGTTCATGATCGAGAGAAACTGTCCACCGGAACCCTGGAGGCGGCTACGGACTTCATGGCCCTGGGTCTCGACCCGGACGCGTGCACATTCTGGGTCCAATCGGATGTCCCGGAGGTTGTGGAATTGTCCTGGATACTTACCTGCATCACTCCCATGGGACTCCTGGAGCGGTGCCATTCCTTCAAGGACAAACTGGCAAAGGGAATTTCGCCCAACCACGGTCTGTTCGCGTATCCGGTGCTCATGGCCGCGGATATTCTCCTCTACCAGTCGAACGTGATACCGGTGGGCAAAGATCAGAAGCAGCATGTGGAAGTGACCAGGGATATCGCGGTCAAATTCAACAACATCTTCGGAGAGACCTTTGTGATCCCCGAGCCCGAGATCAGCGATGAAGTGGCTACAGTGCCCGGCACAGACGGCCAGAAGATGTCAAAGTCTTACGACAATACCATTGAGATCTTTCTGGATGAGAAGACGTTGAAGAAAAGGGTCATGTCCATCAAGACCGACTCCACTCCTGTTGAAGATCCCAAGGACCCGGACACGTGCAACCTGTTCCAAACGTTTCGTCATTTTGCTCCTGAGGAGAGGGTCGCGGAAGTGCTCGCGCTTTACAAGGGAGGCGGCGCCGCGTACGGAACTTTGAAAAAGGAACTGGTGGGTTATCTCTGGGATTACTTCCGGGAGCCTCGTGAAAGGAGGGCCCGACTCATGGCAGATCAGGGACGGGTTCGTGACGCGCTGGCAATGGGGGCCGACAAGGCCAGAGCAATAGCCGTGGACACCCTTGACCTGGTCAGACATAACGCGGGGATCAAGTACTAGTGGCGGCCAAGAATGCCTTCTCAGTCGACGTGGAGAAGATCGTCTCGGTTCTCCGTCATGAGGTCCGTGGATTCAAGGTCCCCATAGTCACCGAGATATCGCGCAGAGCGCGCTCCCCCTTCGATGTCCTTGTCTCCACGATTCTTTCCGCTCGGACCAAGGACGATGTGACCCGTGATGCGTCGACGCGACTGCTCGACAAAGGCTCTGCTCCCGAAAAGCTCATACGCCTCACAGTGCCCGAAATCCAAAAACTCATCTATCCGGTGGGATTCTACAAGACCAAGGCAAAAGCCATCAAACAGATGTGCAAGGACCTGATCGACAAGTACGGAGGAAAGGTCCCCGACGACCTGGACGAATTGCTCAAGCTCCCCGGAGTAGGCAGAAAAACTGCGAACCTGGTTCTCACCCTGGGGTTCGGAAAACAGGGCATCTGCGTTGACACACATGTGCATCGGATCTCCAACCGTCTGGGTTACGTAAAGACCAAATCACCGGAAGAGACCGAGACCGCGTTGAGACAAAAACTACCCAAGGTGCACTGGATAGAGTTCAATGACCTTCTGGTGACCTATGGTCAGAACGTGTGCCGCCCCATTTCACCGTTCTGTGCCGCGTGCAAGATTCGTCTGTACTGCAAACAGGTGGGAGTCAATAGGCACAGGTAGAAAGACGTGGACCGCGTGACCTATCATGCCGATTCCCACTGCAAGAGAGCGACAGCGAAGCATGAAAATGCCGGAAAGGCGCCGGGTCCCGGCCGTAGGGGCGTAGCATGCTACGCCCTCTTGGATAGTCGGGTCAAGCCGCAACGCGGGGGATTTCCCAGCCCATCCATTTCTGTATGAAAATGTCCTTTTTCTTGGAATGCCAACGCTGTTTCGTGGCAGGCCGCTTGATCCGGATTTTGTCAGCGGCCGAGGTCGTATGCGTAGACCAGGCTGCCCGGAGGGCGGAAGGAAAAGAGGGATCTTGGCTCGACCAATATTAGCACCAGCGATTTGATCCCCTGATTCTTGAAATCTCGTATCCTGAGATCCGATATGAGTCCCGGGCTTCCGACGGTTTTCCATTTCTCGAGCAACTGCTTGCCATCCCAGGTTAGACCCTGCACAACACTGCCGGCCGAGGTTTGCTTACCGACCAGTAGTTCGTTCTTCCCGTCTCCGTCCGTGTCGGACACAATCATTGTACCGGGGAATATTATGGTCCTGGATCCACCCTTGTATCGGAACCGAACGCTTCGATCCACGCCGTAGATCTTGTCGGTAACACTTGCCAGGAGCCGGTTGTCTCTGTCGAACACCATCAACCGCTGGTCCTGGTTCATAATGATCCGCAGAAAAGTCGGTTTGTCCCCGAACCGGCCGGAAATATAGCTCGTGAGCAAAGTTCCCGGGGGAAGCGCCAGAGTTCCAACCGGGTTCGGCGCGCCGCCGACCATCTCAAAGCGAACCATCTCGCCGCTGAAGATGTTTTCCACATCGGTTCTTTGGCCGACCAGAATCCGTTTCTTATTGTCATCCGGATCCTTGATGGTCCTCAGAATGATGTTGGCGAACTTGGCGGTGACTCGAAAGATTCTGTCGGTATACCTTATGATCGCCGACTCCAGTCCCTTTGGAGTCCAGTAGCATACGATGAGTTCCGCTACTCCGTCGGAGTCAATGTCTTCCACTTCTGCCGACAGGTATCGAATCCCCGAGTCCGAGATCTTTGTCAAGGTCTTCAGACTTCCCTGATCGAAGCGCCCAATGTTCAAGGTAGTCCGACCAAGGAACACGGTTTCGTTCCTCTTGTCTCCGTCCAAGTCTCCTATGTCCAAGGACTGAAGTGGTGCGTAAATCTTCTGGCTTACCCAGGGGCCGGAATCTTGCTGGATGTCGATCAGGGAGGGCCCGACTCCCGAACGAGGGCCTTGGTTTGATGGTATCCCCGGCTTGTAGAAGTGTAACCTGGGACTGCCCCGTAGACGGACAATGATCTGCTTAACGCCTGAGCGCAATATGCGAGGCAACCCCCGTATGTGGGTACCCTTCACCTCCGCGGAGAGCATGACCCTTTGTTTTGCCGTATCCCACATCACCCACTTGATTTTGCACTTGCCCTCTGCGTGGCTCAGAAAACCGTAAACGACCGCATCGCAACCGGAACGTGAAGCGAGTTCCCGCAATTCGTCCTCCTCCCCGGGAACTCCCTTTCCCCCCAGGAGTTCCTTGGTGGCCTCCGCGGTCTCAACAACGAAGCCTTCTTTCAGAGAAGTGATAGCGGACCTGAGAGACTTTTCCGCGTGACTACTGAAGCTCTCAAGCTCGGCCTGGAGTTCTCCGGCATTTACGTGAAACGGCAGGATTAGGATTTTGGTGGGCTGCGCGGCGTTCACCGGACAGACCATGCACAGACCCAGGACAAGCCCGGTAATGGCTATGAAGCCCGCAATCGGCCCGATGTGTTCTTTATTACCTAAAATCATTGGACCTTTATCTGTGCGCACTGATCTCAAAAAAAAATACCAACCGGCACAGCAGTTGGCGTTAGGAGGAATATTTTCTTATTTGTTGACCAGAGGATACTGCAACCTCCATGCCATTTCCCAAATGTGACCGAAAAAGGAGCATAAGGCCTGGAATTATATGAGATTATTCCATTGCCATTCCTCACCGGAATTCAGTGTCCGAAGGTCCAAATTTTGTCCAGACTATTGAACATCGTGACCCCAAATAATCAAGCCGTTAATATTATTGGCGTTATCCATGTATAAAAAACCGGCGCCCATGTGCCGAATTTTTGAACACTTTTTACAGGGTGCCCAGATACAGTTTCCGGACATGCTCCAGGTTGGCCCGAATATCATCGGGACCCCGGATTGCAGGACCATGGCCCGGGATAACCAGTTCCGGAGTGAGCTGCGATACCCTGTCCAGGCTGTCCTTCAATTGCTGTTCGTTTCCACCGGGGAGATCCGTCCTTCCAACTCCTTGCAGGAAGATCAGATCCCCGGTGATCAGAATCTTATGACGAGGCCAGTAGATGCACAGGCTTCCGGGGCTGTGCCCTGGGGTGAGCAGGATCTCAAATTCGTGCTTCCCCAGATTGAGCGTTCCTTCCTTAAGGTGGAAATCGATTCGGTACTCGGGCATTTGGACACCTTGCTGAAGGTACATTGGGCGTCCCACCTCTTCCAGGAACCTTTCCTCCTCCCGCGCGCATGCGATCTTCACGTCGGCGTTTTCAAAAGCCCTGTTTCCTTCAAAGTGGTCGGGATGGCAATGGGTATTGATGACCACTCTGATTTTGTCCGGATCAAGTCCGTCGGCCCGCATTCGGGACAGCAGATCGTCCACTCTGTGCCCGTGTCCCGGGTCGATCAGCAAGGGTATCTTTCCGTCTATGAAGATGCTGTTGCAATTGTTTTCCCGTTGATCGTTCCAGAGATAGATGTAGAGATGCTCGGTGACCTTCATATGGTGGTGATATCCCCTTTCTTCAGGTTTAATGGTATCTTTCAGGAGTCCTGGTCTGCGCAGCCCAGGCAGACCAACTTTCCGTCTCTTTCTTGAAGCCGGGTAGTAACTGTACTCTCATGGCAGATTTCACACGGACGTGTGGAAACTATGGACGCCTTTGGGGGCATCTCTGCTGCAACCGGGCCGATCTCGAAATAGTCCGCGGGATCCGCGCATATGAGTTCCAAAACCGTACTCCTACGGATTTCTTCATACTTCCTCTTGTCCGCGGCGGAAGCTTCTCCCGAGTCGATCTTCTTTTTCAGTGCGCGCCGCTGCGCGCTATCCGGCAGTTCGCGGTGCTTCAGCGCGACCCGGACCGCGCGCCCCGTGTTTCGTTCAAGAAAGGTGAAGGCCTGTTTACCCCAATCCCGAAAGATCAGGTTCCCCTTGCCAAAGGTGCATCCCAGCAGGACCTGAACCGCGTCTACCGCGCAAGAATCGTTTTCCACCACCGCCACGATCTCTTCATCCTCAGCGCGGTTGACTCCCAAGCCGCGGACCCCGGCTTTGACAGCCGCGTATCCGATCGCCAGCCCGGGACACACATGACCGTGGAAACGCACGCAGTCCTGGAAATCTTCGGGAAACTCGCCGACTTTGGTCATTTCAGATTCCTTGCTCTTCTTGGGCGGTGTCCAGCAGTCCGGTGAAATTCTCGAGAATGCGGGCCGTGGCCCCCCAGATGGTGTGTCCTTTCCAGTGATAGAATGTCATCCTGAGCGGTTTTCCGTGCACGGTCCAGGTGTCGTGGGCGACGAGCGCGGGATCGAAAAAGACCCGAAGTGGGACACTCAGAACCTCCTCAATTTCCCAGGGGCTGGGACGGAATTCGTAAGGATATGGAATCACGCCCACAAAGGGGACCACCAGATAGTTTGTAGCTACCGTATAGAAGTCATCCATCTCGCCCAGAATTTGAACATCCTCCCGTTGAACCCCCACCTCTTCTTCCGTCTCCCTGAGTGCGCAGGAGACTAAGTCCGGGTCGGTGTAGTCCATTTTTCCCCCGGGAAAGGAGATCTCTCCCTTGTGGTGTTCCACATGGTCGGACCTTTTTGTCAGCAGCACGTGTGGTTCCGAGTCTTTGTTGAACAACGCTATCAATACGGCTGCAATGACCATTCCATCAGTTGGGAGGTCATTCTTCCGTCGGGCGCCCAGGATCTGCGCCAGCTTTAGTTCAAAGAACTCAAGGTCCGGAAAAGTGTTCAGGGCGATTTTCATAACAATTGCAACCCCCCTATTTAACAAGATCCTCGAACTCCCAGTCCCAGTCAAGTTCCCAAATCATAGCAACTCCGTCGGTGGAAGCGCTGATCACGAAACGGCCGTTGGCCGAGAATTCCACTGCGCTTATGGCCTTGGCGTGCCCTTGAAACTCCCTTAAACATTCCCCTGTCTCAAGGCCCCATAGCTTCAGGACCGAATCCTCTCCACCGGTTAAGATGAACATCTGGTCCGGTGAAAAAGTCGCGGCTCGCACACCAGCCTCATGACCTTCCAGAGATCGAACAGGCGCGAATCTTTTCAGGTCCCACAACCGGACCGTGCCGTCATTTGCCCCGGTCAGGAACATGTCTCCATTGGGAGAAGTCCTCAGACAACTGATCCTGTCTTCGTGAGCTTTCAGGTTCCGCAACTGTCTGCCCGAGTTGAGATCCCACATCTTGACCGACCCGAGAAATCCCGCGGACAAAATGAGATCGGAGGTGCCGGCGAAGTCCACGGAGGTTATCTCGTCTTCATGTCCTTTGATGGTTCTCACCGGCGTGGAATCGGACACTCTCCAGAGTCGGATGGTCTTATCCCACGATCCGGACAGTATTAGGTCACCGGCCGCTGAATATACAACTGCGCCGACGCTGTCCGAATGGCCCTTGAGCACGGCGGTGGTCCGGCCTGAGTGGAGATCCCATATGCGGATGGAACGGTCATCACCGGCAGACACAGCCTCGCGTCCACTGGGCGAAAATGAGACTGACGCTACGAGATTTGTGTGGCCTTCAAGAGTCTTGAGGCATTCTCCCGAGTTTGAACTCCACATCCTGACGGAATGGTCCGAATGGGCCGTGAGGAAATTGATGGCGGAGGGTGAGAAGGAGACGTCCCTGACACTGGAAGATGTTTCAAAAGTCTTTCTCTTCCATCCCCCGGACAGACCGACTCGTTTTCCGTGCTCGCTGATTCGCTGGATGATGTCAAGGGCCAGATCAGATCTCTCATATCCGGACAAACTCTGGGCCTTGCGAATCAATGAATAAGCTTCGGCGTAGGCGTCTTGGGCGGTGGCTTTTTTCGCTGCCGCCAGCCCGGCTTTGAACTCCTGTTCCGATTTCATTTGTTTGGTCACGGCCCTGACCTTTGCCAGCGCCGGTTCAGGTATCAGTGCTCGCCCGCGCACGTCCCATACTTTCAACACCAGGTCTTTGCCGCCGGAAAGAAGACGCTCTCCGTCCGGGGAGAACTTCAGGCAGTCGATCTCAGCTTTCCCTGGAAAAAAGGATCGAATCACCATACCAGTCCGTTCATCCCAGACCTTTGTTCCCGCCTTGGGATCATAGGTGGCCGCGATTCTTCGCCTCGGATTCAGGTCGATGTGACCAATCTGTTCCTCATGGACCTGAAAATCCGTTACGATCTTGCCTTTGCGGCGATCCCACACAATCGCTCGTTTGTCTCGACCCGCGGTGAGCACACGTCGTCCGTCCGGTGAGGCCTTCAGGGCAATAATGGACTCTGCATGGCCCTTTTCAAACGCAGTGACCTCAGATCCGACCGGGTCAACTCTCTTGACCATTCGGTCCATGCCCGCGACTATCACCTCCGGTCGAGAAGAACTGTCAAAGATCACGGCTGCTGCCGAGTGAGCCGGGATCCTCTTGAATTTTGTTCGGGATTTTAGTTCCTCCGTGTCCCAAATGCGGACCGTCCCACTGTCCTGCACTGTCATGATGGTCTTGTTGTCCGGAAAGAATGCGACCGCGGTCACCTGCCCCTCCTCAGCACTCAGATTGCCGACAAAGCGGTCTGATTCAAGGTTCAGAATCATTACCGGGGCGCCCTTCTGCTCGGCCCAGACGGCCGCAATTCGCTCATCCGGCGAAATGGCCAGACTGGACGGCGGCGCTCCAACGAGAGCAATTGTTTTCACGATCTCGCCGTTGCGGGAATTCCAGATCTTGATGGTACGATCGCGAGCGCATGTGATCAGAAGCTCCGATTTGGGGAACTGTGCCGCGCATGTGATCCAGCCGTTATGCCCCTCCAGCAGGAGTTCCTCGGTCAACCCGGAGAAGACGTACGCGTCCGCGATTTCGTCGGGTTCCAGTCCTGCAAACGGGGAACTCTGATGCAGGGCCTTGATCTGTGCTCGGGCCGTGTTCATTTGTTCCGTTCGAACAAGAGCGCCTGTAAGCCAACCCAAGGCCTCAGTGTCGTTGGGGAACTCGGTCAGGTACTTCTCAAGGTATTCAATAGCGTCCGCGTCTCGCCTCATTCCGATGAGCGCAATCGCGTACGATTTGAGCCATTGTTCGCCCGCATCTTCGCCGGCCAAGGAGATCTCGCAAGCGTCCAAAGCGCGCGACGCGTCTCCCAGGGTCAAGAGACAGCGTCCCAGCAGATGGGCCCCGCGGGCTCTATACTCGTTAGTCTTGACGACCTCCTCCATCTTGACAACCAGTTCCCAGCTTGGATTGCGGGTGCGCAACCATTGCATCAGCCCAAGGTTGTACACGGCTTCAGGATGGTGAGGATCAGATTCGAGCGCCTTTTCCAGGGTACGGGTGGCCTCTTCCTGGTGATCGAGATCTATCAGCGATAGGGCCCGGTTATTCAACGCGTCGGAGAGCAGCTTCACCGCGTCGGGGCTCTCCCGCGGGTAGTGTTGCATGCAAACTATCTCGTACGCGGTAACCAGATCTTCTCTAAGCTCTCGCGCGGAGGGATATCGATCACCGGGGGCCTTGCTCAGGCATTTTAGGATGATCTGTTCCATTGATTCCGGAATGTCCTTACGATAGGAACTCGGCGAGGGAGGCGCCTTTCTGATATGGGCTATGGCCAACCTCTTATGTCTATCCGAACCCTTGGCCGAAAAAGGCTTTCTGCCGCAACAGATCTCGAACAGCATGACGCCGAACGCGTAAATGTCCGCCTCGGGTCCGACTTCCGAATCAATAGCCCACATCTCGGGGGCCATGTACCCGGGCGTTCCCATGCCGGCCGCGGTCACCGATTCTCTGTCTTGGACAACCATGTCCTCCGATGATGCGCGGCCCCTTTCCTGTCCTCGACGCTTGGTCAATCCGAAATCGGTGATCTTGAGTAATCCGTCCCGGGTCATCATGCAGTTGCCCGGCTTTATGTCTCGATGCACGAGTCCCATGGAATGGGCGTGCTCCAGGCCGTAGCAGAATTGAACCATCAGATCCAAGATGAGATCCCAGCCGACGGATCGACGTCGTATCAACCAATAATTGAGCGCGCCGGCATCCACATATTCAATAAAAATCCGGGGGCTGTCCCGAATATTTCTCACGTAAAAGCAGGCCGCGATATTGGGGTGAAATCCAATGTCAATCCATGTCTCCGCTTCCTTGACGAACAGAGCCCGGTCCTCCTCGTTCTTCCTCAAACGGCTGTGCAGCGACTTCACAGCCAGCATGGTGTTCCATCGCATGTGCCGTGCGATGTAGACCGCGCCCATCCCTCCGTGCTTGATATCTCTGACCTCGTAGAGGTTTTCAATTATGTCTCCCACTTGCCACTCGGCCTCAAACTTTGACCGGGAGCGTTTCACCATGGCATCGTCCTTGGTCGGAGATCCTGGAGATTTCTTCCGGTCGCGGCTCCCCTTTGAAACCGGCCCGGTAGTTACGTGAAAGCCGATTGCTTTGATCATCTCCACAAGCCCTTTGATCTTTGGGGACGGCGCGGTCACTATGACTACGTTCTTGCCCTGCGAAAATCGCTCCCGCACCTGTGCCGGGGAAAGCTTGGTGACACGGGACATTGTCTCGAGCTGCTCCCCGGTGAGGTTCTGGGTCGCAGGCGTTGGGACTATCCTTATGGCTACTTTTTCGTCGTCCATGATTTCATACGAGCTTTACCAAGGAGACACTGAACTTGTCTTCCCTCGGATTGATCTTGTCAATGGTGACCATCGCCCTGTCATAGGGATTCAATGATAGGGCGTTGGACACGTGCATTGGAGCGTTAATGCAAAACTCCTCTATCCGAACCAGATGGAATCTTGGAAAACGTTGGAGAATCACCGCCTCGAATTCCTCATTCCTTCTCTCGCGAAGATATTTGAGCAGGAAGTATCTCTGTCGTTCCCGCTCCATCACCCGGGCCCTGTCCAGGGGATAGGATATCACAGTCAGTATGCTTTCCAGTTCATCGCTCTTCAAAAAGGGCTTCTCTTCAAGGACTGACTTGATCTGCCTCTGTACCAGTATATCCGGATATCGTCTCAGCGGAGAGGTGGCGGTAGTGTAGCAATCAAGCCCCAGGGTGGAATGACGCCCCGGTTCAGTCAGGACTTCTCCACGAACCAGAGACTTCTTTGACAAATAGGAGGCCACGGGATCGTGTTCATCGCCCATCTCAATTCTCTCCGAGGGCGGAGGCTGACTCCTAAATGGCGCGGGTACTTTCCGATCGCTGAGGAAACGGGCGAACAGCGAGTTAGCAAGGATCATCATTTCTGAAACGAGGACCTGCGACGGTGTCTCGCGGTCTCTTCGGCTCACCTGGATCTCCCCGTTTGCCTCAACGATCACTGATAGTTCCGGGTCTTTGAAGATGATGGCTCCTGAACGTGTCCGCTCAGCTCGGAGCGCCTGGGCAATAGTGAACATCTCGGCCAGGCAAGAATCGGGATCACCTGTTCGCTCATCAGCCTGTTCATAGGATATCCGCTCGGTGACGCGAACCAGCGAGGAACAGATCCTAAAGTCGACCGGTTTGAGGTCCAGACCGATTTTCACGAGCAGGCTGATCCCGGGCTGCACCGCGCCTACCGAGAGGCTTGCCGCTTCTTCGGAAAGGACCCGGGGAATCATCGGTATCATGGTCTCGGGTAAGTAGATGGAAGTCGCTCTTTGCCGTACCTCCAGGTCAAGGGGAGCATCGTGGTCCAAGAAATGGGCCACGTCGGTGATGTGAATTCCCAGGATGATCTCATCTCCCTCATGCCACAAGGACAAGGCGTCGTCCACGTCCCGGGTTGCAACGGAATCAACCGCGATCATCTCCCTGTCCGAGAGATCTTCAGTATTTGGGGGGAAAGATCTCTTTGCAGCTTTGTCCGCGTTCGCGTCCGCGGCGGCAGAGAACCGCACCGGCGCCTTCTCCGATCTGAGACGGAGGTTTTCATCCTCGGACCACACATCCAATTTGACGAGGACTTGGAACGGATCCCATTTGTGGGCGATTCCCGCCCTTGAGAATATCCTTTGTACCGTCTTGACCGCGGTCCAATCTCGTCCAAGGTACGCGGCCTCTTCAAGCATCGGTATGAACTCCTCAGGGGCAGAGGAAGCTCTCACTTGGTCACCGTCTTTCAGACGAGCCAGGAAGTCCGCGCACGCTGACACGAATTCCAATCGCTTCCTTTCCTTTTCCCTCTGGGCAAGGGCCTGTTCAACGCGGTCACGGGGAGGGACATCGATCCTATCCGGTCGAATCTTGAAGAATATCTTGTCCTCAAAAATGGCCCTGAGCAGGGCCGCCGAGCAATTGAAATCTCGATCATTGCCGAATGCCAGTTCACTGAGATCTTCGATACTGATCTGCCTGGCTTCCGGAACAACAACTTCCCAGATCTCCTGCAGGTTTAGGCCGCGCTTGATTTCGTCCCTCTGAAGGAAGACCTCTTTGAGTCTTGAGACCTGATCATCTTTGGGGCCGGAAACAGGAAAGTCCGGATCAGATGCGGAAATCAAAACCCTACTGGGAGAAATCTTTGTTTCTTTTCCCTGGTGGTTAAGAATCCGAAGCCTTCGACTGTCGGCTTCAAGAATCACACCGGTGGAGATTCTGCGGTCGTCGTAGTAATCAACTATGTTGTTCTTTAGAAAATCCATGTCTGTGCGCTTCACGGGAATAGGATTTCAAATCCTTGTGTTATCGTTACGCCAGGTCAAAAGTTCTACCAGGGCCCTTTTCTCGCGGCCTCATCTGCACCGATACTAATAATCTATCAGGGAGACAAGATGGTGGCTACTCATTTTTTTTCTCTCACTAAGCCCTCAGTAACGTGCGCCTGAACCGGAAACGCGTTTGAAATCGTAGGACGAGTCCCACAGAGGCGATTGGAAGTGGGCTCTGCGTCATGCCCCGCATGAAGAGGGCTTAGCATGCGACGCGCCGTACCAAGACCTGCGCCCGACAGCTTCCCAGTACTGCACCGCGGAAATTTGCGGGCGGTTTACCGGGCTCCCCCTGAACCGGATTTGAAATATCGGTCAACTATTTGGACACTTGCTATGATCTTTGGGGAAACTCCGGTGCAATTCCGGATTCATTCTTCGCGTTCGATATGATAAGTAAGATATGAGAATCCACGTCGACGGGAATGGAAACCGGGGAAGGGTCGATTATTGAAAGACCGCATAAGAAGCATTTTCGAGGAAAGCGTCAGGACAAAACAAGACTTCCTCAAGAACCATGCGGCTCTCCTTGCAGAGACCATCCGGACGCTGGTCACGGTGCTTGACAGCGGCAAGAAGATTGTACTGTTCGGCAACGGGGGGTCTGCCGCGGATGCCCAACATATTGCTGCGGAATTCGTCAACAGATTCATGATCGACAGACGACCTCTCCCGGCCATAGCCTTGACCACGGATAGCTCCGTGTTGACGGCAATTGCGAACGATTTCGGTTATGAAGAGATCTTTGCGAAGCAGATAGAGGCCCTGGGAGCGAGAGGGGACGCGGCGTTGGGAATCACCACTTCGGGCACATCCCCAAACGTGCTGAAAGGGCTCGAGGCCGCACAAAGGATCGGAATGATAGGCATAGGCCTAAGCGGTCCGGCCGAAAGCCCCATGAAAAGGTATTGCAGGCATTATCTCTACGTGGGAGAAGCAGCAACAGCCCGGATTCAAGAGGTCCACGAACTCGTGGGCCACACCATTGTGGAGATTGTGGACGAACTCTTGTTTGGGTCGGAACAAAGGCCCCAAGCTTGATAATCTTCCGCAGAGACTGAGCGGTTGAGCCAAATCGTGTTCTTCGGGAAAACAGGGCCGGTACGCTCAGATTTACGCGCAGAGGAAACCATGTAAGAGCCCACAACCTGAAAGATCTGGAAATTTCCATGAATAGAAACTCATCCGGAGGCCCCCCTGCAATTCTGACCGCGGACGTCAAGGTGCCGTTCACCTACACCGTGATCAGCGGATCTGATCCTTTGCGTCGCTCGAGTGGGCAGAAGGCGTTCACAAGGACCCTGAACCTGGTCGGGTTTGTTTTTGATACTACCGCGATGGAGTGTGATGGTCTTCACATTTCGATCTCGGAAGGCAGTTATGCACGCAACTCACTGGAAATTCAGATGGATCTGGGCACGGGGTTCGCGGTCCTCGAACTTCTGGGGCAGGTGGAGTGGTACGAAAGACGGTCATCAGTCATGGGTGACACTTACATTGTGGGCGTAAGCTTTGTTGACATAGCCGCGGACGCACTCGGGGTCATACGGGATTTTCTGCAAAGAGCCCAACTGGCCTCGCGATAGACCGTGTCCCGATCCGAAATGGAGAGAGCAATGGAGGAACCGTATTCTTCGGGCTTCGATGTAGAAAAACTCCTCATAGAAGTCTTGAAGCTCATGAAGAAAAAAGGCGTGCTCGAGGAGAGCGAGATCCTGGACGTTCTTTGGAATGCCAAGGATCCTCTCTTCCCCTGGGATAAGCAGGATATCAAAGATCTCATCAAACTGTGAATCCAGGGGAGCATGCTGTTGATCCGGTGGGCCGGCACGGTTGATGACAGCACATGTCCCTACCATACCTTGTTCATCAATGCTCGGACCCTTTCCGGACGGTTCGTGCGTGTCGCGTACGGCTCACGACCGAAACACGGCGGGGCAGGCGCCCCAGTCTAATTCCACTATCGAGGAAGCAGAGCAATGACGGATCTGAGAGAAAAACTTCGAGTCCCTTTGGATGAATTGACCTGGGGGGAGACCCTTGACGGCTTGGTGGGGCGAACCACAGCAGACACGGAGCCTTCACAAGAGATCATCGGCCAAGACAGAGCGGTCAAGGCCATGCGTCTCGGGCTCGCAATAAAAAGCTTTGGATACAATGTTTTCGTCTCCGGGCACCACGGATCGGGCCGTACAGCCGCAGTTGAAAAGCTTCTCAGGGAATTCGACTCGGAGACCGCGATTCCAAATGATCTGTGCTACGCCAACAATTTCAACGACGTTGATCAACCCAGACTGTTGATCCTGGAGCCCGGGAAAGGTCGGGTCTTTAAGCAGCAAATGGCGGATCTCATTGACTCACTGCAAAGGAAGATCCCTGCGATCTTTGAAAGTGAAGAGTTTCAGTCGGCGCGCAATGAGATCGTCAATCAGCATATGGGTACACAAAAGGCCCTGTTCAAGAATTTTGAGGAAAAGGTCAGCTCTGAGAACTTCATGATGGTGCAGGTACAGGTTGGACCATTCACTCGTCCCGATCTGGCGCCCGTGGTGGTCGGAAACCCCATGAAAACGGAGCAACTGGAAGCCCTGGTTGAGGAAGGAAAATTTGAGGCCGAGGAACTTGAAAAGATCAAGGAAAAGTACAAGGAACTCTCCCGCGATATGGAGCAAATCTTCAAGGAATCCAGAGCAATAGATAAGTCGATTCAGGCAGATCTGGAAAAACTGGCCAAGCAATGGGTCGGACCGCTGTTGGGTGAGTTGGTGGAGCCGATTGCGGAAGAACACGACTCTGAAGCGGTCAAGATTTACCTGGAAGAAGTTCAGGCTGACATTGTGGCAAATCTGGACCGATTTCGTCCGAGACTGGTAGCCCCCGGTGGTGCGCCACCGATGCAGGCAGGACAAGGTCCCGCGGAGGTCGGAGGGCCTCCCATGCTGGTGCCCCCCGATCCTGAAGGATTCCATGAGTACGAGGTTAATCTTCTTGTGGACAACTCAGGGACCAGCAAGGCGCCCGTGGTTTTCGAAATCACCCCCACGTTCCGGAACCTCTTCGGGACTGTGGAACGGGTGGTAGACCGGGGAGGTGTCTGGTCATCGGATTTCCGACACATAAAGGCCGGGAGTTTCCTCAAAGCCAACGGAGGATTCCTGATACTCAACGCCCGTGACACTGTAACCGAGATGGGGGTCTGGCAGACCCTGATTCGGAGTCTGCGCAACCAGGTGCTGGAAATACAGCCGGATCCCTACAGCCTCTTGTTCACATCAGCGCTGAAGCCGGAGAAGATCCCGGTCAGCCTCAAGGTGATAATCATCGGTGAACCGGAGATCTACGACATCCTGCATTGGTACGATGAGGATTTCCGCAGAATATTCAAGGTCAAAGCAGAGTTCGATCCCACAATGCCCAATACCGACGACAATAGATCCAAGCTCGTCGGGTTTGTGGCCAAGATTTGCTCTGAAGAGAATCTGCTGCCCCTGGATCCCTCGGGTGTGGAGGCATTGACCAGGCTGGGAGTGCGCCTCGCAGGGAGAAAGAAGAAAATTACAGCCCATTTTGAGAGAATTGCCGACATTGTCCGGGAAGCCGATCTGAGGGCTCGTGAGGACGACAAGGAAGTGGTCTCTGTTTCCCACGTGATACAGGCGCACGAGGATCGTACTGAACGGGTCAACATGATTGAGGACAAGATACAGGAACTCATTGAAGATGGAATTCTCATCATCGACACGGAAGGCGAACGAGTGGGCCAGATAAACGGGCTCAGCGTTTACAGTCTTCCCGAGTTCTCTTTCGGGCGCCCCTCCAGGATCACAGTGAAGACCAGCATGGGAAAATCAGGGATCATCAACATCGAGCGAGAGGCTGATCTGTCAGGAAACAGCTTTAACAAAGGGGTGCTCATTCTTGCCGGCTTCCTGAGGGATAGATTCGCCCAGGACAAGCCCCTCAACCTTACGGCCAGCATCTGCTTTGAGCAATCATATTCCGGTGTTGACGGAGATTCAGCATCATCCACGGAACTCTACGCGCTCATGAGCGCGCTCTCAGGCAAGGGAATCGATCAGGGAATCGCGGTGACAGGGAGCGTGAATCAGCATGGAGAGGTTCAGCCCATCGGCGGGGTGAACGAGAAAATAGAGGGATTCTTCAAGGTTTGTGCTGCCAAAGGCCTCAACGGGAAACAGGGCGTGATGATCCCCTCAACCAACATTGGGGACCTGATGCTCAATTCGGAAGTTGTTGAAGCGGTGAATAGCGGCCGATTTCACGTCTGGGCGATCGACCACATCGACCAGGGAATCGAACTGCTGACCGCGGTGCCCGCCGGGGAACCCGATGAAGAAGGGGACTATCCTGAAGACAGCATCAACGGAATGGTGAACCAGCGTCTTGAGGATCTCTCCAAGGGCATGAAGGAATTTGAATCGTCCTCAGATGAGGGTGACTCTACGGAGGGCAAAGGTTCCGGAGCAAACCCCTGCGATAGCTGCGATCACCGGCAAGCTTGACGCCGTGGCGCCGGGAGTTCTCATGGGAGTCTTTTCTTTTTGAGACGCGGTTTCGAACTTACGAATGGGGGGAGGGAATTTGAAGACTTCCCCAGGTTATTCATTTATGGGGGTATGCACATGTCTCAACCACATACCACATGTTGTGGTTGGTGGAGTCAAGTGCATACCCCCATTCATTTATTTGCGAAGCGGTGTTGGATAGCTAATTAGTTACAGTCATTGGATTTCCGGCTTGTCCATGTCTGGACGCGCCTGCCTGAGTAGCATTCCTTTTGAAATCGTAGCACTTTTTCCTTGACTCCACATGGGGTGGCATGTAATCTCACTTCGTGCCATCCCGTGTTGAGCGTTCGGGAAGATTGACCATTTCTTACGCGAGCCTGCGACCCGCGCCGAGGCCGGGGAGGCGTAGGCTTTTGAGATGTCATGGATTTCATTGCAAGTACATCTGCTGTTGAGGAGGTAGTGGTTATGCGACAAAGGATGAGACGGACTCAGCATTGGTTACCGGTGATCTTGGGGTTGGCGCTGACGCTTCCGTGGCTCTCTTCTCCAGTGGATGCATGGGAATTCGAGATGGAGGGCGGGTATTCCTGGAACTACTACGCGGCCCACCAGTTGGGAAGAAACGGCTTCTTCGGGCCGTACGACGTGGACGCGGCCGGCGCGGGTTTCGGACAACTCAATTTCTGGGCCGGTGAGAACAAGTGGCCGGGGAGTTTTGGCGGCGCGAACACGAGCATAAACACACAGTACATGGAGATCGAGACCCAAGTCAGGATCAACAAGGCCGTCAGGCTCAGAGGAACCTACTACCTGGGTGACCAGACGCCGAATGTGGCCGGAGAATACCAGAACAGCACTGCTACCGGGGCCTTGAACCCAATTTGGATCGGCGCGTGGACCAAGTTTTGGGGTACAGCGCAGACTCCGTGGGGAACTCTGGTTGTAGGGAAGAGGCCTTTCGCGTTCGGAATTGGAACACTTGCCAACGGTGAAGATTGCACTACGACTGAGTCGCTCGGCCTGGTCGTGCCCTACGGGCCCATGAGATATGGAATAGTCTTCTATCCTTCACGGAACCTCACCAGCTTTGACGCGGTCCAGACCGGTCCTGAAGATGGGAACAATCAGCGCAGCCCTCACGTGGGCGGGTTCCTCACTTATTCCGCGGGGCCGCTGCAGATCGGCTATCTTCAGGAACTCGTTAAGTGGCGCCAGGGGCCTGAGAGTCAATCCCCACAGAATGTGAACTTCATCCCAAGGGATTTCTTTCTGAGCGATGGAGTGGCGTTCATCAAGTTCGACAACGGGCGCTTTTTCTTTAATGCGGAGTACAGCTTTTTCAAGAGCACGGTGAGGCATCAGAGAAGCCTTAGTGGCTTCGACCAGAACGGAGGCGCACCGTTTGTGGGAAACATCGCCGGCGCGGGAAGCGTTTTCCAACCCACGTACACCGATTGCGACCGCGTTGCCGTGGAGCTTGGCGTGTACGCGGGACCGACCAAGGCTACCTTGTTCTGGGCTTGGATGTCGGGCCCTGACAGGAGGCATGGCGTATTGATTGATCGGCAGGGTCATGCCTTGTGGTTGGCCCCCCGGAACGGCCCGATTGGAACCGCGGGTGACGACAATTCGCTTCTCAATCTGCATCCCAATGCTTCAAACGCGGGGCTTTTCGTTCCGTATAGTTATCTGATGATCTTCAACTACGGGACCGGCGGCAACTACTTCAACATCCAGGGTGACGGACAGGTGAATGACGCAAATATCTACGCGGCCCGGATCGACTACGCGGTGGCTGCCAACCTGAATGCCTGGGGCAGCTTTCTCTGGGCCGACAGAGTCAGCCACGGTTACGGCTGGGGCTTCATTACCCCTGGCGCAGGCGGCGCCAATTACAATCGGCTCGGAGACTTCAACAACCCCGCGCCCGCTATTCCGGATTCCAACCTCGGGTGGGAGTGGAACGTGGGCATCGACTGGGGCCTTCTGGAGGGCTTGATCCTCAACACCAGGTTTGCGTACTGGCAGCCTGGAAACTGGTTCAAGTACGCGTGTGTCTCCAGGACCAACGCGGGCTGGAACAATCCCGGAGCCGACCCCAATTTCGGTACTGATCCCAATAGAACAATCGATCCGGTTATCGCGCTGGAAATGGCGCTGGGACTTGAGTTCTAGTTGCCGGTACGCCGGCGCCGACACCCACATTGCTCGTCAAGCAAAGACAGAGGCCTCCCGGAAAACCATCTCCTTTACGGTTCGAGACTTCGCCTCCAAATCAATGGATGTGCTCGTGAACCCCAGCTTCATGACCTGCATGGTCATGATCGTGCGGGCCATGGTTTCCACCGTGATCATGATCGTGAACAGTGGCATCCCCTCCGTGGCTGTGCTCGTGCTCATGCGCGTGAGTGTGCTCGTGTGAGTGAGCGTGCGAGTGCTCGTGGGAGTGCGTTTCATCCCCGTGGCTGTGCCCGTGATCATGGGCATGGGTGTGATCGTGGGCATGTAAATGCTCATGTTGGTGATTTCCTTGCATGACGTGATCTCCTCTCCATTCTGACTCGCGGTCGGGACTTCCGTTCACAAATTCAGGCTAACCGCAGGTTGACGACTTGTCAATGAATTGGCACAGTTAACTCAATAGTGCCACTCAGTGGGTACGGATGCAGGAAAGTTGTGCAGATCGTCACACGAATCACGATAAACGGTGTACAGGCTACGGTCCCGGCATATGCGGTTGCTCCAAGGGTCGATTTTGGGGTTTCTTGTGGGATTGACGCAATGGTTCACCGGGCTTGAAGCGGTTCTGCGCCCGGCGAGCCGGTACAGACTACAAATGAAGCTCCCGCACCAACCGGCTCGCAAATTGGCCCTACGCCCAGTAGCTCCCCCTCCAAACCTCCCCCATACGTAATTCCGGGAGCTTGTACGGTTCACGGCGAACGGTTGGATTGACCACTATCCTAGTCTACGGGGATTGGGGCGGTGGTCATCCTCGTCGTCGGTTTGCCCCTCACTCTTCTCCCGTTTCTTCAACAAATCATCCCACATTCTTTCCATTTCTCGTGCGGAGGAGGCTTCGCTGTGATCCGTTGGCCGGTCCTGCGTGCCGGTGGAAGTCGGAGATTCTTGCTCATCCTCCATCTTCTTCACTATGGCGTCGATTCTATCGGCAGGATCACGGTTCCGCCCGCGCTCAGATGGGGACAGGTTGAGCCGGCTTTCCAGCTTCTCAAGGAAATCCTCGGCCTGAGACCGCAGATCTGCGTCCCCGGCAAGGTCCTCTTTCAGGCTGAGCAATCCCCCTCTAATCCTTATCCACAATTTGTCCAGAAACATTTCTCGGCTCCCTTGACGGTCTCTTGTCTTGTCATCCTTAAAAGCGCAAGCCCGGTGACTAGTAGAGCGTTTCATAAATACCCTCACCATGGTGGATGCGGCAACTGCGCTTGCCCCCTCTCCTTCCGGGAGAGGGTTTGGGTGAGGGCATTATTGACACGGTCTACTATAGTGATACGCATTGACATTCGGTGCTAAGATCACCCTCCCCCTTCCCCCTCCCGTCGAGGGAGGGGGGCCGAAACCCCGCTCCCGTGGCGGGAGAGGGTTAGGGTGAGGGGGGTCCTGCCGTAGAACCCATTTTCACTTCACGGCAGTTTAGTTCTCTTTTTTCCTGATTCCATATAACATTGTGTTGCCACTTGCGTCGAATAGGTTAAGAACATGGATGCTATGAAGGACGCTCAGCTTGTCAAGGAGTTCCGAAAGGGCGACCGAGAGGCTTTTTCCGAGTTGGTCAGGCGGCATTCAAGACCCCTGACCATGATGCTCATTCGGATCCTCAAGGATGAGGAGGAGGCCAAAGATATTTCTCAGACAGCCTTTCTGAAAGCCTTTGAAGGACTTCCAAGATTTATGATGGCCTCTTCGTTCAAAACGTGGCTCTACAGTATAGCGATCAACGCGGCCAAAGATCAACTCCGCAAACGAAGGCCGGTGACGTCGCTGGATACGTATGAGAGCCTTCCCGACGGGGCTGAATCCCCGGGTACGCGGTTGGACGAGGCCCGAAAACTTAGGATGATGAGGGAAGCAATGGAAAGCCTCCCCGAGAAGCAGCGCGCCACACTTCAGTTGAGATTGTACGAAGAAATGGACTACAAAGAGATTGCCGGGATACTGGGCGGAACAGCCGGCGGTGCAAGAGGCAACTTTTTCCAGGCGGTTAGGAGCCTGAAGGGCATGCTGGAGCAATTACGATGAAAGGAATGGGCTGTTCAAAGGCCGAAAAACGGATCTTGCAGGACCTGGACGAAGGACTGGGCGGTCGTGAGCGAGAACGCATCGAGGATCATCTTCGCGACTGCGAATCGTGCAGGAGTTTCCGGTTGGAAATGGGCGAAATGCTCGGTTCAGTAGCCGCGGATGTTCCTGAGGATCCTGGAGAGCAGTTCTGGAAAATGTACCAGGTCTCTCTTGACGCTAAATTGAAGGAAAGGGAGTTGAGTCCCGGGGCGGCCTTGGGCTGGGGATGGAAAGCCGCGGGCGCCCTTGTAGGCGCGTGTTTGGTAGTCGCTGTGGTGTGGCTCGGGCCGTGGCAGGAACCTACTCCGGCTTTGGGCGATACTCAACGGATGGTGGCTCTCTTGGACGACCTGACTCGTTTGTATGGGCCGCTGGAGCCTGAAGATAGTTACGACGATGCAGCCGGTGAGCAGACGCTTGGTACAGCGTATTCCCAGGTTGATCCGGAACGGCTCACCTTCGCTCCCTGGTTCGAGGTGGAGGAGGAATCCAATCACCTTCTCTTATAGGAACGAACATGCCCGGGTATGCCGGGCACAACGAAACATGAAAGTCTGTCGCTTCGTTTGGCAGTCCGTGGCTTCGCCTCGGACAGGGTACTCGAAGAGCGCGTACGCTGCGCATGGACTTGGAGGGGAGGCCCTAGCCGGGCAGGCATTTCAACGTCATGTTACCGACAGCTGTCATGTCACGCAAGCTGTCGGGGCCCGCTCAATCGCCCCACGCGCAGTGGCTCCCCTCCAAACCACCCCATACGTTGACCCGCAAAGGGGTGGTTTCTTCACTAGGACTTTCAGGTAAATCGTAGCGGTTGGTCCGCGGCCGTCAGCGGCTTACGTCGATGTTCGCGGCAACTTCTCGTGATTGCGCACCGACATGGAAAGGAGATTCCAACAATGCACCGGATATATCCCCTGGTCCTTGCAGCCGGATTGCTCTTTTGCTGGGGGACCGCAGCCCCGGCGACGGCACAAGAGCAGACACGGGAGAAGCGGGAAGAAAGGATGGAAATCCTCACAATGTGGAGGATGATGCAGGAACTCGACCTGGACAAGGAACTCGCGGACCGGATCTATGGCATTCGACGGGAATTCCTCACGAAAAGAAAGAAACTCAGGAGAGAGATAAGAGATGAGTTCAAGAAGCTGAGGAAAAGACTGAAGGCCGGTCCCGGCAGCCTCGATGACAAGGAGTTGAAGTCTCTGCTCGACACAATCAGACAAAAAAGGAAGAAGCTGCAATCCCTGTGGGAAGAGCAATACGAGGCGGTATCGAAAATCCTGCCCGTCCGCCAACAGGCGAAGCTCATGCTCTTCTTGAAGGATTTCAAACGGGAACTCCGCAGGATGCGCCGTGCTCTCAGAGGCGGACAACGTCCTGGATTTCAAAGGGGCATGAGGGGACGCCCCGGTCCTCCGCCCGGTGGTCCCTCCGGTCGGTGGGACGGCCCCCCTGAACGGGACGCGTTGCCGGGTCAATAGGAGAGCGCACTAGAAAAAGGGCCCGGCCCGCCAGGGCGGGATTTCAACCCGTGGAGAGCGACGCCGATCCAATTGTCGCGAACGACCCCGAAGGGGTCGACCAATCAGGACCCACTCGGCGTGGGGCCAATGAGCCTGTACGATGTATCCGTGCTTCGAGCAGATGGAACCAGACCTCAAGGTGGCCATATCGCCCTGCGCGGAGCAGCCACTCGGCGTGGGGCCAATGAGCCTGTACGATGTATCCGTGCTTCGAGCAGATGGAACCGGACCTCAAGGTGGCCATATCGCCCTGCGCGGAGCAGCCACTCGGCGTGGGGCCAATGAGCCTGTACGATGTATCCGTGCTTCGAGCAGCTGGAACCAGACCTCAAGGTGGCCATATCGCCCTGCGCGGAGCAGCCGCTCGGCATCAGGCGCTGTTCATCAAATTCCATTCCGGCTTCAATGAATGATACGCCTCCTTGTATTATTGGTGGACCCCTTCAGGGTCCGGACCCGTTAATGGTGATCCCCTTTTCCGTGGGTTGAAACCGACGGCTGTTCGTGGTCTGCCCCTTCGGGGCAGTTATTCTGTTTCACTCCCGGTTCATTTCTTCTTTTTCTTCTCAATTTTCATATCCATTAGCGCCTTCAGTTCCTCCTGAATGGTTTCCAGGGGAACAATGGATGCCTTGCGTGAGGTCGTGACCGGTTTCCCCTTTACCAGCCCGAATTCAACTGTCTGGGGGTAATGGAATCGTCTTTTTGAGACTCTCCTCTTGTCTATCCACGGGGCCTGATGGATGGGAAGGTAGAAGCTGAACCGAAACAGATCAATGACAATGTGGAAATGGTACAAATCATAATAGCCTTCCTCATATTCCACCTTGCACTTGGGAGTCAGGTACATTCTAATGTAATGCTTGTTTCCGTCGGTTTCGCTTTCCCATTTCTTCTTGGCGTCTCCGGAGAGATGATAAATTTCCCTGTCACCCCGCTGGACATGATTGACGGTAATGCAACTGTGTCCACTGGAGAAGATTTTCTCCAGCACAATGTGCTTCAAAGGAAACACCTTCTCGTTGGACTTTGTTTCGTGAACAAGAAAGCACATGTAATAGCAGGCCCTTGCGATCTCCTTCTCCGGGGTAGCCAACTTATCGAGCAATTCGAGACTCTCCTGGTGCTCGCGTACCTTCTCAGGAATGACTTCCACCCGTTCCTTGGGCTTGCGAGTCTTCTTTCTCGGCCCGGGCATGGGGCCTCCCGGGAATCCCATGCCCCTATTCTTGGGCAAGAAGGGCTTGAGCCCTTTGTCTTCCCGTCTGTACACGATGATTGGATCTCTTCTGGGCGTTTTTCTGGACATTGTTCTCTCCTTGGCCTGGATGCCGGCCTCACACATCCTCTTTTACAGCGGATTTATTCAGATCTGAAACGTGGCGAAGATCGGTGTCTGGAACCGTGGCCGGATTCGAGACCTTGGTTCGGCCGAAAAGATGTGCGACGTCAATCCAAGTATCAAGTTCCGGCAATTTCCTGTTCGGACCGGCCTCATGGTCCAGACCCCACCCCGAATTTCATTACCCGTTCTCGCTGGCCGAATATCGGCTCCGGGGCATCAGTTCAGGTGATTCTTGTACCGACCTACGGCTGGATTGAGACCATCATATCGCTCGGAATTCATTTCGTCAACATCATGATTACATCTAATGCTTTGTCTCTCCGGAATCAAGGAAAATCTTGCGCTGCGGGTAATCCTTCAGTCATTGGTGGGTCGGCTGGAATGAGCAGCCCCCCTGTGGGGGCTAATACCATCTCACGCAAACGGGGCCTGCCCGTGAGCCGCTTCCACCACAAACATGGCACAGGCGAGCGCCAGCGCCACCCAAATGAACGCTATGAAAGCCTTGGTTTTGGATGGGACGCGAGTGTTTCTGTATAGAGCGTACAACCCCAGTGGGAACAAGAAGATCAGCAGCGTCCACACGACAATAGGTCTATCATACCACGGGGGCTTATGAGCGACCCCAGGCCCTTCGTCAGACTCGATTCGTGACCGGCGCCAAACCAGGGGACTTTCCGTTTCCGGAGGGGAGGCAACCTCCCGGGCCGCCACCTGGTCCACGGTAGGGGCCGCCTGGGTCATCCCTTGTACTGCTCGGTCTACCTCCGGTGCCGGCGGGGCCACAGCCACGACCTCCGTCACGACCGACGGGGCGCCGAATCCCAACTCATCGATCGTCGCGCTCAAGTCCACAGTCGCTTCAAAGGAAGCGAGCCTACGATCCAACTCGAATTGGTCTACCAGTCCGCGCTCCGTGAGCTTCCTGAAGAGGCTCTCAAGGCCTTTGGCGGAAAGTTTGTATTTTTCAATAAGGGCAAGATCGCTCATTTCGGACTTGATGTCCTGGAGCGCCTCTCTCGCGCTTATCTTTGGGGGAGTCTGCGTGACTGGTGGAATAGTTATGGTTTGCACCGGCATGTCTCGAGTCGGCGCGAGCAGGTCCTCGGACAAGATGACGGTGCCGACAAACGCGGGAATACGTTCGTCAATTTCGGACTGTTCTATCAGCCCCGCCTGTACCAGCTTGGTGAACAGGCTTCTCAGTCCTTTCGGAGACACATTGTACTTCCTCATCAGATCCGAGTCATCCATGCCTGAACGAACGTCTTCGACGGCCAGTCCTGCCGGTATTATCAGTTTTGCCATCCTACCTCACAGGCGACAAGAATCGGTTCCTGTAATGGTTCACCGGGCTTGAAGCGGTTCTGCGCCCGGTGAGAATGGAGGGCCCACTCGACGTGGTGTCAACAGGTTCTCCACGATATATCCGTCCTTCGACCACGTAGGCCCATCCCTCGATATCCCCGTGTCCCCGTGCAAAGCATAAACCCAAGACCTTTCTCAAAGCACCCACGCTCGGCGGGCCGCTACGGACTATAATTGAAGCTCCCCCACCAACCGGCTCGCAAATTGGCCCTACGCCCAGTAGCTCCCCCTCCAAACCTCCCCCATACGTAGTTCCGGGAGCTTGTACGGTTCACGGTGAACGGTTACGGGTTCCTCAAAGTTGAGGAGTGGAGCGCTGTCAGGTACGTCAGCGGGTCGGTCTGCGGCTGATCACGTTGCGGTCTACTCACCCGATGTTCGGGATTCATCCCTCTTTTGCGCAGCCTCAAAGAGCAGTAGTTCACCGCCCTTTGTGATCGTTTCCCGTTCCGGCTCACGCCAAGGTCGTGTAGAGAAGCGTCCGCCCTTGAGCGCCATACACGCATAGAAGGCTTCTTCTCCCTCGATGTCGCCGCAGACGGCATGCCGAACCCTCCCTTTGTCCACAAACAGGCGCCCGCTGAAGCCTTCCCCCGAACGTATTCCCAGTATTGCCTGTTGACCCGAAATCAACATGATCTGTACATAGTCCAGGATGTCAAGGCGAACCCGACCCGAAAAGTCCGTGTACGTCCCGGGCGTCCTGCCTTCCCTGGCCACCATTTCGAGCAGCCCCGAGATATCGAAAGGTTTCCGGAGGAGTCCGTCAACTTCGGAGTGTGCGTGTACATCGCTTTCCGTAACCCCATCGTCCGCGTCGGCCACCACTATGAAGACAGGCTTGACTACACCGATCTCCTCACAAACCTCACGGACACCCGATGCAACGTCCCAGCCGCTCATCCCGCGCATTTTCAGCGAACAAACAACCACATCCAATTCCGTTTCCTTCAGGATACTCACCGCTTGCTGACCTGAAAAAGCCACGAAAGCAGTTTGACCATGCTCCTCGAGTTGCTTCACAATTGAGCCTACATTCGCCTCATCATGACCCACAAGAAGAATGCGGTAGCTGAGATCCGAGGCTTTGCTCCGCGCCGGCTCAAGTTTCCGAAAAGACTCGTCCCCCCGCGGCACCTTTACCGTGATGGTCGTTCCGATTCGACCCTGGCTGGTGACCAGGATAGTTCCTCTGTGGCGCCGTACTATCCCAAGACTGGCGGCAAGTCCCATGCCGGCATGCGATTCCTTGGAGGTCCGGAAAGGATCGAATATTCCTTCCACATTCTTCTTCGAGATACCCACCCCGTCGTCCTGAACCTCCAATACAACCTTGTCTTTCTCAAGGAAAGTCTTGATGGTTATCGCTCCGCCCGAGGGCACGGCCTCCACCGCGTTCTTGAGCAGGTTTACCACCACCTCTCGAATCTCGTCTTCCTCTCCTTCCATGCGGCAACCTTCTCTAAGGACCGCGTCCACGGACATGTCCGACCAATCTCTTTCAACACCTTTGTCGCACCAAAGCTCTTTCGCTTCCACGGTCTTCCGGACCAAATCCGTCAGGTCGAACACGAGTCCTGGAGACCGTTCCTTGGCAGATCCGGCGAGGGCAAAACGCTGAATGCCTCTGACTATTTGCACGGCCCGGCTATTGCTGTCCCTGATTTGTTCAAGAAGCGGCTTTATCTCCGAGAGATCTTTTGATCCAAGAGCGGTCATTGCCATCTGGGTACAGGCTTCCACGAATCGAAGTGAGTTGCCGAAGTTGCGGACCATCCCCCCGGCCAAGTCCAACATGGCTTTGAGGCGTTCGGCCCGAATACGTCGCGCTTCCGTCTTCTTTCGCTTCGAAACGTCTTCCACAACAGCTTGGGCCCCGGTTATTCCGCCTTGAGCGTCCCTGAGTGGGACCACGTCCAGCTTCGTGTGAATCTGCTCGCCCTGTTCAGTTTGATAAGGAAACTCACCCGAAATCGAATTTCCCGATTCCAAGCAGGTACGCACTGCATCAGCTATCTTGGCCTCAACAAAAGGAAGAAAGGTAAGAAGGTTGTCAAGCTGTGAGTCGTCCCGAGAAAGTGAGGCCAGCATGCGGCGTGCAGCAGGATTGGCTTCAGCAATATTTCCATCTGAATCGCAAGACATCACGCCCACAGGCGAGTTCTCAACAAGCGTACGATACCGTTCTTCGCCTTCTCCAGGGGCTTCCTCCGGTGCCCGGTTCTCTTGAGCAGACCGGTCCTTACTCAGAACCTGTTCGATTACAACCGGCAGCAAATCAAGGTACCCCCGGTCCGCATCCTTGACAATACACTTTATCTCGCCGACCCGGGCTGCGCTTGCCGCTATATTGTCGTCCCCCGGGGCCGTCATCAAGATCACGGGGGGGAGAGGGCCCCGATCGGCCAGCATACGAATCACTTCCAAACCATCGTGAACAGGCGTGTTCTGATCCAGCACCAGGACGTCGTACGAAACCTGCTCACACATGGCGAGCCCTTTTTCGCCGTCTGCCGCGAGATCGACTTGGTAGCCATGGCGTTCAAGCGTTTCCTGAAACAGATGAGCCGTTTCGAGATCGTCTTCCATGCAAAGGATTCTGACAGGTCCGGATTCCGACATGCGCCTTAATCCTGGTCGGTAGAGTAACAATCAAAGGAATTCCCCGTTCAGGGGAACCAGGCCGAGGTCAAGTTCATTCCCTACAATACCACGCCGCGACTCATCATGCCAAATGGCTTTCAAACCGGGCAGCGATGACGAGTGAACGGAAAGGAGGCACCTCGGGTGATCCCCTTTGGTCGAGTCCTTCTCTGATCTACCTCGGGCGGGCAAGCTGGTGGCTTGACCGAGGTTCGGCCAGGAAGGAATTCTG
>Ga0190283_1000051_pt1 | contig 65123 bp, 42 predicted proteins | sample 48691801_MG_FD_161669 | JGI IMG/M metagenome (GOLD analysis project Ga0190283, IMG submission 161669) | Hydrothermal vent microbial mat bacterial communities from Southern Trench, Guaymas Basin, Mexico - 4869-18-0-1_MG | ecosystem: Environmental > Aquatic > Marine > Hydrothermal vents >...
CTGCCGACCTCAGCGAGGTCAGCTACAAAAAAGGTTGAACAAAATTATGTATTATAATGATAAATAAAAGAGCCCCCCCACAAATTTCCATTGATCCAATGTTAGATCGCCTTAGTATTTAATGCAGTTTCGCGTTTTTAAAAATTTTTTTTCTGGTCAAGTGCCTTATTTTTTTGTTGGAAAAATCTACAATTGGAAAAGGAAATCTTGACAAACTAGATATCGGCTACTTATTATTTTCATGTTGCTGCAACTCAATTTGGATAAAATCTTGAAACGTACTAAATTTGAACCAGGGAATGTCCATTTTTACTATTATATATAAATTTTGATTTCATTTCAAGTATATTATATATATATTTATTTTTTCGAGGGAAAACTTCTTGTGTAACCGCGAACATAAGTTCCATTAGAGCAGGTGTAACCTTTTTTTAAATTTTCTTCTGGTCTAGCGCCATAAACTCCACCTTCAACAACTCACAAAACCCACTGACAATTTGTTACAAACTTACTATGATATTTGATAACATTCTATCATAGGAGTAATATATGAAAATAAGAAGATGCCGTTTGTTAATTGAAACAAAAAACAATAACAACATAATAAATCTTGGCACAATGGATTTTTTAGGGTGGCGTTTGTCATTATAACATATAATTTATTCAATAATCTTCTGTAGCCGGTCTCATTGAGGCCGGTTGTTAGCAGGTCTTAGCAATCCCTGCGCGAAGTGACAGGAGAGTTTCGGTTATCTGCCGACCTCAACGAGGTCAGCTATTCCCCCCCCTAAAAAATCCATTGAGCCCAAATCTTAATAGGTTAGAAGGTATTGGCATTGAAACAAACAATCCAATACTTTTGCTTGGACCTACCGGCACTGGAAAAACTATTTTAGTAAAAGAATTGCACAAAAGATGGTGTAAAACAAAAATACAAATGATTATAATGAAATAAGTAAGGAAAATGAATTCAGCTTATCATTTCGTTAAACTCTTCCAGCCTTTTTTTTACGTCATCAGAAGTGATTGAGCGGAATTTGTCGCAGCTGAAATCAGCCACATTAAAAGAGCCCATGACAGTTCCCCACCGCAAAGCCTGGCGAATAGCATATTGTGAAGTGTCGGCCGTTTTGGCAATGTATCCGACAAAACCGCCAGCAAAAGAGTCTCCCGCGCCAGTCGGATCAACAACTACTTCAATTGGATAAGCGGGGACCACCGCGAAAAAGTTATTTTTTCCGAAAGCTTTTGCGCCATGCTCGCCTTTTTTAATAATGCAGTATTCAACACCGTAATCGAGCATTTTCTTTCCAGCGAGAATAAGGTTTTCCTCCCCAGTAAGCATTTTTGCTTCTCCGTCATTTAAAATAATGATATTAACTTTTCTGAGAACTTCTTCAAGCTTCTCACGAGTTTCGTTAATCCAAAGGTTCATCGTGTCGCAAATCCTGTAACACGATTCCGGCATTTCGTCAATTACATGGAGTTGCAATTCGGGATGAATATTCGCGAGGAACAGAAGGGGGGCATTTTTATAATTATCAGGAAGTTTCGGTTCGAAATCCGCGAAAACATTTAAAGCAGTACAATGAGTATCGGCAGCGTTAAGGTCATTAAGGTACGAGCCTTCCCACCGGAAAGTTTTTTTGCCGGGAACGATTTCAAGGCCTTCAAGATCAACATTTCTGGATTTAAGAAAGTCAGTATGCTCAGTTGGAAAATCATCTCCAACGACGCCAACCAGGCCGACAGAAGTTTGGAAGCTTGCGCTTACGGCAAAATGCACAACGGAGCCCCCAAGTATTTCTTCTCTTCTTCCGGAAGGAGTAGTTACGGTATCAAGGCCAACAGAGCCAACAGCGGAAATTTTTATCATGATGTAGCCCAGGCATCCAGCCTGGTTGTGTAAGGTTTTAAGGTTAAAAGTGCAAAGGAATCAGCGCTGATATTCACGCTAAATTAGCCACGGCTAATTTTCAGGCAGTGAGCTCCAACGCTGTCGATGACTGGCGGGGTGCCTAAAATAAGCGTGGTTACCCCGTCCAGTCCATCGACTTTGTTAGACTTAGTTAATTTTTTTCACACAAAGGACACAAAGGCACAAAGTTTTTTAAATCAATATTATTTATTTTGACTTTTCTCCGTGAGCTTTGTGCGCTCCGTGAGAAAAATCGTTTTGTAAAATTTCGTGTTTTCTTCTTCTGTTGGGTCTAACAATTCACGGTTCGAAGGCAGGCGCTCCGCAATATTCTCCTTTTTGAATAAGCGGAGAGATTTTTCCAGTCTCGCTGTCAAGAAGCATGATCCTTGCAGAGCTGCCATGTGTTCTAGCGAAAGCGATGTGCCTGGAATCTCTTGCCCAACTCGGACTTTCGTCGTTGCTTCTGTCTTCAGTAAGCTTGTAAGTCTGCCGTGATTCAATGTCGTAAAGGCAAATTTCAAAATTTCCACCAAGCTGCGCGACAAAAGCTATTTTCTTACCGTCTGGCGACCAGGCGGGCGAAGTGCAGTACCTCGCGAAAGTCGGACTGGTAAGTCTTTGTGCTTTTCCACCCGAAGCAGAAATGATGTAAATTTGCGGACGTCCGCCGGAAGCATCTGAAGAATATACAATTTGCCTGCTGTCAGCCGACCATGAAGGAGAAGACTCAACAGCCCTTCCAAAGGTAAGCCTTTTTCTTCTTCCGGTTTTAATATCAATCACATAAAGTTCGGGATGTCCGTCAACATCGACGATAACAGCTAATTTTTTCCCGTTAGGCGAAACGGCGCCGCTTGTGTTCATCCCCGGCAAGGCGAGAAACCTGCTGATTTTTCCTGTAGCAAGGCTCTTTTTATAAATTATCGGCCTTCCTTCGCAAAAGCTTGTATAAAGAATATTTTTTTTGTCGGGGAACCAGTCGGGAAAAATGTTCAAAGTATTTTCTCTTGTCAGCGGTTTCATTCCATAACCGTCGGAATCGGCTATATAGATGTTCTTTTTTTGACTGTTTCCTTTTACAAGAAGTAGTTTGGAAGAAAAGAATCCCTTTTCTTTCAAGATTTTTTCTATAATGTCATCAGCAATTTTATGCCCGATTTTCCTGGCCGAGGAAGGAGAACCCCTGTATCTTTTTCCGAAGATCCTTCTGCCGGCTCGGGAAAAGAGCTGAAACTCGACTTCGAGCATACCCGTGTTATTAACTGTGCCTTTACCCTGAAGCATTCGCGCGGCGCTCGCTGAAACAGCATATGGGGCAAACGATCCGTGCTTTTTCAGGTCAGACCGGATAACATTCGCAATTGTTCTTCCCGAAGAGTCTCCATTGAGATCGGAGACGCAAATCGGAATTTTGCTTTCAGTCTGTCGGCGCAAAGTATCGAGCCGAAGAATTTCAGAGTTAGCGCAGAAAGGAAAAAAGAACGAAACAAAGATAAAATATTTAAATAAGCGCATAATAAGAATTTTTGATTTTTAATTTTTTATTAATTATATGTAAAACACGGAAAGTTGTCAAGGTGGAATTCTTCAAAAGTTAAATTTTGTAGCCGCGCCCGATGGGCGCGGAAGAAATCGAAAATCCGACTTCAGCGAGGAAAGCTACAATAAGATGGGTTACAATGTGCCTGTCAATTCTTCAAAGAGTTTTTCAAGGCGAGCTCATGTTTGTTAAGAGGGATAAAATTGCCTTTGAAATTTCCCCGGGCATCCGCGTCATAACCACAAAAATCAGGAGTTGAACAACTATTACAAAAACGAGAAGCCGCCCCAAACTCCATTTAGTAAAAATCTTCATGCATTATTATTTGAAGTAGTGAGACAATCCGAGCATCAAAAGGCGAATGCCGATGGCAGCAATAAAGAGGCACAAGATTTTAGAAAGCACGGTGCAGATAATTTCTCCCAGAAAGTTGTAGACGGAATCAATAAATCTGAGTATCAACCAAGTTAATCCAAGAACAATAACCACAGAACATACGGCTGTAAGAACGCCGAATTCTGAAGAGGTCATCAAAACCGTCATCATGGCGCCTGGTCCCGCAAGAACGGGACAAGCAATCGGCATAGCGCCGATATGATGAGACCGCGCTTTTTCTTTTTTTAACACACTTCCTGCAAGAACTCCAAAAACCAAATGATCTATTGCAATAATCAGAAGCAGCAATCCACCGGCAGCCATAAAATCATTCAATTGGATTTGAAAAACATGAGTTAAAATTTGCTTGCCGATAAGAATAAAAATAAAAAGAATGGCGAAGGCGGAAAGGACGCCAACTTGAAAAGCCTCACGCTTTTCTTTTCCGGACATTTTACTTGTAACCTGCAAAAAAATAGGTATGCTTCCTACAGGATTAACTACTGCAAAAAGAATAAGAGTTGATTTTAGAATTGCCATCCAGCTCACATAATCCTCCCAAGAATTTTAAAATTAAATTAAAATTGAAACGCTGTCGGGAACTTTTATATCACCATTCTTTACGTTTTGCTCCATAATGTGTTTTTCAAAAGCTTCATCGATAGGAACAGGATATTTGCCGTCATAACAAGCAAGACAGAAGTTATCTCCTCCTCCGCAAATATCTCTCATGCTTTCTATATTTAAATACCCAAGGGAATCAGCATTAAGAAATTCGGCAATTTCTTCAATAGAGTGCTGAGCAGCGATTAAGTTATCGGTCGAGGGAAAATCAACGCCGTAATAACATGGAAATCGCGTTGGCGGGCAACTTATTCTAACGTGCACTTCTATAGCCCCGGCATTTTTTAGTTCCGCTATTCTGGAAAAAGTGGTAGTGCCCCGAATAATTGAGTCATCAACAATAACAATTTTTTTGCCTTTTACAACTTCCGGCATAACATTAAGTTTAACCCTGACTTTAATGTCCCTGTCATCTTGAGCAGGCGAAATAAAAGTTCTTCCGACATAATGGTTTCTGATAAACCCCATTTCGTAAGGGATGCCGCTTTCATCAGAGAAACCGATAGCCGCCGAGTTTCCCGAATCCGGAATAGAAGTAACAATATCGGCTTTTACAGGATATTCTCTCGCAAGCTGCTTTCCGAATTTTTTTCTTACCATGTGGCATGTCTTTCCGTTTAAGATGCTGTCGGGACGGGAGAAATAAACATATTCAAAAATGCAGAGGGCGTTTATTTTATGGCGGGAAAAGTTGACAGACTTTATTCCATCATTGTTAATAATTACGATTTCTCCGGGATTTACATCACGTACGAATTCCGCGCCAACCAGGTCAAAGGCACAGGTTTCAGAAGCAAGAACATAGGAATCTTCGATTTTTCCGATAGAAAGCGGGCGCAGGCCGCAAGAGTCTCTCATGCCTATCAGAGCATCCTGAGTCAACATAATGACACTGAAAGCGCCCTGGATTCTATTAGCTGTTCTTTTTAGAATATCGGCAAAAGTTCCATGTGAAGGCCGCGCAATTAAATGGATAATAATTTCGCTGTCGGTAGTCGTCTGGAATATAGAGCCTGAAGCTTCTAATTCGTCGCGCAAAGATTTCGCGTTGACAAGATTGCCGTTATGGGCAACGGAGATCTGCCCGAGCGAATAATCAACAAGAAGCGGCTGCGCGTTTTTTACGTTGCTGGAACCGGTAGTTGAATACCTGACATGGCCAATCGCAGATGTTCCTTCCAGCTTATATAGCGTTTCAGGCGTAAAGACTTCATTAGCGAGCCCCATACCCGTGTGGCCAGACAACCGCCCGTCACTCAGGACAGTAATTCCCGCGCTTTCCTGGCCGCGGTGCTGCAGAGCAAACAAACCGTAATAAGTGATGTCGGCTGCCCTGTTATTATTATAGACGCCAAAAACGCCACAGGCTTCGCGGGGATGTGAAGTTGGGAAGTTGGGAAGTTGAGAAGTTGAGAAATTATTTATCATATGTTTTTTGATATTGAATGTTGGAATTTTAAATATTCAATATTCAACAAGAAATTTTCAATGTCAAAGTATTAATAACTGACAGCTGAAACCTAATAAACACACTCCTCTTTAATCGTTTTAACCATCATTTCCAGATTTTCTTCCGGCGTTCCTACAGGAATATCATGAGTAGAAAAAATCAGCGCTCCGTCAGGCTTTCCAATTTTTTCAAAGACGTCTAAAACATGCTCGCGAACTTTTTCCGCGGATTCATTCGGAATAATGTAACAATTGTCAAGACCGCCGTAAACAGCTAATTTATCCCCAAATTTTTTCTTGAATTCTACAGCATCATTTAAATGTGGCTGCATTGGATTAACCGCCGACACGCCTATGGCTATTAAATGTTCAAGCAAGTCGCCAACATTCCCGTCAGAATGAAACATAACCGGAACGCCGTTAGCTTTAGCCACGTCGGCAAGCTCTTTTGCGTACTGCAGGCAGAATTCGTTTATCATATTCGGAGCAATTGAAAGCCCGTTTCTATCCGCCAAATCTTCCATAAGATACAATGCGGTAATTCCCATTTTGCATGCGCGGTCAACAACAACTTTGAGCATGTCCGTAAGACGTCTGGAAAGTTTAAGAAACTCTTCCGGAACATCATACATATCCATATAAACCTGTTCATAGCCCCGCATTCCGGCAATATAGCCCCACGGAGTAATCATATCGAGAATAACAGCATGTTCAGGGAATTCGTCCAGGTCAGTTTTTATTGTGGAATAAACTTTATCGTCATTCGGGTCAGGCATAACAATTTCATCGGCTTTGCTCCAGTCTTCAAGATTAATACCTTGGTGGTAAGGGTCATCAGTGGCAGCATCTTTTGTAAAAGAAACGTGCGAAAAAGTTTCAATAACATCGGCTTCGAAATGAGTTACGCGCCAATGTCTGTGGCCTACTTTTTTTTCATATTCCTGCATAACCGGCCTATCCATCCAGAAGTTAAAAGGAACACGGTCGGGTTTTTCATGGTTCAATGCTTTTAAAAATCGAGTTTTTGAATTCATATAGTTTTAGTTAATTTTTTAATTATAAAATAAGATTTAAATTTCAAGTATTATATCAAACTTATCAAAAATATAAAAGCCGCTTTAATTTTTTTGAGCACAAAAAAATAAAAATTTTAACACAAAAAAGCGGTTCAATTTAGTGTCAGGTCTCCGAGTATTAACACGGCAACTTTTGAGTGCAAGAATAAAGACGCGCGCGGAAGGTCGAAATTGGAAATTTCGGTTGCATTATTCGAATCATAGATTCGGGTTACATTTTCGAACTGGACGTTCCGGTTCAAGTCAGAGACTATGGGTTACATTTTTTGCAAGCGAGACGCTTGCACTACATTACATTTCTTTCAATGCAGCTTCTCTTTCTCTCCAATATTTAACCGAATCGCCTACAAGCGCGTCAAGAAGAGCTTTGTCCGGTTTGCCGAACATAGCCGGGTAAGGGTCGCCGCCAGGCCCGAGTGGTTCGGGCGTGGCAAATCTCCGGCCTTCTGTGTAGCCAATTACGTAAAGCGCCATGATGATTGCGTCAATGTCCATCGACCCCTTTCCAAGGGCGCAACGGTTTGAGTCCGCTAGATGAAGATTTACAAGCATGTCGCCGGCTTCTATCAGGCTTTCGGCAATGTTTGCTTCGCCTACCTGCATATGATAAACGTCCCCATTTATGTGAGCAACACCCGGATGATTGACAGCTTCAATATATTTTTTCGCGTCAGCAATGGAATTTACGAGTGAAACTTCAGCGGCGCGGATTGGTTCAATCGCGGCCTGAATTCCCGCGGCTTCAAAATCCCCCGCTGCAATTCTTAAAGTTTCGACAGACCGTTCGAATTCGCTGTCATCATAAGCGTCCGGCCTGCCGACGGCTCCTGGAACCACAAGAATATAAGAGCCGCCAACTTCTTTGCAAAGGTCTATCTGCCTGCGGATATAGTCAATAGCGTTTTGCCTTTGTATTCCCGAGTTGCTTGAGAGGTCATTTTCCGGCCCGAACATTCCACAAACTCCGGCAACCTTAATTTTGTGCTTTTTGAGAGTTTCAAGAACTTCTTTTGGTTTGTAACCGAGATCGTCTCCGTATCTGTTTCCGTGAAGCTCTATCCATTCAACTCCGTTGCTGCTAAGGCGTGTGGCAGAATCTTCAAGCGGTTCGATACCAAAACCCCAGTTGCTCCAGGAAAGTTTAAGCTGTTGGTCTTTCAGCTCCGGTTTCTCCGTTAAAGTTTTTTTGAAAGTTTCTACGAGTTTTTCTCTCTTTTTTTCATAGTTTTGTAATTTCATTTTTTAACTCCTTATTTTTATTAATAATTTATGGGCAAAATGGACTTTATGGACATTGTGGACTTAATGGACAATATGGACGAAAGTCTCCAATCTTTTGATCTTCAGACTTTTCGCCCTTTGACTAAATTTTATTCCTTCTTTTTATTATATCCATCAAAAGCAACGACAGTCACGAGAATCGCCCCTTGTATAACTCTTTGAAAATATGGTGAAAAGACATCAGATTTTAAATTAAAAATATTTTCTATAAGCGCAAGAACAAAAACGCCGAGGAGAGTTCTAATAACACTTCCGCGGCCTCCGGCAAGATGTGTGCCTCCAATAACAACAGCGGCAATTACTTTTAGTTCAATACCGTCGCCAACGACAGAAGAACCTGAATTAAGCCGTGCAGCCATCAATATTCCCATAAGCCCGGCGAAAAAACCTGTCAGGACAAATATTGTCATTTTATAGAAATCAACATTAATGCCGCTGGTAATCGCGGTCTCTTTATTCCCGCCTATAGCATAAATATTTCTTCCGTACCGGGTATAAGACAAAACGTAATGACAAATAATAAAAAGGAAGGCGAAAATAACAAAAAAGGCGGAAATTCCTCCGATTTTCATTCCGCCAAAATTATTGAAAGCATCGCAGGTGGAAGTTATCGGGCGGCCGTTAGAATATGAAAGTGCAATACCTTTAACCATAATCATAGCGCCAAATGTAACAATAAAAGCGCTGATTTTGGCTTTAGCGACAAGAACACCGTTCAACAATCCAAGCGCAAGAGCAACAGTAATAGCAATTAAAAGTGCAGAGAACAAACCAAATTGAGGTTGAAGTCCGACGACAAGCAATCCGGTTAAAGAATAAACCGAACCTACCGATAAATCAAACTCACCGCCGATAATCGCGAAAGTCATACCGAGGGCAACAATGCCAAAAGTCGCAACCTGAATAAGCAGATTGTTAATGTTATAGAAAGAATTAAAGCCATCACCATTGAGCCAGATAGCAGCAATAATGTAAAGCAGCAGTGCCAGGGAAAAGACTTTTTCTCTGATAAGGAAGTTAATAATTTTTTTTATAATGGACATAATGGACACGATGGACAAAACACGCTAAAGCGTGGACTCCACCAATCAAGTTTTTCTTCTTTGCAGCCAAACAGCGGCGACAATAATAATTCCCATTAAAATACGTTGGTTAAAAGGCGAAACTCCCATAAGATTCAAAATATTTCCAAGAATACCTATAGTAAGAACACCAAGCAAAGTTTTTAAGATGTTTCCATCCCCGCCTGCAATCCCGCCAACCATAACAGCGGCAATGGCGTAAAGTTCGTATCCTTTACCAGCTTCCGGAAGCCCGCCATTGACGCGGGCGCTCAAAATAATGCCGGCAATAGCAGCGGTAAACCCCGCGATAGCGTAAACTATCATTTTATAAAATCTAACTCGAATTCCTGAAAGTCGCGCGGCTTCATACGAGCCGCCTGTAAGATAAATTCTTCTTCCGAAAGTTGTATAAGCCAGAACAGCATGAGAAACAAGAGCAACAATAATAAAGATCAAAACGGGCACAGGAAGAAATCCGAAAATTTTGCCTTGGCCCAGTGCAGTATAAAACGGAGCTCCCCCATGCGGCAGCATCATTCTTCCTCCATTAGTATAAATTAAAGCTATCCCGGCATAAATCAACTGAAACCCCAGAGTAATCATAAAAGCTTCGCCGGAATTCGCGTTTATTTTGGAAAGAATAGCGCCGGTAACCGTTCCGGCAACCGCGCCTATCAAAAGAGCACCAACAATAGCTCCGCCGGTTCCAACCTGAAATTGAAGTCCTACGCCAAAAACCGCGCCGACAGAAAGGACGGAACCAACCGAAAGGTCGAACCCTCCGGTAAGCATAACAAAAGTCATCCCGCAGGCAAGAATACCGTTAACAGTAACCTGTTTTAGAATATTCAACAGGTTTTCCTCAGTCAAAAAAGTGCTGCTGATGAGAGATGAAACGATAATCATGCCCAGGCAAATGAACAAGATTTTGTAGTCGGCAAAAAGTTTTTTCATGTAGCAAAACGATTGTTTTTTATTAACAAAATGACCCGCGCTGAAGCGGGACAAGTTTATAACAAAATAATTAATTTAATTCATTTTGTATTTTTAGTGTCTTTCGTGGTTAAATTATTCGTGGTTACCCAATCGCGCAATGCAATATTTGCTCGCTTGTAACCTTTTTTTGTTTATTATCAAACTCCCCTTTTATTTTTCCTTCGTGCATAACAATAATTCTATCGCTTAAAGCAAGCACTTCCGGCATTTCGGAGGAGACAAATATGACAGATTTTCCCCGTTTAACAAGTTCATTAATAATTAAATAAATTTCTTGTTTGGCGCCGACATCTATTCCCCTGGTCGGCTCATCCAGCATCAGGATTTCAGCATCGGAATACAACCATTTCGCAAGGGCAACTTTTTGCTGATTTCCACCACTTAGATTTATGCATCTTTGATAAATGTCCGGAGTTTTAATAGACAAATCATCAACGTATTTATTCGCAACCTTTTTTTCTTTAGTCTTTTGAATAAATCCGAGTTTAGTGACAGCTCCAAGTTTAGCCGCGCTGATATTTTCCGCAACAGAAAAAGTTAAAACTAACCCTTCTTCTTTTCTGTCTTCGTTTAGAAGAGCAATTCCATTTTCAATAGCATCAACGGGAGAATTGATTTTGACTTTTTTTCCATAAAGAAAAATTTCACCCGCGTCGATTTTGTCAGCGCCGAAGATGGCTCTTAGAAGTTCAGTTCTACCCGCGCCAACTAGACCTGCAAAGCTCAAGACTTCGCTTTTTTTAAGTTCAAAATTTATATTAAAAAGTTTTCCTTCAATAGAAAGATTTTCGACTTTTAAGACTGGGGCACCTTCGATAGGGATTCTACGTGGGAAAGCATGGTCCATGTCCCTGCCAACCATTTTGTTAACAATATCTTCACGAGAAGTTTTTGAGATTTGCATAGTATCGATGGTCATTCCGTCCCTCATCACAGTAACTCTGTCGCTTAAGTCAAAAATTTCGTCCATTTTATGAGAAATATAAATAACAGTAATTTCATTAGATTTAAGTTCGCGAATAATGGAGTAAAGTTTTTCCACTTCTTTTTCCGTCAAAGTGGCGGAGGGTTCGTCCATGATAATAATTTTGGAATCAAACGAAAGGGCTTTAGCGATTTCAACCATTTGTTTTTGGCTGACACTCAGCTTTCCCACTTCAGTTTTCGGGTCTAATTCGCAGCCGATATGTCCAAGTAATTCAGCAGCATCTTCAAAAATATCTTTCCAGAGAATTTTTCCGAATTTATTTTTTTTCAGTCTTCCGAGAAAAATATTTTCAGCAATCGAAAGCGAATTAACAAGATTTAGTTCTTGAAAAATAATGCTTAAACCAAGTTTCTGAGCTTTGTGCGGTGACTTGACATCAACTTTTTCACCGTTGAAAAATATTTCACCTTCGTCAGCTTTATAAACGCCGTTAAGGATTTTCATGAGAGTAGATTTCCCAGCGCCGTTTTCCCCGCACAAAGAATGCACTTCGCCTTTTTCTACAGACAAGTTGACGTTATCAAGCGCAATCACTCCAGGGAATCGCTTGGTAATATTTTTCATTTCTAATTGCATTTTATTTTTTTCAAAAATAAAAAATTTAAAAGAGAAATTATTGAAAAGTGACAAGAACAACCTTCGCACCTTTCCACCTTCGTACTTTAACACTTTCTCACTTTCCGCACTTGGAAGTGCGGTTTACTACCAGGTACCTTTAAAACCGGCGACATTTTTAATAGTAACATTTGTAATAGGCGGATGGAGCCATTTATCTACTTTTTGACCGTTTAGAATTTTGACGCAAGCATCAACAGCGGTTTTTCCTTCCCATTCCGGAGGCTTTGAAACAGTGCTGACCAAGTCTCCGGCACGAATAGCGTTGTAGCCTTCAGTATTTCCACTGATAGAAGCGATAGGGATTTTTTTATTGGCGGCTTTTAAAGCCTGGATGATGCCCATCGCAAGATTATCATCATGCGCATAAATCGCATCGATTTTTTTATGTTTAATAAGAAAATCTTCCATAACTTTTAAAGCGTTAGCTCTATCCCACCCAGTATTTTGCTTATCAATAATTTTTATATTTGGGTGTTTTTTAATTACATCTTCAAAACCTTTAGTTCTGTAAATTGCGGTGTGGGCACCTGCAGCGCCTTCGACAATAACGACGTTTCCGCCTTTTGGCCCGAGAATATCTATAATAGATTGAGCGGCGATAGCAGCTTCTTTTTCGGCGCTTGCTCCGACAAAGGTTTCGACAATATCTTCCACGGAAGGATCATGTCTGGTGTTCAAAACAATGAGTGGAATTCCGGCTTTTTTAATTTTTTTCATCGAAGGAATTGCGGCTTTTGAGTTGCATGGGATAAGACAAATAGCATCAACGCCTTGAGCTATCAAAGCCTCGACTTGCCCGGCCTGAGTTTGGTCGTTCCATTGAGCATCAAGAATTTTAAGCTTGACATTTTGTTTTTTTGCTTCTTCTTCCGCGCCGGCGACAACAACTTTGAAGAAAGGCGCCGCGTAACCGGAAACAGCAATGCCAATAACTTTTCTGTCATCTTTTTTTCCGCATGCGGAAATAAGAAGGATTGCTAACAAGAATACGATTAGATTTTTTGTTTTTTTCATTTTTTTACCTTTTGTTTGGGTTAAATAATTTTTGTGGACAACATGGACTGAATGGACATGATGGACAAATAACATCCCCCTAAATCCCCCTTCAAAGTGGGACTTTTCGAGTGAATAACACAGACTCCCAAAGCTCCAAACAGCATAAGAAATTTTCTGCCGAATTTGTCCCCTAATACCATTGACATTGCAGCGCCAATAATGCAACCGACAAGCGCGGCGCCAACGCTCAACCCCAATTTGCTGGCGTTAAGCCCGAAAAATTCCTGGTAAAAAGTTGTTGTTCCGCCGATAACCATGAAATCATATCCGAAAAGCAGTCCACCCATCGCGGCAATAAAAGCAACTTTCCAGACGAAAAATTTATTGATATGAGGTTCGTCAATTATCGGATTTTCTGTTGAATTTTGTTCGTTCATTTTTTCTCCGTTTTGTTAGTTAAATATTTGTTGACTTACGATATGTTATATGACATAATTGTAGTTATCAAAAAGAAATTGAGCCGGAGTTTTATAGTTTAATGACCGAAGTCTTTTAACATGGTTATATTTATTTACAAACTTCAACGTTTCGTCTTTCATATGCATTATACTATTAAATGTTATTTTTTTTTAAAGTAAGCTCCCAATATTTTAGCAGCGGACTTTCACATTCAAGAGTAGAAGTAGGAATAAGCTCTTCCCATGCACATTCGGGGTCAGCCAAGATCATAGGAATTTCCGATTTCAAACCGTTATGGGCAATCCATAATTTTTTACGTTCCGCCATGACAGTCAGGTTAGCAATTTCCATAGAACGAGCAGCAAGTTTCCTCAAAAGCTCCTTATTTTTTTCAGGTATGGCAACCGGAACAGTCGCGTTCGGATTCATTTCTTTTCTTAATAAAATAGGATTTCACATAGTTTTTAGAGGTTAGAGGTTAGGGTTCTGGGTTCGCTTTGTTCCAAAGTAAAATTAATAAAAAGCCGGAAACAACTGCGGCAATGGTTGCGATAATTGCTGGAACGGTATTTCCATATAACCAGTATCCTGTCGCAAACAAAGCAGCATAAACAGCTATGCAGCCTATAAACATACAAAGAATACCAATAGAAAGATTTTCCGCAGGCACTTTAGGAATAATGGGTTTTCCTTCTTGTTCAGCTTTCTTGAAAACTTTGTTCCAGCCCGGACCGCCGGGATTAATTAATTCACAAAAACTTCGCAGTTTTTTGTCGCTTGTAGGCCGGGTCAACAAAGTAGCAACAACCCAGCAAATCGTAGTAATAGCGACTCCTACAACTAATTTTTGCCAATCTTCTAAAACAACGTTCGGCATTATAAAGTTGTGAATAAACTGAAAATAAATAGCAACCAAAAAGGAAACAATCATAGCAGTAAGTTCACTGATAGCATTAATTCTCCACCAGAACCAGCGGAGGATAAACAGCAATCCTGTGCCAGCGCCTATTTGTAATAAAATATTAAAAGATTGCAATGCATCAGTAAGAAGAAGAGCAAGCTCGGCAGCAAGAACCATAAGAACAACAGTAGAAATTCTACCTACCCAAACAAGTTCTTTTTGCGAGGCATTTGGTTTCATGAATCGCAAATACCAATCATTCACAACATAAGAAGACCCCCAGTTCAAATGCGTAGAAATTGTTGACATATAAGCTGCGATTAAAGAAGTCAAAACAAGTCCAATCCATCCCGGTTTGAGATAAGTCAGCATCGCAGGATATGCAGTATCATCAGCAATAGTAGAAGCGGAAGCATTTGGAAACGCTGATTTTATTGAAGCGATATCCGGAAATACGATGATCGAACATAAAGCAACAATAATCCACGGCCATGGTCGCAAAGCATAATGAGCAATGTTAAAAAAGAGGGTTGCGCCAGTAGCGTGTTTTTCGTTTTTGGCCGCAAGCATTCTTTGAACTAAATAGCCGCCGCCGCCCGGTTCCGCGCCCGGATACCAAACGCTCCACCATTGCACAGCAATAGGAATAAAAAGAATCGTCATGAGAGTATTTCTGCTTTCCGGAGTGGAAAAATCGAATTTCGGAAGAAGCGAAAGTTTGTTAGCTAATTCCGGAGTAGCAGGATTTCTGAAGTGCGCGAGCATACCGGACAGCCCGCCTACTTCCGGGATTTTCAAAGCAAAATAAGCGGCAGCAACAGCGCCAACCATAGCAATAATAAAGAGCAGGAAGTCAGTAATCAAGACGCCTTTGAACCCTCCCAAAGAACTAAAAATAACGGTAATTAAAGAAGCCCATAAAATACAATTAATGGGACTCAAACCTAACATAATACCACCGATTTTTATGGCCGCGAGCGAAACCATCGCCATGATCATCACATTAAAAAACACGCCGAGATAAATGGCACGAAAACCTCTTAAAAAAGCGGCGGTTTTTCCACTGTATCTTATTTCGTAAAATTCGACATCAGTTACGGCGTTAGATCGTCTCCAAAGTTTTGCGTAAATAAAAACGGTAAGCATGCCTGTAATCAAAAAAGCAAACCACGCCCAGTTGCCTGAAACACCTCTTACGCGAACTAAATTAGTTACAAAGTTAGGCGTGTCGGTAGAAAAGGTGGTTGCGACCATAGAGAAACCAAGCAGCCACCACGGCATATTTCTACCCGCAAGAAAAAAGTTAGCTTCACTCTTGCCGGCTTGTTTGGAGACCCAAACGCCGATGATTAAAGCAACAGCAAAAAATCCAAAAATAAATGACCAGTCGATAAGTTGTAGGTTCATGATGTTATTTTATTATTATTTTTAAGGACGTTAAGGACATTAAAGACGCAAAAGACTAATTTCTAATTTTATATTTTATTAAAGCTGCTGCGTTCATTCCACTTTCCCAAGGTCGGCATCGGCAATTAGCTTTTTTAAATTTATCGTTTTCATCATAATATTCAGTCCAGGCGCCAACATCATCAAGCATATTTATCAATCGCTGTCTTGTTTTTTCCGCTGCCGGATGATTGATTTCCGAAAGCGTGAAAAGCAAAAAACCAGGGTCATAACCGACACAACCTTCTTTACCAGGAATAGTCGGAATATGTCCGTTAGGATATTCCTGCTCTAAAATATGATTGGCGACTTTTGTTAATTCTTCTTTTGAAAGAATATCGCTTTCGATAAAAGTCGGCAAAAGAGACACGGAGTTTACTTCGATTTTTCCAGGAGTTTCCGGCGGAAGTTTAATTTTTCCAAAACAATTAGGACACTGGTACCGTCCGTTTTCGGTTCGCTGCGTCCATCCAAACCAAGTGCATCTGTTTTCGCAAACGCCATGGCGAAAGCGCGGAGGAGAAATAAATTTTTCTCTTTCCGGCGCGTTAGCGTAAATTTTGTTTTTATCAAAGAAAAGAGTTCGCCAAGATTTTTTAGTTTCTTCAATTATTTTTAATTGTTCATCAGCAAACTCTTTTTTCCAAGCATCATTATTTTTCGCCCAGTCAGCGAGCCATTTTCCTCCTTCAATAAAAACCAAAGTAGAATCAGCAGAGCCGTGCAACAATCCCGAGCGAGGAAAAAATCCTCCTGCAACATAAGTTTCGTCACCATTGAAAGGAAGCGAACCGCCCGCAAGATGTTTTAGCTGCGAGTTCCAGCACCATTCTAACATCGGAAAAAGTTTTTTTATGAATTTTGCGTCGCCGGTTTTGTTAAAATAATCACGTGCCTGAAGAATAATGTAGCCTGTTTGTTCAACATCATCGTTTTCGTGAATGTGTCTTGCACAATCGGTGCCCATGGATTCCGCATTTTGTAAATTCCCAAAAGTATAGAATTTTTTCAGCCGGAATTCAAGAGCTTGTTTTGCTTCGTTAATCATACCAAGCGCAAGCATTCCTTTTGCGGCGCCGTACTGGTCACGCACATAAGCGAGCGGGTAATAGTGTCCGGCCATGGCGCCGCCGTCATCAGATTGTTGAGCTTTTATAAGAGTGGCAACTCCATCAATAATTTCTTTATCTTCATCGGAAAGTTTATCGAAATTATCAGTGCGTTTTTCGCGATTTTCAGTAAAATTTTTCCAGAACTTTCGTGTTCGATTAAGGATAATTTCAGAATCAGTTTCAGCAATTTTTTCAGCAATGGGCAACCCGTCAGCAAAGCTGTTGTCCCCTATTATTGCTAATGAACTTTTTCCTTCGAGACATTTTAAAATTAAGTTGCCGTCTTTATCTTTTGTTATTTCGCAATTGCCTGAAGGAATAATCCAATGAAAAGCCACTAATGTTGTAGGATAATGAAAAATATCTTCGCCGGGATGAGTTATTAATAGCCAGGCGCCGGAAATTGAGCCGCTTTTTTGAAACGAGCTTCCAGGGAGAGGGGTGATTTTGAAATTAACACATCCCGCCCTATCGTGCCCCCCACTCAAGAGGGGATTTTTTTTTGCTTCAAAAAATCTAAAATAAGTTGGAGTTTCCGAATCAATAAATTCGGAAAATTTAAGAAGTTCTCCTTCATCATCGCTGATAGAATGGTTCCAAATTGCGGCACCGGGTTCACGTGAAACTTTATCAGTAATTTCTTTGTCAGATAAAGTTTCAATGGTTAAAATATTTGGCGAGCTGTAAGGAGGGCCGAAAAAGTTTATCAGGTTTGGGCCTTGTCCGTAAGCGACAATTTTGCCGTTTCCAACAGCGTGAACTACGCCGCTATCTTCTTTTTTATTATTCCAAGTTCGTGTTTTTTTAGCCATAGAAAATTGAGAAAGTAAAATTATGGACACTATGGACACTATGGACACTATGGACATTCTGGACATAATGGACAATTGTTGTTGATTGCTATCGACAAACCGGGCCGTCCGGAACGATAATGTTAATTGAAGTTACCGGTTTGTCATTACCTTTTATATAACCGAAAATATTTTTTCCTGATTTGAAAAGTTCGACTTTTTTTCCATCGGCAGTTAATTTTTTCGTGTTTGCAGAGAATGGGCCGAAGCGCATTTCTTTTATTTTTATTGGGTCCGCTGATTCAAGTTTTAACCGGTAACCATCTTTTTCGCGGCTGTAACTCAAGTTTACTGTTGTCATCTTTCCGTCAGAAAGAACGGGATAATTTTCCACTTCAATAGAGCTCCAGCCTGCGGGCAATCTTGGAAGAATTTTTATGCCTATGTCGCTTTCCATGTCATCAATCCCCAACAAAAGTCGACCGCATTTTACAATTTCGGCCTGTTGAATTGAGTTCCCAAGGTCGCCATTGCGGAACCAGAACCGGCTTGACGGATGATTAATAACACCTTCCGGGACAATATAATTATGGTCAGTATGATGATAGCAAAAACCGGCTGCTTTTTCAAGGTATCCCGCCATATCTTCGGATTCATCAAGCAAAATCGCGGCTTGAGTAATAAACGCCTGGCCATAGCCCATTTCGCGGCCGGCAGCATAGTTGAAGAAATCTTCTTTTTGGGCTTTGTAAGTGTTTTCGCAAATTTTGTAAAGATCAGGATCAAGTTTTGCAAAATTATAACCGAAAACATCGGGAGAAAGCATCAGCGGCGCAAAACGTTTGTATTCATAAGTCCAGCAATCATTAGCGTCATCAACAATAATAATTCCGTAACGCGGATGTTCAGTAGTAAAAGTTTTAAGAACACCAGTCCAAAGTTCATCGGCTTTTTTTGACCAGCGTTCAGCTTCTTTTTTGTGACCGGTTTGTTCAGCGACACGAGCCAAAGCCCGCAACCCGTAACATGCCATAGTATTTGAGAACAGGTCATGTTCTCCATATTGTTGAGTAGAAGCCTCAGTTTCGGAATGCAGAACGCCATTGAAATGAGATTCTTTTGGATTTTCCATCTGCCAGCAAATCCATTCTGCAGCATCATTAATTGTTTTCCAATTTTCATTGAGCCATTCAGGAGAGAGCCCGCCTGTTCTTGCCACATGATAAGCGAATAACATCATAGCGCCGTGCCCGTCATTTTCCTTTCCAGAAACGCTTTTCCAGAGATTAGAGTCGTTTAAAGTAGAAGCGTTGGCAATACGCTTCCAGTTAGGCTGTTTGTAACGAGCGCTTGGATCATAAAGGTAAATTTTCAGGGCTTTTTTTGCGGCGTTTGCGGCGCGGTCACGCGCTCCGCCGAATTGAGCTTCAATAACCGACCTGCCTACGTCCCTAGTCCATATATGCGAATAATAACTTCCAAAATTATTTCTGAAAGTTCCCCAACCGATATAACTTCCAAAACTGGGGGCGTTTTTTGTGGAAGTGTGCATCATGCCGTCTTCGTCAACTTTGTTGACCATAATATCATGAAGATTGTGCATAAAAACATTCGCGAAAATATTCGCTGCCCCACAGCCGTCGAATTTTACTTTTGGCCCTGTATAATTTTCCGGAGCGGCTGGAAGGACTTTGCCAGGAAGTTCATCTGCAAACTGATACAATCGTCTAGCGAGTTTATCCATAGCCGGATAATATTTTCGTTTGAGGAAAAAAGATTTATCAGTAGTTTCCCAGGAATTTGTTTTCGGGTCTTTGCCGGGTTTCAGTCCGGTAATTCCTGTAACACGAAATCCCATAACTTTCGAACCGTCAGGAATGAGTATAATTTCCCTGACAGTTTTTCCGGGAAGGTCAAGAGCGAAAATATATTTAAAATCTTTAATTTCATCGTTAGTCATTAAGACAAGGCTTTCATCAAGAAGCGCGGCGGCATTTTTGTCAGAAAGGAATGGTTCCTGCGCTTCACAACCCGGGAATTCCAGATGGGTTTCAGAAGGTTTACGGGGAGTAAACAATTCGTATGGCATTATGTTCACACCAAAAATCAATGGAATAATTTCCTGTGTGTCATCATCAAAAACAATATTGATTTGCCCAACTTTGTCACCGATGAAAAGACGTTTTGTGTTGTCGTAAAAACGTTCTGCGCTCCCCCACCATTCGCTGCACGCCGCTTTTTCCGTAGTCATACCGAGAAAGAAAAGTTTTTCAGCGGGTTTTCCGGCTGAATAATTTGCCGCAGCGAGGTTTCTGTACGCATTTCCTTCTGGTTGGACTTCAAAAGGTATGCCGTGAAAAGTTACTGTTTTTAGACTTTTCGCATCAGGCTTTTGTACAAAAAAGAATGGGTTGTCATTAGTTTTAGATTCAGCACTCAAAATAATCGCTCCTATAATTAGGGTTAAAAAAAAGACTTTTCTAATGATTGTTTTTTTGTGGACACAATGGACATTATAGACAAAATTAGGATGCCGGGTACGGCGTCCCTCCAACGCACGCACTACGGCATGTCAGGATGGTTCGGGCCGAAATGTTTCAAAATTACCATTGGCTCGTGCTGAGAATTATTTTTAATAGTAATCCCCTCTTTTGCAGCTTTTTCCGAGACAAAATATTCGTCAGCACTTGCTTGTCCATATCTCAACATGATAGCCGCTTCGGCATCGTATTCGCCAAATTTTCCGTGGCCTTGAATCATAATACAGCCGTAAGCAACAGGGTCTTTAATCGTAACAGTTTGTCCCGGTTGGATAGAAAGTTCTTTAGCCCCAACATAATCGTTCGCATAAGAAATCCATTTTTCAGTGAATTGTTCGTTGGAATTTTCGCAAATAATCGGCGGGCGAAAAAAAGTTTTTTTGTAATGCGGGTCAATGTTTTTTTCCCAATCCATAAGACTAATAACATAATCAATATCACGTTTTTTGTCTTCAGGACAATTTTCCACAAGAAATTCGTAAGGATAAATTTCGTTTGCGGTAATATTTTCGTAAACAGAATTGACGTCGCTGTTCCATTGCGGTTCGTAAGTAAGAACTGATCCTGGAGCGTGAATAACACCCGGCGGAGTGTACCAGCCTGTACCGAGCTGAATTCTGTAAGCGCGTGACAACTCAGTAATTTTAATGTCTTCTTTTTCGTAATTTAAAAGGCGATCTCGAATTTGGTCTTTTGTAACGTCCGGGTCAAACCCGAAATAGGTTACAGGAAAAGTACCGAGATGATTGTTAAGTTGCGGCGGAAAATAATAAGCTTCTGGTTTTCCGAGTTGGCCGACCCGCGCGGCGCTTTCGAAATCAAGGTGCAGATGATGAAAAAGGGGTTCGCCGTAATCGAAGAATTTCGAGTACATCGGCCAACCGCCGAACTTTTCCATTAGCTCATCGCCAACGAGTTCGTTTTTGAGCTCGTCCTGCGTTTCTTTGAGAGTAAATTTTTCATTAACATTTCCTGATGCAGGCATAACATAACTGTAGCCCTCATCTTCCGCGGCGAGCGGCCCATTCATGCACTTTATAACAGAAGAGAACCAGCGTTCTTTAATAGAGCCGCGGTTAGTGCCAAGAGCGTAATAATCATCTGGATGCAAGCGAAGCCTTTTTCCTGCAGCGCTGAACCGGCGTGGAACAAAAATCGGGATTAGCTGTAAAACACCTTTGCCTTTATCGAAAGTTTCGTGAATTAGAGATTTCATTATTTTCTCCTGTTATTTTAGTTGTTCTAAAAATTAATTTGAGTTAAATAGCCGACCCATAAAAAGTCAATTTTGAGGCAATTGCAAGGCGATAATGCGAAGGCGTATTGTAATACGCCGAGCAATTAACATCCCCCTTAATCCCCCTTCAAAGGGGGACTCGCCGCAATCGGCCAAAATTGGTTTTTCTGTTTTGTTAAAGGATTTCCGAAATCAAAGATTTCGGTTACATTTTTAACAGTCCGAGAACCGGCATCCGCCAGTCATGCGTCCTGTTTTACATTTTTTTGCAAGGTTTTCGCGAAGAGCTCCTAAAACCTTGCAATATTTTTCACACTTTTCATAAGCCATTGTCCCATGAATACTACAAAAAAGCAGTTTTTATGAGTCGACAAAATATTATATAAATAATGCTGTTTTTTTTCTATAACAATACAATCAAGAATAACACTATTTAATCAAAAGCGCCAAACATTGAAATATGGAGCGCTAAAAAAGGAAAGGATTGCTTAATTGTTGGATTGTTGGATTGGCAAAAACATTAATCCACAAATCCAATATTCCATCAAACCCTACTTACGGTGAGTACTGTTCAAGTTCCGCGACGCTTGCGTAACCATCAGCAGCTTTATCAAGCTCAACAACAAATCGTTTTCTGCGGAAGCCAGAAATTTCGTCGGGGGTAATTTTCTTGCGGGTTTTATCGGCATCAGGCTCCAAAGCGTGTGTCGCTAAAACTTCAGCTTCGACATCAACAGTGAAAGTAGAGGATTCAACAGTCAAGAGATTCGCGCATCTTTCAAATATTTCCGGTTTCATTCCTTTTACCTTAAAAATTTCACCAATAGAATTATAAGGTTTGAGTTTAGCTTTTCCTTCACTGTTAATTCCTTCCTCGATATTCTTTGCGAGCTTATTGTTTGTTCCCGGGAGGCTCGCGAGCATTCTGGCAGAAGCTGTATTAATGTTAATTCTTCCGAGAACAGGAACCGGCGAAATAACCGCGTAATTGAACCATGCGATTCCTGTTTGTCTTCCACCGGTATCCAATTTAGGTTCTCCTTTAGCATTTTTATATTCCAAGTTTCTTTCAGCAATGTTATAAGGTGTAAGCTTAATTCTGAAATCGCCGGCATCTGAAATGTGCTCGGGCTTGATTTTGCCGGCGTTGAAAGAGTCTTGTTTGCCATACCGCCCGCGTTTTTTCAGTTTGTCAAATTTTTTAGTTTTCCAGTTCCAGACATCCACATTCAGGGAGGCGTTGTTGTTTTCCTCGAGAAATTCCGTAGTATCTATTGCATCGTTAAGCCCGTGAATGTAAAGGTTGTAACCGTTCTCACTGGAAGCGCCGATTTTTGCGGTAGGGAGAGCATTTTTCCAAGTCCATTCCCCTTCTTCACCGCCTGTTTTTGAAAAACAGAAGGCGCTTGCGTAGCCCGGGCCGAGAGAGAATTTATCGCCTCTTTCGGGGCTAAGTGTCATCCTGTTTGGAGAAGAATACGTCACATCTGGAGAGTTTCTATCAGTAATAACAATTACATTTTTGGAATTGCTGATTATCGGAAATTTTTCTCCGCGAAGCTTGCCCGTTAGAAACCTTAAAGTATGTCCTTTCCATTGGTCGACTTTCCAGTTGCCGTTTTTGCAGGTCACAGTGCTTTTAGATGAATTAACCACTTCATCCTCTGCTTGAATCCATCCTTTCCGCGAAACATTTCCCGCGCAAGCCTCAAGCCTAACATGCGAAGAACACATAACCTTTGAAAGAGCTTCCATCGCGCTTGCAGCTTTTGAAACATCTCCGCCGCCTCCGAGCCTGTCAAAATCGTCGCCGGTAGTAACGTGCATCAATTCTCCAATGCTGCAATAAGGGCCGTTTTTAATGAAGAACTTTTCATTTCGTCGGGATTTCATCGCGCGGTTCAAAGCTTTATCATCATATCCGCCGATAGAATCTTTTCTTCTTTTGACCCAGGTATTTTTTGTCGGGTCGATTTTCTCGCAGCTTTTTCCTACTTCCTGGGCATCGACTTTTCCGTAGTCGACTGTTCTCGCGCAAACCTGCTCGTACTCGTTTTTCAATGTAAGGCTGACAATCCCGCCGGCGTGGGGCAGCCCAAGGATCATAACTGATTTGCCGACAAGCACCGAAGGGTCGTCAGTGCCAATAGGCGCAATAAAAATTTCATTCTTTACCTTAATTAAATCAGAAATCACAGGCGCCATAATATTGTTCCAAGAATGAATATCTTTAGCGTTTTTTCTGTCGATAAATTTTATAGTTTCGAGATTAAAAGTTTCTTTGTCAAGATTTTGTTCTTCAAGGATGAAGGAGTATCCCGCACGATCAAACGGAGGTGTAGTAGGGTATATAATTTGCCCTCTTTTTATTTTATAAGCGACGCCCCAGTTTTCTTCATCCATTTGAAAAACCGGGATTTCCTCTTTTAGGCCGCTGCCCCATTTGCCGTTTCCGCTGCCATACCAGTAGTCAAATAATTCAGTATTATTTACTAAATAAAAATGGTCGCCGGGATGAACTACAGGATTATTGTCAACAATGCTCTTCCGAAGTTTTTTGTCGTAACACGCAGAGCTTTTAATACGTCCAATTTCTGTTGCAAGACTTCCTGTATTACAAATTACACGCCAGTTTGCAAGCGAAACAGGCGTGGCTGAAGCGTTGTACATTTCAGTAACTTCAGGAGCAAGCATTCTGAAATAACCGAGCCACTGGCGATTGTTGTTGTTTCTTTCGATATTCGGGTCGGATTTAAGCATAATATCTATCCAGCCCCCTTGTTTAGTTCTTTGAGGTTTTCCATCCTGGTAAAGCCAATGTCTTTGCAAATGTTTTACATCTTCAGTATAATGTCCTCCGACTCTTCCGGAAACGCCAAGTTTACTTGGGTAACTTGTTCTTGAAACATATCTTCCCTGGGGAGGCCTGCCTATAATTATTTGAAAGTATTGGCCGGCGCGCGGCTGCCTTGACCGCAAAAGATATGTAACATGCGCTCCCGGCACCATGGCAAATTCCGATCTGTTTCCCCAGGAATTAATCATCACACTTAAGTCATGTTCATCCTGGGACATTCCCGCGTTAGCTAATTGGCTTGCGAAAGTTACACCTCCATATTCATCACGGCTTTTAAAAGTTATTGAATTTTCATCACCGTCAGTAATTTTATAACATCCGATCGCTTTCGAGTTTTCATCTTTTTGCCAAGTATAAATCATGGCGAGAGAGTTTTTAAAGTAGCCGCTGGGAAAATCGGGTTTAGTATTGTTAGCCCGCCCGATCTTCGTCATAACTTTCATCATTTCTCTATAAAAGTCTTCGTATTGACTTTCGGACCCAAAGACATGAATAACAGAATTTTTTGATGGCCAGCGGCACCATCCTTTCCAGCCGGGAAGCGGTTCAGGAGGGTCTTGGCTTGTTTGATAAGGCGTCAATTTAAGCCTTGTGCCGTATTTTCCGGGATATTTATCGAAAGTAATTTTTCGCCTGGCCACATTCAAATCTCCGATTTTTGGGTCTCCGCCTCCATTTCGAACACGCCAGCCTTTTCGAGGGTCAAGATTATAATAGTATTCCCTTAGCGGACCGGGATTAAACGGGTCATCGGGAACACAGTGGTAAGGCAAATCTACACGATAAATCAACCTTCCGCCGTCAACACTTCCGTATCTTTTTTTCCAATCTTCTTTATCCATGTTACGTCCCGGATCACCTCCGGGAGCCGCTCCTTCAGCAGGCCCAATTGTATAAGACTCGTCGTTCGCCATCACTTCATTAAAGCAGACAGCTTCGACGCCGTAAGTAGAACCGAGGGTAGAAAGCACATGGTTTTCGTCGCGATAGTCTACAATATTCGCGGCAAGTTGTGTTCTTTTTAAAGAGCTTGGCTCGAAAACATTTTTCGAGTTGGCGGTTGTTATTAGCCTTTGGCATTCACGCGCGGTTACGCAGTTTATATCGGAGGGCTTTTCGTTCTGCAAAGTTCGGGACCCGGTTTTGTCGTATGAATAAACAGTGACGCGGCGGGGAACATCTCTCCTGATCGCTTCCTGGATTCTTGGTTCGAGAGGCTTCTTCGAGTTAAGAAGAATTGACAACGCTTCGCTCATGGTCGTAAACTTCCTGTCGTCGCCTTTCAGGTTTTCTGGCACATATTCTTTAGGGTCGTTTATACCCTCGTCTTCTTCGTCAATTTGCCCGTCGGCATCGTTATCAATTCCGTCAGCCATGAGAACAACATTATTTTGATCGTCATCTCCCCTGCCGCCGGGCAGCCAGTTCGGGCCGTACCGATACCTTATAATTTTTTTTGCGAATTTTGTAGGCAGGCCAAGCGCGCGCGGTAAATTTATTTCGCTTGTATCCCAGGCTGTGCCAGCTCCATCTCTCAGCAATCGGGCTTTGCTAATGTTAACTTTTGCTGATTCGTCTTCGATTCTGATTCTGTATCTTCCACAAATTTTCCCCGATTTATCTTTCACATACATCCATCTTGAATATTGCTTTTTACTTTTGTCTTTTGAACTGTCAGCAAACTTATCAGCAAAAGAAGAAATTGTCTCTCCGGATGCGGACTTTAATGAGTCTATCGTTAAAATCGTTTTGGCATGTTCCACCCCTGCATTAACAAGCATATCAAGCTGGAAAGAATTTTTCTGTTCTGTGCTTTGCTTCAGCTCTAAATTCATCATTACAGAAAAAGATGCCGCAAGAATTGTTAAGACTACAAGAACGGCAAGAACAGCAACAAGAGCAACACCGGAAGAATTTTGGATTTTCATTGTTTTGCTGTATTATTAGAAAAATGTTATTAATAACTAAATTATTTTACCAAAAACAATCAAATATTTTATCTTTTGAGTACAAAATCTGAAAATTTAAATACAAAAAAAACTCTGAAAATCTTACATGAACTTATATTTCTTATATGGCTCAAAATATTACGGGTTCTCAACTTCCGCAGCGAGGGCTATTATTCCAAAAGCCGGGTCTACTCCGACAGTTTCAAATTGCAAAGATTTTAAGCGTTGTACGGACGGTAAATCTATTTCTATTACATCCAAAACACAGCTTGGAGTGATAATATTTCGGCAGTCCGCCCATTCGTCATAATGCGGGAAATGCGGCGGCTTGCCTTCTTTCCAGTCGCTGTCTTTTGGAGTTCTCAACGGCAACAGCACATTCCGAACTGTTCGTTCTTCCTGGGCTGTAGCATAATCTGTAAAAGGCATATTTTTTGTCCACCACCAGTCTAAATCTCCGGGAAATCTTAATTTTTTCGAGCAGACAACTTTATCAATTCCATTTTTCAAGGTTATTAAAGCAACCGGAGAAAATAAATCATGCCAGTCAATAATCGGCAAAACTACAAGCCATATTTTTTTGTATTTTCCAGGAGGCAAATCAACTTTAAACATAGGTTTTCCCAGTTGCCCAGAAACAGGAATAAATTTTCTGTCAGCAATTTCCACCGGGAAATTTTCGATGCCGGGAATAACTAAATTAGTTTGTCCTTCAAGCCCCTGAAGCGGAAATATATGTCTTGAAGGAGCATAAAAATGCCAGATGTTTGCCCAAGTATCCGCACTGCGAGTCTGAGTATAATTCTTGTCCGAAAATAAATCTTTTTTCGGTAATTTTATCTGAATCAATTTAGATTTATTTGTTGCAGAATTATCTTCAATAGAAACTATAAAATCAGTTTCGCCAACTCCGGAAACAAAAAGTTTTATCTTATTATCCCCTTGCGATAATTTTTCAGCATTAGCTTTTGGCAAAGTAATTTCTGTTTTCTTTTCCGAACGTGGGGGCAAAGTAAAACTGGACGCCCCGGACTGTTTTCCCGATGCAACACAATTAAGCAGTGCAGGAGCAGCTGCTTTACTTCCTTTAACTTCCACCCACATTTTGTCAAGAGTTTTCAGCGTGTTATTTCTTATTTTTACCGGAATAATTAAATTATTACCTTTAATTTTCGCTTTACCGGTTGCTTCAACTTCCACAGGCGGCAAAACAGCAAAATCAATCGGCTGCCAAAACTCAATTCCGGATTTTGTTTCGCACAAAACGAAAAAAGTTCTTCTCGAAAAGTTTAACTGTCCAAGCCGGCCGTAACCATCATATTTTTTCAGGAGTTCAGAATTAAGCTGGCAACTTATTGCCCCAGTTCTGTTTGTGCTCCAATTTTTCAGCAACCCACTTCTGTCTTTCACACTTACAATTTTCGCGCCGGAAATGTTTACGTCAAACCTTTCGCCTTCAGCAATAGATTTCGGATATTTCGCGTTAATTTTTAAAGGCTCGGTTTCGATAGAAATATTTATTTCTTTTCCTTTTGGAGCCGAAGCATTTAAAATTATCCTTCCTACTCCGGACTCAATTTTAAAATCAGCTTTTTTTCCATTTATCAAAAAAGATTTAATTTTTGACGGCGGAAAACTCCATCTTATTTTGTACGCTATTTCTTCAGAATTTTTTATTGTGTAATTAATTGTGTTTTTAGAAAATTTGTAATCAGCATGATACTCCGGCAAAGTCAGTTTCGCTTTCGGCCAACTATCTGGAAACGAAGGAGAAATTGTCATCGTATTTTCCAACCGATTAATATTCATTCCAAAAAGAGCTTCGGCAACCGCGGCAACATACAACCCCGCCGGAGGAGAAAAATACGCGTTTATAGGCTCAATGGCAACTTCCGGCCATGAACCGCGATGATTTATGTCCATAACCCAATCGGCAACAGCTTTTAACGGTCGATAAGTTTGTTCATTCATTCCTGCTTTAGCGAAAGCCCAGGCGCCCCACGGTTGTTGTGCCGCTCCAGCTTGGCTCCCCCAGGTTCCGGGATGATGAGTAGGCCACATATTCGCACAATAAATTTCTCCGTTAGTTCCCTGAAACCTGTCTCGCAAATGCCGCAAACCTGTGTAGCTGTCAAATTCGTCTGCTATTTCCCAAATAGTAGGATAGGAATAGGTTTGGTATTGTCCGTCAAGAAATAATTTTCCTGTCGGGCCAATGTAAAAAGCGAACCTTCCCAAATCTTTCAACCAAAGTTTTTCCCTTAAAATTTTCAGCGCCGCTGCAGCTTTTGCTTTATAATAATCGGCAGTTTCGATGTCGCCTTGAAGTTCAGCAAGAATCGCGCGGGTTTTTAAAATGTTTATTCCTTCGATTGTCGGAGAAGTTCCGTCGTAAGGAGTAGCGTTAAAATCCTCCTGGTTTCCTATTTGCTGTTTCCAGAAAATCAGCAAATTTCTGTCCGGATCACGTTCCGTGAAAACAAAATCCATATTTTTTTGAAACGGCTCTACAATTTCTTTCGCGAATTTTTTGTCGCCTGTAAAATCAAGATAATGTTTTACCTGCCACGCCCAAAAATGGCTTGAACCGCCAAAACTGTCGTGTTTTGTCCCGTCAGGGAAAAATTCCGGCGCAGAACCGTTGTCTAAAAGATTGTTTGCATGTGTCATTGTGCAAAGCAACGAGCGGTCGGCATGCCCAAGCCATTCCGCGCCGGCAGTTACCTGCATGTGCCAGAGACAATTCCAATGGTGCGGACATTCGTTCCATCCATAAGGCGCAATCCATGAATATTCGATATTATAAATAGCCGAACGAAAAGCATCGTCCAAGGATTTCACCGGAGTTTCCAACTTGCTTTTCATCAATTCAGCATAATAGTCTTTTAATTTTTCATACTCTTTAACGGCGTTTTTCTGAATGAATTTTTCCGCGACTTCTTTTTTTAATGAAAACGAAAACATTACCCAACCATCGGCTTTATCGAAAGTAAGAATCACGTTTCCATTAGTATTTTCCGACATTTTTCCGGAACTTTTAAAATATACAAATTGATTATCGTTGCTACTGATAAAACTCGCTATTTTATTTTCTATTTTTAAATCAGTAAGGGGAAGTTTTTTGTTTTTATCAAGAACTTCGGGCCATTGCTGATGCGCGTGGAAATCTCCCATTCCGCTGCTGATTTGCAAAACAGTTTTCGTATCAGGATTAGCTTCGATTTTATAAAAAACGGCGCCCGCCCAGTTGCCGGTAGTGCTATCCACAAGTAGAGGCAAAAATTCTGATTTTAGTTTTACGCCATCAATTTCAAAATCAGCAACAACGCTTCCGGGTTCGTCTTCCACTTTAACATTTCCAGCTTTATCCGACCAGATATTTATCCCGTTTTTCTCTATTCCGGGAACTATTTTTGCCACGGAATTTAATATTGTACACGGATGCGATTTCACCTTTAAAACGAGCAAAGCGGAATTAGGAACTTTTTCGCTTGTTGCAGCTATTGTTCTTGTATTTACTGCCAACCGTTCACTTAAAAGACGTTCCGGAATAAAATCTTCGGGTTTGTTGTAGTTATTCGCTGAGATATTTTGAGACATAATAAAACCTGCAATAAAAGTTAAAAAGATTCCGTTTGTTTTAACGTTTTTTTTTTCATATTTTCTTGTTTTATTAGAGATTAATTACCAAAAATTTCACGGTTTTGGCATTATATTAAAAAAGCATTTTTTTTTCTATAACAATACAATCAATATTAACACAATTTTTATCAATTTTAAATCTAACGAGGTACGAAGTAAATAAATTAAATATGAACGAGGTAGGAAGTACCCGCTCTTTAAAAAGTCATAAAATGAAGGTAAGCGACGAACATTGTGCTTATCAAAAAAATCTGGGAACACCGAGTCCCAGCTCGGTAAGTATTTCAAAATAAGCGTTAGTCGAAAAGAAATAATACAGGACGTCCCCAGACTGTTTGCTCAGTGAACACTATAACGCTGAACCTTTTGAAATCATGAGTTTCCAGGGCAAAACAGTCTTGGAAATCCTGTTTTACTTCGGTTTCCATGGAGTTTCGGTTCAAGTCAAAGACTTGAGCTACATTTTTTAATCACAAGCGAGAACCAGCATACGCCCGTCTCGCGCTTGCGCTATTTTGTAACTTTCTTTTGTCCGCGCTTGGAAGCGCGACTTACTTTTTTCTTTTTGGCTGCTTTCTTTTTAACAGTTTTCTTTTTAACAGTTTTCTTTTTCGTGTTTTTAGTGTCTTTCGTGGTTACGGCTTCTATTTCTATTCCAAAAACATCCGCAATGTCCATATCACCAATATTTTTGTCTTTTCCTTTTTCAACAGTTTCCGAAATAGCTTTAGACGCGTCAATATTTTCAACAAGTTCATCATAGTCCACTCCCCTCAAAACGAAAAACAATTCCGGGCTTTCATCGAGCCTCGCGCCAACAGCATAAAGCGCGGCGGCAACATGTTTGCACATAGCTGCCCAATCGGGGCAAGAACAATCTAATTTAATTTCTTTCGGCGAAGGAAATAAACCGGATTTTTTATCAATAATAATCTCGAGAACTTTATCGGAAAGTTTTCCTTGCAGCAACTCAATTAAAGAATCTATTTTCCCCGCGCATTTTTTTTTTAAAGCTTTCCATTTACTTTTTGACAACTTTTCGATTTTTATTTTTATTTTATATGGTTTAGAACCTGTGCCGGCTACTAACGCCGAAACTTTTCCGGCAGAAATTTGTAAATCTAACACAAAACCGTTTTTTACATAAGAGCTTCCACGCGGTAATCGGTTGCTGAAATCGCTGTAAGACAACAAATTTTCACACCAGGATTTTCCCCAGAAAGTTTTAGCTATTTTCCCGCCTTCGATTCTTACCGGATTAATTTTCTTGCCTTTTTTCAACATTTTTTTTATTTGTTTTTCCGCCTTTCGTTTTTTTTCGCCGATAGTAACATAAGGCGCAAAACCATAATCATAATTAGAATATCTGTGTGCCATAAAATTAGTGGATTGTTGAAATTAACAATGTAAAACTCTTTTATGTCTTACATTTAAACTTTTTTAATGTCAAGCGATACAAAATCTATAAGTTCTTTGTCGTTCATTTCCGTTAAAAGCTTTGCCGCTCCGCCTTTAAGAATATCGTCTGCCATACTCTTTTTTTCTTCTATCATATCATCAATTCTTTCTTCGATAGTTCCCAGGCAAACAAATTTGTGAACAAGAACATTTTTCTTCTGGCCTATTCTGAACGCGCGATCGGTAGCCTGGTTTTCCACCGCAGGATTCCACCATCTGTCGAAGTGAATTACATGCGACGCGGCGGTAAGATTCAAACCTGTTCCGCCCGCTTTTAACGAAAGAATAAAATAAGGCGGTCCTTCTTCTTTTTGAAATTCGTCAACGAGATTTTTACGTTTTTTCACAGGAGTGCCGCCATGAAGGACCAACCCTTCGCGCCCGAAAATGTTTTTCAGAAATTCGTTTAGCGGAGCAGTCATTTCGCGAAATTGAGTAAATATCAACGTCTTTTCCTGTCTCGAAGCTATTTCTTCGCAAATTTCCGAAAGCCGGGAAAATTTTCCGCTGTTCTCCGGCTGGTAATTGTTGTCTCCAAGCCACTGAGATGGATGATTGCAAATTTGTTTAAATCTCATAAGAAAGGAAAGAACCAAACCGCGGCGTTTTATTCCGTCCGCTTCTCCTGCTTCAAGCTGCCTGGCAAGTTCCTCAACAGAACTTTGATAATGAGCGGCCTGAACTTTCGCGAGCCGGCAATACGCCTGAACTTCTGTTTTGTCCGGCAGATCTGAAATAATAGACTTGTCGGTTTTTAGCCTCCGGAGAATGTAAGGCCGCACAAGTTTCCGGACAGGCGCGAACTGATTATGTTCGCGTTCGGAAAGTTTTTTTGAAAAATCAGCGAACTCTTTCGCGGAACCCAACAGCCCCGGATTTATAAAATCAAAAAGCGACCACAAATCAGAAAGCTTATTTTCTATCGGTGTTCCCGTAAGCACAATTCTCGCGGAAGTTTTTAATTTTTTAATCGCTCGGGTTTGTTTCGTTCCGGGATTTTTTATTGCCTGCGCCTCGTCAAGAATAATATTCTCCCAGCTCATTTCCGCAATCCAATCGAGCCGTTTTACCATACTGTAAGTTGTGATAACTAAATCTATTCCACGTAAATTTCTTTTCGCGTTTTTAGAAAAATTTTCTAATTCGGATGCTGAAAGTTCTGATGAATGAGCTATCTTAATAGAAATTGAAGGCGCGAATTTATATATCTCGGATTTCCAGTTGGAAACAAGCGAAGCAGGAACAACAAGCAGCGCCGGCTTTTTATTTTTTCCCGGAAATTCTTTTTTCAAAGTAAGGAGCAAAGCGATTACCTGAATAGTTTTTCCAAGGCCCATATCATCCGCGAGACACATTCCGAACCCAAGTTCATACATAAAAAACAACCAGTTAAGGCCAACTTTTTGATAAGGCCGCAACTTTGTTTTCAATTCTTTTTCCGGCAGCCGTTTTTTTATGTTAGCCGGTTCGCGAAGCTGTTTTAAAATTTTCTCAAGCCATTTTCCGGCAGTAATTGACGACCATTCTTTTGTTTCCGCTTCGTCAATAAAAACAGTTTCACCCGAAATATTCGCGCCGGAAAGCAATCGCATTCCTTCAAGTAACGACACCCCGTCTTCATAATTATTTTGAAGGCTTTCCCAATGTTTTAAGGCAACATCAAGCTTTTCTTTGTCAATTTCTATCCATTTTCCTTTGAAAAGAGCAAGCCCATCGGCAGAACTTATTTTTTTCAGTTCGCTTAACGAAATTTCTTCGCCGTCAAGAACTATTTTTATTGAAAAATCTAACATAGATTTTAAACCAAGTTTGCTTTTTCGAGTGTCCCCTATCGTAACTTCAACTTTCGGTTTTGGCGGCTGTTTTTTCTTCCACCAGTCCGGCACACGAACAATTATTCCGGCTTCTTCAAAGTTAGGAATTTCTTTTAAAAATTGATAAGCAGATTGAGGCGGCCAAGCGCGTGGATGATAAATTTCTCCGCTGTCAACAAGTTTTTTTACAAACTCACTTTTCTCAGACGCAAGTCTTACCGGCGATAAAAGCGAGACAAGAGCAGACCGGTTTCCAGCATATTCTTCGAGCGCTTTTCCAAGAGGCAGATATTGAAGTTTAGAATCTTCTGAAACTTTATTTGTGTAAGTCGCCATAAAAGCAAACGGGTAATTTTCGTTCCGCTTATTTTCAGCAAGATGAAAAGTTACCCGGCCAACAAGATGAAGCAGCGGATTCTTCTTTTCTAACCATTTTTTTATTCCGCCTTCGGTTTTAGAAATTTCATTTTTGGCGAAAGCACATAGTTCTAACCAAAGATTGCCAAGAACACCGGCGTTAAGATATTCGATGCCGGTCATCGGAGGCGCTTGTTCTGCAATCTCCGCAAGTTCATTCAACATAATTTGTGGATTGCAATCGTCAGAATTTGTCAAATGACAAAGCGCATGCAAAAATTTATTAGCAAAATTCTTCCAGAAAATTATTGAGGGAGATGAAGAATCAGTCGGAACCTTTTGACTCGCGAGATAAAGCAAGCCTTCGGCAGAAGATTTCAGAAAAGCTTTTTCTAATTTTGAGTTTCCGGAAGTAGAAACAAGTTCCGAATCCTCAAAAAATAATCTGCCGCTCGGGGTTAGTTTTATTGAAGTGGACTTTATGGACTTTATGGGTTTTATGGATTTTATGGACATTGTGGACATTGTGGACTGAATACCGAACACTGAATACTATTTTTACCCTCCCATCGCGGCGTTGAGGATTTTTTCCTGCGTGGCTTCTTCGCGGGAAAATTCCGCGGTGATTTCCCCAAGGTGCATTACTATTATTCTGTCGGACATGGCAAGAAGCTCCGGCATTTCTGACGTGATAAGCAAAATTGACATCCCTTCGTTTGTCCATTGATTCATCAATTCATAAATTTCATGTTTGGCGCCAACATCAACTCCGCGTGTCGGCTCGTCAAGCAAAAGGATTTCCGGTTTTGTGTGTAGCCATTTTGCGAGAACAACTTTCTGCTGGTTACCGCCTGAAAGAGTTTCGATATTTTGAGTTACGGTTCTTGTCTTTATGTTTAGTTTAGAAACATAATCTTCAGCAACTTCTTTTTCATCATTTTTACGAATCCAACCGTTTTCAGAAAAAGTTTTTAAAGAAGCAATAGTAATATTTTCAGTAACTCCAAGCCCGAGAATCAGGCCCGTGTCTTTTCTGTCATTTGTAAGAAGAGCCAACCCTCGTTTAATTGATTGAGCAGGACTTCCAATTTTATAAGTATCTCCGTCAATAATCATTTCGCCGGAAGCAAGGCTGCCGTAAGCTCCAAACAGTCCGTTAAACAGTTCGGTATTTCCAGCGCCCTGAAGTCCGCCGATTCCAAGTATCTCTCCTTTTTTAACTTCAAGTGAAACATTTTTAACAACTTCAAGCGGACCCCCGGCAGGATCTTTTATGTTGCAATTTTTAACAGAAAAATTTATTTTCCCGGGGTTGCTGATTCTTTCGGGAAACTGCTGGTTCAATGTTCTTCCAACCATCCAGTTTACAAGTTTTTCCTGAGGCAAATCTTCTTTAGTAGCAGTTCCGATATATTTTCCATCTCTTAAAACGGTAATTCTATCACCTATTTTGTAAATTTCTTTCATTTTATGCGTAATATAAATAATCCCGCATCCGTTTTTTTTCAAGTCATCTATTATTTGAAATAATTTTACTACATCCGGGTCGTTAAGCGCGCTTGTCGGTTCATCAAAAATTATTATTTTCGCGTTTATAGCAAGCGCTTTTGCAATTTCTATCATCTGCCGAACGCTCATTGGATAGTCTTCGACAGGCTCATCAAGATTAACGTCCAGTCCAAGCTGCCCGAGAAGTTTTCCGGCTTCTTCCAATTGAGTTTTATTGTCCAGCCAGCCGGCTTTTTTAACTATCTCTCTTCCAAGATGCAGGTTGTCAACGACTGACATAGCGTTAATGAGAGACATTTCCTGATGAATAACAGAAATTCCGTGGCGCGCGGCATCGTGAGTTGAATTAAAAGAAACGTGTTTGCCGTCAAGAATAATTTTTCCGCTATATTCGGAATAAACTCCGCAAAGGATTTTTATGAGGGTGCTTTTTCCGGCGCCATTTTCTCCGGCAAGAATATGAACTTCTCCCGGCTGCAGCTCGAAGTTTACATCAGACAAAACATTCACTTCCGCAAATGATTTATCAATATTTTTCATAGTTAAAAGATTGTTATTCATGTCAGGCTTAGTAATTTAAACACATATAAAGTAAAACAGGACGTCCCGGACTGTTTGCCCTGCGGAAGCTTTACTTTTTGCAAAAAAAATATTGTTTATGTCATTAATAATACCAAATAAACAAAGTAAAAACAATGCTCTTCTAATGTTTATGTGTTCAGTTTGTAGATATCTGATGCGAAATAACGGGAATCTCACCCTTTGAAGGGGCGCCGCGATAAACAGCACGGGAAGTATCAAAAAATGTTAAATAATCACATTCTAAAAGGACTTTTTTTATTTAGCCGACCCTTAAAAAGTCAATTTTGAGGCAATTGCAAGGCGATAAGGCGAAGGCGTATTGTAATACACCGAGCAATTAACATCCCCCTTAATCCCCCTTCAAAGGGGGACTCGCCGCAACCGGCCAAAATTGGCTTTGCTGCTTTGTTAAATGATTTCCGAAATCAAAGATTTCGGTTACATTTTTAACAGTCCGAGACGTCCTGTTTTACATTTTTTTGCAAGGTTTTCGCGAAGAACTCCTAAAACCTTGCAATATTTTTCACACTTTTCATAAGCCAATGTCCCATGAATACTACAAAAAAGCAGTTTTTAAGGGTCGACTATTTACTGTTTGAATTATAAGACAGGATGATTTAGGATGATTTATTTATGATTTGAATGGAATTTTTTTCGAGCAAAAATCAAAAGCCGCCTCTTTTTCTAACGTCCATGGGAAATGATGAGCATTATTTAAAATAATATACGAATTCAGGAGTCTTACGCCGCAAGCTTTTCTAATTCTAATTCGCTGTCGCTGTCATTCGCTTTTGGAAGTTGATATCAACCAGTTTATTATTTTCTACGAAGAGAGAGTGCCGACTTGAAACTATGAAAAATGGCATTTACACAAAAAACTTGACAGTCCTCAACTCTATTTTAATTTAATCGAGTAACCATACTCTTTTTTTCAATCGACAAATTTTGCTGATTGCATTATACACTTTTAGTAAACAGAATATTTAATCTAAAGCAACTCATCACATTCAACAATCATTTCTTTAATATTACTTGGCAATGACCTTGATCCAATATTTAGCGCCATCAATATTTTTTTATTAAAAAATCATTTTGACATTAATTATTTTAACAAAATCATTCTGTAAGTTTCCGAGAAATCGCGTCCGCCTTTTTTTTCAGTTCCAACTCATCTATTCCTACAAGCTTTTTGTCGCGCACAACAATTTTCCCGTTAACCATTGTCAGCCACGCCCGATGGTCGTAACCGCAAAATAACAAAGCGGCAACCGGGTCACTCATAGCTCCGGCATAAGCCAAGTTGTCAATGTCAAACAAAACAATATCCGCGGCTTTTCCGGGTTCGACAGAACCGATATCATCGCGTCCGAGGACTTCGGCGCCTCCGCGTGTCGCTAACCTCACAACGTTTTTTGCCGTCATGGAATCCACGCCGGATTTTATCCTGTGAACAAGCATACATCGCTGAACTTCCTGAAGCATGTTTGAAGAGTCGTTACTGGCGCTTCCGTCAACAGCGAGCCCGACAGGCGCTCCGGCATCAAGCAGTTTCCGCACAGGAGCGATTCCCGAGCCAAGCCTAAGATTTGAAGACGGGCAATGGGCTATTCCGGTTTTAGTTTTTCCAAGAGTTTTGATTTCACCATCATTAAAATAGATTCCGTGGGCAAACCATACATCATCTCCGAGCCAGCCAACACTTTCCATATAATCAAGCGGCCGCATTTTGTGAAGTTCAAGGCAATAGTTTTCTTCGTCGAGGGTTTCGCACAAGTGAGTATGAAGCCGGACATTTTCTTCGCGGGCAAGTTTCGCGGTTTCCCGCATTAGTTCAGTAGTCACACTGAAAGGCGAGCAAGGCGCGAGCGAGACTCTGCACATAGAAAATCTTTCCGGGTCATGGAACTTTTCTATCACCCTCAGGCTATCTTCAATTATTTCGTCTTCCGTTTGTACAACATCATCAGGCGGCAATCCCCCATTCGATTTTCCTCTGCTCATGCTTCCGCGAGTCGGATGAAACCTGATACCGAGTTCTTTAGCAGCTTTAACTTCCGCGTCGATAAGTTCCCCGCCCGCGTTTTTTGGAAAAAGATAAAGGTGATCGGAAGAAGTAGTGCAGCCTGTCAAGAGGAGCTCCGCCAACGCGCAGGTCGCGCTGATGTTTATTGCTTCGGGAGTAATTCCGCGCCAGATTTCGTAATGAAAAACCAGCCAGTCAAATAGTTTAGCGTTCTGCGCAGGGGGAAGATTTCGCGTAAGCATCTGGTAAAGATGATGATGAGTATTAACGAACCCCGGAAGCGCGACTTTATTTTCGCAGTTAATAATTTCGCCGGTCTCAGCATCAATATTTTTGCCGACAGAAGAAATTTGATTTCCTTCGACAAGAATATCGGCATTGTTAATAACTTCATCAGAGTCATTAACAGTAGCAACTGCAAAACAATTTTTTAAAAGGATAGAATTTTTCATGACAATAATATTATAACATTTTTTTCACAAAAAGGACAGTTTATTCTTGCTTCAGAAACACCAGCCACAACTCGTCATCGACAGAGACACAGAGTTGTTTGACAAGCTAAAACAAATAGAATACAATTATTGTAATAAATTTTAATTACAAAGTTTTTAATGTTAATTTTTTCATCCTGGACAAAGTTAAAAATAAAATTATGAAATCGATTTATAAATTTGTAATATTGGGAATATATATTCCGCTTAGTTCGTGCGCTTTAACTGAAAATTCGTTAGGATATAAACCGTTGAAATAAAATTCGCCTGTGGAAGCGCGGTATCCTGGCAACAAATATTCCGGTGGCTATCCGCGAATGACAGAACTCCCGGATGGTTCCCTCTTGTTGACGGCAGACTATCCCAGGGAAGAAAAACTTCCGGATGGCAAAACACGAACAAAACAAACGATCGCAGTGTGGAAAAGTTTTGACCACGGCAAAAGGTGGCAGTTTCCAAACCCGAAGTCAGACGATAACACGGCAGTGCAGGATCCTGATCCTAATGACCCCGAAGCTTTTGCTGTGAACGGTTTCCTGTTGGCGTTGCCGGACGGCACAGTGCTGATTGCCTATGCAGATGGGGTCAATGGATTTTTTAGGGGGGGGATTTCTTTTTTTGGCACCACGTACACACCATTTGGTATGATGGTCTTTTGTAGCCGTTCTCGCCGTGCCCCGCGTATGCCGGGGTTGAGGACGGTTACTATCAGGTCTTAGCAATCCCTGCGCGAAGCGACCGGAGAAATTCGGTTATCTGCCGACCTCAGCGAGGTCAGCTACAAGAATAACAGCCCCCCTAAAAATCCATTGATCCCTCGTGACGGGTGTGAATGTTATGAGAACCAAGGAACCTGTAAAATCAAAGTAAACCAAAAAAGATTTTTCGTTTGTGTCTTTAGGGCCTTTCGTGGTTGGTTACAACATTCTAGTGCGTTGTTTTTCGACTCTTACTCTTTCGGTTGGCGATAAACGGTCTATAAACAAAATTCCGTCAAGATGGTCTATTTCGTGTTGAAGGGCTATTGACAACAGGCCCGAAGCTTTAATTTCTATCTCTTTACCGTTTATGTCCAGTCCTTTAGCAACAACAATTTCAGCACGTTTAACAACAGCCGTAAGTCCCGGGCAGCTCAAGCAACCTTCTTCGCTTTCGATTTCACCTTCCGCGGAAATAATTTCCGGATTTATTAAAGCTATTGGTTTTGATTTATTTGATTGAATATCAATCACTATCACCCGTTTTTTTTTGGCGACCTGCGGAGCGGCAAGTCCGACGCCGTTGTCTGCGTACATAGTTTCAAACATATCCGCGACAAGTTTTTTTACCGACTTGGTAATTTTCCCGACAGGTTTTGATTCCTGCCGGAGAATCGAGTTGCCTTCGTATATTAAGTTAAGCTTCATGAAAGTTAAATTTTCTTATAGTTGCCGTGAATTCGTGCGCGGGGAGTTTCTCAGTTTTTCCGAATTCGGCAATTGAGTCAGCCATACCGGCAAAGGATTTTTTCGAGCACTCCATAACAGCCATTCTTTTAACAAACACGTCGGTGGAAAGTCCGCTCATGTATCGCGCGGCCCCGCCAGTCGGCAAAACATGGCTCGGGCCAGCAACAAAATCTCCAAGCGGAACTGGAGAGTAATTTCCAAGAAAGACAGCTCCGGCATGTAAAATATTTTTTAAAACAGCTGTATTTTTTTTAGTTATAATTTGAAGGTGTTCCGGCGCAATCAAATTAGAAATTTCCGCCGCGTCGTCGAGTGATTCAACATTAACCGCAAAAAGTCTTGAATCAACAGCCTCATTAATTTTATCATACTGAAACTCAGATTCGAGAAGTTTCTTTATAGCTGAACCTACTTTTCTTGTAAAGGATTTTGAAACAGAAACAAGATAAGTAGAACTGTCAAGATGTTCCGCCTGGGAAAGAATATCAGCCGCGACATATTCTGGAACAGCAGAATCATCAACAATAATAAGGCTCTCGCTAGGCCCGGCAATAAGATCAACCCCGACACAACCAAAAACCTGCCGTTTAGCCTCAGTAACGTATTTGTTTCCGGGTCCCGCGATAACATCAACCGGTTTAACGGAATTAGTTCCGAAAGCGAGAGCAGCGACAGCCTGTGCGCCGCCGATTCTGTAAATTTCAGAAACTCCGCAAGCCTTGCAGGCTGTAAGAATTCCATTATTAACATCTCCGAAAGAATCCGGCGGAGTGGCAACGCAAATTTCTTTTACGCCTGCAACCTGCGCGGGAATAACTGTCATTAAAACTGTGGAGACAAGCGGGGCTGTTCCCGCGGGAACATAAATCCCCGCCCTGTCTACAGGCCTGACAATTTCACCGAAGGAGCCTCCAGCCTGGCTTTCATCTGTCCACTCTTTTTTCATTTGTTTTTCGTGGAAAGCGCGGATGTTTTCAGCGGCTTGGCTTATCGCTGTTTCAAGAGGTTGAGAAACATTAACATCAATTTCATTTTCAGAAAGTTTGATTTTGTTTGAGTTAAGAGAGTAATTATCAAACTTTTCTGTGAGTCTGCAGAGGGCTTCGTCGCCCGAGCCGCGAACGTCCTGAATAATTTCCGCAACACGGTTAAACAATTCAGATGAAACTGAATACCGTTTTCGTTTCAGAAGAATTTCTTCGAATTCCTGACTATTAGGAGATAGAATTTTCATATTATTTTACTTTGTGCTTTGTCGAACTTGTCAGACCTGTCGGACTATCTTCTGCTAATTTTCGACACTGCGCGGTCAATTTCTCTCTGGTGCTCGCGTTTTTTTATGTCTTCCCGTTTATCGAACTTCACTTTCCCATGGCCAATCGCCAGCTCAACTTTAACCTTTCCGTTCTTCAAATAAAGTTTAAGGGGAATTAGAGCCATCCCTTTTCTTTCCGTCTGCCCTTTCAACCTTATAATTTCATTTTTATGAAGGAGCAGTCGCCTGGTTCTCAAAGGGTCATGGTTAAACCTGTTCCCCTGTTCATAAGGGCTAATATGCAAATTAAACAGGAGCACCTGTTTTTTTTCTACCCGCGCGAAAGCATCCGTCATGTTAGCTTTCCGCGCGCGCAACGATTTCACTTCAGTGCCTTTAAGTTCTATACCTGCTTCAAAAGTATCGAAAATATTATAATTTCTTCGAGCGGTTCTGTTTGAAATTAAAGCGTTAGATTGTTTTTTACCTTTTTTCGCCATTATTATATTTTATCAAAAAGTCTTTTGCAAATAAACTTAAATTGTCAATTTCGATTGCCGCGCGCATATCGCTCATTAGTTTCAAATAAAAATAAATGTTGTGAATGGTTAAAAGCTGGCCGCCAAGCGACTCGCCTACATTGAGGAGATGCCTGATATAAGCTTTTGAAAAATTTCTGCAAACATAACATTTGCAATCTTCCTGAATCGGGGAAAAATCATCTTTATACCTTCCCGCCTTAATTTGAATTTTTCCTGAACTCGTAAAAGCAGTTCCGTTTCTCGCGTTGCGGGTAGGCATAACGCAGTCAAACATGTCAACTCCTCTCAAGACCGAATTGACCAGGTCTTCCGGCGTGCCAACGCCCATGAGATACCTTGGTTTATCTTCCGGCAGGTTGTCGCAAGAGAGTTCTGTAACTCTGTACATTTCTTCAGGTTCTTCACCGACAGCCAGCCCGCCTATTGCATAGCCCGGAAAAGGAATTTCTTTAAGTTTTTCGATGCACTCTATTCTCAAGTCGTCGTGAACTCCGCCCTGGCCGATTCCAAAAATGAGTTGGCGGTGAATTTTTGAATAATTTTTTTCATTAAATTTTAAATTAGACTCGCAGCAAATTTCAGCCCATTCGATAGTTCTTTTTACAGCTTGACTGATAATTTTCTTGTCAGCTTTCGAGGGTGGGCATTCATCAAAAGCCATTGCTATATCCGAACCGAGCTGCTGCTGGATTTCCATAGACTCCCTTGGACCGATAAACAGGTTAGCGCCGTCAACATGGCTTTGAAAAGTCACGCCGTTATCATTAATATTCCTCAAGCTCGTTAAGCTGAAAACCTGGAACCCTCCGCTGTCTGTAAGAATAGGTTTTTCCCAAGCCATAAAATTATGCAAGCCTCCTGCCTTTTCAACAATATCCGGGCCGGGGCGGGTAAGCAAGTGGTAAGTGTTACCAAGAATAATTTGAGCTCCGAGTTCTTCTAAAACCCGTGGGGTCAGAGTTTTGACCGCCGCGCGTGTGCCGACCGGCATAAAAACGGGGGTGCGAATTTCGCCGTGGAAAGTTTCAAGCACGCCTGCGCGCGCTTTGGCGCTTTTGTCTTTATGTTCGAGGGTGAAACTCATAGAAGAGGTGTCGGGTTTCAGGTTTCAGTTGTTTGCCCTAATTTCAAGCAACAATATTTGTGTGATGCATACAACGAGAAATGTCGACTAAAAAAAGTGTCGCCACACAATTACTGACACCTGAAACCTAATCACAGTTTTTCTTTTGCCTTAACCATAACAACGGTAATGTCATCATAAGCAGGTTCATCTTCAGTAAACCTTTTTACTCTGTGCAAGAGACATTCGAGGGCAGCCTCGGCATCCATGTTTCTAATTACCTTAATAACATCATTCAGATTTTTAGAACCGAATTCTTCGCCATCAGGATTAAGAGCTTCCGTCAGTCCATCAGTATAAAGCAGAATAAAGTCACGGGGATTAAGTCTGTGAGATTCATCTTTAAGTGTAGGGCCGAAGACAGAGTTATCTAGCATGCCAACAACCATCCCCGAGCCGGAGCCAAGAGTTTCAGGCGGATTATTTTGAGAGCAAAAAAGAAGATATTCGTGGCCAGCCCGCGTATAAACAAATTCTCCGGTGACTTTGTTCAAGATGACATAAATCATTGAAACAAACATGTCCCTTGGAATAAGTTCGACCAAATAACTATTTAACCTCAACAAAGTTTTTGAAGGAGATTTTTCGCCTTTCGCGATAACGGAAAAGAGGGAACGTGTTGTCGCCATGACAAGACCTGCCGGGCTTCCTTTTCCTGATACGTCGGCAACAACAATGCCAACGTGATCATCGTCCACATCAATAAAGTCATAGTAATCCCCGCCCAGCTGAAAGGCAGTATTATATCTTACAGCAATGTCATAAAAATCGGTTTCCGGAAGAGACTTAGGCAGCAAATGTGTCTGAATAACAGAAGCGACTTGCAGCTGCCGGTCCTGCTTTCTTTTATCCTGGATATCCTGGAAAGATAAGATATGGTTAACAACTATGCCTGACATTTCAGCCAGGTTATTAGCGAGCAGGATATCTTCATCATTAAATTCTTTCTTGTCACTCTTATTAGCGACAGCCAGGACGCCAAAGACGGAATTTTCAACAATAACAGGCACGACAAGCATTCCCCAGCAATCCAAAATAGTAGAATTAAGCCTTTCGTTAACGTCAGTTTCGTTAAGTTTGACAACATGCTTTTGGTGAACGGCTTCAATAAAAGGAGTGTCAACAAGTTTAAAATCAGTATCATAAAGATAATTTTTCAGACGGGAAGGTGTAGCGGACAAAGCATTAATCATGTGTTTTGGGGCTTTAATAAGGCTTGGAAAAACACCCGCGATAGCTTTTGCCCTGACGGTTTTTGAATCTTTGTTATAATGGAAAAAGCAGGCGCTTTGAGCATTAAGGCTTTTAGAAGAATAGTCGGTGTAATAATCAAGAAAAGAATTAAGGTCAAGATTTTTTTCAAAAGATTCCGTTGCTTTGCTAAGCAATTGGAGAACACAATCTCTCATTGAGGCAAGTCTTTTAAGGCGGCGTCTGCGGTATCTGGCCTGGAGAGTGTATTTTCTTAGCATTCCGCCAAGGACTCCCACGGAAAGCACCCATACTATAAGTAAAAACCAATGAAAGTTATCAATATGCATATTTGACGTTTATAATTCAATTTACTTCCTGGCGGAGATAATCAACAACGTTTTTAAATTCAAGAGCGTTTTTTTCGTTTATAGCGGATAACGTTTCATGTGCTTCCAGCATAGTTTCCGTAAGTTCTTTTTTAGAAGCTCCGGTTTTTTCAGCTTCGGTAAAACTGACACCTTCATCGCTTGCCGTGTTAAAAATACAAAGGACATTCAACAGGCCTAAAGTATTTAAAATTTTAATTAAATGTTCGCTTAAATTAAATAACTTAATATAATTGCCGTTGTCGGTCGAATACTTTATTGCAAGGCTTGTAATAACTCCCACAAAAGTACTGTCCATGCATTCACAATCTTTAAGGTCTATGAAAAAATCCTGTAACTTTTTTTCCATTTGCCTTTCGATAAAATTTTTTAAGTCTGGGGCAAGATTAAAAGTAGCTCTTCCGATAACTTTAATATAAGAAGCGTTTTCGCCAACTGCGACTTGGATAACATTTTCTTTTTCTTCAGACATATCCGCAAAAAAATTAAAAAAATTAAATTAAACATCCTCAACTATTATTATATCAGACCTGCAATTTGATGTAAAGACTATTTAAAAAATTTGGATTTTTGAGAAAAAAAATGATATAATGTAATTTATTTGGTTACCTTCCATTTTTTTAAACAACAAAACAACTAACAACGATTCTTTTCTTTTAGTATTAACCATTTCACTCACTGCATCAGTTCATTCCAAATTACTTTTTTCAGACAATTTTAATGTGAGTTCAAGCGGGGATCTAAATGTGGATATCAGCGCTCCCGGCAGACAATCCGGAACTGATGCCATTCTTGGTTACACCTGGTGGCTGAATCCTAACGGTACTCCCCCACCCTCAGTAACTGATGTTGGAATTTATACTGGCAAAGCTTTGCTTGGAGGTCATTGTACTGTAACCCCAAGCAGAAATTTTACAGATCATGGCGATTTTAGCATTGAATTTGACGTTGATATAGTAACTAATCTTGATACTCATTACTTTTCTATTGGTTTTGGAAAAAATGCAGAAAATGCTGGCTATGAACATAAATACGGCATGGAAGTTCTTGTAGGTAAATTTTCAGGGCAAAGCGTTTATGCACTGAGTGAAAACGGAATGAGTCGTTTACAGATTTATCCATTACCTGGTGTTTTTACAGAATCCAACACAGCCGCTAAAGTTAAAGTCTGCGTTTTGCAATCAGGATTTCCGCCTACGAACAATTGTCGAGTAGCACTTTTCATAAACGATGTAGCATACCCGTTAAATGTTACTGCAACGGAAAGCCAATTTATTCACACGCTTGCCATCCCGCCAACCAATAATTATATTGTTTTTGAAAATTGCAATACCGATGCTGCTTTATATCCAATGACAATTGACAATCTTGTAATTTCTACTTTAGAAAGCAATACTCTTAACACAACCGCCTGGACAGGTGATATAAATTCCGGTTTAGACAGTTCTAAAGTTTATACTCACGCTGTTAGTTTTGGCGATATTAGTGACGCAAATATCAACGGAATTATTTTTGATGGTTCCGCAGGCAATATGTCCGGAGATAATTGGGAATTAAAAACGGCAAGTTCTGTTCCGCTTTCCGGACCGACGGCATCTGTAAGTCCAAACGTTTCTCCATCTAGCGTTCAACTTGTTTCAAATTACATGGAATCGGTAATTTCCAGCAATGCAGGCGCACTAGTCATTTCCGAGCTTACTCCGGGACTGAATTATAAGCTTTCTCTTTTTAGTGTAGGTTTTGAAGCAGTCGGCGGCCGCAAGTCTTATTTTGCTTCAACAAGCGGAATTAATCTTCCTCTTCTTGAACAGGATGAATTTAGCGACAAAAACGGACAGCTTTTGACTATTAATTTTACTGCGCCTTCCGATGGCATCTTTTCGTTTTCAACAACACCTGAAACCACTTCTACACCGGCTTGGAACTGGTATGCTTTTTGCAACGAAGTGATGAATGCACCTGACGCAATTTACGCAACGCAGGGAGCTTACACGGACAAAGTTCATGTTTATTGGACAGAAGTTCCAGGCGCTGAATCTTATATTGTTTATCGTGCGGACACTAATGATCTTACATCTACAAACATTTCTTGGGAAGTTACTACTGATTATTATGATGATTCTTCTGTTGCAGTCGCTCAAAATTATTATTATTGGGTAGCAGCTGCAAATACTGGCGGAGTAAGTTCGGTTACTGGTTCTGCAATGGGTTTTACTGCAAGCGCTCCCCCAGATACTCCTTCTGCGATTTTTCCAAATGGAAATACAGTTACTTCACCGGTGGAATTTACTGCAAGCGCCTATAACGATGGAAGCGGATTTGCATTTGCGGCAAGTCAATGGCAGGTTGCTTCCGACAGCGGTTTTTCTTCTATAAAATGGGATACTGGCGAAAACGGACCGGCAATCACTTCTATTTTGGCGTCGCCAATAAGCATTCCGGAAGGAACAAATTACTGGCGCGTGCGTTATATGAATGAAAAGAACACCGGGCTTGGCGCTCTTTTCTATGCTGACGGAACATTTCAATTTTATGACGGCGCAACTCTTCTTCACACACAATCCGGCGCAGTCCCCGGCGCGCAGGAATTCCATGTTTTTATTACTACTTCAACAGACGATTTTGATGAAGGTGACCCTGCTTATTGCTCTGTTTTTGTCAACGGAACGCCTTTGATAAACAATGGCGCTTTCAATAAATATGGTTATACTCTTTCAGATGGGTTTGTAAAAAACTATGTTACTATGTATAATTATAACGGAGTAGGAACTTCGCCAAGTTTGGTTGATAATTTGAAAATCAGCGTCGCTCCTACCAATGTTATTTCTGTGCATCCGTGGACTGGCGATGCTGATTCTTTGATTGATCCTACAAAAGAATACACGCATTCTCCGAATTTAACCGGGCAATCTTTCTTATTAGGCCAGTTCGGAGCCATCGGCGCCGGCTCGCCTGCTATAATGCTTTCAGGGCTTACTCCTAACTCTTCTAATACTTTATATATTTATTCATGGGCGCGAAATAACGCTACTGATATAACTTTTCCGAGCAGTTACGGCGGAGCTGTTGATTTAATTGACGTTGACCAATACGGCCAGCTAAACGGAATAATAGTTCAGTACGATTACATAGCCGATGAAAACGGGAAATTTGCTGTTGCGGCAACTTCTGAAATTGATAGTTTAAGATTTTTTATTTGCGGGTTCGCAAATCTGGAAACCGGCGCTCAAAATCCGCAGATTGATGTCGATAACATGATTGCCTTTGGGGAGGTTGCTAACGGCGGAAACAAGTCGCTACCTTTGGAAATCGCGAATATCGGAGGAGGAATTGTTGACGGAACTATAACGGGAATCTCCGCGCCTTTCAGTTTAGCGACAAACGATTATTATGCTGTGCCGGGAACTAATGATAATATTTCAGTAACTTTCTCTCCGACTGAAGAAAGAGTTTACACTAATGTAATCACCTTAACCGGCAACGGCGGCGCTGCGGAAGTTACATTAACGGGTTCGGGAATTCCTGAACCGGCAATTTTATGGATTATTGGATTATTGGAATTATGGATTGTTTGGATGAGGAAATTTAAATTCTAAATTCATCCTGAGCACTTAAGCCTCGGGATGAATTTTCTCTCCAAAATGGCGGATTTATTTCCGCCATTTTCTTTTTTGAAAAATTTTGGTATAATTTGCAAATTATGAAAATTATAAACTTAACTTGTGAACTAAATAAAAATCCTGTTGGAATTGACAGTCTTAACCCGCGGCTCGCCTGGAATTTGGTTTCTGAAGAAAACGGACAAAAACAAACAGCTTATCAAATTCAGGTTGCGGATTCGGAAAACGGGTTCGACTCCCCTGCCATTTGGGAAACAGGAAAAATAGAATCTGAAGAATCCATTCAAATTAAATATTCCGGCGCTTCCCTGCAATCTGCCACAAAATATTTTTGGCGCGTAAAAGTCTGGGATAAAGACGGAAATCCAACTGAATTCAGCGACACTGCCTCTTTTGAAACGGGCCTGCTCGATAAAGAAGACTGGAAAGCAAAATGGATAAGTTTGCGCCGCGACAAAACCCACAAGCCATGCCCGATTTTCAGAAAAGAAATCTCCGTAGGCAAAAATATAAAATCAGCAAGAGCTTATGTTTCGGGGCTTGGTTATTACGAACTTTATATCAACAGCAAAAAAGTAGGAGATAACACGCTTGACCCGGGATTCACCCGCTACGACAAAAGAGCGCTCTATGTTACATACGATGAGTTAAAAATAAATAGCGGCAAAAATGTTATTGGGATAATGCTCGGGCAAGGCTGGCAAAACGTCTATGAGGATTACGTCTGGGAATTTTTCAAAGCTCCATGGCGTGGCCTGCCCAAATTTATCTTGCAGTTAAAAGTAGATTACGAAGACGGCAGTGAAGAAACTTTCGTAAGTGATGAAACATGGAAAGGCACAGACGGGCCAATAGTATATAGCTGCATACGTGTCGGTGAAACTTATGACGAGCGCGAGGAGAAGGACGGTTGGCTCTTGCCCGGCTACGACGACAATAATTGGGAAAAAGTTGTTGAAGCCCCCGCCCAGGAAAAATTAGTCTCGCAGGTTTTGCCTCCCATACGCGAAAGAAAAACTTTAAGTCCTGTTGCCGAAAATGAAATTAGCCCCGGAAAATACATTTATGATTTCGGGCAGAATTTTGCAGGAAGAGCAAGAATAAATATCGAAGGCGAAAAAGATACAGTAGTAAAAATATTTTATTCCGAGTTGCTTGGAAAAGATGGTGATATTGATCAGTCTAACATCAATACTTTTAACATAGGCGAAGACTGGCAGGTTGACACATTTATTTTATCCGGAACGTCCAGCGGCGAAAGTTTTGAATCAAGATTTAATTATCATGGTTTTAGGTATATCCAAGTTACTTCAACAAAAAAAATAAAAATTTCAAAAGTAGAAGGTGCGGTAATAAACACAGATTTTAAATCCGCGGGAAGTTTTGAATGCTCTAACGAACTGTTTAACGCTATTCAAAAAGCTACATTAGAATCTTATAACAGCAATTTCCACAGTTATCCAACAGACTGTCCATCGCGCGAAAAAAATGGGTGGACAGGCGACGCGCAGCTTGCCGCTGAAGCGGGGTTGTTCAATTTCATTTCCGAATCTGCTTACGAAAAATGGATGTTGGATTTTGCCGATGAACAGCATGATGATGGTAAAATAGCAGCTATTATCCCTACCAGCGGATGGGGTTATGATTGGGGGAACGGGCCTGCCTGGGACAGCGCTTATCCGATTATCGTTTGGTTTCTTTATGTTTACAGGGGAAACGTTGACGTTATAAAAAAACATTACGAAAACCTGAAAAAATATATAGATTTCGTAACATCAAAAACCAACAACCGGGGAATTGTAATTTGGGGGCTTGGCGACTGGATTCCCCCTTACGGAGAAGCTGCAGACTACACTGTTCCATCTGCAACTACTTCAACTTCTTATTATTACTACGACACGGTTTTGCTGAGCAAGATGGCAAAACTTCTCGGCAAAAAAGATGATGAAGAAAAATTTATCAATCTTGCTGAAAAGATTAAAAAAGATTTTAATGATTTATATTATGACGAGGAATCCGGTCTTTACGCGAGCGCGTCTCAGTCCTCTCAATCATGCGCTATTTACCAGGGTCTCGCGGAAAACATCGAGCCTGTCCTCGAAAAACTTATTGCTCTTATTAAATTGCAGGGCGACAGGTTAAACGTTGGAATTCTCGGTTATAAATGGCTGATGAATTGCTTAAGCGAAAACGGCGAACATGAAACCGCGTTTAATTTAGCGAACCGGAAAGATTTTCCAAGCTTTGGTTACTGGCTGGAAAACGGCGCAACTACTTTGCTTGAAGACTGGCGCGGAATTGCTTCGCACAACCATATAATGTTCGGCGACATCAGCGCGTGGTTTTACAAATTTCTTGCCGGAATTAAACCCGACTTTGATAACCCGGGTTTTAAAAAGTTTTTTATTGAGCCCATGCCGGCAGGCGATTTGAGTTATGTTAACGCGGAACATATTACCCCATATGGAACAATAAAAGTATTTTGGAAAATCGAAAATGGAAAATTTAATTTGGCTTTGGAAGTGCCCGTCAACTCTTCCGCGGTTGTCAAGCTACCAACGACAAATTCAGAAAGCGTAACTGTCAACGGCGCGCAGAAAAACGAAAAAGCCTTCGGGTTAGAATCCGGAAAATATGAAATAAGTTGTCAATCGACGTAAAACGTCGATTATTATTGACAAAATTTGTTGAATAACTTTCATTTCTAAAATGTTTTGGTCGTTTTTGTTATCATTTAGACGAAATTCGACGATAACGATGTAAAACAGGACGCGTGACCGGCGAATGTTGGTTCCCGGACTGTTTATCCCGGGAAATAATTTCGCCGGTGATTAGGTTTTTTCAGCTTATTGGTTGATAACTTATTTTTTTTATATGGTTTAAATTATGAAATCAAAATATGAAGAAGCTGGTGTCAGCATTGATACCGGAAACGAGATAGTTAAAAACATTAAAGAAAAAGTTCGCGAAACTTTTAACAAAAATGTTCTTGCTGATATTGGGCTATTCGGCGGCCTTTTTGACATCGGAAAACTAAACTACGAAAATCCCGTTCTTGTTTCTTCCATTGACGGCGTCGGCACCAAACTTCATATCGCGGCGAAACTCAACAGGTTTTACGGAGTCGGCCGGGACATCGTTGCACATTGCTGCGATGATATAGTCGTCCAGGGCGCCCGCCCTTTGTTTTTTTTGGATTACGTTGCCGCCGCAAACCTAAGCCCGGAATCCATTAAAGAAATAGTTTTCGGCATAGCGGACGAATGCAAGAAAAATTCCTGCGCCCTGCTTGGCGGAGAAACCGCGGAAATGCCGGGCACTTATCACAAAGACCAGTACGACCTGGCGGGCTGCATAGTAGGCATTGTCGATAAAGATAGAATTATCGACGGAAAAACTATTTCGCCGGGCGATGTTGCTGTCGCTCTTCCTTCCAGCGGATTTCACACCAACGGTTATTCACTTGTCAGGAAAGTTCTTCTTGAAGACGCAAAACTCGATTTGAACGAAGTTCCTGAAGGCTGCAGCCTTCCCCTTGGCGATATTCTTCTTGAGCCGCACAGGTCTTACGCTCCTCGGGTATTGGATTTAATGGAAAAAATTAGAATTAAAGGGATAGCGCACATAACTGGCGGCGGGCTGATAGAAAATGTTCCCAGAATTTTGCCTGAAAATATTGACCTGAAAATTGACGCTTCAAAAATTAAAGTTCCTCCTATTTTTTCTTTGACTGGAAAACTAGGGAATATTCCCGAAGAAGAAATGTTCAGAGTTTTTAATATGGGGGTTGGTTTAGTTATTATTGTTGACAAAAAAGATGCTGATGCTGTTCTTTCTGCTGATTCAGATGCCGAAATAATTGGCGAAGCAATCGAAGCAATCGCTGGCGAAAAAAAAGTAGTTTTTGATAATTGACAATTGATAGTTGATAATGATTAAGAAAAAAGAAAATATTATAATGAATAAGTCTTATGCTTTTGCATTGAGAATAGTTAAATTATATAAATTTCTAATTTCCGACAAACAAGAATTTGTTTTATCAAAAAAAAAATTGCGAAGTGGAACAAGCATCGGCGATTTAGTGAAAAAAGCTATATGAATCAACGCGCTTTGTACAATGCGCTTTTGCAAAAACAAAGGACATAAAAGACTTAAAAGACACTTTGTATGTCCTTAAAGTCTTTTTAAAAATTTAACTTTAACTTCAACAAAAAATCATCATGAAAAAAATCGAACGGGCATTGATAAGTGTTTCAGACAAAACAGGAATCGCTGAGCTTGCGCATCAGCTTCACAACCGCGGAGTAGAAATCATTTCCACGGGCGGAACAGCAAAATTATTAAAAGAAGACGGGATTCCTATAACTTCAATAGACGATTTCACCGGGTTTCCGGAAATGCTGAACGGAAGAGTGAAAACGCTTCATCCGAAAGTTCACGCGGGGTTGCTTGCGTTGCGCGACAACCCTGACCATAAAAAAACTATGCAGGAACATGAATTAGTCTGCATAGATTTAGTAGTTGTAAATCTTTATCCTTTCGAAAAGACAGTTGCCGCGGAAGACGTTAAGTTTGAAGACGCGATAGAAAACATAGACATAGGCGGTCCGACAATGCTGCGTTCCGCGGCTAAAAATTTCCGCGATGTTACGGTTATTATTGACCCAGCGGACTACAAAACTGTGTGTGAAGAAATGGACACCAACGGCGGAGCCGTGACTTATGAGTTCAACAAAAAATGCGCGCAGAAAGTATTCGCTAACACTTCATTTTACGACTCATTAATTTCGGATTATCTTTCTGGGGAAGTTTCCGACATAGAACTTTTTTCCGAGACAAAAACTTTCGGTTACAGGAAGGTTCAGGATTTGCGTTACGGTGAAAATCCGCACCAGCAAGCGGCTTTTTACAAAGAAGTCAGACAGGGAGAGCCCTGTGTTACTATGGCAAAGCAGCTGCACGGCAAAGAACTTTCATATAACAATTTCATAGATCTTGACGGCGCGCTCGAGTTAGTAAAAGAATTTTCCGAACCTACTTCGATAGTTGTAAAACATACTAACCCGTGCGGAGCAGCAACCGCGGATTCTCTTGTAGAGGCATACAGAAAAGCGAGGGCAACCGACCCAGTCTCGGCTTTTGGAAGCGTGCTTGCTTTCAACAGAAAAGTAGACAAAAAAACGGCGGAAGAAATTATTTCCACTTTTGTTGAAGGAGTTATCGCCCCCGGTTATGATGAAGACGCTTTGGAAACTTTAAAGTCCAAAAAGAATTTGCGGATACTGCTCCTTGACGGACTTGAAGAATGGATTGCCAACAAAAGTTACAGCGGAATTTATACACGGAAGCTTGTTGGCGGGTTGCTTGTCCAGGAACGCGACATTAAAATGATTACTCCTGAAGAGCTCAAATGCGTAACAGAAAAACAGCCGACAGACGAAGAAATTAAGTCATTGATGTTCGCATGGAAATGCGTTAAGCATGTAAAATCGAACGCGATAGTTTACGCAAGAGGAACAGAACTTGTCGGGGTAGGCGCGGGGCAGATGAGCCGTGTTGATTCTTCCAAAATCGGCGCTTTAAAAGCCCGAAAAGAATTGAAAGGGGCTGTTTTAGCTTCCGACGCGTTCTTCCCGTTCCGCGACGGAATAGACGCAGCCGCCGAAGTAGGAGTTGCCGCGGTTATCCAACCGGGAGGTTCTATCCGGGACGAAGAAGTAATTGCTGCTGCGAACGAGCACGGAATTGCCATGGTCTTCACCGGCATGCGGCATTTCAAGCATTAAAAAAATAAATAAGTCAAAGGTCTTAAGGTACAAGGTCAAAAAAACTGACCTTCCGACTTTTTGACCTTTTGACTTAAGACTCTTACTCTATTTCCGCGATTTTTTTTACGGTTTCTTCAGTTCCCGCGATAACCAAAATATCGCCCGGCTGAAGTGTGTCTTCGGGCTTAAAGTTAATAATAAATTTCCTTTCGGGTTCTTCTCCTTCAGGCGGCGGTTCACTTTCAGGCGCCAGCCTTCTCACTCCTATCACATTAACTCCGTAGCGGGATCTGATTCTCAGTTCAATAATATTTTTGCCGACGAAACTTTTAGGAACTTCCAGTTCTGCTATTGCGGCGCCTTCAGCAATCGGGAAGATTTCGAACAAGCCCGGGGCAACAATTTTCTGTGCAATTTTGTCGCCCATCTCCTTTTCAGGATTAATAACATCATGCGCGCCGACAACTTTAAGAATATTTGCGTGGAGGTCTGTCGAAGCCCGCGCAATAATTTTTTTGACCCCGATCTTTTTTAAAAGAGCGGTTGTCATTATACTGTCCTGGATATGATCGTCGCCGATAGCGCAGACAACGACGTCCATACCATCAATTCTCGCGTCAAGCAGAGCCGTTTCGCTTGTCGTGTCAAAAGACAAAGAGTTATCAACATTTACACTTATCTCCTCAACTCTGTCGCGCCTTTTGTCAATAGCCATAACCTGGTGTCCTTTCCTTGAAAGCCACTCGACTACTTCTTTCCCGAGTTTACCGAGTCCGATTACTGCGTACTGTTTAGCCATAAAAACTCCCGTTGGGGTTAAATAACAAATTTCAAATAACAAATTTCAAAAAATGAAAAGAAAGAAAACAAAGAGCGCTAAATTGTGGCTCAATGGTTTTTTCTGGGGGAAAGTTTTGTATATTTTGCTTTTTTTTACTTTTGCAAATTTTATCCAACCGACCTTGTGTCGGTTGTGAACAAATTAAGTCAACAAATAATGAACCTTTGTCCCTCCCATGCAGCCCGCACGCACGCACAGCGGGCTGGCTGCATGGGAGAGGGTGGATTTTAATTTACTTCTTTTGTTAATTTTATAATCTACCGACACAAGGTCGGCAGGATATAAAAGCAGCTTTCTCCCCAGAAAAAACTATTGAGCCTAAATTGCCGTTTGGAATTTTGAAATTTCTTCTTTTGGAATTTATTGAACATGGGAATACATGTTATTACATTGGTATTTTGTATTTTGTTTATTGTAATTTTCATCATCATCCAACCATAACATTAGCTTTAGGATAGTAAATTTCCTGTTTTTTGAGCGGGCGCATGGAAAGCACGAGTGTCAAAGGCCCCACACGGCCGACAAACATAAGAACAATAAGAATAATTTTCCCGAAACTGTCAAGCAAGTTTGTAGCTCCGAGGCTAAGCCCTACAGTTCCAAAAGCCGAAATTGTTTCAAAGCCCAAAACCTCAAAAGGCAAATTTTGGGAGCCAAGCAGAAGCACAAAACCGACAGCACAAGTAACCGCTCCAAGAACGAGGACAGCAGCGGCTCTATACACAGTGCCGGTAGAAACCGAATATCCGAAGCCCTGGATTTCCTTGTCGCCTTTAATAAGAGCTCTGACCGTCAGGATCAAAACAAAAACTGTAGTAATTTTAATACCGCCGCCAGTAGACCCGGGCGCCACGCCTATGAACATCAAGATGCTTGTGAAAAACCTGCTGACAGGTTTCAGCGAACCGACATCAAAAGTATTAAAACCCGCGGTTCTCGGGGTCAAAGCGGCAAAAAACGAATTATAAATTTTATCAGTAAAGGAAAAGCCAGACAAGGCGCCGTTATACTCGACTGCAAAAACAAACAGAGTGGCAAAAGCAAGCAGGATTCCCGTGCTCCACAAAACAATTTTTACATGAAAAGATTCTTTTCTGTGGGTTCCTGTTAATCGTTCGAAAAACCAATATAAAACGCCAAAACCGAGCCCGCCAATAATGATTAGAAAAGCTACAGTCAGAACAATTCCCGGATTGCTTTGAAAAGGAACAAGGCTGTCCGTCTGCAGCGAGAACCCCGCGTTGCAAAATCCGCTTACGGAATGAAAAATGCTTTTCCAGATAGTATTCTTCCACGAAAAGCCTAAGACTCTAAATTGCGGCAGCAAAATTGCCGCTCCAACAATTTCGATAACAAAAGTAAAAAGGCAAATAAATTTTATAAGCTGATAAACCCTGAAAAGGCTGCTTTCGCCGATCATTCTCGTAAGGGAATACTCCTTCCCAAGCCCCACGCTTCTCCCGATAATCACAGCTGCAAAAGTAGAAATAGTCATAATTCCCAACCCACCAATCTGAATCAAGGTAAGAATAACAGCTTGCCCGAACAAAGTAAAATCGTTAGGCGTATCAAGAACAATCAAGCCAGTTACACAGGTCGCGCTTGTAGAAGTGAAAAAAGCGTCAACAAAGGGAATAGACTGTCCCGTTACGGAAATATACGGAAAAGAAAGTATAACGGCGCCTACAGAAATTACAGCAATAAAACTAAATGCGAGGAGCTGCGCCGGGCGTTTAAAGAAATATTTGCTCAGCCTTGCCGAGTATTCAGTTTTCATAAAGATTCTGAAAATAACAATTAGCTGCCTTATTGCGGCGGCGGCTATAATTATCATAGGTTTTCTGCAAAAAGCTATAAGCAGAATTATAATAACAAGGAGCAGCCATTCCAAACGAGGGCCATTTTTCAGAGTTGGTCTGTTTTTCCGCCATTCGTGGTAGACAGAAATTATGAGAGAACCGAAAATTACAAAAATAACGGAAATGATGCCAATATTAGAAACAGAAATTCTATATCCGGCTTCGAGAAAACATACGGCAACCGCGACAGAATTGATCCACAGGAGGATACTCGACCAGGCGCCAAAGTCATTTTTTTTCAAACCTTCAACTGATCCGGATTCTTCTGAATATTTATTAGCATCCATAAAAATTTTGAACGCCAGGAAAGAGTTGAAGGCAAAACCTATTAAACTTACAATTAAGTCAGACCTGGCTCCTACAAGGAAAAAGCAGCCTGCAATCGCAAAGTTGAATCCACCGACCTTAAATCCCGCAGCCGATTTTTTGCTTATCAGGGCAGAGGCAATAACAGATAAGACAATGAATCCAATAACGACAAAGACGCCGGAAAAAGGGAGGGTATCATTTTCCCCGAAAATTCCTCCCGGGTTATCCAGGGTGATATAGAGAAAAATATTGACCGGAATGGCAGTAATCAGCTGCACAATCCTCAAAAGAGAGGCACGCCTTAGCTTCAGATTTTTAAAATTCGATAAAGGCATAAACCAATATGTTAATGGTTAATGGTTAATGGTTAAAGGTTAATTTCAATCCAATAATCCATTAATCCATCAGTTCAACAGTTAATATTATACAAAATAAGAAAAATTTTGTACATTTTATCATTTTTTTGTATAATATGAATTAATAAAACAATAAATAAACCGAATTACAAATGATATATAATATAGACACAAGAAAAGAAAATACAAATGTTGAGATCTTATTGAAGAGGCTCCAGCACAGGCTTCGTGCCAGGAGCGACAATCTTTCTGACGGTCTTGAAACTTATGATTATTTCGATGTAAATTCTTCGGCGTTCAATAACATTGATATTGATCCTGAACTTTATTTTGCCATAGACTACGCCTCGAAAATTTATGATCCCAGAACCGTTCCGGGAAACACCAGGTTTTATAAGGTCAAGAAACTTATCATGCGGATATTCAGGCTTTACGCAACGCGCCAGGTAGAGTATAATGCCACAGTGCTGCGTATACTTAACAAATTTTTCGATAAGTTTCACGATATTCTTGACCGCTTTGATTATTTTCGGAAATCGGAAGTTAATATTCATAACCGGATTGAGCAATCTGAAAAACTTATCAGAAACAATAAAAAGCTTATAAAAAACCACCGCAAGCGACTTGAAAATGTTGAAACTTATGAACAAGAGCTGAATTTTTTAAGGTACAGGATTGAAAAAGCTGAAAGTAACGAAAGAAAGTTGGACTCAAGGCTGAGAACACTTGAAAACCTTGAAAACAAACTTCACCATGTTATTATAGAAAATATTTCTTTGCGCCAGAGGCTGGACAAGTCAGCTGTTCAAAAAGAAACTGTCGGAGAGCCGGGAAAAACAGTAAGCAGCCGCAGCTTGCAAGCTGCGAAATCAGACAACGACCAGATTTCTCTTCATGACGACTATCTTTATTTTCCGTATTTGAATGAAGACAGGGGGATAGAAGAAATAATTTCCTCCAGGGTTAAAAGGTATATTCCTTTCTTCTCAAAGCTTAAATTCACTAATAAAGTTGCCAACCCGTATGTTGTTGATATAGGGTGCGGAAGAGGAGAGTTTCTCGAAGCTTGCAGAGAAGCTTCTATCCCCTGCCGCGGAATTGAAGTCAATCATGACCTGGTAGCTTACTGCAAAGGAAAGGGGCATAACGTAAAATTCAGCGATGCAATTTCATTTTTGTCAGAACTCGAAGATAATTCTTTAAGCGGGATAATTTCATGTCATGTTATAGAGCATTTCCAACCTTCTTCCCTGCTTGATTTCATGAAGTTATCAGTGCGGAAACTGGTCTCGGGCGGAAGGATAGTTCTCGAAACTCCTAATCCGACAAGTTTGTCGGCATTATGTAATTTTTACAAGGATTTCACTCATATTCATCCTGTTCATCCTGACACTTTGCAATTCCTTATGAAGCAACTTGGGTTGAAAGAGATAACCAAGCTGGAGCTTTCTCCGCCTTCAGGCGAATTACTTGAAGACCCTGAAGACAATTCTTTAATGAGCAAGAATATAAAGAAACTGAACAAAATAATCTTTGGCCACCTTGAATACGCCATTTTCGCAACAAAATAATGGGCAAAAAAGTAACTATAATTATTTTAACCTGGAACGGGCTGGAATACACAAAAAAGTGTCTTGAAACTCTCCGTGAGAACACCGATTTTGACAATTATAATATTATTTTTGTTGATAACGGCAGCACCGATGATACTATTCATTATTTAAATTCCCTTGATGATGTTTCTATAATCACTAATTCAGAAAACCTTGGCTTCGTCAAAGCGAACAACCAGGCCATAGAAAAATCAGACCCTGACTCGGATATTATTCTTTTGAATAATGACACCGAAATTCCGCTGAATCAGAAAAATTGGATAACGGAACTTCAAAACGCAGCATATTCAGAACACGAAATTGGAATTGTCGGCTGCAGACTTCAGCGCCATAACGGCATGCTTCAGCACGCCGGAGCATATATGCCCGTAAAAACTTTCTGGGGACAGCAAATCGGAAGCGAAGAAATGGATATAAATCAATATCCTTTCACAAGTGATGTTGAAGCGGTTGTTTTCGCCTGTGTCTATATTAAAAGAGAATTGATTAATAAAATCGGAGGACTGTCAGAAGACTACTTTTCCTATTTTGAAGATACTGACTATTGCTTGACAGCTAAAGAAGCAGGATACAAAACTGTCTGCTGCGGAGCAGTTACAATTATTCACCACGAAAACGTTTCTACTAAGGAAAACCGTGTCAGCCATTCGGACTTTTTTAAGGCTTCCCAAACTACTTTCAAGAAAAAGTGGGCAAAGAAACTGGAAAAAAGATATGACAAGAAAGCTGTCTGGTTTTCAACTGTCTCGCTGCCGCACGGGTATGGCATGACTTCAAAAGACATTCTTCTGGAGATGGACCGCCAGAACATTGAAGTTACTTACAAATATCTCTACGGAAAAGGAACTGTTTTTCCTGTTGAGGAACCTGACAACACAAGTTATTATCAAATCAACGTAATGAAGCATCGCCCCATCCCGCGAAATATTCCGCATGTTGTTTACGGGCAGGGTGACGCTTTCCTTTCAAACGAAGGTCCTTATAAAATCGGGTATACAATGCTCGAAACAAGCGGAATACCTGATGAATGGGTGCAACAGGCTAACTTGATGGATGAAGTCTGGGTGCCGACCGAATTCAACAAAAAAACTTTTTCAAATTCGGGTGTTACGAAACCTATACATGTCATGCCGCTTGGCGTTGATATTAATTATTTTAATCCTTTAATTAAAAAATTCCCGGTCTGTGATGATTATAAATTCTTAACCATTTTTGAATGGGGCGAACGAAAAGCTCCTGAAGTTTTAATAAAAACTTTTAACGAGACTTTTAGTTCCAAAGACCCTGTTGTCTTGCTATGCAAAGCTAATATCACTGACCCTGCTATAGATTTTCATTCGATAATTCAAAGTTTAAACCTTTCGCCTGAAGGCGGAAAAATTGAATTTATTATTAACAAGTATCTCCCTTATCATCAGCTTGGAAGTTTATACAGGTCAGCCGACTGCTTTGTATTAACATCTCGCGGCGAAGGCTGGGGCATGCCGATTCTTGAAGCTATGGCTTGCGGGTTGCCGGTTATTTCCACGTTTTGGAGCGCGCCTACGGCTTTCATGACCGAAGCAAACTCCTATCCCCTGCAAGTAAAAAGATTAATTAACGCGGTAGCCAAGTGCCCTTATTATGCAGGGTTTAAATGGGCTGATCCCGATACCGCTCACCTTAAATATTTGCTCCGGCATATTTTTGAAAACCAGGAAGAAGCGAAAAAGAAAGGAGAACGAGCAGCAAAAGATGTCGCGGAAAAGTGGACTGTAATGCAATGTGTCACTCGAATTAAAAATCGCCTTTCGGAAATAGAACTGGAAAGAAAAAAAGGCAAACAAAATACATCCCCCTTAATCCCCCTTCAAAGGGGGACTAAAAATCCAAAATCTGTGGCTGTTGACGTAAGCCGCGCAATTGGGGAACAAATTTCGGGCGTGGGAAGATACGCGGAAAATCTTGTTAAAGGGCTATCAGAGTTCCCGCCTGAAAACATGAAGTTTACTCTTCTTCCGGGCTTCGGTTCTTTTGTTCATCCCGAATATGGGAAAAAATATCAGTTTGACGCCCCGTTGTCTGAAAATATTTCTATTTACCGCGGTCCCCTGCCGGCATACTCATCCGCGGAAACTGTCCTGGATAATATAGATTTGGTTCACAGCACAGTATACATGGCGCCTTCAGCTGTTAACACCAAGCTGCTGGTCACTGTTCATGATCTTTCTTTTATTACTCATCCGGAATATCATACTCAGGAGAATATAGATTTCTGTATGGAAAACATGAAGAGAGCAATTAAAAAAGGCGCTTATTTTCTTGCTGTTTCTGAAAATACAAAGAAGGATATGATTGATCTTCTTAAAATTAACATAAAAGATATTTTCGTTGTTCCAAACACATATGACGCCACAAAATTTCACCTTTTCGATGACAAAGAAATTCAGAAATTTAAAAAGAAGGCAAAACTTCCTGATAAATATTTTCTTTTTCTCGCAAGCAATGAACCCCGGAAAAATCTGATTACTGTTCTCGATTCGTTCCTAAATAATGAAATTGACGGAAAACTTGTCGTGGCGGGCGCTAAAGGATGGCTAAACGAAACTATAGAAGAAAAAATCAAGTCTGCTGGAGATAAAATAAAAAGATTAGGGTATGTTGAAGAAAAAAATATTGGTTTGTTGTACGCCGGAGCGCAAGCCCTGGTTTATCCTTCCCTTTATGAAGGCTTCGGGCTTCCGGTGCTTGAGGCCATGGCTTGCGGAACGCCTGCTGTTTGCACAAATATATCATCTTTGCCAGAAGTTGCCGGCGAAGCAGCTATTCTGCTTGACAACCCCGATGACCAGGATGCTATAGCCGAAGCATTAAATAAAATTGGGAAAGACAACAAGTTTTATTCGGAAATGAAAAAAGCAGGCCTTGCAAACGCCAAGAACTTTTCACTTGAAACTGTCAACGCCAAGTTGATTAATCTTTATCGCAATTTACTGGAGAAATAAATGCCTCAAATCAACAATTCACATTCTTATCTGCAGCAGAATTATAACGTTCCTACTATTCCGCCGCCTGATTCAAAGCTTAAAGGGATCAAGAAGTTTGTTGCAAGATGCATTGCTTTTTTTACCAATGCCCAGAATACTTTCAACGCGAACGTTGTAAGAACTTTTGATTCTTTCCATATTGATCTTGACAAAACGGAAATTAAATTAGCCGAGAATGAAAAACTAATTAACAAACTGAAAGATTCGTTAAAACAGTTGCAAATCAAGATTGACAAAAATAATTCTTATGTAGATGAAATCGCCGAACAAAACCTGAAAAAACAGGGGGAGTTGTTCGACTTGTTTTCTCAAGTGAATACAGCCACTGAACTTCTCAGGGACATGCAGGATCACCATGGAGGGGTTATAGCAGGATTCCAGAAAAAAGTGGATGCAAATATCGAACTGGTTAGCAAAGCACAGGATTTTATTGAAGATTTCATTTCTAAACTGAACAAAATCAAACAAAGTGTTTCAGCTTTCGAAGAAAAACAAGACATAATTGCAGCACAAGCTAAAGATTTATTTGAGAAAACAGACGCAAGGCAGGACGGCTTGGCAAATAAAGTCAATTCTTTATTCAAGGATTTAAATGCTAGACAGGACGATTTAACAAAGAAGGTCAACACCTCCTTTAAAAAATTAAATGCCAGGGAAGATAATATCGGAGATAACTTAAAAGCTCTTGCAGAACGAGTGGAGCTGTCCGAAAAAGGATTTACCGAGCTTAATGGCTTGATGAAAGAAATAAATGACCAAACTTGCCTTTTGAAAAGCTCCCTTAATAATGCCTTAACGGATTTTTCATCAGATAAAGACAAATCAAAATTGCAGGCCTCATTAGGCAAATTGAAAGATTTGTGGAACGACAGTGACTATACAGCTTTCGAGAACGCATACCGCGGAGACGACAAACTCATATATGAAAGACTAAATTATTATCTAAAATGGCTGAAAAAAATTAAAACGACAAAGCAGGCTTGTATTTTAGATTTGGGATGCGGAAGAGGAGAATTTGTCGAGTTACTTAACAACAATAAAATCCATGCCCGAGGGATAGATTTAAACAAAACTTCTGTTAAACTGGCTAAAGAAAAAAATCTAAAAGTAAAACACGCTGACCTCTTCAAAGAATTAAAAAGAATAAAGCAGGAAACTTTACCAGCCATCTCTGCTTTTCATGTGATTGAACATTTTAATTTTAAAGAATTGCAATTATTTTTGCAGCTTGCGGCTACACGCCTGAAGCCCGGCGGGATTCTGCTTCTGGAAACGCCTAACGCATTGAATTTGCAAATTGCCGCCAGTGATTTTTACAAAGACCCCACGCATGTCAGGCCTGTGCATCCGGCCGCAATAGAGTTTTGGCTGAAGCGCTCGGGTTTTTCTAAAATTGAACTTGATTTTATTCATCCGTTCCCTAAAGGAGAGCAATTAAAGAAAATTAAAAACTCTAAATTAATTGATGGCAATTTTAACAAACTGAACGATTTAGTATTCGGCGCGCGCGACTGCGCCATAATAGCAAAGAAATAAAAATGGCAATTTAATTGACAAATGGTATTTTTTCTGGTACAATGAAAACATGAAAACTACTGTAACAATTGATTCCGCCGGAAGATTCGTCGTCCCAAAATGGATTCGAGCTAAATTTGAACTCAATCCAGGGCAAAAAATCAAGTTAATCGAAACTGAAAACGGGATTATTATATCCCCCGATTTGCCAAAAAACCGAAAGTTTGTAAAAAAAGGGAAAATCTTGGCCTTTGATACCGGCGGCAAACAGGCATCAAAATCCGATTTTGATATTGATAAATTTCGCAACCAGGACATCGATAAATTAATTTATGAAAATTGGCATTGATACTAATGTTTTTGTTGCGGCTTTGCATACAAAACATCCCCAAAATAATGTCGCGTGTTCCTGGCTCAATTATTCAATGGAAAAGCATGATATTATTATTGCAAAACAATCTGTGCTTGAATGCTATTCTGTCTTGACAAGGTTGCCAACAAGATGGCGTTTAACTTCGGCGGAAGCTATTTTGCTTATAAAAAGCAATTTGAAATCTCAAATAAAAACAGCCCTTTTCCCGAACAGATCTTTCCTTAACTGGCTGGATAAAATTGCCATGAAAAATATTGTCGGTGGTAAAATCTACGACTCATATATCATAAAAACTTTGTCCGCGGCTAAAGTTGATGCTATAGCCACCTTTAATCTTTCACATTTCTCAGGATTAGTTGATAATGTTAAACTCATCAATCCTTTAACTCACGAAATTTAATTGAATTCACATATGAAACAATCGAAAATAATTAATATTCCTTATATCAGTGCAAAAACATTAATAAAAATTAAATCAATAAGCAAGCGCGAACAAGATAAAATTGATGTGATAGTTTTAAAAAATATCATAAAAAAACAATAATATTATAAATACAAAATTCAATATAACATCCCGCGCTCTGCGCCCCCCCTTTGAACGGGGGACTTAATCTTTAAACAAAAAATATCATGATTCTACTTACTGGTGGCGCTGGTTACATAGGAAGCCATTGCGTAAAACGCTTGATGGAAGATGGCTATGAAGTTGTTGTTCTTGATAATCTTTTCCGCGGGTTCCGCGACGCTGTTCTTACTCCTCATTTTGTAGAAGGAAACATAGGCGACAGAACTATTCTGGAATCTATTTTTTCTAAATTCAAAATCGACGCCGTTATGCACTTCTCCGCTTTCGCTTACGTCGGCGAATCGGTTGAAAAGCCCGCCGAATATTATGAAAACAACGTCGCGCAAACTTTAACTCTTCTCACTGCTTGCAAAGATTTCGGAATTAAAAATTTTATCTTTTCATCAACTTGCGCCACTTACGGCGATGTGAAAAAAATTCCAATTGACGAATCAACTCCCATCGCTCCGCTAAATCCTTACGGGCACAGCAAACGCATGGTTGAAATAATTTTACAAGATTTTGACACAGCTTACGGCTTGAAGCATTGTATTTTCAGATATTTCAACGCCGCCGGTTGCGACCCGGAGGGTAAACTATCAGAAAGACACAATCCAGAAACGCATTTAATTCCGCTCGTCCTGCAAGTTGCAAAAGGGCAGCGCGAAAACATCAAAATTTTCGGAACAGATTATCCGACTCCTGACGGAACTTGTATTCGTGATTATATTCACGTGAACGATTTAAGCGACGCACACATTCTCGGCTTGGAAAATCTTTTGAACGGTGGAGATTCCGACATCTTCAATCTCGGTTCGGAAAACGGGTTTAGTGTGCGGGAAGTTATAGATGTTTGTCGTGAAGTTACCGGTTGTGAGATTCCTGAAGTTGAAGTCGGAAGAAGGCCCGGCGACGCGCCAAAACTTGTCGCTGATTCAGCTAAAGCAAAAAATATTCTCGGTTGGAATCCGAAATCAAGCGATTTAAAATACATTGTCGAAACCGCTTGGAACAGCATGAAAGATAAATAAAAATGTTTTGCAGAAAGTTTTACTATTTGACAAGCATACTTTACAAAAAGTCGATTCTTTTCCGCTTGAGGTGAAGTTAAGTTATCCGAGAAAAGCGATTAAAACAATTGGCAGCTTTTTAAAAAAATATAATCTGGAAAAAGGAGTTGTCATTTCTTTAAATAGTAAAATAAAACAGGAACAGGAAACAAAAAACATTGATT